>Ga0114994_10000874_pt1 | contig 21014 bp, 21 predicted proteins | sample ArcticOcean_MG_C_9_FD_87043 | JGI IMG/M metagenome (GOLD analysis project Ga0114994, IMG submission 87043) | Marine microbial communities from western Arctic Ocean - ArcticOcean_MG_CB2_152 | ecosystem: Environmental > Aquatic > Marine > Oceanic | place: Arctic Ocean: Canada Basin | collected...
ACTGCCTCGCGGAGATTGCTGAGCGTGGCGCCGACGTCAATGTAGAGCGCCCAGCCGCAATTCAACCTCATCCTGAGCGTGGTTGGATCACTCCCACCTAGAACGCGTCGCGCTACGGGGATTATTTTGCCCAACAGAGACTTGGCTTCTTGGAAGCGCTGTAGAGCGAAAATGGACGCCGCGTAGTTGTTGGCTGATATGAGGGCGTTCTTATGTTCTTCGCCATAAAGCTTCACATACCCAAGGTATACGTCTCGCAGCAGGCTTAGGGTCTGCTCAAGTCGTCCAAGGCTTTGATACGTGATCGCAAGATTGGCCTGCACGGCAAGTATCTCCTCCGATCCGCCAATCCGCCGCAGCATAGATAATTGAGCCTCTTGCACGGTCGACGCGTCCGTGTGGTGTGATGCGGCGGATAGGCCTCTTCCAATCTGCCCCATTGGCATTCTCCGTATCTGGTCCCCCTCCGGTCGGCCCACGTACGTCTTCCAACACGCCCATCCGAGCGCGTGATACACGACGCCGTGGTATTTCTGCTCGCATAAACTGCACGAGTCCCACCGCTGGAACCCCTCGTAGCGTGCTTTGACGCCCAGATTGTGCTCCTCGGCCTCCGCAAACAAAATCTTCGCCTGCTCCGCCAAGCACGACACGTGCACGACGCCCAGTTCTGGAGACGAAACGCCGTCACGATCTCCACACGCGCACCCACGCACGAGGCCTTCTCCCGTGCGCGGATACACGGCCTCGAGACAGATGTAGCATTTCTGCCCCTTCTTGTCGGCCACGCATTTCTCGACGGCCTCCTTGACGGCCTCCTTATATTTGTTGTCGGCGTGGTATTGTTCCGCGTTGCCGCCACGGTGAATTTTCTTGCAGATTTGCTTGTGCCCGCGGCGCCAGTGGTCGTGTTGGCAAGTCGAATTGCAGTATCTGGTTTTGCATCGCACACACCGTGGGGCGTCGTGGGCCAGTGGCGCGGCGCAGGCGGCGCAGTTGTGAGGAGCATATTGACTTGGGTGTGTGAGGGTCCGCGTGATGTTTTGATTAGCTCGCTCTTATTTTGAGCGAAATGACCCTAAAGATTTATAAACGGGTTTTCGCATCTCGCAAGTCGGCCAAGCAAAAGTACGCTCTCGCCGAGAGACAGCGCGCACACCTACGCAAGTAGCTCTACACTCTATCGCACGCGTGCGCAAGAAGTCCTACGTGCAACCTCGTCGTGCAGCAAGACCGCCACAGCTAAATCGCCGCAGCAGCCATGGCCGCTCTCGCTCCCTTAGACGTCGCCATGGGCGACATCAACGTGCAGAACATCGGCCAATTACGCACGCTCAACGAGCACACCTTCCCCGTGCGCTACGCGGACAAGTTTTATGACGAGATCCCGACGCTGCCGGAAGGCCTCGCGAAGTTCGCCTACTGCGGCGGCTTCGCGGTGGGCAACTGCTGCGCGCGGCTCGAGCCCTTCCGGAGTCGCGCGGACGAGAAGAAGAAGCTCTACATCATGACCATCGGCGTTTTGCACGCCTATAGAAGGCGGGGCGTCGGCCGCCAGCTCCTCACGCAGCTGCTGGAGGGCGCCCGGAAGCGCGGCGACGTGCGCGTCGTGTACATGCACGTGCAGACGGGCAACGACGCCGCCCGGGACTTCTACGCGCAGTTCGGCTTTACGGAAGTCGGGACGATCAAGGGCTACTACAAGCGCATCCAGCCGGACTCGTGCTACGTGCTCGCGAAGGCCATCGACGCGGCCGACGACCCCGCCCAGCTGCTCGTGGCCGAGGTGTCGGGGCTGGAGGCAGCGTAACAACAGAAGTATTAGGCCGAGTGCTACCGGGGGCGCGTCTCACGGTAGCATCGAGCGCTCTAGACCGTCAATCCCGCGGCCGCCGCATGCTCCACTCGACCCACGAGCTGTCAAAGTTTCGTAGCGTCTCGACGGCCCGGCCATCGAGCGCGAGGCCGAAGATGAGCTGCGTCGTGCGCACGCCCGACTGGCAGTAGAAGGTATGCGGCGCGTCGACGAAGGCTGCGGCGGCCGCCCGGAGCTCCGCGCCCGACCGCCAGGGCCCGAAGTCCGGATGTCGGAACAGGCCGTGCTCGACGCGCCCCGAGCACCACGGGATGCGGCCCGGCCGCGCCGCGCCCTTCAGGCAGACTTCGCCGTCGAACTCCTCGGGCGAGCGCACGTCCCAGAGATTCCGCGTCGGCGCGTCGCGTAACTCGAGGACGTCCTGGATCGTCGCGATGAGGCGCCCGTCCTCGGGGCGCGCCTCGAAGGTCGAGGCGGCGGGGTCGCAGCGCGGCGCGTGGGAACTCGCGCATGGGAAGCCACCGTCACGCCACGCCGCGAGGCCCCCGTCGAGGACTCGCACACGCATGCCAAAGACGAGGAACAGCCACCAGAGGCGCGTCGCGTCGTAGCCCCGGTCCACTATTACTACCTTCGACACTGAGCTGTGGACGCCTAGCGACCGCACCAACGCCTGGAAGTCGCGCCGCCGCGGCCGCATACTCGAAACGCCGTTCTCGGTCCGCTCGCAGTCGTCGCGCCAGCACCGCCGACTTCCCGGCACGCACGCCGGGTCCGCGGCGAAGGCCTCCGCGGAGATCACGTCGATGACCACAGTGTCGTCGAGCTCGGCGTATAATTTTTCGGCGGTGATCAGCAGCTCGTCGCGCGCGAAGACGAGCTTCGCTTCTGCGCGCGGCGTCGCACGAAGTGACGCTGCACGAAGCGACGAGCTCCACAGGAGCGTCGCTAAGACTGCGCGCATGACCTACCGTCCCTTGTATCGTGGCGCCATTGACGAGGCTCTGGGGTGCGCTCAAGCGCTGCGCCGAGTCAAGCTATGCTCAACAATCACAACTCGGTGCACGCATGCGCAGTGTCCAGCACCGCTGCTAGCCGAGCGTGCGCGCAAGCATAAATCGCAGCGGTGTGGTGCTTTACGAGTTGTATCGATTTGGCACCGCCCCTCACTCAACCGAGAATGATGTACTTACGCGGGTTTTGGGGGCACTAGCACCTAGGGGATGGATGTGAACCGCAACACTAGGGAACCGCCCCTCACCCCTGCACACAAAACCCGTGCTGCATTGATTGCTCGCTGCATCATTCCTCGCTGCTAAGGTGGTCGCCGAGGGAGAGAAGAATCTATAACAACAGAGACTTACGAACGACGTCACGTCCGCCCCCGCCAGGACATGAGCGTGTCCTCCTCCAACGCCTTCGTGACGTACGAGAGCAGGGCGATGTAGACCGTGCCGGCGGCGCCGGACCACACCGTGCGCAGGTGCGGCGCGATGCTGAAGGTCACGAGGTTCGCGGGCACCCAGAAGGCCCAGGTCATGGGCAGCTGCGCGACGGCGTCGTTCCCGTACTTGTCCATCGAATCAGTAGGTGAAGCGCCGTCGCAGAAGCCCTGCCACAGATAAAAGGCCGGGAAGTAGAGGAAGGGCGTCACCACGGCGTTGTCCGCGAGGGTGGCCTTCCACACGTTCTTCATACTCGTCCGCGGGAACCACTTCGCAAACAAGTGCGAGTAGATGTAGCGGTCGACGACGAACGCGACGCCGGTGCTCCAGACCATGAACATGGCGCAGCGCTTATATGAATAATCGCCCTCCTCCGCCTGCTGCGCGCAGGCGTCGCCGGCGGCGCCGCGCGCCATGGCCGCGGCGACGGTCGTCGCGTTCGGCTGCCTTCGAATCAGTTCCGACGCGGCGCGCGCGCCCCAAATGGACATTTTTACCGTCCCTTGATGCGCACCTCCCGGAAGCACTTCTTCAACAGCTGGAACTCCTTGTCGCAGCAGCCCTGCTCGAGCGCGCCGCTGTCGATGGCGGCTTTTATGCACGCGCCGTAGGCCGTAATGTTTTGCGGGCAGTGGGCGAGCATCTTGGCATAGTATTCGCCGAGCTTGGGCAGGGTGCGCTTGGCGCCGGTCATGAGCGCACTAATGCGGTACGACGTAGTGCAATATATGCGGTTCTAGTGGTACGCAGCAACGGCGATAATAAATTTTAGAATACGGTCTATAGTGCGGATTTAACGCACGGGTTTTGTCGAGGCTTGCGCCGCTATCAGGCCTCGTTCCTTCAGACGCGAGCAGATTTTAGATAACCCCTGCGCATAGATTCTCACGCCGTGGATCGTTGTTCGCTGCCGCAAACCGCCTCAGGCCCAAGTGTGGCCGCAGCGTAACAAATCGACTGCGCTTCGACGCCGCCGCCGCGCGCATCACAAGGGCCTAGCGCTATGTCCGGCCTGGTGGCAAACTACGAGTCCGGCGAGGAGCCGTCGCCCGCGCCAGCGCCCGCGGCGGATGAGTACGACCCGCTCGCCGCTGCGGCCGCCGCGCCAGAGACCGACGAGGCCTACGATCCCCTGGCGGCGGCCGGCGACGAGTACGCGGGCTACGCGCCGGACGGCGGCGACGGCGAGCCGCCCGCGAAGCGCGCCCGGAGCGACGAGGCGCCGGCGGCGGAGGTGCCCGACGAGGCACCGGCGGAGGAGACGAACGTCGCGCTCGTCGCGCGGCTGCAGGACTACGTGGCCCGGGGCCTGGACCCCACGGAGGAGATCCGGAAGAACCGGGATTTTCACAACCCCATGCTCCTCGAAAAAATTGTGCGGTATTATGATATTGATGACATCGCCTCGCAGTTTCCCAAGCACTTGTTCGACCCCGAGGCCATCGTGGCGCGGCGGTCCAAGGGCAAGAAGCAGGCGCCCTCTTCGCCGCGGGCGGATACCAGCGCGCCGATGACGGCGCTGCCGCTGCCGCCCCCGTCCTAGAGGAATAATGTAATTGGAAGTGCCAGACAATCCGGCGGCTCATCTTCCGCGGCCAAAAGCAACGTCCGCGTTGTCGATCAACTTGTCGCGCGACTTCGGGCGCATCTGCGCTATCGCGCGGGTTTCAACTTCAAAGTCCAGCCAGCACGTGCTGCGCTTTCGCTGCCGCAGCGAGCACCAAATCGAACTACGCTTTCAACAATGCGCTCTGCCTTGCTTCTCCTCCCTCTTGCATCGGCTTTGCAGCCGTTCCGGAGCACCGGGACAGGACTAAAGCCTCGTGCGGCTGCCACAAGGCTCCATGCTGCTGCTAGCGACGCCGACGTCGTCGTAGTGACCCACGCCGCCGGGCGCATGGGCGCGTCGCTATGCGCGCAGCTCCACGAGTCCTGGGAGCGGGAGGGCACGCCGAACTGGGCCCAACATGAGAAGCTCGTCATCCGCGCGGTGGTGCGGGACGAGAACGAAGCGACGCGCCTCAAGATCGATTTGGGGGGCTGCGTCATCAAGGACAAGCGGGCCCAGCCACTCGTGGACACGTCGGACTGGCTCGACGTGACGGTCGTCGAGGAAGGTGTAGGGGAGGCGGCGGGCCTCGCCGCGGCGTTGCAAGGCGCCTCGACGGCCGTGCTCTGCGCGGCGGCGCACGCCGGGTTCGAAGCGTGTGCCTCCACGAGTGAGGCGCCGGCGGTGGTGCCGGGTTCTTTAGCGAGGGCGCGGGCCGAGAGCTCCTTCTCGCACGTCGACGGGATTAACGTGCGCGTGCCGCGGAACGAGGCGGAAAGCGCGTCGCGCCGGCTGCTCGCGGAGGTCGATGCCATCGAAAGCGAGGCCAAACAGACCGCGAGCGTGCTAAGGCACGTCGTGCTCCGGTCGTCGATGGGCGTCGGGTCCCTCGAGGGCGTCAAGGGCGCCACGAGCGTCTCGGATGTGGACGTGTTATCGTTAGCGCGGATGGGCGGCGAGGAGAATATCCGGGCCATCGCCTGTGCGGAGGAGGCGTTGAAAAAAGCGTGCGACAAGCAGGTCGGCACCACGATTATCCGCTTGGGCGCCCTGACCGACGATTCGGGCGGCGTGCCCCTCGCGTTTGGGAAAGATGACCAGATGCTGCGGGAGTGCGTCGTGGACGGCGGCGGATGTGCCGAGCCGCCGCTCGTCTCGCGGAACGACGCCGCGCGGTTACTAGGCGAGGTCGTGCGCCGCGGGCTGCCTTCCTTGGATCAGGTGACCTTCGACGCGGCCTGGTCGCCCAAGTTCGGCGTCGTGAGCGCCGGGACACCCGAGACGGCGGCGACGGCCGCGCGCCAGGACGTCGTCGCCGCGGCGGCCAAGGTGCTCGCCTAAGTAGTGAACAGTCGCTTTCCATGCCTTTTCTGAGGGTCGACGAAGGATGAAGGGGTGGTCCTCTTGGCGCTACCAGACCCAGTCACCCAGACGCCATCGACGCGACGCGTGACACAAGTTTAACCAACAATGTATTTCGTGCTAGGCGGTGCTTGGAGTGCTCTAGACGCCCCGAAGCTTCGACTCAAGTTCGAGTGATCGGCGTGGTAGGCGGGTTTTGAACCCACAATCGCCACGCTAGCATAAACCGCGGCGCACGCACTGGGTACTGAGGGCATAAGGAGGCCTCAGGGACCGCGAGCCGCATACGCGACGTAGCGCATACGCCACGTATTGCTCCAACGCCCGGACACGTCTGTGGAAACACTGGCCTCTGGATTGCAACCGCATCGGGTTTCCGGACGCGGCGCGCCTCGCACAGGGTTTCGTCAGCGCAGGGACCGCGCGGGACCGCACTCTCAAGCGGCGCACGGAGCGCTCCGCCGACGCACTCAGCAACCATGGCGCGCCTCGTCTACGCGCTCGCGGCGCTCGCGAGCGCCAAGAGTACGAGTGGCCTGGTAACCAGGAAGCGTCCGACCCCGTGTAGAACTCACGCGCCAGGCTCCCGCTCGACGGCGTGGAGCCTCCACGCCATCGGCGTTCCCCGTGCGTGGAGGTAACCCGATTCCCACCCAGGTTCGACTGCGACGCGTACCCCAACCCGATCCAAGTGTTCAAGGCCGACGGCCAGACGACGCCATACAACGTGTCGGAGCTGGACCTCGAGACGGGCCGGTACAACAAGATCTGCAGCTTCCCGACGACGGAAAACGTGAATGGCTTCGCGTTGATGCAGTATCCCGCCGGCAAGGACTCGGCGCTCACCGACAAGGTCTATTCGTTCGTCTGCTCCGGCCGGAAGCTCGAGCGCTTCGACTGCAGCGGCGTCACCAGGATTCCCGGCACGCTGCTAGCCCATCGCAGTCCATCCGCGGACCCATAAGACGATGCTCTCGCTCGCGCGCCGGTCGGAGCATGATATCCGCGCCCTGCACCACGGGAAGCACGACCTCGGCGGCCCGCCGCTGCAGCTCCGGTTCCAGGTGGGCGACGTCGTCCTAGCGCACCAGAAGTTGCCGCATCTGGGCGTGCCGAACCACTCGCAGGACCTCCGCATCATGGTCTACTACCGGGTCTGCTGCAAGAGCATCCCGTGGGACGCGCGTCGCCGCGTCGGATATTCCCTTCGCCCGAACCACGACGTCGACGGCCGCCGCGATGGCCCGTGAGGTAGACTTTCATTCTACACAGGTGCGGCGCCAGACGCCGTCGCCGTTCCTGTCCGACGTGCTCTACCCGTTCCCGGCCGCGCGCAACGGCGGCCACTTCGCCGGCTCACCCTTCGCCTCGCCGGCCCGGCCCCGGTTCCAGCCCTACATGGGCCGGCGCCTGCCGCCTTCGACGACGCAACGAAGGCCGCCACCACCCAGTTTCAGTTCGCCCGGCCAGCGCCTCGGCCGGCGGCGCTTCGCCATGTACACGGGGGGGCTTGAAGACGCCGACGACGCGGGCGACGTGGAGGACTACTGAAGTAAGAACACAAGATTACCAACAACATCCGGTCAATCGTCCGAGAAGCCCAGCACGTCCCCCGCGAGGAGCGCGTCGAAGACCGCCGCGAGCAGCTCCGGAGAGGAATACTCGGGCAGGTCCAGACGGTTGAAGCACGTGTGCGCCACGGGCAGGGCGCCGTCGCCGCCCGGCCACTGGCGCAACTCGAATGGTTTTGCGGTCCCGTCGCGCCCCTGGAGGCGCGCAAAGCCGCCGGCCGGGACTCGAGACGTGCCGGTCACGAATTGGAGGAGCTTCGCTTTCTTGGCGAGGGGCTGGGCCTCGACATAAATCCAGAAGGCCGCCACTGTATCATGTCTCGACGAAAAGCCCTCCGAGTAGGTGGTATGTGCTTGCCAGTCGGCGACGTCGACGTGATCGAGCCCAGCAATCGCCAGCTCCAAATCACTCGCATCCAGAGCCGCCGCGCTCAGACAGGCCAGCGGCACGACGTCGTAGAAGCCTCGCAGGAACGCCGCCAACGGCCGCGCCACCTGGTCTAGGACCGCATGTCTAAACAAACGAGCCACGTACTCGTCTTTATTGGCGTCGGTCACGTCGCGTGTAGCACCGTCGGGCCCCAGCGCCACCGTCTCCCCGCCGTCGCGGTCCCGAAACGTAAACGTGAGGCACAGGCGGTCCGCGTGGGGCTCGTCCACCACGGCTCGGCACGAACGGTACAGCACCTCGTCGACCTTTTCCAGGTCTTCAAACGTCACTGGTAACGCGAGGATGTGCTTGAGCAGCGGTCTTGCTAACCGACACTGGGGCAGCACCTGCCCGTCGAACAAGGCTTTGGCCACGAGCCGCCCGCAGCTGCGGTAGTATCGCCGCGTGGCCGACGCGTCCCCGGTCTGCGGCCGGATCTGGAGCGAGAGGTCGTCGGTGGCCGCGAGGCGCCACCTTTCCGGGTCGCTGAAGACGCCTTCGGCGACGTGGGCCCAGCACTCTCTAGCTAGACCGCCGGCGTCCATGCCCCGCTCGCCGGTCAGCTCGAAGCGCCACGTCTTGCGGAAATCCCTAGCAGGTCTTTGTGCTGCAATCGCTAAAGCCGTTGCCGCGACGTCTTTCCGCGCGCGCTTCACATCCACGTGGCCGCGCGCCCAGGGGATTGCGAGGCTGGCGCAGGCTTCCCGCAGCGTCGCGAGCTTTTGCGCCAAATCGACGTCGGAGCGGCGCTCGTGGCGGTCCGGCGCCTGGGCCTTGGGCGCGATCAACACGCGCACGCGGCCGCCCTCTTCGGTACGTTGGCGCGGCGCGAGGCCCTCGCGCCCGTCCGGCAGGCGCACCCGTAACAAATCGCCTTCGCAATCTTCGACGAGCCCGGGCACGACGTCCCCGGCTTGGAGGCGCGGCGCGTGCTCCAGCGGCGTAGTCCCGTCCTCGCCGAGCACCCCCAGGCCGAACTGGCCGCAGGCCACGACCTTGCAGTCGACCCAGCCAGCCTCGACGCCGTCGAAGCGCGCCGAGCCCTTCGTGAGGCGGCGCAAGAAGGAGAGGCGGCGCACGTTCCGTGTGCGGCCGATGGTGTCCTCCTCGGCCAGCGACTCCGACGAGTCGCGGCTGCCGACGCTGCCCGTGTCCTCGCCCGAGTCCTCGAGGTCGTCTTGGGCATTGGCCACCAAGCTGCGGGACCGGACCCGGTTCCTTAGCGAGCGAGCACCTCGCCGCCGCGCGGCCCGTTCGCGCGCGTCCGCCGCAGCGTGGTCGGCCACGTCCAGACCGAGGATCTCGCGCCAGGTCCCGATCGCCTCGGCGACCTCGCCATCCGTCTGACAACGTCTCCTTGTCTCGGCCGCGCTCCGTCCGTCGAGCAGGCCCGCCCGCACCGCCTCTGCGAGTAGCGCCTCGAGCTCCAGCTGCAGCTCCAAACGAGGAGCCGACGCGTCGGTGGCGGCGTCTCGGGACGAACAACAGCCCATGATCACGTGGCGAGCGCTGCGCTCGTCGTTCTGCGAATTGTTTCCTTGGCCCTTGTTGGGTACCTCTGCCTCGTTCCCAGTGTACGCGGTCCGCCGGGAGGCTATGCGCTCGTGCGTTACCTTGATGTTGAGCTGGAATGTCCCTCTGATGTGTGAGTTGTCAGCACGACAGCACTGAATGAATCCGCGCGGCTGCCGCAAAAACCGCAGAGCGCTCGGGTTTTTGCGTTTAAACACCAATCCGCCACCGCACTGCCTCCACACCAGCCACATGCCTCCTTGAGCGCTCGAAAAAAATCGCGTGAACAAGCTGGCTGCCTCTCACAAAACAAGGGAGCTGCCCATGCCAAGCTCATGCCATCGGCTGCCCTTTCGTCCGCGCTTCGTGCGCCTTGCAGCCGCGCGTGGTGCATCGCAGCGCTCCGAAGACGACGCATCTCACCACTCTCGCTGCCGAGGTAACCTAAGCCCAAGGGAGATGACCAGTTGAGATGGCTGCCGACCTCCTCGACGTCTTCGAGCGCTGGCGCGCCACGAAGCCGCGGCACCGCGCGCACACCTGGTTGGACAAAGACGGTCGTGCCAAGGACAGCTACACCCTCCAGGAACTGTGGGCGGAGGCCGGCGCCGTCGCATCAGTATTACAAGGCGTCGAGGTCGCTATATTGTGCTACCCGCCGGGCCTCGACTTCCTCGTGGCTTTTTACGGCTGCTTGTTTGCGGGCGTCGCGGCGGCGCCGTGCTACCCGCCGGACCCGCGGAATAGAGAAGCGCGGACCGCCCGTCATTTTGAGACGATTGTGGAAGCGTCCGGTGCTCAAATCATACTGACGACGGCCGCGTACTTAAAAGGGAAGCTGTTACTCGTGGCAAAGGCGCCCAGCCACCGGGCAGACATCTATCTAGGCGTCAAGTGGCTGGCCACCGATGCCCTAACCTGTGGTTCAATACCACCTCTAAAGCCACCGCCGTCCCTGGCCTTCCTCCAGTACACCAGTGGGAGCACATCTTCACCTAAAGGTGTTATGGTCGGTCGGCGCAACCTCGCGCACAATTTGCAAGTCATAACAGAAGCGCTCGACTCGAACGAAGACACGGTCTGCGTGTCCTGGCTGCCCCAGTACCACGACATGGGTTTAGTCGGGTCGCTCTTAGGCACGCTCTACTGCGGCGGGACCGGTTTTCATTCCTCCCCTCTGGCCTTTGTCCGGGATCCGACGTCGTGGCTGCGGGACATGACGCATAGAAAAGCGACGCACACGCAGGCGCCGAACTTCGCCTATGGTCTCGCGGCGCGCAAGTACCTGAGTTTGCCTAACATAGTCAAGGTGGACCTCTCTTCATTACGACACGCGACGAATGGTGCGGAGCCCATCAGAGCTGCCGATATGGACGCCTTCGCCGCGGCATTTGAAAGATACGGGCTCCGGCCGCGCGTCGTGGTGGCCACGTACGGTTTGGCAGAACATGTGGTCTTCGTGTGCCGGAGCCTGGCTCCGAAACGGTGCGAGTTTTGTGCGGCGAGCCTCGCGCGGGACGTGGTTCTTCATGGAACGGGGACGGTGCTCTTCGGGTGCGGGCGGTCGCCTGGTGTGGAATTGGCCGTCGTGCGGGAGGGGCGACGAGTCAATGGCGTGGGCGAGGTCTGGGTCCGAAGCGCCTCGCGCGCGTTGGGCTACTGGCGCGAGCCGCAGCGGAGCGCGGAGAACTTTGGGGGTGTATTGGAGGGTGACGATACGGTAAGCGTGGCCGCGGACGGCGCCGTCGCGAGGGAAGGCTGGCTCCGGACCGGGGACCTCGGGTTTCTCGATGAAGCGGGCGACCTCTTCGTGTGTGCGGGCGCCGCGTCCCGAGTCTGTTTGATGGCGTCCAACGCCTTCTGCGCACAGGCGGCCGGTCCAAGGACTTACTTATTATCAGAGGCAAGAACTACTACCCCCAAGATTTGGAGGAGACGTGGGAGGCCGCGTCTCGACATGCCTTCCGGCCCGGCTGCTCCGCTGTTGTAACGTGCGGCGACAATGTGGTCCAGGTGTTGTGCGAAGCCCGGAAGAACGCCGGGGACTTGGCGGACGCCTGCGCCGCGTCGCGGCGCGCCGTAAAGCAGGTGCACGATATAACTGTACGCAAGGCGACCGTCGTTGCCACGAGAGCGATGATCAAGACCTCGTCCGGCAAGATCGCGAGAAATGCGTGCCGGGAGCACCTAGCGCAGGGCCTGTTCACAGTCCTCCACGCGTCCGAAGTCAGTGAACCGCGCAACAGCTGCGAAAAGGCGTTGACCCCGGAGGAGCGCGCCGTGCGCCGGGCGACGTTGGAATCGTTGAGTGATTCCGACGTGCTCACGCGGTGTCGAGGCATCGCGGCCCGCGTTGCAAAGCTCGGGGCGGAGAGCTTTAAGACGGACGCTCCCTTAACGCATCTAGGCCTTGGCTCCATGGAGGGCCTGTACCTCTGCACGGAGCTAGAGAACGCGTTCGGCGTCGCGCTGGACCCGGAACTGCTCGCGGACGACGAGCTCACGCTACAAGCGCTCGTGAAGGTGCTTCGGCGGGGCGGGTCCGCGGGCGCGCGGGCGGTGGTCGTGGACGGCGCGCGGCTCGCGTTGTCGAAACGCGACGCGCTGCGCCAAACGGCCGACGCCCGGCGCATCACCAACCGGAAGCGCGACCGCGTTGACGACGCCGTGCGGACTGCGTCCTTCCTTCGATGGTGACGGTCTCCCGCGACGTATGCTCTCCCGGACGAAGGTGATGGTCTCCCGCGCAGGTCGTCGCGCGCGCCCGCCTGCTGGACGGGTCGCTCGCCGTGCCGCCGCGGCCACACACCGCCGCCGCGCTCAAGGCCGCGGCGCCGCTGGCCTTACCGCTGCCGGCGCTCGCGGCGCTCGTCATGTTACTGGCGCGGCCCCTGCTAGCGCTCGCTCTCCTCCTAGCTGTAGGCATCGCTTCGTACCTCCAGCGCGACAAAATACAACGCAAGGTCGCGGACGTCTGGTGGACATTTGTCAAACACACGCACGAGGACGCCGCGACGCGTTTGGTGGTGGCGGACCCCGCGGCGCTGCGCGAACCGGACGGCAAGGTCTGCCTCGTGTTGATCCGGGACGCGTCCGGGGGCGGCCCCTGGACGCATTTGGCCCACTGTGCGCTCCACGCCGACGTGTTTGATGCGCCCCCCGAGCCGCACGGCGTCCCCTTGTACCAGACGGCGCTGTTGGCGCCTGCGACCTTCCGGCGACGGCGGGGCGCGCTGGACGCCGTCGCCGCGGACCTCTTCGCGGGCCGGGCGGGCTCGCTCGTTGCCAGGAAGGGCGATTTACCATCGCTCGCGGCCATCGCCGCGTCGACAGGCTGCCGGGTGGTGGCGGCCGCCTCACTTGCCACGCCACGCGGCGCGGTCCACGCCCTGGGCGCGCCCTTCGCCGGGCGGCCGACGACCGCGGCCGCGCTGGGCGGGGCGTTGGACGCGGCCGAGGCGCTCGCGCGGCGCGTGGCATAGTTTTTATAGCTGAAGTCTTCTAATTTTGTCCCTACGTCGCGACGTCGTCACCGGCCGCGGCGGCCTTAATCGCGGCCGCCACCGCCGAGGATCCTACGTGCGGCTCCTCGACGACGACGGCGTTCTGGCGCCGCAGCGGCCGTCGAACCGTCGACGCTGTCGTGTTGGCGCGCGTCCGGCGGCGCTCGGGCGTGCCATCGAAGGCGACGCGGAGCCGCTTGGGGTCGTGCGGCGTCGTGTCGCTGCTGCCGCGCGGCGGCGACGCCATGGCCGCGGCCGGCTGCTGTCGTTTAGTAGGACTCCGTGGTTGCCTCTCAACTCTTTACTCCACTGCTTGTTGGTTTGTCTTGGATTTTGTGGGCAGCCTCGTCCGCGCCGTTGCTTGCGATGCGTCGCCTGCCGTAATGAGCTTCGACCGCGCCACAGCTCTCACCCGGGCTGCCTCCTGCAGCCTTTGCCTCTCAAAATTTGGACGGAGCCAGCAAAACTGGAGATGTCGACTTCCAAAGTTGAGGCGCCGGCCCGCTGGGCCACTTGTTCATCGCCGAGATCTAAGCATTGTTTTCTAGACATTTAGCGCGGTACTTAGCGAGGCTAAAGTTTCGTGCGGGTTTCGTCTTGCATGCTCGACAACGTCGCAAAATCCGAGCTATACGTCCGCGACAGCGCCCGCTGCAAGCCCACGAGTTGGGATTCACACGAGACGCGACGGAGGCGCGAGAGCTGCCGAAAACGCTGCAGCAATCGGCCCACAACTGCCTAAAATACGAGCCGACTCGTGAGGGCAAAGACCCGGCCGTCTATTGACACGCGAGCTGAAAGACGCAACCGGAATTGCCTCTTGAGAGCTGAACGCAGCAGCAATCAAGCTGTTACCGATCGCCCACGCGCTAATGGCGCAAGAGAGCTGAGAGACGCACGCGCGCGAACGCGTACAGCCGTAGAACGGGCGTCCCCCTCGCAGCACGATGAAGCTCTCGATCGCGCTCCTCGCCGCGCCGGCCCTCGCCTTCACGGCGTCGAGGCCCGCCGCCGCGCCGCGCGCCGTGGCTGTATATGACGCCGCGTCCAACAGCAAGATCGACGCGCTCGCCTCGGAGGCCGTGAAGATCTTCGACTCCAAGGTCTCCTCCGCCGCCGGCGCCGCGCCGGCCGGCGACTTCACGCCGGCCACGGGCGGCGGCGGCGGCGGCGGCGACGCGGGCGTCGGCGACCTCATCAAGGAGCTGACCTCCGCGGGGGCGAAGTTCGCCGACGAGATCAAGGCGGAGACCACGAAGCAGTAGGGGCGTAAGGACTGGCTAGGAACCTACGATTGCGAACCCGCACCAAATCATCAAATTTGCTTTCAGTGCCCTTTCCTACGGTGCGGTAGATCGCTATTACTGAAATCCACGCTGCGTGGGTGCTTCACACAACACTTGGTACGCGGCTGCCGGGTGTTTGGAGCGTATAGACATCACTGGACTGCTCTGCTTGGAGCCCCCTTCCGGAGCCCAAAATATGGTGAAGCGACTGCTCGTCATAGCAGCCATCGCGAGTGCCCTGCAGCCGCCACGCATCGCTCGACGATGCAATCAACTGCATGCTGCCTCCACGCCTGCCTACATCGCCGGCGCGTGCCTCACGGGCATCATGTGGAAGCCCGTCGTGACCCAAGCTATGGACGAGTGGTACGACACTGCGGATACAACCTTGCGGAGGCCGCGCTGGGCGCCGCCGCGCAAATGGTTCCCGTCGATCTGGCGCGTGAACTACTTCCTGATCGGCCTGGCCGCGGCGCGGCGGGCGCGGTGCGGCGGCCTGCCACTTATTGCGCTCGTCCACTACGCGCTCAACATGTGCTGGGCGCCCCTCTTCTTCCGCTTCCGCCGGCTGCGCGCGGCCGTTGTGTTGAACGCGGCCCTCGTCGCGACGCTCGTGGCCGCGTTGCCCGCCTTCGCCGAGGCCGGCGCGGCGCTCCTCCTCGCCCCCTACCTCTGCTGGCTCGCGTTCGCGACCGCGCTGAGCCTGCAGATCGCGCGGCTGAACCCGGGCGGCGTGCCCGCATGAGGTCAAGTCCAATTACCCGCACTAGTCCTCGTCGTCCGCCTCGAGCCGCGCGACGAGCTCCGCCTTCTTGCCGCCCACCTTGAGGCCGCGCCCCCTCAGCACGTCCTTGAGCTCCGTGACCTTGAGCTTGATGTAGTCCCGCGTGCGCATCCGCTCGGGCTCGGCGGCGTCGGCATCACTGATCTCCTCGGCGGCGAGCTCGTCGTCGCTGCGGCGTGCGCCCTTGGCCCGGCTGTCGGATGGCGCCGGCGCCGGGGCAAGCGTGGCTGCTGCGGGCGCGGGCGCCGGGGCCGGCGCCGGAGCCGGTGCGGGCGCTGGCGCGGGCGCCGGCGCCGGCGCCAGTGCTGGCGCGGACACAGGCGCCAGTGCGGGCGCGGGAGCCGCCAGCGGCGCCGGCACGGGAGCCGGCGCCGGCGCCGGCGCGCCGTCGCCGAACGCCGCCGCTAGGAAAGAGTCGGAGTCCGTCGCCGCGACGGCGCGCGCCACGTCCGGGCCCAGCTGGTCCCGGACCACGCCCGCAGCGTCCGTGCCGGCCAGCGCGCACCATCGCACTAAACCCGCGCCGCAGCACTCGAGGAACAGGGGCGACACGTCGGCCGCGGACCGCGACGCGCCGTCGCAGACGTGCGTCACGGGCGGCGCGCCCGCGAGCGCGGCGCGCACGGCCTGGCGGCTCGACGCGTCCTGAATCACCGAGATCCGGGCGCCCGCCGCGGCGAGCTTCGCGCCGACGGCGGTCGCCGTGGGCCCCGCGATGGCGACGTGAGAGCCGGGTGGCGCTTGCAGCGCGCCGGCGAGCGTGGCGAGCGTCGCTCCGACCAAGCATAGAGTTTGGGAGAGCATGGTTTGGATGAGGTGGCGATTTGGTCGAGATTAGCGCGCACCGCCGGAGAAACTGGACCCGCAGCGGTCTCTGTCTGCTGTCAAGCCACCTTTGAGCAGCTGTCTGCAGCGCGGATGTGCTCGCTAGATGGTCAAATCCCGCGTCAAAGTTTGGCTGCGCGAAACCCGCACCGCCAAAAAGTGCGCGCAAAAACATTCGACCGGTCCCCATGCCTCGGCGGGGGGCTGCGAGGAGCAAGACGGCTCGAAAACGGCACCTCTCCGTCAGAGGAGGCCTGCACCAAGCAAGAGCCCGCAGAGCTAATTATTCCGTACACCCGCGGCCAAATAGTACAGCTTGCCAGCCGCCCAACGCAGCGCTTTCCGACGAGATGTCTGCGCTCACGGGCGCGGACGCGCCGCCCCCCCTAAGCGTCGATTCTATCGAATTGGCCGACGGGCCTTGGGACGCCGACGCCGCCCTGAGCCCCGCCACGGACTATGGTGGAGAGGTGAGCCCCTGCGCGTCCGAAGGCGCCCTCCTCGAGTCCGGCGAGAACGAAATACAGGTCGGCCCCACCGTGCACCGGCCGACGGCGGTCGAGCCGACGCGGATCCAGCGCCAGGCGAGCGCCGACGAGGCGACGTGCGTCATCTGTTTGGACGCGTTGGACGAGAATTCGGACAACCCCGGTGTTATTGTCCCGTGCGCGTGCCAAACAAGTGTAGACGAGCCGACAAGAGTGCACGAGAGTTGTCTAAGAACCTGGGTCGGCGCGTGCGCGCAACGGGCGGCGCGCAGAGGCGCGGACGAGGCGCCCGTGAATGCGTTTGCGGCACGGCGGGCGGCCGCAAGGCGGGCGCGGTCCTTAGAGACCGCTCCAGGAGAACATGTAGTGGACCCCCCGAGCCCGCCGAGTCCGCCGTCGTCGACCACGTGTCCTTTGTGTCGGGCACCCTTGTCCGAAGCGTCCGTGCTGGGCCCCCTCCTCCCTGTGCGGGCGCGAACGGCTCTCGAGGACGACCCGGCTGCCTTCTGTGCGACGCCGCTGGCCGAGGACGCCCCGCCGCTGCGATGTGTCGTTTCGGTCCTGGATCGGAAGAACACCTTTCGACGGGGCGCGCCGTTGTTGGCATTAAGGGTCCAGGGCCACGGCGGCCGCTCGGCGTTGTTGGTCGCGCGGGCGGCCTCGAGGCGGGGCCCCGGCGGGAGTGGACGGATGGCGTCCAAGTACGAAGTACTCCTCGAAGATGGACCTGTTTTAGCTTCGCTCACGAGGAACGTGCTGGGCACGAGGTGGACCGTGAAGAGCGGAGAGTTGCGGACGCACGTGGACTACGCCGTGAACAGACTAGCGAACCGACCGCGAGCCATGCGCGTGCGACGGGGCTCGTCGTCCATGCGAAGCCGGGCGCCGGAGTACAGCCCCCGCTTACAAGGCTTCTGTTTAGATTTCTTCGGCAGAGCTAGACTAGCGAGCGTCCGGAACTTCCAGCTGATTGATAGTGACGAGCCGACGGTCCCGAACGACCCCCACGCGGAGCAGAAGTGCAAGCTTTTATTTGGAAGGTGGTCGGCGGACGAGTTCCATTTAGATGTGAAGCACCCCTTCAGCCCGGCGGACGCGTTTGCAATAGCCGTGTCGTCCTTCGCGACCAAGCTGGCGACGATCTAGCGAGACCCCTGTGTAAGCCGTGACCCGTGGTATATGTGGTGCGTCTGGCTGGTGCCGGAACCCGCCCGACTAGTAACCACCAGGCCCGCAATTGGGCCCGCGGGCGGGCGGGCGTCTATGGAGGGGGGGGGAAGCCAGGTCACGAGTGAGTCTTAATCGATCCAAAAGGTCCGGGGTTTTTTTATGAAGCTTCCGAGGGGGGTCGGTAGCCCCCCCCTAGGTCACGGGGCTGTACGGGGGACAGTGATGATGCGAGCGAGAGCTCTATACACGTAAAAAACCCGTTTAGTAGATTTAGTGGCGCGTCCGGCCCCATGTGATATGCGTCCAAAGGGCGACCGCACGCTCTATAGCGGCGGCTAGCGACGTAGAGGCAGCTTTGAGCGCCGCTCGCGCCGAAGAAACCGGGCTAGGGAGGACCTGGGCCATATCGTGCGGGTTTTTCTTGCCCTAGTATGGCAGTCATCGGTCTGCCGAAGCGTCAAATCCCAACGACCCCACCCCAACTTTTGATGGGGGAAGGGAATCGGCCTGTGTAACCTTCGTTTGTACAATTCCGGCATTATAAACTACGTTTGTATTCGCTACGGAGCAATCCTGGTCTGGCTTCCTCCCCCATGTCTATGGCCCACTGGCAGGGCTCGAGGTCCAACTCAACCCAGTGGTCCGAATCGAAACCCGGGCGGGAAAATGAACCATCACCCTTCAGGAACAAGATTACTCAGTAGCGGCTGAACGTCGTCTTCAGGTCTAGGTGGATGGCGTCCACGGAGACGGCCTCGCCGAACTCTGAGCGCAAAACGGACGCAATTTCTTCGACGCACGCCACACTTCGTAATTGACCTAACAAGTCGCCGAAGGCCAGCGTCACGACCCGCCCCCTATACGCTTGAATTTCCCGCCGCGACTCGTTAATCAAAGCTGTAAGCTTGCCGTCCCGCCTTATAAGACATCGGACGGCCTCGTCCCGCCCATCGAGATCGCGCCCCCCCGTCTCCCGATTACATTGCAAAAAAGCGTCCGTGCGCGCCTTCTTCCGCTGCGCCTTGCGCTCGTTCAAGTCGTCCACCCAACTCCGGGGGACCTTGCGCGCCACGTCCCGAGTCCTGAGTTGCACGGGCTCCACTTCTGAAGTAGGTGCGTTCGAGCGCGCCGTCGCCACGTCCGCGTGGGACCAGCCACCGACGTAGCGCTTGGACGGTAAAATCCCCGTCATCATCGAGGCCCGGTCCCGAGCCGAAGCTTTAAACGAGGGATGATCTAAACACGTCGCGTCAAAAATGCGCTTGGACCAGGGGGCGTTGGCCTTGCCCCGTCTTTTCGTGGAGTAGGACACGAGGCGCACGCGCGGGGGGGCGCCCTTCTCCGCCGTGACGGAGTGGGCTCTCAGTTGCGCATTCCTCGCCTCCAAATAACACCGGGCGGCTCCTTTTATATCACCTTTCTGCAACCGTTGAGCCTGCAGCTCCTGGTACGCCTCCGCGTCCAACAAAAGGTCCTCGTCCGGTCGGGGCACGGGACAGTCCATCGCTCTTTCCTCATCTTCCTCCTGACACGACGCGCAGAGCCAGTCCCCCTCCGGCACCTTATCTAGTTCCACGCAGGATAAGTGGAAGGTCCGCCCGCAACCTAACGCGCGCATGGACGCCCGTTCTTCGCCGCAGACGACGTGCTCGGCCTTCCGAATAGGACCCTCGAGACAGCACCCGCACCGATCTTTTTCGCAGGTCCTACAGAAAAAATCCTCGTTCTCCCCGGGCATCCTTTCCAAACCCGCACATTTCGGGTGGATGACCATGGGACAGCCGTCGCAGCACGCCACTTCCCCGCCGTCGCCGCACGCGAGGCAGAGCACGTCCCAGCCGTCCGCGCGCCAGGGGGCCAAGTCCAACCCGGGCGTCAGGCCCTCCTTGGGCGGCGTCGGGAGCGGCATGGGCCGTTTTGGAGGGCTCGCGACCATCGTCTCGCCGACTTCTCCATTAATCTTCAGGCGCACGCCGAAGCTCTCCCTCCTTGAAACTTCGGACCGCCGTCTTTTACGGTCCGGGCGCCGCCTTCTCCGATCCTCGGCGTCGTACTCCCGCTGCAGCCGCCGGGCCAGCGCCGCATCGTCTCGGTCTTCCTCGTCGTCCCGCTGCCGCTCGAGCCGCCGGCGCGCGTGCTCGTCCAGGTCCTCGCGCCCGTCGTCGCTGTCGCCCCTGCACCGCCGCCTCGCCCGGCGCGCGGCGCGCTCGTCGCGCCGCTCCTGGCGCTTCACGGCCTTGTCGGCGGCCGCGGTCGTGCGGCGCGGGCGGGTGCGCATGGTGCTGTTTTGAAAGTGTTCGGCGTGGCTGTAGCTCGCACGTGCGTGCGAGTGTCGTAGGCGCAATAATATGAATTTTCTTTTGTGGCGGGTTTTTCGCGCGGGTTTTGTGCGAGCTATTTTGCGGAGCTTTGAGCTTTGTGGCTCTACTAGGAAACGGGCGGCTCTGCTCGGTCGCGTGGTTTGCGGACTCCTGCCACCTCGTCTCCAGCGACCGGCTGCCGCGCGACGCGGCCCTCCAAAGAACCGGACAGCGGCTGCCCACCCGCCGACCGAGACCGCGCAAAGCGTAGAGCGGCTGCCCACCGGGCCGCGTTCAATACAACCATGGCCAGCGTCACGACCAAGTCGGCGCGGAGCCTCCGCACGAACTCCCGGGGGAAGAGCAAAGCCGCAGTCACCTTAAGTACGCGCGCCGCGGTAGGAGACATCATCGAGATCGAGGGCATGGACCTGGAAGCCTTGGTGCAGGAAACGGCGGATCTCGCGGCGGACGACATCATGGAGGACGTGGAGACGGGCAACGCGGGCCTCGCGCCGCCAAAGCGTCGCGTGACGAGTCCGCGGGCCGCGGACTTCGGCCAGCGGTACTTCGACGGGCGGCCCGTGAAGGAGCTGACGAAGATGGAGTTGTTGATGCGCGACGCGCGCGCTTTAAGAGATGAGCGGCGCATGGACCGCGAGATGGCGCGCAAGTTCTGCTGCGCCACGTATACCGGGTACTTCCTCGGTTTGTTAAGTGTGGTCGTCATGGTGCCCTTGGTCGTCGTGTACGAGCTGGGCCGGTACTTCCTAAAACGGTACGAGGCGGCCAAGAAACCCGAGAAAGTGGGGAGGGTCGCGCCGCTCTACGCGCCGAAAAAAAAGCAAGTGGCGCTCTACGACCTGACGGCGCGGGCGACGGCGGCCCAGTTCCCCTCGCGGACCACCGGGAGTCCCGCGAAGTACCAGGCCCGGCGGCCGCCGTACGCGTAAAGTTGTGTCGTTTAGCAGGC
>Ga0114994_10000879_pt1 | contig 20945 bp, 18 predicted proteins | sample ArcticOcean_MG_C_9_FD_87043 | JGI IMG/M metagenome (GOLD analysis project Ga0114994, IMG submission 87043) | Marine microbial communities from western Arctic Ocean - ArcticOcean_MG_CB2_152 | ecosystem: Environmental > Aquatic > Marine > Oceanic | place: Arctic Ocean: Canada Basin | collected...
TCACAAACGGGTTGCTCATCGGCTCTGACGAGGTGTTCATCCAAATCGTTTTGGGTCGTGTATAATCATACATCGCCTGAAAGCCGCTTTCGCGCCCATAGCCCGAGCCTTTGTTGCCGCCAAACTCGGCAATCGGCGAGACAACGCGGTAGGTATTGACCCAGACAATACCCGCCTCGATCGCCCGCGCCACCCGCAAGGACCGCGCGCTGTCTTGGGTAAACACACCCGCAGCCAGCCCGTGCACGGTATCATTGGCCAGTTCGATCACCTCGGCTTCAGTTTTAAAACGCAGCACACTGAGTACAGGCCCAAACATTTCCGTATCGACGATATCCATATCCTGACGCGGGCAATCGATGATCGTAGGCTCATAATAATTGCCACCCAAATCATCGGGACGTTTGCCGCCACATAAAACCGTACCACCCTGCGCCTGTGCTTTGGCGACCTCGGCCTCGACCCGCGCCATCTGGCCCAAGGTGCATAATGGTCCCATCTGCGTGTCATCATGCAAGGGGTCGCCAATTCGGATAGTTTTTGCTAGCGCCACCATCCGTTCAAGAAATGCGTCGGCGATATCCTCGTGTAGATACAACCGTGAGCCCGCCACACAGCTTTGTCCAGTTGCGCCGAAAATTCCCGCGATCGATCCGTTCACAGCACTTTCGATATTGGCATCGTCAAACACGATAAAAGGTGATTTGCCGCCCAGTTCCAAAGAAACCTCAGCAAAATTTTCCGCCGAGTTATACAGGACATGTTTCGCCGCACCCGGCCCACCGGTAAATGAGATTCGCGCGACTTTCGGATGACTGGTCAGCACCTTGCCGCAAGGGTCACCATGCCCAGTAACAATGTTGACAACACCCGGCGGAAAACCCGCTTGCTCGATCAGGGCACCAAATTCCAACAGGGCCGCTGAAGCATGCTCAGAGGCTTTTAAAACCACCGTGTTGCCTGCCGCCAAAGCCGGACCGATTTTGACAGCCACCAGAAACAACTGGGAATTCCACGGCACAACTGCGGCAACCACCCCAAGCGGTTCCCGATCGGTAAATACAAACATATCAGGCTTATCAATCGGCAACACCTCACCCACGATTTTATCCGCACATCCGGCATAAAACTGAAAAAATTCCGCAATATATTTGGCCTGCCAGCGAGTTTCTTTCAACATTTTGCCGGTATCCACACTCTCAATACGGCCCAAATGTTCAGATTTTTCCGCCAGCAAATCAGCCAGTTTGCGCAACATTTGCCCGCGCTGGTTTGGCAGCATTGCGGCCCAAGGCCCCGTCTTAAAAGCCCGGTGGGCGGCCTGAACAGCGCGATCGACATCCGCAGCTGTGGCCTCGGGAACGCGACTCCAAACCTGACCCGTTGATGGGTTAACGCTGTCAAACACGGCCCCGTCCGATGCCGGCACCCAGGCTCCATCTATCAACATTCTATAGGTCTGAATTTCTGACATTGGGTTGATCCTTCTGTTTGGTATACCGATTCCCATTCTTGACGGTTATTGCATAAACAAATGCGATTTTTCGCCACACTATGGCGAAAATAAAGTGTACACGCAGGCTTTGCCCAGTCTAGTCTGGTACTCATTGCGCAAAAACACTTCTGAGGGAGGCCGAATGGAAGACAGGGAGATCAACGGCACCGTTTTTTCCGAATTTGGCGAGAAAACCGCACCCGCGATCATTCTGATCCATGGATTAGGCCTGAATAAAGACGTCTGGCAATGGCAGGTGGCAGCGCTGTCGCAACATCACCGGGTGGTGAGCTATGACCTGTTTGGACACGCCAAGAGCAAAGCTCCGCCCGCAACACCGTCACTCAAGCTTTTTGCCGATCAGACCCAAACCCTTATGAATGATACCGGGATCGAAAACGCCACTGTAATCGGCTTTTCTCTTGGGGGTATGATTGCGCGTCGGATCGCCCAAGATGCACCACAACGGGTCAACAGTTTGGTGATCCTACACTCACCACATCAACGCAGCGCCGCGGCACAACGCGCGATCCTTGACCGCGTGGCGCAGGCACGTGAGCAGGGGTCAGCAGCCACAGTAGAGGCCGCATTAGAGCGATGGTTCACCGCGCCGTTCCGCCACAAAAATCCTAAATTGATGGAGCTTGTGCGCGCTTGGGTCCTGGACAATAAACAAGATATTTATCACACTATTTATCAGGTCTTAGCGACCGGTATCGATGAAATTACCAACCCCACGCCTGCGATCAGCTGCCCAACCCTCGTTATCACCGGTGACGAAGATTTCGGCAACGGCCCGGATATGGCACGGGCCATTGCAAATGACATCAACGGTGCCGAGCTACATATCTTGAACGGACTGCGTCACATGGCGCTGGCCGAAAACCCCGCAGCTGTCACGCAGCCAATTCTTAGGTTTCTGGCCTCGCACTTAAGGACGCCGATACCAAGGCAAAGCGCACAGGGCGATGCACATGACTGAAACCACAGGTATTTTAAACGGTGTCAGGGTTCTCGACCTCAGCCGCATGCTGTCGGGCCCCTATTGCACAATGATGCTGGCCGACCACGGCGCGGAAGTGATCAAAATTGAAAGTGGAACCGGCGACACAAGCCGGGCCAACGGACCGTTTCGAGACGATGATCCAGATCATCTGTGGGCGGGGTATTTCGTCAGCCTGAACCGGTCAAAGAAAAGCGTCACGCTGGATTTGAAAACCCCAGACGGCAAGGCCGCATTCTGCACTTTGGTGCGCGATGCCGACGTCTTGGTCGAGAACTTTCGCCCCGGCGTGATGGAGCGATTGGGACTATCTTATGAATATCTCGCAACGCTCAACCCACGTTTGGTCTATGGCGCAGTTCGCGGTTTTGGCGATCCCCGTTCGGGTCAAAGCCCCTATGCCGATTGGCCGTGCTATGACGTAGTGGCCCAAGCGATGGGCGGCCTTATGGCGATCACCGGACCAGATGCGGCGAGCCCAACCAAGGTTGGACCGGGGGTCGGAGATATTTTCTCAGGCATGATGATGGCCTTTGGCCTGATGGCGGCGCTGCGCCACGCAGATGCAACTGGCGCAGGCCAATTTGTCGATGTTGCCATGTATGACGCAATGATCAGCCTGTGCGAACGGGCGGTCTATCTCAACGACTTCACCGGGACTGTGCCGGGCCCCGAAGGCAACAATCACCCATTTTTAGCCCCGTTCGGGCTGTTTGGCGCCCGCGATGGCGCCGTGGCTCTTGGCATCGTCGATGACGCCTTTTGGCGTGCCTTAGCCGGTGTCATGCAAGGCGACGCTTTGGTGTGCGACCCGCGGTTTTCCACGCGCGCAGCCCGGGCCGAAAACCGCCAGGTGCTCAACACGCTGGTCGGTGCCTGGACGGCCCAATACTCCAAAGCAGAATTGACACAAAAACTTGGCGGTCTGATCCCCTATGGGCCGCTGCAAACAGTCCAAGACATGATCAACGACCCGCATGTCGTCGCGCGCAATATGCTGAGTACTATTGCCAATCCCGACAATCCCGACAGACCGTGGCAGGTGGCGTCAAATCCACTGAGGTTTGGAGCAGCCCCAATGCCGGCTGCAGCCTCCCCCCCCAAACTCGGCGCCGACAACGCTCATTATTTAACGCCAACCGTGCCCCCACCAATGTCAGATCAAAACAAAAAAGCCCTGCGCGAAGCCTTTGGCAGCTTTGCCACGGGGATCACGGTGGTGGCCACGCGGCAGGCCGATGGAACGCGGCGTGGCTTTACTGCAAATTCGTTCACTTCAGTCTCGCTAGATCCACCTCTGGTGTTAATCTGTATCGCGAAGACGGGCTTAAGCTATGAAGTTTTTCGCACATCAACCTGTTTTTCAGTCAATGTGTTGAGCGACGCACAGCGTGACATTTCGAAAATCTTTGCCTCGCAATCTGCCAATAAATTCGATCTGGGCGAGTGGACCCATGGTGCCGCTGAAATGCCAGTATTGCGTGATGCTCTTGCCAATTTCATCTGTCAGCGCGAAAATCTTGTCGAAGCTGGGGATCATGTCATCATGATTGGCCGTGTGCTGGATATGCAAATCCAGCAGGGCGCGCCCTTGGGATATTTTAAAGGCAATTATTTCTCGGTTGGGTTGGATCAATCCCTGATCTCTGCAGTGCCAAATCCGGCACCCTGAAACTTGGCGGGGTCCTATCGCGTGACAGCAAGGTTTTGTTGAAAATACCCCGTGATGGCAGTTACTCTGTGCCCGCGGCCCACGCAGAGGACAGCAAACTGGTTGCGCCTGTCACAAGGCGCGCAGCCGTTGGGATGGAGGCAAAGTTACGCGTGCTTGATAGCGTATATCAAGAGAGTGAAACCGGCCTACACAGCATTTTTTATCATGGCAGCGGTACCGACGATGCACCCCAAGGCTATGGGTATTTTGCGATATCAGATCTGCCGCTCGACCAGATTACGGACATGGCAGAGCGATCAATACTGACGCGATATACACAAGAAGCCCGCCGAGGAACCTTTGCGCTCTATCAAGGCAACCAATCCGCCGAACTGTGCATCGCGCCGCTGGGCTGGAACTCTCTTCATTTTAAACGTTTCTATGACCCTTGCGGTTGGCACAAAGCGGTGATGAGTGCTGTTATGTTCGAACGGCCGCAAACCAGTCTCGCAATGCAGTTACATTGTTTGCACATGAATGCGCTTAGTTTAGACGTTCAGCTCAAAGCGTGCTGCCAGTCTGCCAGACCCTTGCGCCCAACATCAGTCAAACCATAGACGCCAGTCTCGACCTTTACAAACCAGCCATAGTGATTGTCGCGCATAATCGCCGTTGCGGCCTTAACCCCCGTCGCCTTTGCCACCAAAGCGCCTTTTTCAGCACCCGCATTGATCAAATAGGTTGCACATTTAATCGCATCCTGACGGTATCCCGTCACCAGCCCGTGGCGGGTCGCACCACCTTTGTTCGGATCACCATCCAAACGCGCAAATGCGCGCAACAATTTGCCCTGATGTTTAACGGATTTGCGTGGTCGGTAGGGACCGGGATCTTGATGCACCTCAACCAACCCGTCGCCAGTATGCACAGTGAGAACGCCAAGCCCCAAGCGCCGCGCAAGCGTCTTATTTGCGCGCAGAGCTTTTTGAAACCGTTTGCCCGCTTGGTTTGGCACTGCAAGATACACAATGTCTGTGACCGATTGGCGTTCGATGCACTGATGAAACAAGCTTAATGAGAACCCAGTTTTCAGCTCAACAATAAGCGGTGGGTCGTTACCCCGAAGTGCAACAATATCCACGGCACCGACCTCAGCCTTCACTGTATACCCCTGTCGGATTAGGAAGGCTTTTACCGGATCATAAAGGTCGGTCTCACGCATATTTTACCTTTTTGCGATAGAACCCGACCATGAAGTGACAGACGTTTCACGTCAAGGCTCACGGCCTGACAAAACAACATGTCTAAAGCGTTCAAAAGGAATCAATAAACCTACAACATACCCCAAGCAGCAGCACCGAAATAGCCATCGCCTCAGCAAGCCTCACACGTTTGATAAATCAAGCACAAAGCGATGCACATTCGCGAGAGGGTACCGAATAAAGGTGTCGATACAATACATCGCAACATATAACTTCAGCGCCATTAGGGAGTGTCACAATTACCTGTCTTGGACCAAAGCCTCAATCGACACTCTGGCAACAAAAAAGGATGGGTATTGCTACCCACCCAGTTCAACAAAGAGGAAAAAACAATGAAAATTGCTTTCACTATAAATAACGACCCTTTGCGGTTATCTTTTAACAATTGCAGGTTTCTTGTTCCATTTACTTTGATAATCCAAGCCGCCGGTACCGCGTGAACTGATTTGGTAAAAGTAAAAATTTTCGATATAATTCAAGGTCTTTGACTTGGCTATCCTAGACGATGAAAGTGGCTTATTTTCCAAGCCGCCGAAGGTTAAAAGCCTACTTTCCGGTAAATTTATGGTTCTTCCAAATACCTTCCAAGACTTCGCCGTCCGCAAAGGTACATCTGGCCCTGCCGTTCAGCAGGTCGTTCTGATACTCACCAAAACACTTTGTGCCATTGGCATATGTATAAGAGCCCTTGCCATGCTTTTTGCCGTTTCGCCATTCACCGACATATCTATCCCCATTGGAATAGCTTAAAGTGCCTTGCCCGTTAAAAGTTGCATCCTGCCAATCGCCAACATATTTAGTACCGTCATCCCAAAGATATTTATCAAAACAGTTATGTGGAAAATCTGTTTTTGGGCAGTCAGGCAAAGCAAAGGCCGCGTTTGCATTAAAAAGCAAAAACGTCGCCACCCAGCCTATATTCAGTGCATATGTTTTCATATTGAAACACTAGCAAAAATACGCGGTGTTTCAAGCTGATTTCCTATTTTTGCGCAACATAAATCAAGGGTTACTTACCCAGCCACGGATACCTAAAGTCATTATTACATATTAGGTATCTAATTATATTGATTTTCATTGACCATAGGCTTCGAATAAACTGAGGTTTAGACCTGTTCAAACTGTCTTTAAGATGTGCAAAACCCTATTTAAGGATTTACATCCACCCCATATTGAACAACTCACGGTTTTTGGTGAATAAACGAATGCGGTGAACGAGAAAATTTGAAAAAGATGCTAAACAAGGGCCAGATTCTGGCAGGTTGCAACCGGTACAGTGCGATGCTGAATGCGCACGAAAGATCGATCCTAGCGCGACAAAAATCGTGTTTAAATCCATTACTCACCACAAGAAAGGGCGCTCGCCTTTAAAGAACTACTTTCAGGCACAATACGCCCACAAGCGCCTCAGTCATGTATGCTTAAGGGGTGTTATCGCCTATCTAAGATCGAAGCGTGGTCATTAATTTATCCAACCGCCACTGAATTGCAGGCCTTTATCATCTCAACATCTTCTTGTGTGCCTTTGTAAATGCCGTTAATATCATGTTCAAGCGCTGCATGGCGGCTGCCGGGGTTGAATATCAGGTGGTCGCCTCGGAAAACCGTAATGTCACACACAACAGGGCCTTTGCCATGCGCCGAAAGTTAATTGATGTCCAAATCCCATTTTTTATCCCGGTTTGGCGACGTGTTGTGGTTGTTGCGCTTTGTTTCGGGTGGGCCTTGCTTGAAGTTACAGCAGAAAATACCGAATGGGCTGTTCTTGCAGTAGGCATCGCAATTTATTGTGCCCACCAGTTTTTTCTCGCTTTCGACCCCAAAGAAAAATAGCCAAGGCCTAGGTTTATTTGAAAAGTCTTCAAAGAGCTGCGTCAAACCCGCAGAGCTGAATTATATCGATATGATAGATCTGGCGAAAAGACGCTCCAAGAATTAACCTACTTTAATATGATTGGATAAAACTCCGGAGCCAACGATGAAAAATATAATAGAGAGTGTCTCTGCGGTGTGGTTTCTTGGGGCATGCAAGGGGCATTTCAGTTTTTCGGTATGTGCCAATGTTCTTTGTGTTGCAAAATCTTGAGATCTGCACTGGCACAAATGCGTTTGTCCCTGTTGAAGATATCCGTTGGCGCACAGGTGCCAATAATGTGGGACATTACAACAGACCGCCACCCAGTCAGTTTGAAACTGCCTTCTGCAAAACCTGCCGCGTGTGCGCTGCGAACATTTATATCAGAAGAAAATTGGTCAAAACTCTTTTGAGCAGCGCGTTAGACTGGCTCAATATCCAACCCACTTTGGTCTGCTAAGAAGACCCTCCCGAAGGGTTTTCAAACCTAAGCGCCGCCTTGATCAAATACATTATTGTAATACAGCCCAAGCCCAGAGCTTAACTGAAACCTGTACTTGTTGGATTTATGCTCTGGGTTCTTTATAGAGGCGACTGAGAGCAGAGCGAGACTGGAATGACCCAATGACCAAAGATACGAACCAGAATATGGATTGGACACGTTTTGAAGGGCATAACCTGCCTTACGGAAGCACTGCCCTGTTCACCAAAAACGGCACGGCGCAGGCAGAGATAGATGAAGCCAGAGTGGCGTTGGCTGAGTTCCTGATGAAGAAGTTAAAAAATATGCAAGGAGTAGACCCAAGAGAAGCACAGCTTTTATGCGCCTGTTTTGCGCGCATGTTACCCGATGAACAGCTTGATCTGCATCTGGCCCAGAAATCCCGATTCAAAGGGGACCTAGCGACAAACAAAACCGCTGCCTTTGAAGACCTTGCCGTGTCGGCATTAACAATGGTCTTTCAACTCAATGCGATCGTCTCTGCCGGGGTTGATGACTAAACGCAAATCAGTCGCCCATCAGCTTTTTGACACTTACTCTCGCTGCCTATATTCGACACTCTGACGCTTGACTGGCGCGTCGGGGCAAAGCCTTATTTTGTCTGTCCCTGTACGATGAGGTCAAGAACCATCGCACAGAATGAAATTGCGAAACCCGCCGGGATAGCCTGACCGACATTCGCATATTGCAAGGCTTCCAAGACATCTTCGCCTAAACTCTTGGTACCGATAAGCGAGGCGACAACAACCACCGTCAATGACAACGTGATCGTTTGATCAATCCCGGCGCAGATTGATGGGCTGGCCAGCGGCAGCTCAACGCGGGTCAACAAATACTACTTGTTGGCGCCAAAAGAGACCGCTGCCTCGCGCACGCCGTCAGGCACGCCGCGCAGGCACAGCACGGTCAGACGAACAACAGGTGTCCCACCAAAAATCAACGTCGAGACAAGGGCTGCCGGCTTGTCCGAGCCAAAAAAGGCAATCACCGGTATCATAAAAACAAAGGCGGGCATGGTTTGCATGAAATCCATGATAAGCTGGATAAACGAATAAATTCGAGGGCGACAGGCGCAGAATCTACCCACTGGAATACTAATAAGGACGGACAGGCAGGCCGCTGCTCCCAACAGCGCCAACGTGGTCATGGCCTTTTCCCAGAACCCCAACAACCCCATGTAGGCCAGAAAACTGGCCAACCAGATCGCGGTGCGAATACCCGCCGTCAGCCGTGTCAGCAGCACGATAAGGCTGGCGATTACGATCCAAGGGGTCTTTACAAACACCAACTCCAAAGCATCAAGGATCAAGGATCAAGGATCAAGGATCATACGAATACCATAGGTGATGAGATCAGACACCATTTCCCTATTGGCAACACAAAACGCAAATAACACCTCGACCCAAGTAATACTGTTCAACCCGTAGTCTGGGTCAGTCGGAAAATCGCTTAGAATACTAAACCAACCAAGTAGGCTATAGCGTAAGACGGCGGCAATGATGATCAAGATCATGAATATTGCGCTGAAAACCACATGCGATACCGGCAGACCCGAGCGCAGGCCACGATTGAATAACCAATCTGAAAATTGCGCCACAAGCGCCCAGTTGGCCACCGATGATTTCATAACTTTGTCAGTCAATAATATGATCAATCCGGTCAATGCGATCCAGATGCCCTGCTCAGATAAGGCCACGGCCTCGTCGCGAATTCCGCCAATGGCATCCTTAAGCACATCGACGGTGCGCCAGTAGACATCAATTTTTTCAGATCCAGTTTCGATCGCTGTGGCCAGTTGTCAGCGGCGCAGATCAAGCGTGCCTTCAATCGAGGCGATGCGCGCAAAAGCATCCGCTGCGAAGTTGCCAAATAACCCGCCTACAATTTGCACAATCGCCAGCATTTCTATGACCAAGAAAGGCAATGCCCAGGACCACAATCCACGGACCCTAAACCAGATTGCCCCGCCATAGGATTGAACGTCGCAGTGACTTTCGCACTCGCACCAATTCTGTCGAACTGTTGGATGTAATATTCGGCATTGGTACGTGCAAAAATTTCAATATTCTTGCGCCGATCTGCAGCATAGGCCAGAGCGGCCTGCGTACTCAGTGGCTTCAAGCGGATTTTACGCGCCGTCACTCAGGACATTTCGGTCCCCTCAACAACAGTTCGCAGAATATCGGTCCGGGAAACGACGCCGACATCCTTGCCATTATCTGCAACGAGGATGGCACGTTCGTGGTCAATCGCCAGATTAATGAGGGCGGTGAGCGTCTCACTTGCCTTCACACGTGGCGCATCGGCACCAATCGGCTGCATAACTGCCTGATAAGCAGATATTTAAACAAACAATCTCATCATATACTTGTGGGTCCAGAATATCGCTGAGGACCCAGACCGGATCAGGTCAAACCGTTTTCAGAAGGGGCAAAACCAAAGACCAACCCGTAAGCGCATCGACTTTGTGCAAGACATTCTGCTCCCCAATTCGACGCGCGCTCTCGTGCGTGAAAATATCCATGAAAACCCCAATGTAGATTTCCAAAGCATATAAAATTTGGCCGAGTGCAGAAATCAGGAATTGTGCAAAGGCCTTTGGATACTACTTTCAATCAGTGATCCAACGCCTGACCGCACCACAAAGTTACAGCAATCAAACAAAAACAATTTATTTTACAATGGCCAAAATCAATAAGTGTACCAAAAAGCGGTAAGGACGCACAGTGACTGATCATAGCTTTTATCGACGGAACAACCGAAAACCCACCCGATCACAGCGCTCTTCGACCTCTGCCAAAGGTATTTTTTCAAAAATATGGGCCTACGGTGCGGCCACATCTTCAATTGGTTTACCCCACTGGCGGCGAACATATTGGGCCGCCCGCACAAGGATGACAAACCTGCCACTGCAACCTTACCAAACACGTCTTGCGTACAGACTCGAAAACAGCAAAGCCTTCAAATACGGGTCTGCAACCAAATCAGATTGCTTGGTGGATCATATTTGCATCTGCAACTGCATCAGTGGTGGCGTTGGCTTTGGCATCTTTTTTGGCAAAATCGGCTTCAATTTGTTTCATGACGTTCAATGCGTACGTTGTGCGATCGATCCCAGCCTCTGCAAGCTGCGCGTCAGTCGAATTTTGAAGCGTTTTCATAGCTGCAGATACCGCTTTAGCCAAGATCATTGCGCGATATATTTTCTTCAACATTTTACTCTCCAGCGTGACCATACCAACATAGAAAGCCTCGCAAAAGATTACGACAGACAAGTTCGCAATGCCGCAATGCAACAAACGCATGGAAGGGCAGATGCGTATGTCCAGATGTCAAAAATAATCGGAGTGTAAAAATGGCAAAATTTCAGATGTGCTTGACCAGAATATACCTAAGATATGCTTGTCACATGTTTGTACACGGGCGTCCGCGAAATGCCTAAACGTCGTGACACCAGACTGATGTTGCCCCCTGTTTCAAGCCATGTCTTCTTGATCAACAGGCAGCTTTCCTTGCGCATGGGCGATTGCGTACACGTCTCACATGGGGTCATGTCGCCCGCAGACAGAGTATGATCAGTCTGAAGATTGGCATAACGAATAATCGGACCTTCTGCACTGGCGACGAGAACCCTGAGAACCTTTTTCAACTGGCCAATATTTCCTGGCCAATCTCGCGCTTCCAAAGCGTCTAATGCGGCTTTAGACAGCCGCTGCGAGGGTGCAATTTGCCGCAGCAATTCAACGGTCAATTTTCTAAAATCGGTGCGTTGCGGCAAACTGGGCAACGAAATCTGTGCGCCTAGCAAATTTTCAAGAAAGACAGGTTTCATGTTTGGCTGCTGTTGCAAGTCTGACATCGCGTATTGGCTCGAGAATACCAGACCGCCAATCGCTTGTTGACCCTTGGCGGGCCTGGTTTCGAGAGTTGCTTCCAACACTTGGCTGATGGTGTCCTGCACCGCTTCCGGCAGCGCATCAATTGCGCTTAAAAACAGTGTCCCTCCATTGGCTTGTGCCAGTTTCCCCCGGGCCTGGCTTGGCGGCTGATGGTCAAAGTAAGCAAGTTTTCCCGCCGGGCCAAAAAAGACGCTTTCATGATTGTCTTCGGTTAAGAGACTGCCGTCGATTTCAACAAAGGGTTTACCGCACAAAAGCTGCTGATGCAGCGCCAGCGCAGTGGTTTTCTTACCTGATCCCCGCGCCCCTTCTATAAAAACCGGAAGCTTATGTTCCAAAGCTTTTCGTGCCAGTGTCAGATGCCGTTTTAAAACTGGATCTGCATCAATGTACTTTGGCAAAACGCTATCGTTGGCCGGATCGGTTTTACTATCACACCCGTTATCGGACGCCGCTGCTTTTAGCGTTTGCAACAAATTCAGTTTCACCGGCATATGAACAATGCGCTTAGTTGTAGACTCTTTCATCGACATAAATACCGCCGAGCCCATCGTGTCTTGAATACGAATGATCTCATCCGAATTAAGCCGGTTGATAATTGCCGAAAACGGGAGTGCGAAAATATCACGAAAATGCTGTTTTTGCGAGAGATCCAAGCCATTGAGCATGATTTTGGCATTGATGTTTGCGCCCTCAATAAAGCCGTGATCATCCACCGCCAAGAGTGCCGCGCTGGTCGTTGACAAATATTCATGGCGCGCATGAAAGGCAATAATCGAAGACGTACTGAATTGATCGATAAACAGCCTGTTTTCGACATTTTTACTGGCAAGTTTGACCAGAGCCAGCGTGTGCTGCTGGCGCGAGGCCGCATCGGAGGTGGCATCAATCATACCGACGATCTGGTCATCTTGCCCATAAATCGGGGCGGCAAAGCACGACAGATTGCCCAGTTTTCGAAAAAAATGATCATGGCCAGCCACAATTTGCGCCGCGCCGCTGTGAAGCGCCAGACCAAGCGCATTGGTTCCCCGATAGTTTTCTGTCCAAATCGACCCCGGAATGACGGCTTTTCCGGCATCACTTTTCTTGAACTCATCGTCGAGCAACGCATCGAGAACGACGCCGCGCGTATCGGCATAGGCCACCATAAAGTTTGTGCCGGCGATCTGGTTGTACAAAAGCTCTAACTCAGGCAGTACAAACTTTCTTATATGTTGATTTTCCTGAATAATTTCGGAAAGCTCAGTGTTTGATGTCACCGCATCCACAGGCTTGCCTGCTGGGTTCAAGCCAAAAGAAGAGCAGCGTGCCCAGCTGGTAGAAATCGAACTATCGGCCAGATCTTCATCTGGTGTCAGAGCATGCTGCGCAAATGCATCTTGGGCGCGCCCGCTGGAAAATCTGTCCATATTCATCCCCCTACTGAGCTGTAGCAGTCTTTTTATACCACGCAAATGCTACAACTGTCCAAAAAATGAACATATTTTAAAGGTTTGATTAAATTTGTGCCCTCAGAGTTCGCAGCTTTACCCTGCACATCGTTGTGCGAGATCAAGCGCCAGCCATTCTGATGGGGTCCCACCTTCGTTTAACACCGCAGCTCCCCATGCATTCGCCTCAAAACTTACGAGGTTCATTTCCCAGACACAGCCAAGAATAGGTTTGTCGCCACATAAACCCCGTCGGCGCGTCCCATGGTGCGCAGATCTGTTCAAGGTTTGCCAGAATGCTGCCTCACGGCCAGTAATATATGGGCGATATGATCACATCCTCTATAAAGTGAACGATTTATAACCCCACTGCATGATTTCCAGTTTCGTCTATATACAGCAAGCCGCTGACAGCTTTTTGAAGGCTCGGTTCCTGCAGTAGTCGCAATTATGTCATCCAAAAATATATCTTTGGCACAAATAGCATATCGCTTTAATTGCCCCACGCTATCTGTCAAAATTGGCGGCGATAAAACAGTAAGCGAGCGAAAATTTTATAAGTGAGCCATGAGAACATTGCTGTTGGATGAAAATGAAGAAACTCTATACCTAAATAGCCACACCATACCGATTTTGACGGGTCGCGCAAAATCCAACCCCAGCCTGTATGAGTAATTTCCAGCTGTCTCAGTGATCAATCTTGTCATGCAGACACCCTGTGGCATCGTGAAGACCCTGACCAAATTGTCGGGCAAGACGCTGCAAGCACCCGCCAAAACCCCACACCCGCCCATTATTGCGGGCATGTATACCACAAATAAACGCGCGTCTGCCGCGTTAACTGCCTGCTATGAATGATCCTGATCTTGGAGCACACTTATTGTCTCAGCGCACAGAGCATTTCATATAAAAAATTAGCCCCGATCAAGGCTGTGTTACCTGTGGGATCATAGGGCGGTGAGACCTCAACAAGATCGCAGCCGACCACATTCAGACCAGCCATGCCGCGAATGATTTCCAACGCTTGGGTAGAGGTCAAACCACCCACTTCAACCGTCCCCGTTCCCGGCGCATAGGCCGGATCAAGGCTATCAATGTCAAAACTCAGATACACCGGCGCATCACCTATCTGCCTGCGTATTTCGCTCATCAGGGGGGCCAGCGACTTATACCAACACTCCTCCGCCGGTATGACCGTCCACCCCTGTTGCCGACCCCAGTCGAAATCGTCAGGGCTGTAGCCCGTGCCCCGCAGGCCGATCTGATAGACTTTTTCGTTGATCAGACACCCGTCTTCCCAAGCCCGGCGAAACGGACATCCATGCGCAACCTTTTCCCCAAACATCTCGTCATTGACATCCGCATGCGCATCAACATGCACCAATGCAACGGGGCCAAGCTTTTCGCGTATTGCCCGTAAAATTGGCCATGTCAAAGTATGGTCGCCACCCAAGGTTAATGGGATTGTGCCATGGGTCAAAATGTCAGCGTAAAAGTCCGTGATAATATCAACCGATTTTTTGAGATCAAATGTATTGATCGGGACGTCACCTATATCTGCGACCTGCATATTGGCGAAAGGGGCAGCGCCAGTCGCCATATTATAGGGCCGAAGCATGCGGCTTTCGTCGCTAATTTGCCGTGGCCCAAGTCTGGCACCCGGACGGTTTGATGTTCCAATGTCCATGGGTATGCCAATAAAACACGCGTCCAGACCTTGCGCTGTTGGCTGAGAGGGAAGCCGCATGAAAGTGGCCGGCCCGCCCGTTCGGATCATTTCATTGCCGCTAAGGGGCTGATTGTATTTAGACATCTGAGGTGCATTCTCAATTAAGTTGGAAATCAGTGCCATTTGACCCGCAACCTTTGTTTTCAAAGTTTCCAGATACATGACTAAGTATTTTGCAAACGCTATATACATAGCAGTAAAATTATTAAACAGCATTTTGGCGATTAATATAGGATCAATATCTGCCCGGACTTCGCCACGTTGCTGCAAATCGGACACCAAATCCCCCAACTGCTGCGCCAGCCGCTGGCCCAGATCATTGTATCGCTGGCCAATTGACCTCTCTGCACCGGTCAAAGCGAGGCTCATCGCTGTGCGCCACATTTCCTTTGTCAGATGCCGTAAAGAATGATCATAGCCACAAAATATGAGCGCTAAAAATACGGCATCCATGCCTTTTGGCGGATTTTAACAGGCCGCCACCCGCTAAAAGCACCTCTTCCACTTCCAGTGTGACGCAGGCAATCAAAATATCAGCTTTTGTGACATAGTAATTGCAAACCGTCCCAACCAACACGCCGGCCACTGCGGCCAGATCCCCTCTGTGAACCACGCGATTGCCGTTTCAGCGGAACTTTCTCAGCGCTGCATCCAATATCCGACGCAGGCGGTCGGTTTTTTGCTTTTGGCGAAGATCGACCATGCCAGCTGCCCTTAGAAATATTATTTTTAGTCCACCACAAAGACGAACTGCTTCAACATTTTGGTCAATTGCAACATGTTGGGCCATGACATTTGAAAGGAGACACTATGGCAAACAAGTATTTTCTTCGGGAAACTGCACTCACATTAAGCCTAAGCGAGCAGTCTTTCGCACAGGGAAAATTGAACGCACTGTTGAGGGATCACACGGATGCCGCTTTGATCGAACCACTGATAAAGATCTATGACGTCAAAGTAAATTAAAGGGCATATGAGGGAACAGTGGCCACATTTGCCATGCTTGAGCAATCGCATCCGGGTAGTTGGGATGTGCTTGTTATAGATGGCAGCAACGTGTTTCAGGCCGTCGACGCCGGTTTGATGGCACCGCTACCGGCCGATCAAATACCGATTGGTCATCAATTGCCCGAGATCGCAATGTCGGACAACAACGCATCAGATGATGTGATGTATGCCATCGCTGCGAAGTTCGGCTATAACACTATTTCCTATAACGCCACCAAAGTGGACAATGCGGACAAAAATGACATGTCAAAAGTCTGGTCCGACAAGTACAAAGACCGCATCGCCATCTGCGATTGCGATCTGCCTGTTATGGGCGTGGCTGCGATGGCCAATGGCATCGAAACGGCGTAGATCAGTTCAAACAACCTGCCGTAGATTGATGAAACACTGGCTGCGATGCGCGCCAACGCGCGACTGGTCAGCGATGTTGTGTCATCTCAAACACCCCTTGCAACCGGAGAAGTCGATATCGCAATTGCCGGCGACGAATGGCTCACAGCCGTGCTCACAGGGGACCAGCCCGAGAGGACCCTGACCATCCCCAAACAGGGCGGCATGCGTTGGACCCAACCGATTGAGGTGCTCAAGGCCTCTGAAGGCAAAATCTGGCTGTCGAGTTCGTGAAATACATTGTCAGCCCAGAGGCACAGGCCGTCCTTGCGACCTCATCGTGTTTTTGGGGCATGCCAGCCAACAGCAAGGCGGGTGACCAGCTCAGCGGCGATCAGAAAACCGCGCTGCGCTGGGACCAACAGGCGGATCACGCCGCCCGTACACAACTGTACCCGGCACCCGATGCGGATCGTGATGCTGATATGCAGGATCTATGGCTCGAAACATTGCAACAGAGAGTGTCAGCAAAAAAGGCCGGGGCTTTGTGGCCCCTGCCCTGATTTGGACAGCAGCATTTTTTATCCTTCGGCTGCTGGTGATGGGGGCAATGTTGCGTGCGATCTTAGACCGGCGCAACCTTATCTTGGGCATACATTTCGACAATCACGGCAAGCTGCTTGAGAAAGCCTATCTGCTGCGCGCCATTGGTGTCTCTCTTGAAATCACGGACTGTTACGCTGGTCTCGACTGTTCTCGCATATTCGCTGGCTTGGATCATTGCCTTTCGGGTGCCTGCGCACTGGCAACGATTGGTACTTTTACTGAGCACTCTACTTTTCTGAAACTCCTAGATGGTGCGCTCATACTCTTGGATTCTGGTGCTAACCCGCGAAGGGCTGATCAACAATGCGCTGGCGGGACAAGGCTTTTTAAACGCCCCGCTGACGTTGGCGTCAACGCGGATTGCAACAGTGACCAGCTTTGCCCATTTCCTTTTTATGCGGCTCACGTTGACAATTTACGCCGACCTTATTCAACTATCGCCGGGCGACGATGAATCTGAGGGCAAATGCGTTTCAAATCTTCTGGTATGTGATCGCGCCCCTCACCTCACTAGAAGGTATCACCGGTGCCTTTTTGACCTTTGTGCGGTGCATCAGAGATTACATCACCCCGTAAAATCTGGGTGGCAATAACGAACTGACGGTGCCGCAAATCATCATGGTACAACTGGGGCGGCGCGCAGATTTCCCTCTGGATTCGGCACTGTCAATAGTGCGCATGGGGATTGTTTCGTTGACCTGTTTATTGTCTTCACGCTGGTTGAAGCTCGACCGGGTATGATGCGCGTTCTCCCATAAGCCTAGCTGGGTATCGCCTGCAGATTTTTCTATTTGCCGGTAGCCTCACTGGTATTATTCTCGTTTCAGGCAGGCAACCTGCCAGTGCCACCGTTCAATGGACCCAACCTTCAATGGCATTAAGAGGTGCTGACTGAAGAGGACTTAACGGATGCCCTTGGTCATTCGCTGTTGGTGGCTATTGCCTCATGACTGGTGGCGGGGGCTTTGATTTTTTTTGCCGCGTATGGGTTGGCACGATACCGCTTACCGAGGGCAGCAGTGCTGCGGGGCGTGCGAATTGTGCCAATGACCGTCAGCTATCGTATTGTTGGCTTGGGCTTGTTAATCGTTTTCAATTAATGGGGGGCCAGTCTGTCGCTCTGGACGGTATCCATTGGGAGGCGGCAAAACAACTTTGCTTTCCGTATTGGGCGGTTTCCTCGCGCCTGTGCAGAGGCAGATGATGATTGGCAGCCAAACAATGAGAAGAGTGGCGCCAGCAAAGTGGCCCGCCACAAAGATGTTTCCGGACTATGGCTTGATTCGTCATATGAGTTTGCGCGACAATCTAGGCTTTGGCCTGCGAATGGCAGTCATGCTCCGGCACAAACGCCATAAAAAAACTGTTGAAAAAACTGTTGAAAAAATTGGGTATGGCCGAGTTGGCCAGTCCCGCCCTGAAACGCCCGCACGAGCTTTCCAGCGGCCAACACCAGCGCGCGGATCTGGCTCGGGCATTGGTCGTTAAGCCCAATGTTCTAGTGCTTGACGAACCGCTGAGCGCACTGGACCTCAAATTGCGCCTCGCCATGCAAGGCGAGCTCAAAGCCATCCTGCGGCACCTCGGCACCACATTTGTACATGTCACGCAAGATCAGTAAAAAGCCATGGCGATCTCGGACCAGATTGGTGTTATGAACACAGCCCACATTAAGGATTCTGGCCCACCATCGCAGATTTCCGGAACCCCGCACACACTTTTCACTCCGGGTTTCATGGCGGAGATGGATGTAATCCAAGCCCACCACAGTCTCAACGGCATCACCACACCGTTTGGACCTATTAATTTGCAACAATTCAGCGGGCTGGTGCGGTGCTTCTCTGCGTCCAACCAGAGACGATCACTTTTGATCCGAGCACCCCCTCACGGGGCATCACAGACATTCTGAATCTGTCGTTTTTTGGAACTCACCCGCGTGCGCAATTGCAGCTCACTGGCATTTCACAACTGAACATTGCGCTTCTGCCGCCATCTATGGCCAATAGCACCAAAAAGGACATTAAAATTTATGATAACTGGACGCGGTTGTGATTTTGATGCGGCGGCACAGCGCAACTCGAGTATATTAAGAGGCCACTTTTGGCAGTTTTTAAAAAAATATATTTGACATAAAAAGACAAGATCGCCGTTTTCTCTGCATGGGCCGCCATAACACCGCTCAAGGCTATTAATTTCTGAAAAGCATGATGCCACGGAAATATTATCTAAGACGGAAAATACGCATATTAAAATATTTGATTTGCTTTATGCAGCGCTCTGATTATTCAGTGTTCGGCTCAGGTTACAGACGGCAGACCCAGGCAAAAATCTATCTTTTTGGATTGCTACGCCTCAATTTCTCCCCGCATTAAACTACAGACCCACCAAAACGACAAAAAATCTTTTGAAATAATGTGCTTGTGGCCATAATCCTCGCACCGCATACTTTTGGTAAATTATATTATTTAATGCTAAATATTGAAATCGCCGCGCTGCAAGGTTAGATAGCCTACCGCACAGTTCCCAAAGCAACTTGCTAGATGGGACCGGAAATGCCACAACTTCAACTTATAGAAAATTTTACCAAAACAGAAAATGAACCACTCGAGACATAAAAGCAGCAAGGCCAATCCTGCGCTCTTCCCGGGTGTATGTGCAAAGTTTAGGCATGACGTTGCCCAAAAAAGATCTCTTAACGGGATCAACTACGACACTCTCCACTTAAACAATAATTGGCCGACGTAATGGAGGTTCTGCTAATATTGCTGATTATTGCAATAATCGTATCCGGGGTGGTGTTCGTGATTGTCCAGCAGTCCTCAGGCATTTTCGATGCTGAGGCACCTTTACCTCAACAGCATCAAAGTAACTATGATAATAATGTCATCTACCCCCTAAAACGCATTAAGGGCAACCTTACCGTAATTGATTACAGAGACAACTATGATCGAATCACAAGTCCGTTTAGCATTGGCTATGTCCATGGATTTATGGCCTACTCAACATTTGACAGTGTTATGGAGCTCAGAAATTATAAAAACGTCATCGATAGGGTTTCACCTTTTACAAAGACGGTTATCGCAAGAGTTTTCTCAGACAAAGAGCGGGCAGATCTATTGGAATACCTAGAAGGCGATCTGACAACTTCAGATATATGGATAGATGGATACGAGGCGGGCTGCAGAGATGGCGAAGCGTGGCAGCAAAGCGGCGAATTTAGCAATACCTGGACGAATTTCATTCGAACCGACAAATAACGGTTTTTCTTATAAACAAGCATTCATGTAGCAGTTTTTTTGTCAAATCTTATATTAAACGACCCATTCAAAGCTGCATAATGATTGAAAAAAATCAAGACGCGATGGTGATCTGTGGCAATATGCCCTTCGTCCCGGGCGCGCGAAAAACATTGCCAGTATAGTGGCGCATACACGGTTTCAGTCTCACTGATCTGAATAAAGCCATTGGCTCTGAAGAAAACTATTGAGACTTACAGATGATGGAATGCGGCGCACGAACTCTTTCTTGCAAAATTTTAGCTCCATCAAACTGTTTCAAAATGTCGATTGTCGACATAAGTTTTCTACAGGCAGAGCCTTCAACAGCACCCGTGGGCCGAGCAAATCACTGAGCGGACCAGCCACTAGTAGAACATCCACAAAGCCAGCGGGTTGTAAGACATATTGGGAAAAACACCCTCAATTGGCTAGATGCGTTGATGTCGTGAGAATTATAGGTCAGACAAGAAGGCAACAGTCGCTTACCGATAATCTTAAGTCAAAATGTAGTATGACTTTTAAATATTGGTTAAATCTATCATAAAGAAAATAGAAATAAAAAAGTCAAAAACGTGTTAACTGAGAGCTCTTAAGGACCAAAATTGCGACGATAATACCTCTAAGGAGTATTTTTAAAAAAATGAAAAAGGAAATCTCATCAATTAAAAGTTTATTAATACACCTCCATGATCGTTTAAAACCTGTTCGCGCCATCGCATCGAAATTTTTCCGAAAAGGAAATCTATTACAAGCAGTTGACGACTGGAAATTGCAACAAGAAAATCAAAACAAACAATCAAAAATTATTCACAATAGTCTTGATAATTCGGAACCGTCCCGAGATCAACTGGAGGAATTAATCAATCTTTATAATCAGGGGAATTTTCTTAA
>Ga0114994_10000881_pt1 | contig 20943 bp, 21 predicted proteins | sample ArcticOcean_MG_C_9_FD_87043 | JGI IMG/M metagenome (GOLD analysis project Ga0114994, IMG submission 87043) | Marine microbial communities from western Arctic Ocean - ArcticOcean_MG_CB2_152 | ecosystem: Environmental > Aquatic > Marine > Oceanic | place: Arctic Ocean: Canada Basin | collected...
AAAAAACGGAACAATTTACTTAAATCGCTAGAGGAATTTTAACTAACTTAGGCGGACAAATTAAAAAGTACAGAAGATGTCAGATAATGCTAATGAGAACAGAGAGGAGTTGTACTCAGTTCGTGTGAGAGCAGGAAAACGCACATATTTCTTTGATGTAAAAGAAACTAGAGGGAAGGATCTTTACATGACTATAACCGAATCGAAGAGGAACTTTGATAATGACGGCAATGTAAACTACCACAAGCATAAGCTTTTTCTATACCGTGAGGATTTCGAGAAGTTCGAGGATGGATTTATCGACGCTACAGATAAAATCAAAGAGCTAATGGCTTCAGGTGATTTCAGAGACCCTATCGCTGAAAGAAAAGCTCAGGATGAAACGCGCAGTGCTGATGGAAATGACTCATCTGATAAGTCAAGCGATAAAGTAGAAGATGAGTCTAGCGAAAGTAAAAGCGAGAGCGCAGGCGACAATTCTGATGACAACTCAACTGAAGAGTCAAGCAATGACTACCCTATCAAAGGAAGCTCTGATGACGAAGTAGAAAGCTCTGATGACGAAGTGCAATTTGAAGACCTGTAGATATTCAATTTTATAATCTATCAGATTAAGCACTTTCACGGAGCTTGCTTTTTCCACAACTTACTAACCTAAATCATCCTGAACAGCCTATTCTCGTAGGCTTTTGTGTGTACAACTTTACCTATTAGGCAGAGTATCTAATTCTATCTTAGCAATAGACTTTACTGTGCTTTAATACATATAACAAATTCGGGAAATGGGTAAGATTATTGCTATTGCAAACCAAAAAGGCGGAGTAGGGAAAACTACTACAGCTATTAACCTTAGCGCATGCTTAGGTGTTCTTGAATATAAAACTCTGCTTATTGATTCCGACCCTCAATCTAACGCCACAAGTGGAATAGGCGTCGATTCTTATGGAGACACAAACGGAACCTACGAAGTATTGCTTGGAAAAGTTGACATTGCATCGGCGATTCAGTCTACCACGACTCCTAATCTCGATATACTTTCCTCTAATCTAGATCTTATTGGAGCAGAGATAGAGCTGGTAGATGTCGAAGCGAGAGAGGATCGATTGAAGGTTGCTTTAGAAACGATAAAGGACGACTACGATTTTATCATTATTGACTGCGCTCCAAGCTTAGGATTAGTAACTCTAAATGCTCTCACAGCAGCTGACTCTGTAATGATTCCTGTTCAATGTGAATATTTCGCTCTTGAAGGCTTAGGTAAATTACTTAACACAATCAAGATTATCCAGGGACAGCTGAATCCAAAGCTTAGTATTGAAGGTATACTTCTCACTATGTATGACACGAGATTAAGGCTAGCTAATCAAGTTATTGAGGAAGTTAGAATTCACTTCCAAGACCTCGTTCTAGATACTGTAATTCACAGAAACACCAGGTTAGGAGAAGCACCAAGTCATGGTGAATCTATTATCATTCACGATGCGACATGCAAAGGCTCTGTTAACTATCTAAATCTAGCGAGAGAAGTTCTTCAGAAAAATGAACTAACCTTACTTAGAGATGATGAGAAATTCTTAACTGATCTTTTAGGCTAAATAATGTCTCCATCTATTTCTCATACACCAAGGGGTTCTGAAAAACCTGCAAAAAACTCTGGCGGACTGGGCAGAGGAATCGGTGATATGTCACATTTTGACGACTACAGTTCTTCTTTGAAGAATAATCCCATCTCAGCACAAATAGATAACAATGATACCTGGGTATCACCTTTACCTGTAAAATCTAGCAACACCAGAAATAACAGTAAATCATCTAGCAAAATTGCTATGATACCTATCGGATTTATTCAACCGAACAAAGAGCAGCCTAGGCGAACATTTGATGATAAGGCTATGGGCAGTTTAGTCTCAAGTATAAAGGAACTAGGAATTATTCAGCCAATTACAGTCAGAAGGCTGAGTGCTATTAAATATCAGATAATTTCTGGCGAAAGACGTTTTAGAGCTAGTCAAAAGGCTGGTTTAGAGGAGATTCCTGCATATGTTCGAATAGCAAACGATCAGCAACTTCTGAAAATGGCGCTTGTTGAAAATGTACAGCGGGAAGACCTTAACCCTATTGAAGTAGCAACTTCATATAAAAGACTTCAAGACGAGTGTGGATTAAGTCATAGTGAGATAGGAACGCTAGTAGGAAAGGCCAGAGCTTCAGTCTCAAATCAACTACGGTTATTAGAACTTCCAGAGGAGGTGAAGTTGGAGTTAGCTAAAAAAACATTGTCACAGGGCCACGCGAAAGCACTTCTAGGCATTTCGAATAATTCTGAACGCCAGATCCTAATAATGAATCTAGCCATTTCTCAGAAATTTAGCGTAAGACAGACCGAAGAACTGTGTAAGAAGGATGGAGGACGTAAAAAACTCCTCCCAAAGACCAGACTTTTAATTCCCGCTTTAACTGACGATGAAATTCAAGATGTTGATACACTGAGAATTCGCTACCCAGAAGGAGTCTCTCTTAAAAAAGACAGTCTCGGTGGAGGCCGTGTTGAATTTCATTTTAAGAATAAGAAACAGCTACAAGATTTACTCGATAAGCTTACAGGCACATCGTAATGTCCATCTCCGCAAATGTTATTACTAGGGGTGCTTTATTAGCGTGTATCGCTTTTTTCACTATCAACCTATCAGGACTTTCTCAACAATTGGAAGCTAAAGATGCTCCCTTGAGTGAAAACGAGATTCGCATTAAAAACACCACTAGATGGGCGGCGTGCATTCCGGGTTCTGGCCAGTTGATAAACAGGAAGTATTGGAAAGCGCCTATTGTTTGGGGAGCCCTTGCTACAAGTGTCTTTTTCATATGCGACAACACTATGCAAATGAATCAGTTCAAGCAAGGGTGGATTTATGAAACAGATGATGACCCATACACCACGAGTTATCTTGTAGATACTAATGGGAATTTATACTCAGTTGATGATCTAGAAAACGGCACGTATTTGTTTAGGAGATATAGAGATTTATCTTACCTAAGTTTCGTGGGGATATATTTGCTTCAGATTGTAGACGCGAACGTTGATGCACACATGAGGTTTTTTGATTCTAGTGAAGATCTTAGCTTTCATGTAATTCCGCCTCAAACTAGGTTTGAACCTTGGCAGCTAGGTTTGAATATCACATTGGGAAATAAAAAGATTCACAAATGAATTTAGCTATCGTTGGAAACGGCAGGCTGGGAAAGGCCGTTGGTAGAGCTTGGGAAGAAGCTGGAGGTAAAGTGGTTGCTAGAATTGGGAAAGGTGACCGACTTCATCCCTCTAGCTGGGGCGCAGATATCGTGCTTGAAAGCTCCACCCCTTCTACTGCACTTCATAACACCACGGCCTGTATAAAATCTGGCCTTCCAGTAGTAATAGGAACTACAGGATGGCATGATAAAATGAGTAAATTAACCGAGTGCGTATCCGATAACAACGGCTATGTGTTTCACGCAACTAATTTCAGCATAGGCGTGCACTTGATGAATAAGCTAGCCTGTCTAATGACTCAATCATTAGACAAGTTCCCACAATACACCCCTTCTATATCCGAGACACATCATATACACAAACTCGACAAACCTAGTGGTACCGCTATAACCTTGGCTTCTGAGGTTGAAGAGGCTGGAGGGTTAGCAAACCTTAACATAGAATCTATTCGAGAAGGTGAAGTGATAGGAAAACATGAGTTAATTTGGGAGTCTGATGTCGACAAACTCGTTCTTACACATGAAGCTAAATCACGTTTGGGATTTGCACGAGGAGCAGCACTTGCCGCAAGTTGGTTGATAGAAGCAAAAAAGAATAATGCTTCTGGTATTTACACTATGAATGATATGATAAGAGATTTATAATGAGCTTAATCCCCTGGTTATTACTGGCATTAATCTGCCTTGAACATTTGATTTTCGTGCCTGCTCTGATTAAAAGATCTGGAGGAACTGCATGGCATGGCTATGTACCTGTTTTGAACTCGCTAGCTATTCTAAAATTGAATGGGAGACCTTGGTACTGGGTGATATTCTTACTTTTCCCAGGCATAAACCTCATTATGCTAACGATAATGCACGTGGAGCTAGGGATAGTCTTCGGCAAAAGGTCCACGAAAGAGCAGTTGATTATGGGTGCCCTCCCATGGCTAGGGTTAGCACAGCTTGCTATGAGTGATGAAGAATATGTGGGACCTAGAGTTTGGAAGAAAAAAAGCACAGTTAGAGAATGGGGAGAAGCGATACTATGGGCTATAATAGTAGCCTCTGTTGTGCGCACCTACACATTCGAAACATTTACTATTCCTACAGGATCAATGGAGGGAAGCATGCTAGTGGGCGATTATCTATATGTAAATAAAATCACCTACGGACCTAAAGTTCCCCAGACACCTTTCACAGTACCATTCATTCACAACGTACTACCGAGGACACTAACAAAGAGCTACACTTCGTGGTTTTCACTACCGTACACGAGACTGCCTGGCATCAGGAAAGTTGAACGTTATGACGCTGTCGTGTTCAGTTTCCCTCCCGGAGACACTGCCATCACGAGTGTAAGCCTAGTCGGACACAACTACTATGAGAAGTTGCGCAACCTGGCCATCGAAGAAGCTGGAAGATCTGTGAGTACATACTCAGAAAACCCAGAGAAATATCTTAGAAAAGCTAGATATAAACTTTCTAAAAGTCCTGGCCTACAGGCTAGGCCTTTAGATAAGAAAGAAAACTATGTAAAGAGGTGTGTGGGGTTACCCGGTGATTCACTATCCGTTGTTAACAGACAACTTCACATAAATGGCAAAGCCATTGAGAATCCCGAACACCTTCAACACGAGTACAAGGTCGTAATATTAAACCAGGGTAAAATACTTAAAATAAGAAGCTTGTTGGACTTAACTGATTTGGACTTTATCATCCAAACAGACAGAAGCGGCAGGAAGAATCTTTATATGGAACAAACCCCAGACGGTTATGCCACTATCATTTATTTGACTAAAAACGAGAAGGAAATTCTTGAAGAATCTGGCCTAAGCCTTAGCGTAGTTGTTATGGAAAAAGATCGATATAAAGGCGGGCTTCATATGTTCCCGAACACGAACCTAGAAGAGTTTAAGGAATGGACTCCCGACAATTTGGGACCTATTTACATTCCTGAAGCTGGTCGCACCATCGAACTCAACCAGAGAAACATCGACATGTACTCACGTGTCATCAGCTTTTTCGAAGGCCACGACTTAGACATCAGTGAAGAAGGTGTTAGAATTGATGGCGAATTGACGAAAACGTACACTTTCGAACAAGACTACTATTGGATGATGGGAGATAACAGACATAATTCTGCCGATTCTAGAATGTGGGGTTTTATCCCTGAAGACCACGTAATCGGTTGCGCATCTTTCACATGGTTCAGTAAACAGAATATGGCCCAACACGGCGAATCAAAGATCCGCTGGAACAGGATGTTTAAATCCGTGAAGTAAATGGTCTTGCCTTTATGCCCATTCCCTCCTATTGCTTGGTTTCACATAGCGTATGGAGGCTATGGCGCTGTCGTTGACGTTCACGAAAACTACGTAAAACAATCCATACGCAACAGGATAATCCTAGCTAACTCTAACGGTAGATGGGAGTTAACTCTCCCTGTTAACAGACGTTCTGCGAATTCTAGGCTTTTAGAGGATATTGTTTTCACAGACCAAATGAGTCCCCAGTTTTTAATCAAGCATCTGAAAACGGCCTACGGGTCTGCTCCGTTTTACGAGCACTTTGAGGACACCTTATTTACTTTGATTAAGAAGTATGGGAACCCAAATCAATCATTACTAGAATTTAATCTTCAAACTTTAGCCTGGATTAAAGAGGAATTAGGTGTTCGCGAGGTGGAGTTCAGTAATGAGTATATTAATACTGATCAGCGAGACCTTAGAATAAAGGGAGTATTCTCGGATGAACTTTGGGATTACAAACCATACCCACAAGTATTTGAAGACAGGAATGGTTTTATCAGTGGTCTTTCAATCTTAGACGCATTGTTTCACGGCGGTCCGGAAGTGAAAAGATGGTGGTCGGATAATGTGAAGATGAAGTAAGGAGTTATCTTTGTCGCTCATTTATTTCTAAAGAATGTCAGAATTAATTAAGACTGCACTATTTAACCAACATGAAGCTCTAGGAGCAAAAATGGTTGAATACTCCGGCTTTGCTATGCCTGTTTCTTATGCGGGTTTGCGGGACGAACATTTATCTGTAAGAAATAACGTGGGTATGTTTGACGTGAGTCACATGGGTGAATTTAATGTCGATGGACCGGATGCTTTGGCCTTTATACAACACATTACCACTAATGACGTTAGCACTCTTATTGATGGGAAGATTCAATACAGCTGCATGCCAAACGGCAAGGGCGGCATTGTAGACGATCTTCTTATCTATCGCTTTTCCCTAGACAGCTACCTATTAGTCGTGAATGCTGGAAACAAAGACAAGGACTGGGGATGGGTAAATGAAAAAGCAACTGAGGGCGGATTTGAAGTTAGTATCGTAGACAATTCTGACTCATGGGCATTAATCGCGTTACAAGGCCCGAAAGCTGTTGCAGCACTTAAGCCTCTTATGGATGAGGGAGAACGGGATCCTGAAAATTTGAAATATTACACCTTTAGTAAGGGCAAAGTTTTAGGTGCAACCTGCATCATCTCCGCAACAGGATACACTGGCTCAGGGGGCTTTGAACTATACATACCTAACGACTCAGCGGGAAGGGTTTGGGATGCTTTGATAGACAGTGGAGTCACTCCGTGTGGGCTTGGAGCTCGCGACACACTTAGAATGGAAATGGGATTCTGCTTATATGGTAATGATATCGATGAAACAACTAATCCAATTGAAGCTGGATTAGGATGGATTACGAAATTCACAAATGCGTTTATTGATAGCGACTTACTTCAACAAATAAAGACTGATGGATCACCACGTAAACTCGTAGGACTTAAGATTACTGACAGAGGGATTCCCCGAAAAGGCTATGAAGTAGTTAACTTGGATGGAGAAGTTGTAGGTACTGTCACTAGCGGTACTATGAGCCCTTCTCTAGGAATAGGAATAGGAATGGCATATATTGATAGTTCAAGTTCATCAAAGGGTACAGAACTTGCAGTACGAATACGCAACAAGGATATTGCTGCTGAAGTAGTTCGATTTCCCTTTTTGAAAATAGCATAAATCAAATAATTTGTCTACAATTAAGCGCAATCGAATTGAGGTCTGTTTCACTCCAAGTGATTTCCACAAGTACGAAGAGGGGTTCGACCTAATAGTAGTGATAGATGTGCTGAGGGCAACTTCAGCAATTTGCACTGCTTTAGAGCATGGAGTAGCGGGGATAATCCCAGTTGCAACGCTCGATGAAGCTAGAGAATATAAGAAGCGTGGATATATAGTAGCTGCTGAAAGAAATGGTGGAGTTGTTGAAGGGTTTGATCTAGGAAACTCTCCTTACTCATATATGAACCCGGAATTAAAGGGCAAGGAAATAGTCCTAACCACTACTAATGGCACAAAGGCGATTAGAATTGCTGAGCATAAGAAAACAGTAGTGATAGGAGCATTGAATAACCTTGATTCATTGTGTAATTGGCTTTCAAAACAAAACAGAGACGTGCTCGTATTAGCTTCAGGATGGAAGGATCAATTCAATCTTGAGGATACTATTTGTGGTGGAGCTATAGCTGATTATCTAATTGACACCGGCAAGTTTTATTCTGATGACGACAGCTCGGTAGCGGCAAAGTTTTTATTCCGTTCTTCGAAAGAGAATTTATTCGCATACTTAAAAGCAAGTTCACACAGAAGAAGGCTACGTGCTCTTAATTTAAACGCGGATGTGAGCTACTGCCTTACGCCTAACAACTTAACTGCAATACCTATCCTCAAAAATGGGATATTAGTGCTATTGCATGAAGTTGAACTCGAAACACAGCCTTAGATTATTAGTTGCTACCTCACTCTGTTATTTGAGTTGGGGATTTACACCTCACAAGGAATTGCACGCGGTAGCTATTTCTGGACTTCCAAGTCCCCTCTTTGAATTCTACAAATCTCACTCATCAGAAATAATCAGTAGGGCAACTGATGCAGACAAGCGAAAACATTTAATTGATGGTGAGGGTGCTAAACATTACATTGATCTAGATACTTTCAATGAAGAGTTATGCCCTATAAGCTGGGATGAAGCATGTGGAAAATTCACAGAAGACACTTTACTCTTAAGAGGCACCCTGCCTTGGACAATAGAACATGTCTACAATTCGCTTGTTTATGAAATGACGAGATGTGGAAACACTGGTGACTCTGCTATGTCAATTAACAAAGTAATAAAGCTCTCTGCAGACTTGGGGCATTATATAGGTGACGCTCATGTACCCCTCCATACAACCTCGAATTACAATGGACATCTCACAGACCAAAAAGGAATACATGCCCTTTGGGAAACACATGTATACGAACTTACTAGAGAGGAATGGGATGTTACACAGATCGAAGCTGTTTATATCCAGCATAAAAGAAATTGGGTTTTCTCAATCATCCTAGAGAGCAACTCACAAGTTGATGAAGTGCTAACACAAGAGCTTTTAGTTAGGTCAGATAACAAATCACCTTCAACGTGGGGATATCGAACCCGAGGCAGGACTTTAGTATTAATTCCTACAGAGGGGTTTTGTCGGGCTTATGATAAGGCACTTAATTATATGGTGCGGGATAAATTCCACAAATCATCAATTGCAATTTCATCGGCTTGGTATTCCGCATGGGTAGATGCTGGGATGCCAGACCTTAACTCTGTGGCTCAAGAAAGAAAGGCAGGAATACGTATATGGTGGAAGACTACTATTAATGAATTAGGCCGCGATCTCTCAAGCTTGCTTCAAGACCTTCGGGAGCTCTTCGAGCACGACCTGTCTCAGAACTAATAAATGCAAGCCTCACTTCAGCCTCAACTAACAATTTATCTTCATGCAATATCTTAAATTGGAATATTATACTAGAGGTAGGTGAGCCGAGAACATGAGTTTCAATTGTAAGAATCTGATCATACCTAGCTGGCTTTATATATTTCAATTGAAGATCTATAACAGGAAGCAGTACACCTTCCTTTTCCATTACAGCGTAAACCCAACCCACCTCTCTTAAGGTGTCGACTCTCGCCGCTTCTAACATAGGGATATATGATCCGTGGTATACCATATCCATCCTATCGGTGTCAGAATATCGAACCCGATGATAAACACAAAAAGACTTATTCTCTCCTGATTCAACCCAATTCGAATTATCATTAATCTTCATAATTGTGAATTTATCACATCTAAAATCGATCTAGCCATGATAAAATTTGACTTATCATAAAATTTATTTAATAATTGACTGTCGAAATAGATTGATAAAAACCCGCAACCAAAGGATTAGTAGTAAGAGTAATAAAAATCTACTTAAGACGTTAAAATACTGAGTTTCAAGATTACAAGTTTTACCGGCTCAACTAACACAGAAGCAAGACCGTCAAGCAGCAGCTTAAACACACCACAATAAAAGGATTTAAGAATCAAACTTTATTAAAAAACAATAGGCACTAGAGTTTTTTTTACAAATGTTTTGTCGAATATTGCACTACTCTAACCAACACGATAACAAATCAATTTCATGGACAAGAACCACAATAAAGTTTGGGCTCGCTGCCTCGAAGTCATCAGTGACAACATAAGCACCCAAGCATACAAGACGTGGTTTGCTCCCATTAAACCGGTGAAACTTGACGAGAGTGTTTTAACGATTCAAGTACCGTCTCAATTCTTTTACGAATGGCTTGAAGAACATTACGTTTCTCTTTTGAGAAAAACTGTTCGGAAAGAATTGGGCCCGGATGCAAGATTAGAATACAGCATCATCATGGAGCATAGCATGGAAGGCAACCAGGCGAACCCTTACACCGTAAAGGTCCCTACATCTAACCAAGCTGCTACAAAAAATCCTGCTGTAAATATGCCCATCGTAGGCGAGCCTGCTCCTATTAAGAATCCATTCGTGATTCCTGGTTTGCGCAAGCTACAGATCGATTCTAATCTGAATCCTAATTACGCTTTCGACAACTTCGTCGAAGGGGAATGCAATAGACTTGCTCGTTCAGCAGGTTTTGCAGTTGCAAACAAACCTGGAGGCACGGCCTTCAATCCACTTCTTATTTATGGAGGTGTAGGCCTTGGTAAAACTCACCTAGCTCACGCTATAGGCATAGAAATAAAAAACCAGGACCCTGATAAAACCGTTCTCTACGTTACTTCTGAAAGATTCACTCACCAGTTTATCGATTCAGTACGCAACAACACCGTAAACGATTTCAGTCACTTCTACCAACTCATAGACGTGCTCATCATAGATGACGTACAATTCTTTAGCGGAAAGGAAAAGACTCAAGACGTTTTCTTCCACATCTTCAACCACCTACACCAAACAGGCAAGCAACTCGTCCTCACGGCCGACAAGCCACCAGTTGAAATGCAGGGTGTTGAGCAAAGACTTCTTAGCCGCTTTAAGTGGGGGTTAAGTGCTGACCTTCAAACTCCTTCTCTAGAAACCCGAATGGCTATCCTAGAAAAGAAGATGTATGCTGACGGAATTGATATGCCTCGTGAGGTTGTTGAATACCTCGCTTACAGCATCACGACGAATGTTCGTGAATTAGAGGGAGCTCTTATCTCGTTGATCGCTCAAAGCAGCCTCAACAAGAAAGCAATTACTCTCGATCTTGCCCGTCAAATGATAGACAAGTTCGTTAAGAATACGGCTAGAGAGGTAAGCATTGATTACATACAGAAAGTTGTTTGTGATTACTTCGACCTACCTATCGAACTTCTTAAATCTAAGACTCGTAAGAGAGAAATAGTTCAGGCTCGACAAATAGCAATGTATTTCGCTAAGAAGATGACAAAGTCTTCGCTCGCGAACATCGGACTACACTGTGGTGGAAAAGACCACGCTACAGTACTTCACGCTTGCAGAACGGTTAACAACCTCAGCGAGACGGACAAGCACTTTAGAAAGTATCTAGACGACCTAGAGAAAAAGCTAGCAATACACTAACTAAATTTGGGACCTTACATCAAGGTCCCTTTTTTATGTCACATAATCCCATGACTAACTCCACTCCTATCAGGATACTAGCTGTATGCCTCGGCAATATATGTAGATCTCCTATAGCTCATGGCCTTCTCGAACATCACGCGAAAAAAATCGGGCGAGAATTCGTTATCGACTCCGCAGGAACCATAGGCATGCACTCTGGAAGCCAGCCCGACAACCGCTCTATGGAAACCATGCTCGAACACGGAATAGATATCAGTCACCAACGTTCTCGACAATTCCGGCACTACGATTTTGCGGAATTTGACCTCATTCTAGCAATGGACGCGTCTAACTATAGAGACCTTCAAAGTGTAGCAATTAACGAGGAAGAGCTATCTAAAATAATAATGGTGATAGAGGGTACTAATGTCCCAGACCCTTATTATGGTGGTGACGAAGGTTTTGAAAAGGTGTATCAGATGTTAGACGGAGCTATACAGAAGCTGCTGTCAGCTCTAGATAATTAAACTGACAATTAACAAGGTCAGTAATTCAGCTTGCTACTATATTCAGGCAATAACCCTTTGATCTTAGACACCACTTCTAGAAGAGACTCTTTAGATGCTCCACCTGCAGCATTGTAATGGCCACCCCCAGCGAAGTGGTCAGAAGAAAATTCTCTAGCACTAAACTCTCCAACAGATCGGAAGCTCATCTTAACTCTCTCTTCAGACTCTTTTACGAAAACCGCGAAATTCACCCCTTCCACACTCAGCGCTCTGTTAACCAGACCTTCTGTATCTCCTTTCTCATATCCGAACCTAGCTAACTCCTTTAACGAAAGAGAAATAATCGCAGCATGATGCTCTGGGAAAACTTCGAGCTTTTCGGTTAATGCGTAGCCTACAAGCTTCAACTGCCCCTCTCTATTGTTATCATAAACTCTTGAATGTATATCGGCGTGATCTATTCCCGTTTCGCAAAGAGCGGCGGCTATCCTATGTGTCCGTGGAGTTACAGAGGGGAATCTGAACGAACCACTGTCCGTCATTATCCCACAATAAAGGCAAGCTGCTGAAGCTGATGACAATTCTTCTTCTTCTCCCCAACGCTCGATTAACCTATAAACCATCTCCGCTGTAGAGCAGCTCTTTTCGTCTGAAAACATCATGTCGACAAAGTCAGATGGCTGCTGATGATGATCTATCATTACCTTGAAAGCGTCGCTGTTCTCAAGAGCGTTTTGCATCGCGCCCACCCTGGATGAGTCGTTGTAATCCAAAACGAATATAACATCAGCCTCGCCTAACAAAGCCTCAGCTTTATCAGGTGTTGCAGAGTGGAGAACTATATCATCCTTGCCACTCATCCAACTGATAAATCCAGGGAATTCATCTGGGAGCACAACTGTAGCATTTACCCCATGCTCCTTCAGATGATTCCAAAGAGCCAAGCACGAGCCTACTGCATCTCCATCTGGAGATCTATGACCAGTGAGAACAACTCTCACTGATGTGGCAAGCCTCTCCTTTAATTCAATTGCTAAATCTCCAGCAAAAACATCTATAAAAACATCCTTTGACTCCATACCCGAAATATATACCTTTAAGCCATGATTAGAAACCTCCTTTTATGTTTGTTTATCGCAAGTTCTACCCATGATATTCACTTTTCAAAATCATTTATATATTACAACCCCGATTCACGTGCTCTTCACACTGTTATTAATGTCTTTACAGACGATTTAGAACATGCAATCGAAATACAGCACGAAGAATTAGACCTTGAAATAGGCTCAGACAACCAACACATCCTCACCGACTCTCTTGTAAGCGATTATATCCTCAACAACTTCAAATTCACAAACAACCACCTAAACATCCCCATAAACTTTATAGGACTTGAATACGATTACGACATCATTTACCTATACCTTGAATCTGACACCTTTGACATAAACGCCCCCAACACTCTAGAAGTCTCATTGTTTTTCGAGATCTTTGACGATCAGGAAAATGTTGTTGACTATGAAGCAGGAATACTTAAGCAAGGACTCATGTTCACTTCACGAGACAGAAAGATTGAACTAAACATCTTTAAATAACTTCTGTACAATATGACGAGCATGAGAAAAGCTGAAAAAGTTACATACATAATTAAAGAGCTAGAAAAGCTATACTCTGAGACTCCTATCCCATTAGACCACACCGACCCGTACACCCTGTTAATTGCCGTGCTGCTTTCTGCTCAATGCACAGACAAAAGAGTAAACACGGTAACTCCTGAACTTTTCACCATGGCTTCTACTCCAGAACTAATGGTTCTTAAGGACGTCGAAGAGATTAAACTCATCATCAGACCTTGCGGTCTTTCTCCGAAGAAGTCTGCTGCGATTCATCGACTCTCAGAGATGTTACTCGAATTTCACAACGGAAAGGTCCCTGCTGATTTTGAGAAACTTGAAGCTCTACCCGGAGTAGGCCATAAAACTGCTTCAGTCGTTATGGCACAAGCCTTCGGAATACCGGCCTTCCCTGTTGACACACATATTCATAGACTGATGACACGCTGGGGACTTACGAACGGGAAAAACGTTATCACAACAGAAAAAGACGCTAAGAGATTGTTCCCCGAAAAATTATGGAATAAACTACACCTCCAAATAATATTCTACGGCCGAGAGTATAGCCCCGCTAGAGGCTGGAGTCTAGATCGTGACTATATCACGAAAGCAGTAAACGATTAAATCCTATTCAGCGTCAGGAGCGAACTTTGATATCACTTCCATGCTGACCCCTGTGTTTGAGAACCCACCATCGTGGAATAGATTCTGCATGGTCACGTATCTGGTAAGGTCGCTGAACAGAGTCACGCAGTAATCTGCACAAGCAAGTGCATCAGCGTTCCCTAGTGGAGACATTGATTCTGAGTATGCAATGAACTCATCGAATCCCTTTACGCCAGAACCGGCTGTGGTTATAGTAGGTGACTGCGAGATCGTGTTTACCCTCACTTTATTTGCAATACCGTAGTGGTACCCAAAAGACCTAGTAATGCTTTCGAGCAGAGATTTAGCATCTGCCATATCACCGTAATCCGGAAAGGTTCTTTGAGCCGCGATGTATGTTAGGGCCACAACTGAACCCCATTCATTTAAGGCGTCTAGCTTCTTTGCCGTCGCTAACGTCTTGTGGAGTGAAATAGCGCTAACATCTAGAGTGGTTTGCAGAAACTTGTAGTTAAGATCCGTATAATGTCTCCCCTTCCTAACATTAGGACTCATACCTATGCTGTGAAGCACGAAATCGATTTTACCACCGAAATGCTCCATAGCTCCTTCGAATAGGTTTTGAAGGTCCTCTTCACTTGTCGCGTCAGCAGGAATCACAAGAGCGTCATTGCATTTAGCGGCGAGCTCATTAATGGTGCCCATGCGCATAGCAATCGGTGCATTTGTAAGGACTATCTCAGCTCCTTGAGCTACAGCCTGTTCGGCTACTTTCCAGGCTATCGACATGTCATTAAGAGCACCGAATATTATGCCTTTCTTTCCTTTCAATAAATCTTGAGCCATGGTGATTTGAGCTTTAATTAGATGCGAAAGTTAGGGAGATGTGTCTAATTGACAACGGAATTATGGAAAGTGATATCCACACTCTAGCGTTCAATCATAGTTAATCTTCAGGCAGGATTTTACCGGGATTCAATATACCCTTAGGGTCAAGAGCCGTTTTTATAGCCTTCATCGCTTTGAGGTGTGCTTTAGAACAAACCAGATGCATGTATGGTGTTTGGACTAAACCTATCCCATGCTCACCACTCAACGTACCGCCTAAAGCTTTTACTTCAGTAAATATCTCAGCTATGGCTTGAGGTAATTTTTTATCCCAAAACTCGTCACTCAACTCATCCCTTAAAATATTTACGTGGAGGTTTCCATCTCCAGCATGCCCGTAACATATAGATCTAAACCCATAGTCATCGCCTATGCGCTTTACCGAAGCTAACAGCTGCGGCAAGCAACCTCTTGGCACGACTGTGTCCTCTTCCTTATAAATACTCTCTGCTTTTACCGCCTCCCCCATTCTCCTTCTCAAATACCAAAGCTTATCCTGTTCGGATGATGATGTTGCAAACAAAATATCCCCACACTTAAGAGCTTCGAAAATAGGCAACATCTTCTCGCATTGTGGCATTAAAGCAGACTCTTCAAAACCGTCCGCTTCGACTAATAAATAAGCTTTGTAGGAGTTGTTTAAATCGAGATCGAAGTTGCCGGTGAAGGTTTGGGTTAGAGCGAGAGCATCCTTCTCCATAAACTCCATCGCACTAGGTATAACTCCTGCCTGGAACACCTTTGCAACAGCCTCACATGCTGACTCCGCAGTATGAAATGGAACTAACATCAGGGCCTGAAACTTAGGCAGCGGCAGTAACTTTAGAGTAGCCTGAGTGATGATTCCTAACGTTCCCTCACTTCCCACCATTAACCCCGTGAGGTTGTATCCTGTACTGTTTTTCAATGTGTTCGCGCCCGTCTCAATTATAGAGCCGTCTGCTAGCACTACTTCTAAGTTGAGTACCCAGTCTTTAGTGACTCCATATTTCACAGCTCTAGGCCCCCCGCTATTCTCAGCTAAATTCCCACCTAAAGTACAGGTTCCTTTAGAGGCTGGATCAACGGCGTAGAACAAGTTTTTTTCAGCCACTGCATTCTGAAGTACTTCTGTAATTACCCCAGGTTGAACTATGGCTTGGTGGTTAATCTCATCGATTTTAAGGATTTTATTCATCCTTCTCAAGGAAAGAGCAAGTCCACCATTAACGGCCAAAGCTCCGCCACTCAAACCCGTTCTAGCTCCTGCGGCAGTAACAGGAATATTGTTTTTATGTGCTGCTTTAACTAGGGCGCTTACCTCTTCGGCTGAAACAGGCTCGGCCACAACACAAGGCCTGTAATACAAATCCTCTGTCTCATCCCTAGAATGCAGTGACAACACCTCATCACTTTCATGCAACCTGTCGGAAGAAATTATATGAGAAAAAATTGTATAAATGCTATCAGACATGGATCACTTACTATCTTGTACGCTGTCAAAATTAACTGCAATTACTATGATACGAAAATTAACTTATTCACTGATTACCCTGATTTTTTTAGGCTCGCTATTAACATCGTCAACTTTCGCTCAATCTACATACTCTAATGAAAAGATTTGGGGTGGGGAGTTTTGGGCAGAATCAGTCTGGGGTATACGATCTATGTCTAACGGCTCGAGCTACACGATACTTGACAGGACTAGCGATGAAGGCTCAACAATCGATCAGTATTCTTATAAGTCAGGCAAATACATTAAGACCATTGCCTCTTCACTATCTGCCTTCGACGAGGCTCGTGAGAGTATTAGTGGGTATACATTCAGTGATGATGAGAGATTCATCCTCCTAACTACCGCTGAAGAAGGTATTTACAGGCACTCGTTCTATGCTAATTATTATATCTACGATACTAAGTCCGGTGAGGAATCTAAACCATTAACAGACTTTACTAAAGGTAAACAGCGACTTGCTACCTTCTCTCCAGCAGCTGATAAAGTAGCTTTCGTCCGCGATAACAACATCTTTATCGCAAACCTTATAGACGGGTCTGAGAAACAAGTGACTTTTGACGGTGCCACCAACTCCATCATTAACGGTGCGACTGACTGGGTATATGAGGAAGAATTCGGTGACGATCGCGGCCTGAAGTGGTCAAGTGATGGATCTAGACTGGCATTCTATCGATTTGACGAATCTGCAGTCCGTGAATTCCATATGCCCACTTACGGCTCCCTATACCCTGAGTTATATACCTTTAAATACCCAAAGGCCGGAGAGGAAAATAGTACTGTTGAAGTTTTCATACACGATGTAGAAACCGGAATTAACCATGGGGTGGCAGTGCCTAAGAGTGCTCATTACATACCGAGGTTCTTTTGGACTAAAGACACCGAGACTTTATGCATCTTAACCATGAATAGGCACCAGAACGACCTCAGGTTCCTCATCACAGAAGGCGAGTTCCCTAACAATAGAGTCGGCACGAAAGAGATCTTTAAGGAGTCATGCAGTACGTACATCGACATTCACGATAATTTGATTTTCCTTAAAGACGGCAAGTCATTCCTTTGGACGAGTGAGCGGAACGGATATAACCATGTATACAAATTCGGGTTTGATGGGACTACAACACAACTCACAGATGGTGAATGGGACGTAATAGAATTTATCGGCTACGACTCTAAGAAAAACACTATACATTTCAGCTCGTCTATGTTCGGCGCAACCCAAAAGCACATACACAGTGTTGATATGAAAGGCAACATAACCACCATAGATAAAACGAAAGGGCATCACGGAGCGGCCTTTTCGTCTAACTATTCATATAGCATTCACAACCACAGCGATGCTAACACTCCACCGATATACACTCTCAGAAATAGCAAAGGGAATGTGTTAAGGAATATTGTTGAAAACGATGACCTGGCAAGTAAACTAGATTCTTATGAGTACTCAGAAAAAACATTCTTCACTTTTGAAAATCACACTGAGGAAGAATTAAACTGCTGGATGATATTACCGCATGATTTCGATGAAGCTAAAGAATATCCAGTGTACGTAGCAATTTACGGTGGTCCAGGAGTAAATACAGTTTTAGACAGCTGGGGCGGCACTACTTTCATGTGGCATCAATACCTAGCTCAGGAGGGCTACATCGTTGCTTCTGTTGATCCTAGAGGCACACCTAATAGAGGACGTAAATTCGAGCACAGTACATATAAGAAGCTAGGAAAGCTTGAAACTGCAGACTTTATCGATTTCGCAAAATATCTAGGTTCACAGAGCTATATCGACAAAGAGCGAATAGGAATACAAGGCTGGAGTTATGGAGGGTTTGAAACACTTCTTTGCATGACTAAAGGAGCACATGTATTCAATGCGGGGATATCCGTGGCGCCTGTATCTAACTGGAGATATTACGACACCATCTACACTGAGAGATTTATGCAAACGCCACAGGAGAACCCAGATGGTTACGACGATAATAGCCCCGTCAATCACGCTGAAAAACTTGAAGGAGAGCTTCTACTTATCCACGGGTCAGGCGACGATAACGTACACTTCCAAAACTCAATGGAGATGGTAAACGCTCTAATTGCAGCTGATAAAGACTTTGACTTTTTTGCTTATCCAGACAGAAACCACGGCATCTACGGTGGAAATACTAGAATACATCTATTTAATATGATGATGGATTTTGTGAAAGATAATTTCTAAGTCTAACCTTACGTATCGTACTAAACGAAATCGGGGTGGCCTTGCATTTGCAAAGCCACCCCGATTATTTATTTCAGTTAATTTCTAACTCGCTTCCGTTTGTAGAGTCCCTAAAGCTGATGATGAGGAAGTTGAAGGCGATGGGAATACTCATGCTTCCGTTTCCTCATCCTCTACTCCGTGAGTCAAAGCCTCAAGCTTAGGTCTTAGTATTAATACGATAACGCCTATGGTTACACATGTTAAAGCAATACCTGTAAATATTGTAAACTCGCCTAAAGTTGAAGACCACTCACCTAAGAGACCCGCGAGCTTACTACCGAAGCCCGTCATTGCAAAGTAGATACCCATCATGATAGAAGCGTATTTCACAGGAGCAAGCTTGGTAACGAATGACAATGCTACTGGAGACAAGCAAAGCTCACCTATAGTGTGGAATAAGTATGCAAACACTAACCAGTACATAGCTGAACTTCCAGTCGCTTCGAACTGAGCCGTCGCTCCAGACATAAAGAAGAATCCAACGCCCATAATGATTAATCCTACAATCATTTTAAATAGAGAGGTAGAAACAGGGAGCTTTAGTGGGTAACCTAATTTAGAAAGCCACTGACCCTTTAGCTTTCTATTAGCCCAAAACAAAGCAACTGACGTTCCAAAGAAGATGATGAACATCGCATTGATAGACTGAAACCATGAGGCAGGCACTTGCCAATTACCCAAAAATCTATCCGTATTCTCCATTGTATAGATATTCATCAAACCTCCCGCCTGTTCAAATGCTCCCCAGAACAGTATCACTAAAAGAAATGAGATCAAAAGCACTCCAACTCTATCCTTCTCCACTTTAGTAAGCGGAGCTTTCATCACCTCTTTACTACTCTTAGAATCTCCCAAATAGTTCCCCACTTGACTTAGGTACTTAAGACCAAATACATACTGCAACACCCCTAAAGCCATTCCTATACCAGCGAGACCGAATCCATAGTGCCAGCCATAAACCTCACCTACGTAACCTACGATTAAACTCGATAAAAAAGCGCCGACATTAATTCCAATATAGAAAATAGTAAATCCTTTATCTCTTCTGATATCTCCTTGCTTATACAAACCTCCAACCATCGTTGAGATATTAGGCTTTAACATACCTACTCCTAATACAATAAAAACAAGACCAGCGTAGAAAGCCCACATTTGTTCAATAGCAAGAGTACTGTGACCTATTAAAAGCATTAATCCACCTATGAGTACGGATCTCTTTTGGCCTAAAAACTTATCGGCTATATACCCTCCAGGAACAGACATAACATAAACCATCATCGTATACCATCCGTATAAAGCAAGGGCCTCTCCATCTGTCCAGCCCAACCCAGGATTATCCCCTTGGGACTCAGAAATTAAATACAACACAAGTATAGCACGCATTCCATAGTATGAAAAGCGTTCCCACATTTCTGTGAAAAACAAAACGTAAAGACCTACTGGGTGTCCAAATAGTTCTTTCTGATGGTCCTTAATTGCTGTTGAAGACATAGTTCTTAGTTTTAATTACGGCGCAAAATACAACTATGATTTTAATTAACATCTACCTTCTATTTCTTTACGTAAATTGCACGAAAATTAATGCGCGATGAAAGTCTTCATTATCTCTACAATACTGTGTTTGGGTTTCACCTTCACCACATTTGCTCAAGAAGCGAAAATTAATTGGATGACTATTGAAGAAGTCACTGTGGCGATGAAGAAAGAGCCTAGAAATGTGATGATTGATGTTTATACTTCATGGTGCGGACCCTGTAAAAGCATGATGGCTAACACCTTCACTAACAAGAACCTCATTAAGTATGTAAATAAAAACTACTACGCGGTGAAGCTTAACGCTGAAGCTCCTGAGCCTATCGTGTTTCTAGGTAAGACATACTCTAATCCAACTTATGACCCGAATAAAAAAGGTAGAAACGGAGTTCATGAATTATCAAGATATTTTAAAGTAAGTGCATACCCTACAATAGTGTACTTAGATGAAGAAATGAAAATCATCACCGCTAATTCTGGTTATAAGCAGCCACAACAATTAGAGGTTATGCTCAAATTCTTTAATGATGTTTTCTCTCGTGATATACCAAGCGAAAATGTTCAATCTATATGGGATAATTACAATTCAAGCTTCACGGGAACCTGGTAGATTTAAGTACTTGATTTATAGTAAAAGACACACTATCTTTGCAACCCGCTTTTCTGAGCATTTACAGAAATCAACCGCTAAAACTAAAGGCCTTTAACATGAGTGAAACTGCACGCCTAATACTCGACGGACAAGAAATTGAACTACCTGTTATCACAGGCTCTGAGAATGAGAAGGCGCTGGATATCAGCAAGTTGCGAGCTACAACGGGTTACATCACAATTGACCCAGGATTTAAGAATACTGGATCTACATTGAGTGCCATTACTTATTTAGATGGTGAAAATGGAATA
>Ga0114994_10000882_pt1 | contig 20934 bp, 10 predicted proteins | sample ArcticOcean_MG_C_9_FD_87043 | JGI IMG/M metagenome (GOLD analysis project Ga0114994, IMG submission 87043) | Marine microbial communities from western Arctic Ocean - ArcticOcean_MG_CB2_152 | ecosystem: Environmental > Aquatic > Marine > Oceanic | place: Arctic Ocean: Canada Basin | collected...
CCCTATCCACGACCACCCGGGCATGACGGTCCTGTCGCGGGTCGTGCGGGGCGCGATACGCGTGACGTCCTTCGACCTGAGTGACGACGGTAAGGCGTGCCGCTCGGAGCGCGTACTCACGAGCGCGGACGGGCCGGTGGCGCTCTTCCCCCGGTCGCACAACGTCCACGAGTTCGTCGCGTGCGAGGAGGGCGCGGCGATCCTCGACGTGCTGACGCCCCCCTACGACGAAGAAAATGGCCGCGACTGCCACTACTTCGAGGCCGTGGGCGAGGGCGGCGCGTTCACGCTACGGGAAATCGCGGAACCGGACGAGTTCGAGTGCCTCGGCGCTGAGTACAGGGGGCTGCAGCCCTGAGTAAATTTTATATGTTGTACAGAAAGTTTCGCGGCGGTGGCGTGCATCGCGACGCGGGCTTCGTCGTCGAAAGTACCCGTGGGGGGAGCTTGATTATGTTTCAGTTACCCGTGCCCACGTAGTCCGGGTGGGGGAACATGAAGGTCTGCCCGGCGTAGACGTTCGGCGGGACCGTGGCGCAGCACACCCCGCGGCCCGGCACATCGACCGTGAAGACCGACCCGGGCCCGAGGCCCGCCGGCACCTGGACTGTCAGCGTGCCGGCGTTCGTGGGATGGGGCTCAGTCCCGATCTCCGGCGGTCGTGCATCATGCGAGGCCTGGTTGTGTATTACGATACAACCGAAATAAACCGCGCACCCGATAATAAGGACGACCAGACCAAACGCGCCGACCACGGCGAGTATGATCGCGATGCTCCGCCGCGATCGACCCAGGTTTCCGCGGAGCCGGCGCCGCGGCGGATACGCCCGGTCGAGGAGCGCCAGGCACGTCGGGTCTTCGCCGGGCTCCGGCACCGTCGTCGAGGGCGAGAGCCGCTTGTTTTTGTACTCGACGAGGCGCAGACCCGTGCAATCGACGCCGCGGAGCGTGGCCCGCAGCGCGTCGCGGCCGTCGAGCGCGAGGTCCGTCCGCCAGTGCGTGCGGATCACCGCGAGCGTTGATGCATAATACTGTCCCAGGCAGTCGTAGCACAGCAGTTTGCGCTGGACCGCGGCGGCGCCCTCGCGCAGCCGCGCCGCGAGCGCGTCGTCGTGCAGAACTCGTTCCACGACCGTGGGCGCGGTCGCGGCGGTCACCGTGAGGTGCGTCCGGCCCTCCTCCAGGCCCGCGTGGTAGTGCTCCAGCGCCGTCTGGTTCCACCACAGCAGGACGCCGCCGGCGCCGAAGAGATGATTCGCGTCGCGCGCGTAGCTGCCGCTCTCGCCGCCCGGGAAGTGGACGAAGATCTTCCTTTCGCAAAAGTCGAGCTCGCCGTAGAAGCGGCCCGGCTCCACGGTCTCGTCGAGCTGCGCGGCGATGGCGTCCACCTCGGCGCCGAGCACCGCCCCCACATCGAAGCACGTATTGCTCCGGAGCCACGTCGCGTTGTGCCACTCGGGCGGGGCGGGGCTCCGCCGCGCCGTCCGCACGTCGAAGAGGTCGGGAAAGCGCAGCGTCAGCGTGAGGCCCAGGAACCGCGCCCAGTTCCCGACGTTGTAGTGGCAGCCCGAGTGGAGGCGCATGGAGCCGCGCCAGAACGCCGGGTCGCGGCGCGTCGCCCAGGGGTGCGCCGCCGCGGCCTTGGCGAGCGCCGCGTCCTTCGCCGGCGTGTGCGAGGAGAAGTAGGGGTTCGGCACGAGGATGCCGCAGTGGCCGCGCCGCTTGGCCACGACCGTCGTCGGCAGGTGGCCACGCTCATTCCGGATGCAGCCGGCATCCGCGCCCGCATGGTGGAGGTAGGCCGCGTTCTTCACGCCGTGCTCCCGCACCCAGCGCACGGCCAGCTGCTTGTGCTTCTCGAGCTCGCCGGCCTCGTGCCGGGGCGCGTTGTAGTAGATGCGGCCGTTCAGGACCAGGATGTGGGCGAGCTTGTTGGACGCCGGCGCTCGCAGTATGTCGCGGATGTACGTTTGGGCGTCCGCCCGCGACGCGGCGCGCGGCCTCCGGCGCAAGGAGCGGTGCATGTCTTCGAGGACGCGCAGCTCCATCGCGGCCGTCACGACGAGGAGCACGCATAGGACGGAACGCTGCGACATTTGAACCACTTTGACAATAACTTTGACTCAATTCAATTATTGACTTGAATAGAAACGGGCGCGTGTGAGCGGTACTGACGACTGGTTACTCATTCGGACTAAACAAAATTACCCTTTTGGATGCCGAGAGCCCTTCGAGAACGACGGTCACGGCGCGTAAAATCAAAGCATTACAAAACCCGTTTTTAATTATTTTGCATCCCCTCCAGTCTACCAGTCTAACGAGGGCGACGCAGTCCGAGGCGCTCCGTGGAGAATGCTGCTTAAGCGGCGTCTCGACTAGATCTTCACACGCGTGCCTCAGTTTACCGCGTTGCGCGCAACGCCATCGCAGCGGCTGGGCAAACGCCGGTCGCGGCGGCTGCCCCAACACCAGCAGTGATCTCCAAGGCCGGAGCTGCACTGCGCACGCTGCCCGCAGCTGTACATAGCACCCATTTGAGGCCAGAGCTGCACATAGCTGTACATAGCACCCAAGGGTGACATACCATGGACACGGTGGTACGGCTCAAGAGCCTGAGCCCGAAGCGCAAGCGAAAGAAGGAGCCGGTGGTCGAGGCGGCGCCGCCGACGCCACTCCGCGTGGGCGACGTCGTTTATCTCGGCGACGGCACGGACGGCTACCTGGCGTCGGACGCGCTCGGCGCGCGCGTGTCCTTTAAAAGAGGCGAGGGCGGCGGCGTGCCGACGTACAAGCTCGGTGCCTGTGGCAGTTGTTTCCTGATGGCGACTACCGGAGTCGGGAGAGATTGGTGCGCCTAGGGAAGGACGAGTTAATACAAGAAAAGCAAGCTCTTCAAAGCCAGGCGCGGCGGGAGAAGCTAACTGCGGACACTTTGATAAAAGCGGTGGAGCGGGGTGCGATGCGGGACGGCGCGACGTACGGCGAGGCGGTCCATTTAAGACACGTCGTGACCGGGAGGTGGTTAAGAGGGGACGGCGAGCCGGCTGAGTCGGGCCACGGCTTTTTGCGGTTATCTTTAGCCACTGATTTGGACCGGTCCAAGTTCTGCCGATTTAGAGTAGCTCCCGGGTTCCGAGCTCGAGGTTTAGGCACGCCCGTGTTCGACGGGGACGACATCCGATTGGAAGCCCAGGCTCTCACGCTGTCGCCGGACCACCCCGCGCGCGTGCGGCGCGCCCGCGACGGCGAGGCGGCGTTGGCGTTGGGAACGCCGAACCATTTGACGGTGACGCGCTTCGCTGAGAGAGCCCCCGGCGGGACGCAGACGGTCGACGCTTTACAATTCGTCCGCCTGTTCCATAGAGAGGACGACACGTTACTCGTGGCGTCCACGAACATGCGTAAAACGGAGCCGTACCTGCGCCACATTTCCAGAAGGAAAGAATCACCGGGGAAAGGCCTGTGGATCTTGGAGTTCGAGGACCCGCTCACGGGGGGCGCATTCGACTTTTCGAGGAAGGTGCGACTCCGGCACGCGTGTTCTGATCGCCACTTGGCCGTGAAGTACAGAGAAAACGGCACCACGGGGCCCGCCCACCCGGAACTCGTAGATTTAAAAGACACGAAGGGCGGCGCGCCCGTCCGCAGCCTCTTCAGGCTCAAGCCGGTCCGAGACGACGGCCCGGCGTCGGGCTTCGCGTGCCTCATCACGCACGACGTGCGACCCAAGGCCAAGGACGGGGACCGCACGACACTATATCTAAGAGCCGGGACCCGGAAGAAGCACACCTCGCGCCACATTGTCTTCGAGGACCACGCCACGATATCGCTGGGCGCGTCGCTGGGGGCGACGGTCGAAGTGCACATTGAGCTGGGCAGCCAAGCGTTGACGTTGCAAGCATTGAAAGCGGCGCGCACGGCGGTCGAGGAGCACGCCGACTTTATAAGACGCGTGGGCGCCGGTTCGGAAGACGTCACGGGGTGCGCGGCGCGGGCGCGCATCCTACGGGCGGAAAATGCGTTACGAGGCGCCTTGGGCTGTTACCGGACGTCCGGGGATGACGATCTCGAAGCGTATGCGAAAGCGGCTGTCGAGGGCGACAATGACGGCGATAACGACGGCGTGGACGACGCCGCCGAGGCGGCCCTGAGCTCGAACAAGGGCCCCGTCGACGCCGCGGCGCAGTCCATGACGCGCGAGGTGAAGTTGATTGACGCGTTGGCTCGCGCCATCGCGTGCGTGAAGACGGCCGGCATCGAGTACCCGCCGGCGCCGGGCGATCCGGTTGATAAACGGTTCGGTCCGCTGGAGGACTTCCACCAGCTCGCGTACGCCGTGCTGGTGACGTGCGTCTACGACAACCGGCGGAACGAGACGTACTTCGCCAGGGGCCGGTTGGCGGCGGAGGCGGGGCGGCCCGAGGAGGGCGCGTTCGTGGACCAGGTCCTCGCCGAGGTCAGCGAGCCGCTCGGGGCGCCCGAGCTCCTGACGACGCTCATCGCGAACAACCTGGATCTGACCCACCAATTAGTTGATAGGGCCATGGTCACCCGGCTCGCGTCCTTCGTGGGCCTTCACAGCCCGCGGCCGGACCTGGCCCGGCTCCTGGCCGCCACGCTGAGTTGCCACGGCAAGGCCATTCCGGGGATTCAGGAAATGGTCGTGGACCAACTGTTCACCCCCGCTGCGAAAGAGGTTTTTGACAAGACGTTCCTCGAGACGCGCGTCGTGAAGGCCGACACGTCGTTTCGTGCGGCGGATTGGCCCTGTGCCCCGATTGAAGTTGATTTTGACTTTCTGGGGCGTGCTGAGTTGAATCGGGGCTGTCCCCCCATTTGCGTCAAGTGGCGCGGGAGCGCGAAGTACCCGGACGGGGCGCTGTTCTACGACGCGCACACCTTAGGCCTGCGGACGGACGCGTCGGGGTGGGTCGAGCTCCGGGAGCTCACCCGCGAGTTGGATGAGGCAGTGTTCGCTTCCGCTAAAGAAAGGGCGAAGAACGAACCGGCTGCTACGGACCGCATTAAGCGGCGCCGGCAACTCACGGAGTACTACGTAGATCAGATCAAGTTGATCGCTTTATGCTGCCAGGATCGGAGCTACAACGCCATCGACGTCTTCGAGGAGAGGTTCACGTACTCCTGCTGTCTGTGGGTGCTGGCGGACCCCACGTACCCGGCGTTACTGCGGGCGGCGTTCGCCTCGTTACTCCGGTCGTTGCACGTGGACCGCTCGCCACATAGACCAAGGTGCGGCGCCCCCGCGCTCCCGAAGCGAGCCTGGGCCGTCGAAACGTTGGTCGCGCCCAAGGAGCCGCTCGAACACCTCCCGCGCTTCAAGGCGCCAAGTACAGAACACGGCGTCGCCGCCTTGCCGACGAAGTTCTACCTGCTCACGGAGTTCGTGCGGAGCTATCTGACAGACCCCGAGACGTGCGCGTTCCGGGACCCCGCGCGGAACGCGCTGACCCTCCAGGTGCTGGAGGTCGTCGATGATCTGGTGGACTTTGGCTTCTACTCCACGGCGGACCACCTGCGGAAGCTCTGCGGACCGTTGTTCTTGGTGTTGTCGTCAGATGCGAAGGAGTCGTCGAGCGAAGCCCAGCAGTCAAAGACGATCATCCTGCGGACCGTGGGCAAAATCATCGGCATGCTCGGCCACTGCGTGATCCAGGCGGCCTTGACGGAGTTCCTGGCCGCGCCGGACGCGGGCGGGCTCCAGCCGCGCCGGCCGGCGGCGGCGAAGAAGTCGTTCTTCCGGCGCCACAAGGTCCAACCGGCGGACGACGTCCAGGACGTGAGAAGCGCCCAGGCCTTCGTGAGAAGCGCCCAGGCGGAGCGGTTCCTCGAGCTCATCGACCAGCCCCATTACCACGTGGACGGCCTCGCGGACGACGCGCTGTTGCTGGAACTGCGCCTGCGGAGGAACTGCTCGCTCATCGCAGCGGTGAACGTGGCCGCCATGTGCGACAAGAGCGACGCGGAGCTCGATGAATTGCTGTTGAAGCTCGCAAGCCGCGGCGGCGACGAATTGTTGCGGGAAGTGTTAACAGTTACGAAAGCCCTGAGATGTCCCACGTCGTCCTTGCTCGAGGTGCTCGAGGACTGCGTCGTGGTGCGCAGCGACTGCTCGCGGACGATCTACTAAACTTTATCCGCTACAGAGAGTGTGGAGGAGGTCCACACCATCCCGCACCTGGCGGAGATGACCGCGGAACTGTCCAACCTCGCGCAACGGTCGGAGCAGTTGGTTTTGATAAATAGTGAGCGCGCAAATAAGTTCCAATGCAGGGCCGAGGACATCCTGCGAACGTTGGGACGGTTGCTAGATCCGGCCCTCTCCAATGACATCCTGCGGAACCACCAGCAAATACTCTTGAAGTGCGGCCTGGCACCCTCCATTATGGAGGCGCTGGAGGTGGATAGGCCGGCCGACGCAAAAGACGACGGCTCCCTGCGCGAGTTCCACGAGATGGCCGGCCTCGTGGCGTCGCGACTCTTAGCACAACATGCCGACGCGCAGCGGGCCGTGGTGGACCGCCTGGCGGCGTCGGTGCACCATATCACGCTTCAGACGGACCTCGCGCGGGCCGACGCGGACGGCGACGGTGCCCTGAGTGCGGCGGAGCTGCGGGCGATATCGACGGCCTCGGCGCAGCAGCGGCCCGTGGAAGTGGGTGCCTGGCGCCAGTCGCTCGACGACGCGGCGCGCGCCGGCCACGTCTCGGAGGAGGCGAGTTGGAAGGCGCGGTGGAAGATTGCCGCCAAAACAACCGCGGCCGTGCGAACCCTCGCGCGGTCCGACACGGACGGCGACGGCGTCCTGAGCACGGCGGAGCTGCGGGCGGCGTCGACGCCCGCGGACGACGCGGGCGACGCGTTTCGCCTGGCCCAGTGCGTCTGCTCGACGTTCGGCGGGAACTCCCTCTTGTGCAAGGAGAAGGCGCACCTCTTCCTGGAGCCGCTGGTCGGGGTGGTGGAACGCTTGCTGGTAAGTGGCACGGACGGGTCGGCCGTGGTCGCGTGCGTCGGCGCTCCAAGTCCTCATCTGCCCGGGGCCGCGGCGCGAAGACGTGTGTAGAAGGAACCAAAAACTCCTCAACGCGTCCTTGATCGAAAAATTGAGGAAGGAGTCGTCCCTCGTGACGCGTGTCTGCGTGGACGCGAACGCCGCGGGGCGGCGGGCCATCTTAGACGACGCGGCCGCGCAACTGGTGCACGCGTCCCTCATGGCGCTCCTAGCGGTCGGGTGCCGCTCGCACAACCTGCCGGTGGCGGTCGACGTCGTCTCCCTGGTGTCCTGGCGGCAACTGCTGTGGGGTTTATGCTACGGCGGCGGCGCGACGATCCGCGCGTACGTCGACGTGGCGCGGGAGGCCCACTTCGACGACGGCGCGATGCACGCCCACCGGCTCGACCTGTACTCGGCCGTGTTCTGGGGCGCGGCCCTGCGGTTGTGCGCGCTGGCGCTGCCGGCCGACCGGCGCGCCGCCTACGTGAAGACCGCCGACGCGCGGCAGCGCGGCGACGCCTGGTTCCGGGAGCTCACCGAGGGCGAACGCGCGACCTGCACGCACGACGGCCTGGACGATTCTATCGAAGACGACTCGGCGCCCGCGGCGGCGTTACGAAAGGGCCGGCCAATCCACCTCGTCCGGAACGCGTTACCTTCCGTCCGGAAGGCCGCCATCGGGGCGGTAAACGCGTTTCTGCGACGCTTATTGACGGCGAGGGAGTACCGCGGCTACCGCGTGTCCGACGTGGCGGCGGCCGCGGGCCCAGAGACCGCCTCGTGCTTCGCGGACGTGCTGCGGAGGCTCAAGGAGAGCGACGAGGGCGACTTGGACGCGGATGCGTTGGAATTCGTGTCCGCGAGCGGCGTTAGAGGAGGTGTCCTCCCCATCGCCCAGCAGGTCGCGCTGCGGGCAAACGGCGAGGCCGAGGACAAGGGCCTGCGGGTGGACGGCCCGTGCGGCTTCGGGAGCCCTGCCAACGAAAGATTCGGGGCGTCGATGGACCGGTATCAGAGCATGCCCAAGCAGACACTTCAAAAGCAGGATGCATATAGCACACCACGGGACTACGCGCGGCTCGTCGGTAACCACGACAGCGTCGCGGCGGCCGTGATCGCGGAGGAGCGGACGCTGGTGCGCGCGTTTAGGTACGGCGGCGAGGTATCGAACCCCGATGAATTCATCGAACGGTTGAAGCAGGAGGCCTGGGAGGTGTCCCGCCCAGACGAGGCCAACCGCTACCGACGGCCGGGCGACCCGAGGAGCTTCCACGATCTAAGGGACGTCGCGGTGGTGCACTTCCTCGAGTTTCTCGCGGAGGACACGTCGGGCGACTGGCAGGCATTGCAGCGGCGGTTCTTCGCCTTTGCGGCGCGGCAGTACCAGATGCGAAGGGTCGCGGACGCGCGGTACCGGGCCCAGGTCTTCGAGATGGTCGCGGCGCACCTGCACGAGCTGCGGGCGAACACGTGGGCGGCGCGCGACGACGCCCTGAAGAAGGCCGCGGCCGACGCCGTGCGGCGCAGGGCCCACGAGGAGCTGGAACGCATGACGGCCGCGCAGAACGCCAGCACGGCCCTGAGTTTTGTCAATAGCACGCCGGTGGAGGTGTGCCTCATCCTCATCGTTATTGCAAGCGTGCTCTTCGAGCACCTGTGGTTCCTGCCCTGGACGTATGAAGCCCAGCTGTGCGTGTCCATCAGCGTCTCCATCATCTTCTCGGTCGAGCTCGTCTTCCGGGTGGCGGCCCAGGCGGCCCTGGCCAAGTCGTTGAGGAGGGGACTTGATATATGTTTTGCGGATTGGATCCGGTACCTCGACCTGGTGTGCATTATTCTAGAATTCGTCGAGCTGCTGCGCCTGACCATGGAGGGCTCCAAGGGCGAGGGCGGGTTCCGGGGCACGTGGCTGCGGTTCGTCAAGGTACTGCGGTTCTTCAAGTTTCTGAAGGCCGTGCGACTCACGAGGCTCTTGCGGAGTCTGAGCGTGCGGGATTTTTTACTGGGCTGCTACCTCTTCGTCCAGGCGGCCTTTGGGGTGGTCGACGTCATCCAGGGGCAGTCCACAACTTTAAAACGGGCGCAGCATCTGGGGTCCAAGCGCGCGGCGTTCCGGGACGCGCAGGCGGCGTTACTAGATCTGGAGGGCGAGGCGAACGACCAGTCGGCCGCCCGCGTTTTACTAACTGTGCTGCGGAACCCCCCGTGCGCGCTACGGACCGCCGCGTTACGGTTGGCGACCGGAATTGTGGACGACGCGAACCGGGCGGGCCAGGAGTGGTTCACGGAGCGTTTGCAAAACGGCGAGGTGTTGCGTGTGGCGGCCGACGAGTTCCGGGCCACGTGCAGCCATTTGGAGCGGCACCACCGCCGGTGCCGCGCGGGCCAGCGCACGTCATTAGATGAAGCATTGCTCAGAGGGTGCGCCTGGACCGTGAAGTTCCTGCGCGGCTTGTTGGTCGGCCAGCACCAGGCGATGCAGGACCTGTGCACGTGCCAGGCGTCGATGATGGCCGCGGTCAACGTCCTGCAGGAGTTGGAACACTTATTGGTGGCGCTGGCCGGCGGGGCGGCGCACGACGACCCGCGCCTGATTTCGCGAAGTCAGTCGACCTGCGAGAAGTTTTTGGTGGTCGAGGTCATCGAGTGCTTCGCGGCCTCTATGGACGGCGCCTGTGCAGCGAACCAGGCCTACGTGGCGGCGAGCGGCGTGCCTGATTTACTTGCGGCGTTTTTAACAATACCCATGGAGGAGCTGATGAGCACGGGCGAACGGGACGGGCACCTGGTGGACATCGCCGCGTACCTCGCGCGCCGAGCGGCCGTCCGGGCGCTGGACGCCATGGTCGAGGGGTTGTCCTTGCGGAGCCCGCGGGTGCAATCCTTAAGAAGGAGACTCCCGAAGGGGGTATTGGGGCGGATCCTGGAGGAGTGCGCGCCGGTGCACCGCACAGAGCGGACGCCGCGGGCCCGGCCGCCCTTCGACTTCTTCGGCGAGGGGAGCGGCGACCTCTCCTCCGTGAATGCCTTACAGCGCTTGGAGGACGCGACGCTCGAGACCGTGGCCGCATTAGTGGTGACGGCCCACGCTTTACGGGTGAAGCTCTGGCACTTCGGCGTGAGCGACGGGCCCTTCGCCAAGTTGCTGGGCGAGGTGGACGTGCGGTGGCGCGGCCGGGTGGAGCGGGTCTTCTTCGAACTGCCGGTCTGGGCCGGGTCGCTGACAACGGTCGCGCGGCAGCGCTTCGAGCAGAACGTGGATTTGACGTCGGCCGAGACGCGCATGCGCCAACTCTTCGAAGACGGCGAGGGCATTATAAGAGAAGCGAGGTACTTGTATCGCATCGAGCAGCTGTCCAAATTGTTTCGCATCATCAACAAGCGCTACATCCCCCTGAAGTACCGCTTATATTCATTAGCGTTGATCTTGAACCTCCACTTGATGCTGTCCACGACGGGCGACGGGTCCTTGCGCTTGAATGGGAACTCCGTCGCGGCCATTTGCCTGGCGGTCCCGACGGTCCTGGGGTACGGGGCCATGAGCACCTACATGTTCATCTGCAAGTTCAAGACGACCGTTGATATGCACGTCGCTCGAACGTTGAAGGAGCGGGCCAAGGCCCACGGCTTCCACAAGAACGTCGACGACCACCTGTCGCGGTTACTGCAGGATTCAAGAACCATAGTTTCCCAGAAGATGAGCAGTGTCGTCGGCCTCACGTCGCAACTGACGCAGAACGCGCTCCACTCGTCCAAGCGCCTCCTGGAGGAGTTGGAGGAGTTACCGAAGCGGGAGAAAAAGACCCGCCACGACGAGCTCTACGGAAACATGAACTGGGAGCGGGAGGACGACTCCACGGCCAACAGCGCGAAGTGGGAGTTGCTGGGGGACGAGCTATTGGGCGAGGACCCGGACATGTTCCGCACGGTGGCCACAGAGAACGGCGTTTATAGTAGAGTGAGCACGTGGGAGGTCTGTTTGGCGTACGGGCTCGGTTTACTAGTGTACGGTATGAGGTATGGGTTCTGCTGGGGCATGGCGGTGGTCTCGGCGGCGCTGGTGGGGTTGTGCCTCCCCAGTGCGTTCCGCAAGGCTCGGGACAACCCCTACACGACTTTTGATTTAATAACCATCGCGGCGTACGACGCCTTGACCCAGGACCTGGGCGTGTGCGGCAATTTCGTGTTCGTGCTCATCGCGGCCCTGGGTTTCCGGTGGCAGTACGTGTGGATCTTTCTGTTGCTGGATATTCTGTTGATCTCGGACGACCTGCAGAACGTGCTGATGAGCGTGTGGATCCCCAAGGCGCAGCTTGTGTTAGCCTTTTATATCACTCTAGTCTCGATTGGCATTCTGTCAGTGATGACGTTCTTCGTCTCGAGCGAGGACGAGTCGGGCACGATGGAGCACGACCAGAGGGGCAGCATCGGGCCCATGGTGGCCCCCGCGCACATTGATGACGTCTACGACGACCACTACTACAACAACTATGTTTGTAGGACGCCCTGGACCTGCTTCCTGCGAGACGTGTACATCGGTTTGATCGACGGCCAGCTCTTCACGGCGACTCTAGCGATGGAGTACGGCGACGATTTAGATCCGTCGGACGCGATGAAGCGGCAAGCGAACCTGGGCCGCATTTTCATCCAACTCATCTTCTTCATTATTGTGACTCTCCTCCTCATCAACGTCTTCACGGGCATCATCTTGGACACTTTTTCCTCACTTCGGGAAACACTCAAGGAAAGGAAGGAGATGATGGAAGGCGAGTGTTTCGTGTGCGGCGCCGACCGGGGCACGCTCGAGGAGTACGACGTCGACAAGGAGGAGCACGAGGGCTCCGAGCACAACAAGTGGTCCTACCTATTGTATTTGGACCACGTGAAGCGTGCCGCGGCCGACGTCGCGCCGATCACGGGGGTTGACGCGCATGTGGCTTCGTGCGCCGCTGCTCGAAACGAGGCTTGGCTCCCGGAGGGCCCATCTTTTAAATTGGAGCAGATGATCACGGACGGCGAGGGCGGCCGCGCGGACGTTGATCACTCTTTGAAGCCTTTATACGACGCAATCCAGGAGACGCGGAGCGACGTGACATCGCTGCGGGCGGAACTCAGTGGCATGAAGGACGCGCTCGAGGCGGCCGCCGGGGCGAAGAGGGACGCCCGGCCGCGGACGGCGACGACGTCCTAGCGCGCGCTTCGTCACGCGCAGATGGCGGCGTTCTAGGTATTTCTAGTAATATTCTGTGAATTTATATGCACTACGAGGGCGCCGCCGACTTCCGGCCGAAGAAGCTCCAGTGCGAAATAATCGCCTTCTCGCGCGCCCACGAGTCCGCGAGGGCCGTCGTCACTACTTTCCGGGACACGGCGCGCTGGAACTCCAGTAACGTGCCGGAGAACGCCTCAACCGTAGCTTCTCCCCCCATGTGGGAGGTGTGCTTGCCCAGCGCGAAAGTGCAGTTCTCGACGGTGCAGCGCCCGACGTGCATCAGCTCGCGGTTCGCGTCGGTCGCTCGTAGCGCCTTGAAGCTTTTCGCCATGGCCTTGCGCTCGCTCCGCGACTGCAGCACGCGATGGTGCTTCGCGCGGAGCTTCTCGTGGTGCGCCGCGAAGTGGCCCTGGTGCGTCGAGCGCGGGTCGGCCAGGTGCGAGTGCACCGCGTCGAAGAAGGCGGCGTGCTCCGCGTCGCCGGCGTGGTCGTGGGCGTACTGCGCCTCGCGCTCGGCCTCGTCCTCCTCGAGCAACGCCGATAACGTTTTCGCAAGGTGTGCCTTCTCCCTCGCGTCGCTCACCCAGGTTAACTTCCACTGCAGTTCCGACTCGTGTGCTTTCCTACGCCGCGCCCGCGTCCTCCGGCGGTCGGCCCGGTCGATCTCCCGTAAAAAGTCGGCGTTCGAGCCCCCATTTGGTAAATGCGACGACTCCACATACACCTCCATGCCCGCACAGGTCATCGCGTCGACCATTTTTCCTTTGAACCCAAACACGAAGGGGAGGTGCGTCCCGAGGTCGAAGCTGAGCATACCAGCTAACGACGCGCAGCCCAACACCCCTCCGTGGGCCTTGCACTTGATCGTCGCGACCCGCATGAAGTAGGGGTGCGTCCAGTCGCCCGCGCTGCCCGTCACGCACAGGTTCGTGAGTCCCAGTTCCCCTCTCCACGGCCAGCAGCGCAGCGCCTCGATCATGACGGGGACGCCGGCCTTGCGTTCCATCTCGCGGATCAACCGTTCCTTCATGAGGCGTTCGACGCGCTCCCACTGCCATCGCAGTACAAGGGCGGTGCCGCCCGCGAGGCACGTCCAACTCGCGAGGAGGTACAAGTGTGCTGCTATCCAGTGCAGGACCACGTACGCTGCCGCCATGTTTGCTCAGCGGCGCCTTCAGAGCTCACAGGCTGTCACACGCGATGTCGCCGGAGGCGGAGGTATGAGGTTCAAGCAGAGGCAGCTGCCGGCCAGCTGCCCCGCGTCGAGTGCTGACGGGTTTTGACGGCACGTTATCCTTGATGGGCAGCACATTTCTGGCCTCACACCCGGTAACGAGTCGCGCGAAGCTTCCACTTTTCGAATGGCACCGGGTTTTGCTTCAAACCAGCGCCACCGGTCAACGCCACCGGTCAACGCTGCCCCACCATGCCGCGCTTGCGCACGACGCTGCTGCGCGCCGCGGTATTGACCGCGGCCAGCGCGGAGATCGCCGTGGTCTGCGTGGGAGACAGCAACACCGTTGGGAAACGCGCGGCCAGCGGCCACGACTACCCGGCGCAGCTCGCCCGGCTGCTGGGGAGCGGCTACAGCGTCTACGCCAAGGGCGTCGGTGGACGGACCATGCATTCCAAGGCGGACCAGCCGTATGACGAGGAGGAGGAGTACGACGACGCGCGGGAAATCGTGGGCGACGCCACCACGGCCATCGTCGTGTCGATTTTCGGGACGAACGACGCCAAGGCCGAGAACTGGAACGGCATCAAAGGCGACTGGGTCGCGGAGTACACGAAGTTCGTGGAAACTTTTGAAGCGCTGGGCGCCACGGTCATCGTGGGCATTCCCGTGCCCTACTTGGGCAACGACGTGCTCCTCGGCAACTACGTGGACTACTGGGCCGAGTTGGAGGAGTGTCCCATTAACCGCGAGATGCCCGAGATGATCCGGGAGGTCGCTTCGAGTAAAGGTCTCGGGCTGGTGGACACGCAGGCCGCGTTCGTAGACGCGTATAACGCCGCGTCCGTGGACGACTGGATGACCTTCTGGAACACGGGCCAGTACGCGGACCGCGTCCACCCCCTGGACCACGGGCTGGGCTTGATTGCCGCGGCGGTCCACGCGGCCGTGCTCGAGGTCGGGGCGGGCTACGTCCCGACCTACGCCCCGACCTACGCCCCGACCTACACGCAGCACCCCAGTGCGGCGACGCCGCCGCCAAGTCAGGTGCCGGCGCCCTTCCCCACGCCCGCGACGCCGGCGCCCTTTGCTTTAGTGGAAGAGCTGGACAAGGACTGTCCTATCTTAAGTGCGCTGGAGGAGGTCTTCTGTCCCTTAACCATGCTCGAGCTCGACATCGGGAACTGCCAGACGCCCGGCTTGCGGCCGGGCGACCTCTGCGAGGGCGACGGCGAGTGCGGCACTAATCCTGAATTGGACAACTGCGACGACGCGGACATGTACATCGTCAGGGACGCCGCGCCGTACATCCCGTCCACGGCACCGACTTTAGCGCGCCTCGACGACGCGTGTCCTGTGTTAAGGGTGATGAAGTCCAACGAGTGCCAGGGCTGGACCATGGCCCAGCTGGACATTGACAATTGCGCCACGCCCGGTTTAACAACAGGCGACGCCTGCGAGGGCGACGGCGAGTGCGGCACGGACCCCAACCTCAACAACTGCCAGGCCGGCGACATGTACGTCATCGTGACGCCCTTTGCCGGCGGCGTGGACGTCTCGACGACCCACGCTTCGAGTACCCGCAAGCTCACGACCGGTGCGGAGCAGTCACAGTTGTGCGAGCACTTCTACGACAACTACGACCGTCTCCACGTGGCCTGGGCCCACTTCATCGAAGGTAGGCTGGCCTCGGACTGCGACGTGGAGCAGGGCGTCACGGCCATCTCCTGCGCCGACGTGTCGCTGACCTTCACCGTGCTCTCATCGTCGTGCGCCGACGCTGTTGCTTTAATTAATGCTGATTTACGGTCGCAGGACGAAGACGAGGTGGCGCGCGTCTTCGTCAACACGACGGACGTGAGTGAGGAGGTGCGTGATGCGTTTTTAACGTTCCTGGACCTGTACCCGCTCGTGGGGATGGACGCCCATCCCGTCACGAAGAAGAAGGAGGGCCTCACGACGACGGAGAGGGTCGAGAAACTGGCGAAGCGGTACTGGTGGGCCATTGTTTTATTGGGCCTCTCGACGGGCCTCTTTTGCAAGTTGTACGTGGTGTACCACTGCCGCCACTTTCACATGAAGAAGAAGTACCGCCAGCTCAAAACTAAACACCGCCATTTAGAGTGGCAGCAGGGCCGCCTGACGTTGGTGGACGACGAGGCGGGCGCCACGGCCGAGGCGCTGATCGACCGGGGCGCGGACGCCTCCGTCGCCAAGCAGGGCTGGGCCGCCATCCGCCACGCCGTCAAGGGCACGCGGCCCCAGAAGCTCGTGGGCGTCGTGCACGAGTCCTCCCGTGTCGAGGTGCACGACTCCGCCCACGACGCGGAGAACCCGGTGCGGGGAGAGCACCACGTCTCCCTCGCGCTGACTCTAGCCAAGCGGGAGCACGCCGCGCACCTGCTCAAGATCGCCGATTTAGAAGACGAGCTGCGGGCGTCGCAGCTTGGACCGGTCGACGGGCAGTCCGACCGGAGCGTGTCGCCCTTCTCCGAGGCCGTCGCGGCCCACTCGCCGCGCGCGCCGGCGCCGCCCACGCCGCCGCCTCCGGAACGGCCGGCCCCCGAGTCGCCGCCGACGCCCGACATCCTGCTCGAGTGAGTGGCCCCCAATTCGTTCCCCCACCCGCTGCCCCCCAGCGCGAGTGCAGTCTTAATTCATTATCGTTATTTGTTCTCATCCGAGTCGGAACTTTTATCAGTTCGAGCATACTGCCAGAGTTTTCTATTCTTAGGACCTACGCAGCGCAGGGGCGGGTCCCGCGGCCGCCGACGTACCCAGAGTTGCAAGTCTACACTCCGTTTTTTTGTCGTGTACACGGGTTTTCGTCCTGCGGGTTATACTGTAATACAGCGCTCATCGTGGTGGAAACACAGACAAGAGCACAGGTGTAATGGTAAAATCTCTTGGGTTACGCAAAGAGAGGCAAAGAGAAAAAAGAGAGCACAGGAGGGAGCGTGCTAAGTCGAGCGCACAGCAGCCACGCTCTTCCGCAGACGTACCCGGTTTATTTTTTGGAGCGCTCGTTCTCGTATTGGTAGTCTGGCCGTTGGCGCAGTGGGCGTTAATGCCATGAAACTCCTGCTCGCACTCGTCGCGGCGCGAGCCAGCAAAACGTGTCGGCACCACCGCCGCCTCGCGGCCGTGACGTTCAACGCGTCGACGGCGCTCGCCGCCGCCGCGCCGCCGGTCGGAAACACTACGATCGCCCTCCTCTCCGTCGGCCAGCCCAGGGGCGTGCTCGAGCACCCGGTGGTGGTGCGCCAGTTCCGGCTTATGCGGAGCTCGCTGAGCCGCCACGGCCTCTTCCTCGCGCTGGTCGGCGACGGCACCTTAAGGAAGCCCACCCACAAAACCGCGAAAGACCTGAAACGCCTCTACGGCGCGCGGGGCCTCGAAATCCTCCCAAAAGCGGCCCCGCCGCCCTGCCACGGCAACACGCGTATGGATCACGACTCCGCCCGGCGCTTTGTGGCCATGGTGATGCATTTCCGCCAGGGGTATCGCCTCGTCCAGAAGTACGAGCAGCGGCGCGGCGCGGCGTACGACACGATTGTCAAAGTGCGACCGGACCTTATTTATTTCGCCCCCTTCCCCGGCATCACCGCGGTGACGCGAGACGTCGGGCATGGCGTCAGCATCGCCGCGGTGACGCGGGCCGTGGCGCACGGCGTTATGACGCGGACGGGACGCTTCCAGCGCCTCAACGACCACATCTTCGTCTGCAGACGAGGCGCGTGTAGCTCATATTTTGAGCACCTGCCGGGTCTGTGGGACGCGTGCGACGCCATCTTACGAAAGTTCACGTTTCCGCCCCAGAAATATTTGTTCCCGGACGGCGAGGCCGAGAACTTATTGCTCGACGTGCCCTACACGCTCGTCCGCCCGGGGCCCTGCGTCGAGTGCCATCGGGTGGGCAGGTGTAGTAGTGCAACCGGGACGCAGGACTGCAGCACGAAGGCCCTCCTCCCGCACCGCGATGCGTGTCACAGGCTCGACGCCGAGATGAGTAATACATAACTACGTTAGGACGGTGCGCGGGGCGTGCACGACAAGACCACGCTCTCCCCCCCGTCGGCGAGGTCGTAGGTTGCCCCCGTGAAGCGCGAGACGAAGTGCATCACCGTCTCGAGGTGCCGGCACGTCGGCTTCGGCAGGCGCAGTTTCGAGGGGCCCGAGGCGAAGGCCATGCACAGGGCGAGCTGGTCGGCCGTCTGGCCGTCGACGCCCGCGCCTGCGTGTGCAGCGCGCGTCTTCAACGCGGCGACGAGCGTGGTGGCGAGCGCCTCGACGTTCGGCCGCTTGGACCCGTCCAGAAAGTCGGCACCGAGCGTCGCCCCGCTCGACGTCGCGAGCGCCAGCTGGGCGCCGAGCATCGCCCGCGGGGCCCGGCCACGGCTCTTGACACATGGCGTCCAGTCCACCTGCAGGATAACCAGGCACCCCGGGAACGCTTGGGCCAGCTTCTGCGACAGGAAGGAACGGAGCCGGTCCGCCGTAGCACGGTCGCCCCGGCCGAACACGACGCCGTCGATGCGTTCGGGACTCGCACTCGTGCCGTCCAGCACGAGCGGCGTGATGGTCTCGCATGCTACGGTGGCTTCCAGCACGCCCCCGCCCTCGGGCATGAAGCCCCGTTTTATGCAGACCACGTCCAACCGGATGCCCATCAATTTCAGATTCGGGGCCAGCACCAACCGCGCGTGGTCCAACCCTGGCGAGAAGGGCACGTTCGTGCCGCCCTTGAGCCGTAGTGTCGTGGTGGCCCCCGGCCGCCTCAGGACACAAACGGGCAGCGCCGCCTGCAGCATGAGGGTCGTGCTCCCCGCGGTGCCGGCGTCGGCCTCGAAGACGTCATTGGAAGTGGCCTGGGCCTGGGCGCCGCGCACGACGATCTCCACGGCCCCCACGCCGCCCGCGACGGCCACGCCGCCGACGGCCGCCGCGACCCTCAAAGAGGCGACGTGCTGCGGCCTCAGCCCCGGCTTGGAGCGCGCAGCCCGGATGTTCTTGACGCGCACGTCTTTGCCCAGACCGACGCCCAGCGCTACCGCTACCCGTAGCAGCTGGCCGCCTCCCTCGAGGGTCGCGCCGTCCACTTCTTCGACGGCTGCGGCCGCGGCGAGCTCTGCCATCGTCGCGTGTGGCGCGGTTTGGGAACGCGAACTTATTTTGCATAGAAAAACCCGCGCGCAGCTTCAAATCGGGTTTTGGCACCAAATGGACTTCTTTTTTTACGCCGCCGTGCTAGAGGTTCCTTGCACTGCTCCGACGCGCAGTCATTTCAATCACACGTCCGCTGCCATGTCGAAGAAACCTGTTCGCGGCGTGTCTACGAACCCGCACAGCGAGTCACCGAAAACTACTACGCCCGCAAGCAGCAAGCCCGCAACGAACGCTGGCAGCCTGTCTCCCGACGAGCAGTTCCTTGTCGACAACAAGGGCAAGAATGGCGTCCTCTCACTAGCTTCGGGCATGCAGTACAAGGTCCTGGTGGAGGGGTCCGGCCTCAAGCGCCCTCTACGGGACTCGCCCTGCGAGTGCCACTACCTCGGCACGCTGATCGACGGGACGCAGTTCGACAGCTCGTTTGAAAGGGGAAAGCCTTCGACGTTCGCCCCCAACCAGGTCATCAAGGGCTGGACGGAAGCCATGCAGCTCATGGTCGAGGGCGACAAGTGGGAGATGTACATTCCGTATTACTTGGCGTACGGCGAGAACGGCAAGCCGCCCAAGATCCCGGCCAGGGCGACGCTGATCTTCATCATGGAGCTCTGCAAGATCAAGGGGGCGTCCGCGCCGGTCGAGGACTTCCCGGTGTGGTCGGCCGACGATCTCAAGCTGTGGACGGAGAAGGACATAAGTGCGTGCGGCGGGTGGACGGACAAAAAGCTGGCGGCGTACGACGGCGGCGACGCGAAGCTCAAGGCGCGGTTCCAGGACCGGGCCGGGATCGAGGCCTGGACCGCGGCGCAGTCGAAAAAGACCCAGGACCAGGCCCTCTGGAAGCGGACGCGCGCCGCCCGGCGGCCCAAGTACACGTCGAACGCCGTGGCGGACGCGCCGCCGGCCAGTTCATCAACCAGGACGCCGCCCTCGCCTTTTAAGATGGAGGCCAAGACGGCGCGCGCGATTTTGGACGCGGCGCTCTCCACCTTCAAGGAGAACAAAGGAATGCTTACGAAGGTGGTGGACGAGATCGAGGCCGCGCCAGGCGACGCCTCGTCCAAATCGATGCAAAAAATGATCCGTCTATTACCCAAGGTCCAGCAGCTCATGGCGCCCGCGCTGGAGGCGCACGGCTTCAAGGTCGACGAGCTCATGTCCGTCGTCATGAAGATCCAGGCCTGCGCGGCCGACGACCCGTCCATCGCGGCGGACACGATGAAGCTCATGAAGGCGGCGCAGGGGGACATCTCGGACCTGGTGTAAAGTACGTTTTTATAGTTTACGATTTTCCCCCGCCATCGCTGTCTGGTTCAGGCTATTGCGCATTTGCTCGATTTTCACAACAGGCCCGCGATTTCGGATAAACGGCCACTCCCTTCTCTCTGGCAGAGCTGGACAAGGCCCAGGCGATGTATGTGTATGACATTGCGCTGTACGAGCACGTCGTTCTTGCAAACTGCGGCCCGGGGGGATAGGTCTAAAACATCATACACTTACCCAAACCCCAGCGCGTCCAGGACCCGCCGGGACAGCGGCGTGCCCGGCGTCGCGCACTCGTCGCCGGCCTCCTGCGCGGCGCCGCACACGGCGGGCGTCCGCACGCGCGCCTCGTAGGCGCACGTGCGCGGCTCGTCCACGCTCACGAGCTCGGTACGGGCGCCGCACTCCAAACGCACCGCCACGGACCGCGCGGGCCCGTTCCAGCAGTGCTCGCCGCCGTCGTACGTGAGCGTGCTGCCGTTCGTGGACCGGTAGTCGCCGAGGCGCGTCGAGCCCTGCCGCGCGTTCTTGTAGAAGCAGACCTCGTACACGTAGCCCTGCAGCGTTTTCTCGACGCACGTGCCGCGCAGGGCCCACCGCGCGCCGTCCGGGCCGTAGTCGGCCTCGCCCAGCGCGGCCTTGGCGTCCCGCAACGTGTGCTCGTTGTCGTCGCGCGTCCTCTCCAAAGCGCCGAGCGCCTCCTCCAGCGCTTCCAACTTATGTTTCTTGGACGACGACAGGTAGGCCTCGTCGGCGTCGTGGTACGTCCCTACGTTGAGCTGCGCGTCGCCCACGTCGTCGTGGTAGCCGTAGTCGTCGTCGTCCATGGATGCGGGCGGGTACTCGTCCGGGAAGACGTCGTCAGGCAGGTCGCCGTACTCGTCGTCGGGGAACTCCTCGTCCTCGAGGTCGGCAAACGTGCCGTCGCGGTCGTCGTCGCCGGCGTCGTCGCCGTCGCGGTCGTCGTAGTCCGGGTCGCCCAGCAGGTCGTCGTAGTCGTCGTAGGCGTGGTCGCGCTCGTAGTCCTCGAGGTCGTCGAAGGCCTCGTCGCCGTTCCATGCGAACGCGTCGGCCTCGGCCGCCTCGGCGGCGTCGAACCCCGCGAAG
>Ga0114994_10000885_pt1 | contig 20913 bp, 11 predicted proteins | sample ArcticOcean_MG_C_9_FD_87043 | JGI IMG/M metagenome (GOLD analysis project Ga0114994, IMG submission 87043) | Marine microbial communities from western Arctic Ocean - ArcticOcean_MG_CB2_152 | ecosystem: Environmental > Aquatic > Marine > Oceanic | place: Arctic Ocean: Canada Basin | collected...
CCACAGGGCTCGTCCAGGGCCGCGCCAAGGTCCCATTCACGCGCTACAACCCGCTTCTTACCGCATAGACGCGCGCCGCGACCGCTGTGGACCCAATCGTGCCAGCTGGACGCTTGTGCCATGGCAGTTATTTGGCTCTCAGCGCCGCGCGCGCCGTTTTGGGCCCGGACTTTTTTGTTGAGCTTCGAGAGGGGGGCCCAACGCTCACTGCGACGCCAGACTGCCGTCTCCTAGGCTGGCTGGCGCCGAGTTAGACGCCGGTCAAAGTCGTGCGGGGTCATCTCCGCGGTCGTGCTTGTTGCAAGAGGTACTAAGTTAGATGGGGGGGCGTCTAGGCTATTTTTGGTAGGGCTACTTTGGTCCGGTGTTGGGTATACGGCCGTGTGGCTGCCCACGCCCGGCGCAGCGGCAGTGCGCGGTGTGTGTCGACGTACAAGCACCCAAGCGGCCCTCGGCAGCTTTTCTTTTGCGCGCGCGCGCCAAAATGGCCGAGAACGACGCCATAACGTTTAGCAATTTTAGCCTAAAAGTTGCTATTATGAAAATTGAAGCGCCAACGCAAAAGGTCTCGTTCGGTGTTGTCTCCGCCCCTTTTGTAGTCCCGAGACGGGTAAAAAAAATATAATTTATAAAAGTACTATATCACTAGAATGGTGTGCATATGGCCTTAACGCAGCCGCTGAGCGTCGTCACGCCGCGAAGCAGCCTCTCATACCATACCGACTAGCGTCCAGTCTTTGGTTCCAGCGAAAACCGCCGCGAAATGAGCCGTAGTGCCCCAGTTCGCGACCGTGTTTGGAAACGAATGGTTCCATGATGGCTTTTGTGAATCTCCGTTATTACTCTCGTTTTGTGTTCTCGATGTGGTCGCAAGTGCAGGACTCAAATAATAACGGAGATTCGTCGACGGGCCTTCAAATGAGACGATATCGTCGATTTACGCCATAGCAACTTTAGCTTATACTGCCCATCCGGGCCACCGCTGCGGCTGAAACTTGGCATCCGAGGAGCTCATATGGGCGTGCCTCGGGGGCCGGGGCGGCGCTGGTGTGCGGCGCGGCCGATGGGCCGCTGCCAGGACGCCAATCGTATTGACGACGCGGACAAAAGTCGAGTGGCCGTTTGGTACTTGTGACCCCCCCATCTAACTTAGTACCTCTTTCTTATTGTACTAGTTTGACGGGTTTTGAGCAGCAACGCAGAAAATTGACCCGGCAGCCGTTCGCAGCGTGACAGGATGCGTCCGCGGCAGCGGAGGCGCGGCTCCAGTGCGGCCCAGTGCGTCCGGCTTTCGGCAATCGCCCTCATCGTCTCGTGGACCGGCCTGCTTTACTTCGTATGGGCAACGCCGCCACGGCCCGCAAGCTTAGTGCCCGTGACGCCGGCCTCAGAGTTTCCGCTGCGTGATGCCGCATGGCGCGCACGTGAGGCTGCACGCACCGCAGCGGCGGCCTCCGCCGAGCAGCGACAGCCGAGCGTCGCGAAGCACGACGCTGACGCACAATTGCTCGACACAGTGGCGCTGCACGCCGTGCACCAGGAGCGTGACGGGTTCGCGATGGAGCGCGACGAGCGGACGGGCCTCCTCGTGCCGACGTTCTGGGAGCCACCGTCGGGCGTCGACGAGCTAGTGCATGTCGATGCCGTCGACGGCGAGCCCACGATTTTCTTGATGATCGCGTCGTACCGAGACTGGCAGTGCCGGGACACGGCGGCTTCCGCGTTAGCGCGGGCGACGCACCCGAGTCGAGTCGTTGTCGCGGTGGTGCAGCAGAACCGGCCCGGGGACGTGGGGTGTGCCGAACCACCCATACCTTGCAGCGAGGATCCGCAACAACCCCTCTGCAAGTACAGCTCTCAAGTGCAGGTCTACGCGATGGACGCGAACGACGCGACAGGCCCGGTCTACGCGCGCCATGTCGGCTACCGCATGTACCGCGGCGAGGCCTTCGCGCTGCAGGTCGACGCGCATTGTGTGTTTGTCAATGGGTGGGACGTGGGGATCATCGACCAGTGGAAGCGGACGCGGAACGAGATGGCTGTATTGTCGACGTACCTGACCGACTTGGAAGGCAGTGTGTCGCCCTCCGGCGATTCTTTGCGTAAGACTCGCCCTATTATGTGCAACAGCGATTTCGAGGGCTCGCCGAGCTATCTACGGCATGGGGCGCAGCCCGAGCGCGTACCGGCCATCCGTGACGTACCGATGCTCCAGCCATACTGGGCCGCGGGTTTTTCTTTTGCCAGGGGACACTTTGTGCACCGCGTTCGGTACGATTGCTGCCTACCGATGGTGTTCATGGGCGAAGAGATCTCCATTGGCGTGCGCGCATGGACCCACGGCTACGACATGTACGCACCGCAGGCTTCCGTTCTTTTCCACGAGTACGCGCAGAAGTCGTCCAGAAGGCGTCACGTGCCCAAGTTCTGGGAGTCAAAGGGCGCACGCAGAGCCAACGGGCAAAAAAGCTTGAGGCGGTTGACTTCGCTCATCAAGATGGCCCCGCCTGACATGCCCGGCGATTGGGACCGGACCAAGGCGTCGTTATATGGCCTTGGCACGGACAGACCGGTCGACCTCTTCTACAAGCTCGCGCTAGTCGATGTGACGCGGCGGTCGGCCGTGCCTCTGTGTCAGTTCGTCGACAGTGGCGACATGCACCGGATGCTGCACGACGCTCATTTGCGCGCCGACGGCCGCGGCATCGATTATTCCGGGGCCGCTCGCGAATTAGATGTGATGAAGGTCATCGATAAGCGGCTCTACGACCCAATTTCAAACCAGCTCCGCAGGGCGGTAGAGCGCGGCGACAAGAATGCGGCGCGTAACGCTCTTTCCGAAACACAGCGCACCAAGCTCGAAAAGCACCACCCGGAACTCCGGGAGCTCGTCAACGAAGCGCGGCGACTTAAGGGTGCCCAGCGCTCTTGAGTGGCGGCTCCATCAATGAATGGCATCCTGGCTGGGTTCGTCAAGACGAAATTATACGACGATCCCAACGCTGTCGTCCCGCACGCGGGCCAACTTGACCATCGCAGCCAGAAGCGACGGCAGTGTCCCAGCTCACAATATCCGACAAGCAACCGCCTTCCAGGGGCTGCATGGCGAATAAATAGATACACTCTGGATCTTTAAAGATCCAGAGTGGAGAGGTCCTGGGATCGGAAAGTAAAGGCGACCGACGCCCCAGGGGCTCCGGCTGGGGACGACCGGCTTCTAAAATTATTGGTCCTTAGCTTAGTCACCAGAGAAGTCACCAGACGGGCTAGCGAAAATAAGCGCCTCTCTCTCTTCTAAATTTCTCTTTCGCCTCGGCAAAAAACTATCCGGTCTTGCCGGATAAGCTTACTCACTTTCCAGTTGCACTTCCTGACCTTCCCGGGGCTTCTCAGGGACGTCCAGGATTTGCGAGTTCAAGTTGACTCTACCGGCTACTGCTCTCCGAGTCTGTTCCCCGTGGGCCTGTGACCAGTTCTGTCGAAATTACAGGCCGGTCACGGTCGCACGCCTGGCTCTTCTAGTTGGAACTGCGGTGTAGTGTCGAGACCGTGGCCTGTCTGGGCGGGGCGGACGGGCGGCCTATCGGGGAGGTTCAAGTTTGGCATCTCGGCGCGAGCCGGGCGGCTTACATCTCTGTTCGGAGCGAACCCTTACGCCATGTCTGCCTAGGGGAGGTGGGGGTGCGGGTCCACAGAGTGGGTGGGGGGTGGGCTCGGAGCCCCCCCTTCGTTAGCCCTCCGAGTAGGGGTGGGTGGGTGAGGGGGGGTCAACCCCCACCCTCCCTTGTCCTAAGCAAAATACCCCTCACGGCTTATCTGTTAGGGAAGTACGCAACCAAGAATCTAACACCAAAGACTCACAGAGAAGCGGAGCCAATATTGCCCCTCCCAAGCCTGCATCAATGCTGCGTCAAAAGCATTATTGGCCCCAGCCCGGGCAGAGTGGGTCCCGAACTGATAGATAAGCCATCTAACTGAGAAGGCTCGTTGCTAGCCCAATATCGATTATGTCGCCCCTCTTTATCGTTGGGGTGGTACAAACTTGCAGCTGTTTGTTGTTGAACAATCCCCAAGATTATCGATGCATCGGCACTCGAGGCATTCATGTCATAACTTGGATTGACTACTTTAAATCTTGCACTCTGTGTCGTCGTCTTGTGTGGACTGCTCAGGCTCAACGATAACAACACCCTCTAGAATGTGCGATTTTGAACACAACTCTTCAGATGCCAGCTCAGCGCGATCATCAACACCAAGAAGGACTGGAGTAGTGTGTGTCTGGAAACCGGTTATGGTTTTGGGGTTGCCCGCCTGACCAACAGTCTCGACTGCCTGCCCGACACGAACAGAGACAGGAATCAAGTTGAGGTTGATATCGACTGTGAATAGAAATCTTGGTGCCATAGCTGAGGCAAGGTGGTACCTGCATGATCAAACATCAGGTGGTACCGTTTCACTCCCCAGTGATTCTATAGTACACGGCCTCAGGCAGAAGATAATGGTTTCTGTCCAATATTGTTTGTTTCATGTCGAGGCAGCAATGAAGGAATGTCAGAATGGAGCCCATAGCAGCCTTAGATATAAGAGTTCGATCTGCATGAAAGGGAGATATGGTGAGGAGTCCCTTCCCCATGTGAAGTAGGCCCTGAGCAAGACGAACAACAAAGAGTGTTGAGGGCTCACGCGCATGCTCAGCGAGCAAACGAAGAAGCCCCGCAATTCGGCTGTTGTTCGTGCCGGCGCCAACAAGTCCAAGGCCAACGATCGCATTTAGGGCAACTTGATTGTCAGCATCATGCGTTAGGCGGCTCATTTGGTCAACAATTCCATAATCAGGATATGAGATACGCAGTAGTGAAAGAGCAAGCGGAACAGCACGACGCACAGGGGGCTCACCGTAATGAAGTAGATGATCAAAAGTGCGCAAAGTCATTTCTGCCCCGATATCTTCGCCAGCTGCCACGAGCGCGATGCCAACGACAGCCATGGATTGATGCCTGGTGACGAGATTAGTTTTTATAGGTGCTGGTGACTGATTCTCTCTTGTTTCAACCGATGCAGAGAATCTCAAAGGTGAATCCCGTTGTTCAGCGCAAATGTGAAGCATTTTCTGGATTTTGAGCACATCACCTGTCGCAGCATATGCACAAGTTTCGAGTGTGACTGATGCGCAAAGGCCCACAGGGTGCTCAATCGTCTTTAGAACTTCAAGCATGGCATCTCCCTTTTCGCCCCGGCCAAGGAATAGGAGGCCAAGGCCAAGTCCAAGGAAATTTGACTCAGATATTTCAAGGCTAGCGTCAGACGCCTCCATCAGTTTCTGCACAATCAGGGATACAATCTCGGAGTTGCATGTGCCAGTATAGACCTGACCAAGACTGACCGCAGCAAAGGCTACCTCTATCATGGCATCGGCGCTTGTAATTATAGGCGCTAGAGTATCAAGCACATCCTCTCGAGCAGAGCCAGCGTATGCAACACCAAGACCAACAATTGCTGCTGAGCGTATAATGGAAGAAGAAGATTCAATGTGCTCAGGCAAGAGAGCAATAGGCGGGTCCGACTCATGACGAATTGAAGACGAAACAATGCCGATAGCAAGGCAAGCACCGGCCCGGACATATTCCTCGTTGCTGTACAAGAACTTGTCAATTGTTGTTAGGCCCTCTTCAATATTCCACATCATTATCATCCCCAGAGATGCAGCGGCAGCTAGCATACCATGCTCTTTGTTCTTGTACAACCACGCATTGCCATCAGGAGTCATGAGAAGGTCTTTGCAGAAACCAGCATTCACAAAGGCATTGACAAATGTCGCAGCAAGGTTTGCTCGGGCGGAGTCCACATTGGGCGCACTAGTGCTGGATGCACGCGAGGATGCAGAGTCCCCAAGGTGACTTTTATATATATCTTCAGGTGTTTTAGCATCAAGAATATCTAGGTCTCGCCCAAGGTCAGCCTGAAGTGCTAATCATGTCAAATGTGGAACCTAGAAAACACGGAATTCGCGCGTAATAGGACTTCAGTTTATTATTCCCAATGATTGCATCCACCTCCAAATCTTCAATGTACTCGAAGTTGCTATGGTGTCGCGCAAGCAAGAATGCCATCTGCTTACGCATCAGATTGTCCGCCGTATCAAAAAGCCCCTTACATCGTTTATTGAACGGCGTGGCCTCATCATCATCTCCCATTTTTAAAGCAACACCCAAGGCAGCGGAACAATAGCCATACCGCCGGTAAATCTGGAATGCACTCTGCCTCAAACACTTGAGGTCGTCTGGATCTGCGATATATGTTCCACACCGCATCAAATAAAGACAGACCCTTTTAAAGTTACTATTATCTACTAGGGTCTTTTCAGGCCGCAGTGGGTAGTTACCTAGTAATTTTGATATACTCTGTGTCTCAATAAGAAGATCAACTGCTTCTGCATATGCATTGTGCTGCAGATGAAACCTGAGCCAAGCATACTATGAAATTAGAGACCTAATCACCAGCGCGGACAAGCACGGGACAATTTCATCAACAAGGCTGATAAGATCCCCAGTGAAATTGTCCTTTCTTCCCTTCTTGTCACTTAATTGCCTTGCCGTGTATTCAGCCCCAAGCTCCCCAGCGAGCGCCCTGACAAACTCGTGGCCCCAGCTAGCAAGGTCATTTATGGTCCCCTGCTTCTTAAAGTGAAGAATCTCATGTGAACCTGGCTCAGACATGGTCATTGCCAAGACAGCAAGGAGATCTGCCATCAACTTCTTTGATGGATTTAATTCCCTCGCCATTCTGTGGCAGTGTTTGAGAGTCTCGTAGTGCGGACGCAAGTATTTCAATGGCTTGGGCACCGAAGTCATCGATGAGGTTGCATTCCGAACTTCCTTGACTAAATATTCTAAGGCGGTGCTAACTACCACTGGATCTGCCTACGAACAAGCTGAGCGTTGCCAAAATAAATTACTACATTGGGACAGCGAGCGTACATCCTGTAAGCGTGCGACAGCGAGCTCCAGTCCCTCCATAAGAGTTTGATCTTCAGGCCTGCCAGTGAGCGTCGTTTTAGCTTATATACTCTAGCGACGCCGTGCACACGAGAGCCCGCCGCATTGACTAGGCTCAGTGTCATTCACATTCTTGCCTGTCGCGTCCATCTCGCCTCAGCCCGGCAGGTATCACGGGCGTAAGAACCCGCATGGGGGGACTCGGGAGATTTAGCTAGGTGCTCGTACATGAACTTTGAAGGGCTCGTTAAGGTCATTCAGGCCAGGGGGTTCCCTGGAAAGGATGCGTCGGTGTGAAGTGACCGCCGAAGTGCATCAATTTGGAGACGCGGTGGTGCTCATTCTAAGTTGCGGCCCGGCGGCTGCCAGTGGAACGGTCCGGGCAATGGCAGTCCGCAATCTCGACCAGATCGTCGATTTAGACCAAGAAGAAACTTGCGCAATGGCGCATACGCTCGCGACCTACCGAAATGCCACGGGATGCGACGCGCATGGCGGCGTGGTGAGATCGACTCGGAGCGCAAGCGCCAACGGTAGGTAGCACTGCTCAGCCTGAGCGGTTTGGCTACCTTTGGCTACCGGGTAACTACGCCGTGCGCGCACCCTGCGCGCGATATAAGACGCCCGCACTACTTATCCGGTACCCAGATGCGATGCGAGTACTCCGGGCTTAGGCTGCCTGGTGCTGCCTTTAAGCGTCGGCCCCGGCGAGATAGCGACTTGGTACTTAGCCTAGCGACTCGGTACTTAGTCTAGCGACCGTCACCTAGAGTGTGTGAAGTTCAAGTTACTATCATGCTAGTGACTACCGTTAGTATAACCGTGACTGCCACTGGCACGGTGACTTGCCAGGTGAACTTGAATAACATGTCACGGTGGAGAACCCCCTATGACACTATCTGGTTACTTTTGTCGCGACATCCGCATTAAGCAGCACCGGTCAGCACGAGCGAGGGCATCTGAAGAGAGCGTAATTAGCCTGAGTCCTACCGCCGTCTTATATCGTGCATACGAGGCGCACGCCGCCGAGAAAACGGTACTCAGAGGCAGCCAAACCGCCGAGGCGGTGCTACCTGCCATAGACGCCTGTGCTCGATCTCGCCACGCCGGCATCTACGCGCGTCGCACCCAGTGGCATTCCGGTAGATCGCGAGCGTATGCGTCATTGAGTGGGCTCGTGGTATAAATCGACGATCTATTCGAGAGCCTGAGAGCGGACTGCATGCCGTTAACCAAATAATGTGAGTAACTATTCTCTGTATGTCGAATTCGAGTCAGACGAAACTCCCAGGCTCGATATCGGTCGCAAAAAGATAATCAAACCCGCGAGGCGGTCGTTTTACCGTGTCGCGCCCCGGGCCCGGGCTTGCCCCCCCCAGACTCGCCGGGCCCGTCACGGTCTGAACAAATGATGCCGGCCGCCCGGGCAGGCTGCAGTGTCCGAGTCGGCAGGCTCAGGCTGGCATCTGGTTGCCAGCCGACTCTGAGCCGAGTGTCCTGATAGGTTGTATTATATTATGAGTATATTGTCCATACAAGCCGAGTTTAGGAGCCCCCCCCGCCCGGCCCCTGGCGTCTTTGACTCTCCGATACAAGCCTCAGGCTGCCAGTGAGTACAGCTGTTACCAGAGCGTAACGTATCGTACAGTATCATTATTATTGTGTGACAGCCGATGATTTATGCCGGACAGCACATTCTCTGTCTAGCGCTGTTGCCGACAGTGTTAGCTCAATGCCCAAATATGTGCAGCGGTCACGGCAACTGTGGCCCAGAGAATGTATGTTCGTGCTTCGAAGGATTTGACTATGCTCCCGACTGTTCATTGCGTTTCTCGCCGCGTGAAATCTTGCACTGATTTCACGAAGGTGCATTAGGTACATGTTCGAAAGGTGCAGCTTGGGCAGACAAAGCATATGCTGTAGACGTCGCGCATTCTCCGAGTGAATGTTCGAGTGCTGGTCTCTGCAACCGTGATACTGGGAAATGCGAGTGCTTCGACGGATACACTGGACTTGCCTGTCAGAGATGCAAATTGCGGTGTCTGAAAACACACAAGTAGTTCTGCATCATAAGATGATCAGCTTAGCTGCGTGCCCAAATGATTGCAATGCAAATGGTATGTGCTTGACATTAAGCCGGCTGGGCCAATTGTATGGTGTTGACTACCAACATCCCAGCACTGGTGGAGACGGAACCGGTCCTTCTTATGCAAATTGGGATAAGGATTCAGTAACTAGTTGCTTCTGCGACCCCGGCTTCAGTGGGCCCGACTGTTCGCGAAGTTCGTCTCCCGAGTCGCATCTCCCTATTTTTGTATTTACCTCCTTGGATTGCACGCACAACCATAGTCATGTGTGCAAAGGCTGATGACCCACTTACTATCAACCAGAACTACCGTGCCCTCAGAATCGGAGTGTCTTCTGCTGATGGCAGTAGCCTGCAGGGTACAGTGGTCTTCCAATTTCTTGGATACACGACTTCCCATTCGGCTTCTTATATCTCAGCAGTAACATGCGAGGAGGCTTGGGAGGCACTTGAAAATGTTGAGGATGTGGACTGTCAGTCTGAGAACTTGGGTGCTGGCTCTTTTTATAATGTCACATTTAAGCAATGGCCAACTATGCCCATGGAAAACAACTATTTCAGTCATAAAGGTAACCCTGGACTCTCAAACTTTACTTGTGATGTGAGTGGTGCCTTTTCTACTAGTGATTCGCCGGTGTTATGCGACATTTCAGATCTTATAAGCGACGATATAACTGAATACGAGTACTGTGGTCGGCGTGGTCAGTGTGATTTTACGTCTGGCACATGCTACTGTATTGATGGTTATGAGGGCTCCTCTTGCACTGATTTGGCTTATGTAGAATCAACCTCAAATTCATTACCCGGTGTGAATATTCACGCAGCAGGAACCGACTATGTTGGAGATATTTTCAAGCTTACCGCAGACAAATCGTCTTCATCTGACTTCACGTTTATGAAAATAGTCGCAAATGACGAGGATCTTTTAAGTATCCGTGGTGATGGCTTGTTGTCGATCGCACAAGTTGATGTTACAACCTATGGAACAACAATTTCAGAGGGCGGACTTACTGTTCTAACAGGTGGCGCTAGCATAAAAGATGGAGGTGTTGATATTTCGAGTATGGCTCCAAGCGACCCTGTTCTCCATGTCATTGGCAGCTCCGGAGTGTTTGCAGACTCCCTGCTTCAGGTAGATTCAGTACGCAATGAAGATGCAAGCTATTGGTTTGCTCGCTTCAATACTGCCTATAAGCAAGCCGATGGAAGCCACAGTATCTTTTCCATCCGTGGTGATGGCTACACTAAAATCGCAGGTGAACTCCATGTCAACAATGTAACTTCAGTCTACAGCCTCGAACTCACAAAGGGTGGATTAACCATTAACCAGGGTGGGCTACGTCTCTATGAAGATGGTGTAGTCGTGTATGATGGTGGTGCTGATATCCGTAGCAATAATCTGACTGTGCTTCGAGCTCATCACAATGATGCCGGTGATAAAGACAACGGTACGGTGCTTTTGATCGAGTCCACTGCAGGGCTATCCAGCAACATAGATTTGATAAAAGCAGGAATGGATGTGGATAATACACATTCGCCAAAAACTATTTTTCGAGTCAACGGTCTTCCCAGGACCTATATTGACCGAGGTGGCCTTAGTGTTATGGGTGGAATCACGGTAGCTAGCGCGGGACTGAATGTCTCTGCTGGTGGAGTCTTCATCTCGGCTGGAGGCGTTAATATCCAAGGTGGGAACCTGACCGTGAAAAGCGATGTTGCTGTTAGTGGCACCATTTCAACTGCTAGTCTTTTCTCCTCTACGCTGATCGCTGTGGGCAAAACCCAGGTTCTTGCTTCACAACAAGCTGCTGTCAGTAATGTTGATACTACAAATGACCCAGGAGATGGCACGATTGGAGCCCTTTCAACAGCCACTGCCTTGGCGGCTGAGTGCGAAAAGCTCCGTGATCTGGTTGCTGAAATTAGAACACAAATGAATGATCTTCTAGGAAAGCTGCGAACACATGGACTCATAGCTAGCTAAGCTGATTTGACTAATGAATCGTAATCATGGCATGAGGTTCCAGATCTAGTTTCAGTCCCAGTCTGCTATGTCAAACATCTAAAGCTTGTCCTTGTTGTGGCCATTGCAATTGCCAAAATGTAGGATGAATAACTCTGTTCATTGCAAAGATGGTTCCATGATACAGCTCAGACTGGACTTGGACTAGCTGACTCTGACCCAGAGAAAATCCAGTTGAAATGGCGTGCTCAAGAATTAGCTGCCACTCAACAGGCCCCAGGCGCCATGGAACTTATGCCTAAGTTATGTCACCGCTTAATAATCTGCTGGATATCATCGGGTGGGGGTGTTGATTGCCGCCGCAGTTGACGTGGCGGGGACTCCGAGAGATGACCCCGAGAGTCTGAGACTAATAAAGACGTTCAAAACTGAACTAAAGCGCGCTGTGGGAGGAACAGGTACTAGTGCCGTGGCACTGGCAAATGTTCTAACGATTATGAGGCCTGAGTCAGTGTTAAAATAATTACCACGGGCTGCAAAGATGCTGCGCCCGATGTCCGGTTTAGCTAGCTAATTGTTGTTGCCGTTAACCCAGGTGCTCTCTCGAGTCAGGCAACTGGAGCGCCAAAAGTGTCGTACAGTTGACCTCACGATCGCGTGTTCAAGTTTCGCCCCGGGCCATACTAGTACAATTCTACGGACTGGCAGCTGCCAACTAGTATGCTCTAGTGCCATGCACTAGCCAGAGCTCCCTCGAGGCTCCAAAGCTAATGTTTTGAATAGTTCTTGAGTTCACTACTAGTCTGACTACTAGTAAGTACCAGACTGAGTACTATCAGACTCGGACTCGGAGTCTGATTCAGAGACCCGGATCTTTATCTTGGAGCCTGAGTTTCAATTGTGTCACTGACGGGAGAAAGGGGGCGGAACTCGGGCTCAAGTAATTCCGGTGCCATAGCGCCTCCCCATTAATAGCCCGAGCGGGGGAACTTGCTGCGAATGACCCTCCGGGAGTGCCTGACATTCTGACGGAACATGGGGTCCTGAAAGAGCGAGGGGCCGGAAGGAGTCCCCCGCGAACGTCGCGCCAGTGGCGTTTCGTGCCGCGCCAGGACCCACCAGTGGCCGAAAAGGACAAAACTTCAAGTTGGTTGGCCAAAACTTCGCGACCTCGCCCCAATAAATTGCCAGGACCAAAATGGCAACCTAGTGTCGAGGGGCGCTTAGGGTACTCCTTGGCGGCCCCCAGACGGAATCCCCCCGCTCGGGCTATCAATTGAAAATCTCAATTAATTTGGATGCCGGCACCTTACGGGAAATCTGACGGGGGGCTCTCCTAATTTGAAGATGATCGTTCCCGGCCGCTTGCCCGTCGGCAATTTCGGTTCCGGAGCCCCATGGGGGTCTGTGGCGGGTCCTGAGACCGTGCTGGGGGGGAGGGGCCACTTTCGCGTCGAGACGCAGTCGCGAAGTTGCCTATTATGCCAGTGGGCCTAACATGCGGGTATTTCAGGAGCCTTGTCTAAAGCGGAAACTCGGAGTTGCTCCTATGTTGGTGATTAGGCCTCCCGAGGGCCCTTGGGTACCCATGGCGTGGGTTGTATGCGCAAACGCGGCCGTTTAGCTCGACTCGGATACGTGCCAAAAGCATGCGCGACTCGGACGCGGCACGCAACTTCAAGTTGAACACCACTGGCGCCGCGACGCTCCGAGTCGGTGCGGGCCACTAAAAGCACCAGGCCAAACCGTTCGCTCACCCGTTTCGGCCACGTCCTAGACTTGGACCCGGATGGGTAAGTAAAGTAGGCCCCTTAGGCTCGAAATGCCCGCCGCGGCCAAGAGCCAAGGCGCCTAGCCTAGTAGTCATAAAGATACGGCCAGTTTGGGGCTCGGGGTCCGCCGGCTTCCGCCCCTTGTGTCATCTCCCGGAAGTTCCCGGAGGCTGGGGCTAGCAGTATAAGGCTATATTAAGGCTGGTCCCTGGTCCTATATATAATGCGCCCGGAGAGGAACGTGTGGATTAAGAGAATGTGGCGCTACTTGCCTACGGCATCACTTTAGGCAATTCACCATCGCAGCAATGCTGGTTATGTCATTGTCCAAGTGTTTCTAGTTAGATAATGGGATGATAGTTCATCATCCACTCAGAAGGAAAATCAATGCATCTAGTACAGGCATGTCATCATATATATATGCCCGTGAAAGTTAAGTTTGTGTGCCTATTCAGCAATCGCGTACATATACTTGCACTACGCAAAAATAGAAAAATCGGCTTCAAACGGGACCTATATTTACAGAAATGGAGTCAGATAAGCTGAGTAAAGCTGCAAGAGGATAGTCAAGGAGGCAGTTAAGCTGTAACAGATCGGGGTGGTGCCACCGAAGAAGTACGCACTGCACTACATACAGTAAATTGTCTTCACTTCGGCACTGAAAGAGTACCATGTAATCTCCCTTGTACTCGGGAATTAAGCCAGTAATAAGGGGCACTGAGCCTGGGACCTTGGACTCAGAAATGATGCCGAAAATACCAAGCATGGCAAGACGACCATTATTGATTTCGACCTGGCGCCCGCGAATCTTGTCTTTGTTCTCATCAAACCAATTGAATGGGTCGTAGAGGTTGAAGATTAACTCAAAACGGTTGCCCTTGATAGGCGGATAATAGCCAGGGAGTCCACCATCGCAGTAGTGCTGCGGAAGAATCTCGCCGTACGATTCGAGCATGCCGATTATGCCGAATATCTGAATCTTACCTGCAAGTGGGATTGCATCCCACTGCTCCGGGGGGGTAAGGCCAGGTTCATACCCCGAGTAGGGAAGCTTAGCATGCGGCCCAGAGACAACCGGGGTCGACTGTGCGAGGTATCCAAGAAACGCTGCCATTGCCACGCGACCGTGCTTGATCTCCGCATGTCGTAGATAACCGATAGTAGCTTCGTTGCCAAGCGTCCAGAAATCAAGATTTAGACACCCTGCGCGGAGCAAGACAATCAGGTGATACGTGGCAAGTAGAAAACACACCAAGCGGGTCCCACAGACCGAGAGACTGGCCAAGGTAATCAGGGTTAGACTCAGCAAGTGCCGCCATGTCATCCTTGGTCGCCGAGAGCACACTCACAGTATTGTGCTTCGGCGCAACGTACGCGAGTGCGTGCGCAGAAAGGGCAAGCGCTAGAGTGAGCTATGATAAATCAATTACCAAGGCAAGCAACAGTAAAAATACCTTCATTGTGTTTACTTGAGCTTCCGTGCCGAGCTGGATCGCTAGGACGCTGCGTACTAGTAAGCCCTTAAATGAATCTGAGGACCGCAAACCACAGCCAAATTGGCTCAGTGGTCGGTCGCAAACTTGAGGGGGGCCTGGGGGCTAGTAAAATACCATTTGGGTCCTATTATGGCTGGCTCCTAACCTCGTCTTCGAACTCGGTGCACTCAAAGAGATGCGGCTCAGATGCCCCAGCCCAAACTTGAAGCCTTCGGGCCAAAGGGCAGTCCAGGAATGTCCTGGGTTGTTGTGGCAGCTATAATAGGCTCCATAATGCTGGAAACCAGCCGTCGAGACATTTTCTCAGACACATGGTATGGTGCCTCTTTGTCACACGGTAAAACGACAAATGTCGTCACAGGGTCCTGTCGTTCAGGATGGACCATGGACATATATAAATAAGGCCGGGCATAAAACACATACGGAGGACCCCCTATGCTACTAAACCGACCTTTTTGTGATCATGATCACAAACGTACCAGGCGATTTTGCAGCACCGGGCAGCACGAAAGAGGGCATCTGAAGAGAGCGCACGAGGCGTGCGACGTCTTTTATTGTGCGTACGAGGCGCACGGCGCAGAAAAAACGGTACTGAGAGGCAGCCAAACCACTGAAGCGGTGCTACCTGCCATGGACGCCTGTGCTCGATCTCGCCACGCCGGCATCTACGCGCGTCGCACCCAGCGGCACTTCAGTAGATCGCAAGGTTATTAACCATTGTGTGAATGGACTCGTGGTCTAACTCGACTATCTGGTCGAAATAGCGGACTGCCAATACCGCAGGGCGGTTTAGTAGCAGTACCTATTCTCCACATGCACCCAAGCCAGCTGGGGGGCACTTAGCAGGTCCATAGGATCACAAGAAGGGGCTCCTAGGCACCCTAGGCCGCTAAATACGCTGGTGTGTGCCCCGCATCGTAGCATATAACTACGAGGGTCCACGAGCAAGGTTCTGAAACCCTCATTAGTAGCCTGAGTACTAGAGTGTCGTACTTAGCTTAGTTTCTACGAGTTTCTTCTGGTACTGACTAACGGGGGCAAGGGGGGCGCCTCTGACGGCGCTGGGTTCACCGCGACTGGCAAGTTTGGATAGCTCGGCCGGTCGCTCTGGCCTCAGGCTCCTTAGAGGCTCAAGGAAATCACTCAGGCTGCCAGTGGATGGGCCCCTGCGGACGGGGGACCGCCAATCAGGTGCGGGCGCAGCGGGCGGCCACGGATGGCGCACCGTGGGCAAGGTAACGCCCGGCGGACTACTAGTAGGGGCCCCGGCGGTACGGCGGGCCTGCGAGACCCCCGACTTTCCCGCGTCGGGTCCGCGGGAAGATCGCCCCGGGTCCGCGCCTTGACCGTGAGGCCAGTTCCGCCGGGCCCGCGGCCGGTTTTTTCCCGCCCGCAGCCCGACCACGAAATTTAGTCATCCGGCCGCCCGCGACCGGTCCGCCGTGACCGCGGCGCCGCCCGCCGCCCGCGTTGTCCGCAGGGTCCGCGTAATATTCTACCCGGGCCCGCGCCGGGTCAGCGTGCAGCCCGTTGTTGGTCCGCGAAACTTGACCGCCGGCTTGACCGCCGTCGACCGCGGGTTGAATTTCAAGTTGAACTTCAACCTGGCCTTGACCCCACATCCGCCAGCATCCGCCCTGTCTGCGACCCGCCCGCCCGTCCGCCGGCACCTACCAAGTAGCGTTCGCCGCCCGCGGGTTTGTCCGCCATCGGCCGCCCCGGGTCCGCAACCTGACCGCGGCGTGTCCCCCGACCCCCATTAGGCAAATTTGGGTTGGAGCCTAGCAAATTCAGTTGTCAGACTGGCTGGGAAATGCGGCGCGCTGGCGCCTCGCGGGGCCTCGATCACACTATGGCATGGCTGCACACCGGGTCGGTGCAAGTTGAAAATCGCGATGTGTGAGTCGAAGGCCGATGATGCGTGGGAGCACAACGACGTCACGCCCCTCGGCCTTGGCCCCCGCGGCATGCAGCCAGTGTCTTCACGCAAGCTTGCAGGCGCTGATCACACTCATCAGGCGCATGGCTTCATGGCGAAAAGCCACACGGGACACTTGATGTATCGGGCGATGCGGCAGCTGCGATTGCTCAAAGTAATGAGGTACCCAAAAATCACAGGCCACAGCGCGTACCTCGCATCGGCAAGTACTTTCGACGACATATTAAGAAGCCAACACGTCGCTTGAAACCTCCTAAGGGCAAGGTGATTGACGGAAGGCATGAACAGTATACCTTATCATACACAATGCAACTTGGAATTCAAAGGTCTGTTGAATATGCGCATTCGGTAGTTTTCAGCGTGACATTCTTTAGTTTGCGCTTAAGGACATTGGCTCTAGGCACTACCAGACAGCTTTGACGCAGCATGCATGGAGACAACTAAGACAAAATTTCCTCCGGAAGGAAGCGATGTGACACCAGAGCATGCAATGCGACATTCTTTTACCGTCAAGGACTATGCGCCTTGCGTGTTCTCTCGCATCCGGGCCTTGATGGGCGTAACTCCAGAGCTCTATCTAGAGTCACTGTGTTCAGGACTATCATTCATCGACTTTATTGCCAATTCCCGGAGTGGACAGTTCTTTTTCTACTCATTTGACGGAGTATTCATGATCAAGACTGTGCGACAGGACGAGAAAGACTTTCTTCTCAGGCTACTGCCCGGTTACTACAAGCATCTGCTCAAGCATGCCCTGAGACAAAGTAATGTGTCAGGGAACAGCGACGTGTCGTTTTACCCTAACGGGAACGCCTCGCTCCTCACTCGCTTTTATGGACTTCATTGCACAAAACTGAGGCATCTCCGGCGAAAAGTTCATTTTGTTGTAATGTCATCAATCTATGGTGCAAACACATCATCGCGGATGATCCAATTCGACCTTAAGGGATCCGAGTACAATCGAAGTGCACAGAAAGAAGACAAAGTCCTTAAAGATAATGATTGCATCGCCATGGGAGTCAAGCTGCGCGTCGGCAGGGATAAGGCAGAGGCTCTGCTCGAATCCGCACGCCATGATGCAGCATTCCTTGCTTGCCATGGTGTCATGGACTATTCCCTCCTTGTTGGCATATTCCAGCCCGAACACGCACCCCACGACACTCGGTTGTCCGATCCGACACCAATCAAAGCGACGGATTATACCAAAATCATTCAGATGACACATGATTCTCCTGGGCCCTCTCTGAATGAGGTTCCAGCTAGCGAGCAACTTTCTGAATTCAACTCTCGTCATTTTTCGAGGCTACCAAGCTCCCTCAGTACACCCAAAGAAATAAATGAAAAGAGTACTCATGTTATCACTACTACTCAGTCGCCCAAGGCACCATCATTGGGACTAAATGGTGCTGAGAATCAGAATCCATGCGATATGCGCAATACGAAGACATCCAGCAAAGTAAATGCAGACGAAACTAGGCTCCCCGCCGCTTACGATGTTGCCATTGAGGGTCTGTCAGACAGCGGCCAGCGTGAACTCTACTACCTCGGCATCATCGACATTTTGCAGAAGTACACTGTTCGGAAGCACTTAGAGACGGACCTCAATATCATATCGAGGGGACTTAAACACTACAAAGAGTGCTCCTGTGTATCACCAGATGTGTACCGCGATCGCTTTTTCAAGTTCCTCAGTCGCATCTTCTAAATTACCAGGCCGTTGATAACTAGTTTAGCGCTGCGGGACAATATTGCCAGCATAAATTGACGTTCTGCAAGTAAAAAGCCACCACTTACTTGCCGCGGCGCAGGTCAGATAAATAAATAACTATATAAAAATTAAGGAAGACTCGGACCTGATAACAAAAGGCACAAGCACCTTAGGACCTCTAGAAGAGCCTCCTTCTTGCTCAGTCAGGATATCCAACCGAAGCGCCGAAATAATGATAAGATAGCGATGCAACTTGAACGAATTTTCGAATCTATAATGCCAATGATTAGTTTTAGTTCGCTGGCCCCGGGCTAGGAATACCAGTGAGCATACAGTCAGCTTTAACTTACCCTGACGTTGACGTTAAGGAAGCAAAGCCAGCGATAGACACAGCCTCGGACCCCCCCCCCAGACTGCCGCTAATTAACCAACTGGGGCCCGGGGCCTATGGAACCCACCGTGCCCAGCATCCCTTTCGCTAGGCGGCTTTTACTATGCCATTTTTGACCGTGACCTCCTCCCATTTGCGTCCTAAAAACGACGCGACATCAGTCTACTACTAGGGGCACGGGACTAGGGCCGCCCCGGAATCCCCCTGGTGATCCAGGGAGGTCTCCAGGAGGCCCCAGGCGTCCAGGGGGGGCGTGGTCGCACTTTGCGGGTTGCCAGCAGGCTTTTTATGGCCCGTCGACTAGGATGCAACTGACGCGTTGCTAACGCGTTAATAACGCGTTAATTTGACACTCAGAGCTCCCGGCGTCAATTACGCCTTAGGAACCCCCGCACCCTGGTAGATACTAACTTCCAAGTTAGTTCAAGCTACCGTGACTAGCCCGGGCCGACCACGTTCGTCCAAAGACGGCGAGTCACGGTAAAAGTCACCCAGCGCGCAGTGGAAACAGCACACGCCTCGGAGATACTCAATAACATGTTGTGGTCAGAATGATTACCGTGTGGACCAGAAATGGACGTTGGTACCACTGGCACTACTAGTGGTACTATGATATATTTAATTCAAATTCAGTTCAAGTAGCCAGTTCAAGTAGTAAGTTCAAGTAGTTATAAAGTGGCCCGGAGTGCAAATAAAAAATTAATACTAGTAGCGTGTTAATAACGCGTCACTAACGCGTTAATAACGCGTTAGTGACGCTTAAGCAACCTTGCCCGGGGCTCTGGCGTTAATAACGCGTCAGTGTCATTTGCATCGATGATTTCAAGTTCCCGGGCCGAGTCTTTTTACGGTTCAAGTTAGTACTACTAGAGCCTGCCAGTGGCACTGGCATACAGGCCATGGAAGAACTACGCTCGGCCGGGGGTCCGAGCAAGCCATGGAAGAACTACGCCAGGCAATTGTTGGAAGCACCAGAGCAAGCAGCCCAAAGTAAACTAAGATTCCAGGTCAGGGATGATCCAGTAAGTGATTTAGTCACGGTCGCCCTCAAGATTCAAGTTTCTCGAGATTCCTCTTCACGCCCCGGGTTAGGCGACGCTTGGGGGCTATCCTGGAATGGGCTGGGTCGCTCAGAGACTCGTATTGGGGTCAGAGAAAAAAGACCCAAATGCGCCAAATAGTGAATTCGCGCCAGTCAACAGGTCACGGCTATCAACTGTAGTGGGCTGGCTTGGTGACCTAGGACCGATCGCACCGCCAGGTGCGCGCTCTCCGGGTTGCCTTGGTTGACTAGCAGGCGGGGCGAAGCCAGGCCTGGCGGGCCGGCCAAAGAGGCAGCTTAGGCGTGCAGCAATTTCATCAGCGCCGCCCTCCTCACCGCTGACCACCGCGTGCACGTCATCAGGCTGCGATGGGATCGGCACGCTCGGGGCTGGTGCAGACTGTGTGACCCGCCAGGCGGACGAAGCAGCGGCGGCTGCACGTCGCCACGGAGTCTGGCCGTCGGACATTCCTGCACCCCTCTCCTGAATAGGCAATGGCGGTGGTGCGCGCAAATTCAACGGCGATGGCGTGGTGACGCGCGTGACTGTCGGCGGCGCGCGGGGCCTGATGTTAGCTGGCATGGCGGCCCGGCCAGCTCGGTCGGTCGGTGGCGATGGACGCCCGGCTGGCATCGTGGCGCCCCCACGTAACGCCACAGCTGACAAGCGACGCTTCCGCGCCACAGCCGGTCCAGATGGCGGCGCAGATTCGGTGTGCGGACGCCGCGACACGTGCACGGGGGGTGGCAGCGGCGAGGGTTGAAGCAACGAGACAGCAGGGACATTGGAGCCCTCAGACTCATCAGACGTGGAGTGCCGGTCTCGGCTGGGTGGCGTGGACGGTCCAGCGGTCGCCGCGGTGCCGGCGTCATCAGGCAAGTCTGCACACCCTGCCGCGCGGGCGGCTGCTTCTTTCTTACGGCGCTGCTTTTGACGCTTCGCCTTCTTCTTCTCGCGTGCTTTGGCCGACCTCACCTCACGTTCAGCTTCCTCAGCCTCGAGCTCTTCGACGAGGCTCCGCCTTGCAGCCTCTGCCGGGCCGTCTGCAGCTGGCGCGGCCGCGACCTTAACGGCAGTTTCGCCTCCCTCTCCACCGTTTCCGTCGCAGCGCGCCCGCTCGCGCTGTTTGAGCATGATCCTGAGGCGTGCGTGGCGCGCGGCCTGTGTGGGATACACGAGCAGGGATTGGGTCGGAGGCGTATGCGCCCCCCCCACCCACGTGCGAGCTCAGTAAAGTTTGGGAAAGGGACAACGGCGTGCGGCGCTGCAAACTCGCCTTCCGGTCGCGTGAGCAGTCGGCGAGTGGCGCGCGATAGTCGGCCACAAGACGGGCAGCAGCGTCGACGTCGCCACGCGCGACGAGAAGCGCCACGGCCGTATCGCCTCGTGCGTTGCGCGCGGCAACGAGCTCGGGAAGGCGATCATCAGCGCGTGCGGCATCCAGGACGGGCCAGAGCACGTCGAGGTGCCCCTTTCGTGCGGCGAGGAGCGCGGCCTCGCCTGACGGCGGCGCTCCGGCA
>Ga0114994_10000893_pt1 | contig 20806 bp, 13 predicted proteins | sample ArcticOcean_MG_C_9_FD_87043 | JGI IMG/M metagenome (GOLD analysis project Ga0114994, IMG submission 87043) | Marine microbial communities from western Arctic Ocean - ArcticOcean_MG_CB2_152 | ecosystem: Environmental > Aquatic > Marine > Oceanic | place: Arctic Ocean: Canada Basin | collected...
CGCGCCGCAGCGGCGGGCGCGCGCGCCGTCGGTCACGGAGAACGTGCGAGACGACGAGCCCGACGACGCGGGGTCCGCGCGCTGCGTCGTGTGCCGCGAGGGCTTCGCCTCGCGGCCGCGGGACGCGCTGGGCGCGTACGTCTTCTCCAAGCTCGCAGCCGCGGATGTGGGCGGCGCGGACGGCTTCCAGCTCGTCGAGGGCGCCGTGGCGGTCGGGCGGGGGGCTCAGCCGCCGCCGGCCGTGGTGTCGAGCGTCGGCGCCATGCACTGCATCCACGCGAACTGCCACCGCGACGCGACGCGCGCCGAGCGGTCCCTGCGGTCCCCGCGGGCCGAGTGGGACGGCGCCGCCTTGCGCAACTCGCGCGTGCTCTGCAATTCGATCCTGCCGGTGCGGCCCCCGCAGAACATCGAGGACTGGGCGAGCGCCCAGGCGGCGTATCATGCTGCGGTTGAGCGGCACTTCGGCCGCGTCGCGCAACTGGGCGTCGCGCCGGCGCCCGCTTCGCAATTAGCCGCGGCTTCGGCCACAATGTCCTACGCCTCGCCGTCGGCCCGCGCTCTGCGCTCTTCTCGTTTTCAGTTAGCAGCGCACGACGCTCGGCTTTTGTTATTGCGTCTCGCGCATAACGAACCCCTGCACCAGGAAAGCGGCGGCGGGTCTCGTCGGTCGAATTTGGAGCTCTGTCTGTACTTACTACAGCTCGCGGGGCATCAATTGCAAGATCGCGAGTTGGGCGGCGCCGCCGATCCAGCTATCGCTCAACGAGAACGGCGGCACTTGGACACCGTCATTACGGCCTCCCTGGACCGCACGCAGGGCTCCGCGGACAACCGCGCAAAGGCGGCAGAAGCAGCGCCGCATGCTGCGCTCCTTACTCTTTTCGCAACCTCGAATAATCGCTGGTCGGCGGAGCGCAAGCGCAGAACGTGCGCGCGAGCTTTGAAACGCTCCGTTGATCGTGCTAAATCACGCGCCGCCGCCTCGGCTGCCGCGCGCGGGCGGCGCCGCGCGGGCTCAGTCTCGCATGGCAATCCCAGTCCGCCGGGCAGCCTGCCGCTCATGCCAGTCGTCACGGCCGCGGGGGCGCCCGCACCCGCCGCCGCCGCCGCCGAGTTGGAGGCTGCCACGGCGGCGCGCGCGGTCACGTACGCCAGGGCGGCCTTGGCCTTCGTGGCGTTAATCGACAAACTCCACGGCGCGCTTGAGACGCCGCTGATGCCGTCCGAAAATCTCATACCGCCGACAGACTGCACTTCTCTTTTCTCCGGCGACGACGCATCGATTGCTCGCTGCGCCACGGCATTAGCGAGCTTCTACGACTCACAGCTACGTGACGTGGAAAATCCCTCGGACGTGCTCCACGTCATGTACCTGGACGCGGACGCCCTGGAGCTCGACGCCGAGACGCGGTCCATGGTCTTTGGGTCTTAGTGTGCTTTTGACGGTCTGTCCCCTTTGGGCCGTCCATCGCACGTGTGTGTGCCGGCTGGGTACCCTCTTTAAGTTGAATTATAAATAGTTACCGTCTCTCTCGCGGCGCTCGGCAGATTAAATTCGCCGAAGCTTACGCTAGCTATAAGTTAGTCACTACATTTTCCCCCGGCTCCGGGCACTCTTTCGCGGTCGTCGTCGATCTCGTTGCGGCGCCCCAGCAGTCGCGTCCTCCACGAGCGCGTCGAGGATCAGCCGCCGCGGACCTACCGGAACTTTCATCTCGGCGAGGTCCGCGCTCGTCAGCTGCTTGAGCGAAACAGCGTCGACCTCGTTCTCCTGGAACGTGCCTAAAAAGCGCATCAGACCGAGGCGCGTTAGAAGCGCTTCCACGGCCGAGTCAGAGCCGTCGTCGGCGTCCGCCGGGTCCGCGGCGGTCTCGGTCATGGCCGACGTGTCGGTGGCGTCGGTGGCGGTGGCGTCATCGGCGTCAGTCACGGCCTCGGCGCCGGCGTCGTCCGCGGCAAGTTCACGCGCCCGCGCCACGTCGACGGCCGCGGCGTCAGCGGCGTATGCGGCGTCCGCGGCATTTATATTTAGCGCCCGCGCCACGGCATCGAGGTCGGCGTCCGCAATATCTGCTGCGTCCACAGCGAGTTGGAACGCCTTTAAAACTGCGGCGTCGTCGCTTGCGCCGCCCGCGGCCGCGTCCTGCTGGGCGATCACGTCGGAAAGAACGGCCTTCAAGTCGGCCTCCAAGTCGCGGGCGCGCGCGACGGTGTCCGCGCCGGCCTCTTCCGCAGTTTTAAGTCTCCTTCCTAGGGTCTTCGCGCCTACGCCCTCTTCAGCGGCCGCCACGGCGGCTAACTCGAGGTCATCGAGGGGCTCGGCCTCGCCGTCGATGGCCGCCTCCAACTCGTCGAAGCGCGCCAGCGACGCGTCGGCCGTCTCGAGCACCGCTCGCGCGTCGGCCGTCTCAACCGCCGACGCCGCCGCGGCCACGACCGCCTGACGCGCGTTCGATGCGCGTTTCTTTCTGTTGCGCTTCTTCGCGTTTTTCTTGCTAGTGGCGACGGCGCCGGCAAACTTTTCTAGTGTGGGAGTCGGCAGCGCGGTCGTGGTGGTCCAGAGCGACCGTCGCGCGGCGGACGTGGCGAAGTCGGTCTTGTGGCCGCGCCCGTCGAAGTAGTCCTCGACCTTGGCACAGGCGACGGGTTCGGCGGTCACGGGCGGCCGAGCGGTTTTTTTCTTCGCAGGTTCTTTCCGCCCCCCCGAGTTTTTCGCATCCGCTGCAAAATCCCACGGCTCCTGGTGCGGAGCATGCATAGCCGCGACCGCTTTCTTTATCTTAGTGTTTGCCCGCGCGGTACCGGCGTCATACGCGACGCGGAGGAGCGCGACGATCTCCGACTTTTCGCAGCAACCTGTCAGATCGACGCCGCAATCCGCGGCCAGCGCCTTGAGCTTCTTGACGCCAAGGGTCGAGAGGTGGTCGTGCCTTGACGCCCGCCCGTCGTCGTCGCCGGGGTGTGCAATAGAAGGCCCAGACTCGGGATCCTCATCAGAAAGCATGGGGTAGACCGCGCACAGGCCCTTCTTTAATATGTTGGCGACATCGCCTTTCGGCGCCGCGGCGATGCAGGCGTAAAGCTCGGTTAAGACATCATCCGGCCGCGTGATCGCCAGCGTCGTCAGCGCGATCACGTACGCCGTCGCCACGGCGGCGCTGCCCGACGGCGTGCCCGGGACGACACTCCCGCAGCGTAACGAGAACTTCGTTTTGTCGCGGAGCGGATCCGCACCGGCCTCGAGCAGGGCGGCAACACACATTCCTCGGCCCTTATCCAATGCAAGCAGCAGCGGCGTTGAGCCCCGGGCCGTCTCGGCGTCGACGTCGCACCTCGCTAAGAGAGCCCGGACGATCTCCACGTGGCCCGCGTCGGCGGCGCGGTGCAGCGCCGGCGCGGCGCTCCGGTTCGGCGACCAGTCCGCGAGTAACGCCGCGACGAGGGCCCCCCGGCCTCTAGCGGCGGCACGCGCTAAAGCTACGTCAGTGTCGAGGTCCCTAGCGCCGGCCGCGCGCACGGCCGCCACCAGGGAAGCCGCCTCGTCGTCGTTCGCGGCGTCCGCCGCCCACAGCAGCGCGCGCCGCCCGTCCCGGCTCTTCGTGGCGCCCAGGCTATCCACGCCGTGCTTGGCCGCGCCCTTAATCAGCTCGTGGACGACCGGGAGCCGTCCGCTGCAGCGCCGCTGGCCATTCGCAAAGGCGCCCGACAGGGCGGACCGCTCGATCCTTTCACTTTTTAATGAGGCCAGGAACGCCGTGCCCCACACGTCTAGCGCGCCGTCGCTCGTCGTCGCCACGCACCGCGAGACCGGGCAGGCCTCGTCCGTCAGGGGGTACGGGTCGCGGATGGGGAGCGTCGCCGGTATCGTGCCCTTCAGCGCGCGCTTGACCTCCTTCAAATCTCCTGACGCCGCGCCCTCGATGAGCGCCCGCGCGACGCGGCTGTCCTCCTCGCCCAGGCCCTGGACCAGGGCCTCGCCCAGACTGTTGGGTTTCCGGGGCGCGTACGGCGGCGGCGCGACGGCCCGCACCGCGCTGTCGTCGTCCTCGTGGACCCAGATCTCCCCGCGGTCCTCGTCCACCTGCACGACGTAGGGGCACACGACGCCGTCCGCCGTGGCCCAGTGGCGCAGGACCGTGCCCTGGAGCCACAGTTCCTCGTCTTCGCCCACGCCCTGGCGGGCTTCGTCGACGCAGCACGTGACCCTAGCGCCCACGTCGAAGCGCGGCGGCGGCAATAAGGGGTGGTCCGCCGGCCGCCGCCGCGCCTCGCCCCGGCGGAAGGACTCGAGCATCTCGTCGATGTTCTGGTGGGGGCCGCCCGGCTGGCCCAACACTTCCTTGGCGACGGACTTGATGCCCTCGAGCACGCTGGGGTCCTCCTCCTCGTCGCTCGAACTTAAGGCGATGTGCTCGAACTTGGAGTAGTCGACCATGGTGCGGGCGCCTTTGCGCGGCCCCGCGGTGCGGCGGGCGGGCGGCACTGGCAAAAAAGAGCAGCCTGAGTTTCGGCTCCTCCCGGGCTGGCGAAGGGCAGCCCCGCGATCAGCGCTACAACAAAGCTGTCCTGAATCGTGCAGCCACGATGGCTGGGGCGGAGGCGGAGCAGGCGCAGTGTGTGCGTTCGTGTGCGTTCGATTAGGTAATTCGAAACCCGTTTTAAATCCATTTTGCTCTTCGCGGTTACCATGATTCACTCCGTGCGGGCCGTGGCCAAGGAGGCGTGGAGGGGACGGGTGGCTTTCAAAGGAGCACGGCTCTGCGGCTCGAGTTTTGCTCGAACGGCGCCGTCCGATTACAGTATCACTGCACACGACGTCTCTACGGAGAGGGCACGCGGCTGCCCTACATTTGTGCTGCACATCCATTTCTCAGGCAGCCCTAAGCGGCGCCGTCGACAGAGCACACAGCTTGGCTGAGCGCCAGGGACCGCAGCGTTCGCACGCCGCACCGCGCGTGACGTCTACGCCCACTCGTAACCATGGCCGACGAGGCAGTGTCCTTCGATCCCATGGCCGAGCGCGGACCGCGGGACCCGAAGGGGGCCGAGGAGGCATCCTTCGATCCCATGGCCGAGCTCGGGCGCATGCGCACCTTCGACGTGCACTTGGGACCCGCGGCCGGCCCCGCGTCCGATGAGGGGCCAGCACCGGACGACCCCGACGTATTGGATCTGGGCCAGAGGCCGGACTTCGAGTACTACTCGCGCGAGGTGCCCGGCGAGACGCGCGTCCCGGTCACCGTGAAGGAACTCGGCCCGCGCAAGGAGATCCCGCGGAACGCCGACGGTTTGATCATCCCGGAAGCGGACCCTCGATTTCCGGAAAGCGAGAACCCAGTGGCGTGCGAGACGATGGAAGTCGCGGGCCACACCATTTATAAAATCGGCGAGAAGCAGTGGTACTCGCCCGGCAAGCCCTATCATGGCCCGAGCTGTGCTCGACGTTTGAGGGATTTATTGGATCACTACGACACCTTGATGCGGGTATCGACGCCGCGGACCGCAGCTCGGGAAGAGGAGGCGAAGACGGGTGCCGACACCAAGCCGGGCGGGAAGAACTACGACCCGCTGTACGACTATTCTTTATATGGCAGGGAGGACCATCCTAGGTGGTTGCAGTTCTGTCGGGAAGAAAAAATGCGCGATGAAGCGGAGGCCAAGGGCCTCATTCCTCCCGGCACGGTGGACTTCGACGGCATGGACCGCTACGGGAAGGACGACCCCTTCATCTTTAATGGATACCGGCAGGAGGAGTACGACGCGTTCTACGAGCGGTACCCGTTCCTGTACCAGCGGGGCGACTGGACGCACTTCGAGCCGGAGGACATGGTCGAGGTCAAGCACTCGCCGGGCTTCAAGAGCTTCGAGGAGGGGCCGCTCGAGAAAGATAGTAAGAAGGCGAAGAAGAAGCAGGGCTGGTTCGCGCGGGCCCCGGCGCCCGCGCCCGCGCCGGTGCCTGAGTCGCCCGTGAAGCGGCTGAACGAGCTGAACCTGGACGACGACATCGACTAAGTTGTGTTTTGTAGTAGAGGGTGGTCACAACACAAAATTTACTAATGGATGGTGGCGGGATCCGCCACGAGTCGCAGCCGCCCGCGGAGGTACCGGTCGACGTCGGCAATAGTTGCCGCTTTCCGGAACGTATTGCGCTGCAGGGTCTCCTTGTTCGACCCGCCGCGCTCCAACATGCGTTTTACGTGCTGGCGCAGGACCTCAATGTTCGGCCACCACACTGAGTATCTCTCCACGCCCTCCGTCGTCGCGCGCGTCACGGCGCCGTCCTTGCCGCTGACCGAGCGGTCCTCGCGCGGCATGTCGCACTCCTGCAGCAGGTTAAGATACTCGCCGATGAGCGCCGGGGCGGCACGTTTTTCGGGCGCAAACAGCGACGGGTCGCGCAGTAATTCTTCGGCACTCATAATACCGTCGGCGCCAGTGGCCTTGAGATTCAGCGCAACGTCGTCGCGCGAGCGAACGTTTCCATTCGAGAGAATAGGCACACCGAGCCGCGCGTCCACCAGCGCGCGGACGACGCTCAGGTCGGCCGCGTCAGCTCGCCGCCGTTCGGGAGTGCCTCGCACGCGCGCATGCAACGCGATCATATCTGCTCCCGATTCGACCAAACATCTCGCAAATTCCACGGTACGCTCGGTCGATGGCCGCGTGCCCCGCTCGCAGTACTGCACCCGCAACTTCGCCGTAATGGCGAAGCCCCGCGGACAGGCCGCCCGCGCCGCAGCGATGATCGCGCAGCACAGATCCCAGTCTTCCTGCATGTAGGAGCCGTAGCCGCACTCCTTCGCCCGCCGCTGCGGGCAGCCGAGGTTCAGGTCCGCGCCCGCGGCGCCCATGGCGTGCGCCGCGACGGCCGCCAGCGCAAAAGGCTCGGGCTCATTGGCAGCAAACTGGACGATGAGCGGGTGGTCGCGGACGCGGTCGCCGAGCGCCTCGTGGCGATACGCCGCCGACGCGGCGAACTCGTCGGCCATGTACATCTCCGTGTAGCACAACGTTGTGCCGTGGCGGCGACAGAGCAATCGGAAGGGTCGATCGCTCTGACCGACCATGGGTGCCATGCAGTAGATGGGTCTTCGGAGCGTGAGCATTGGTGTGATTTGTACGTCGTCGCCATCGCTGGCGTCATTCAGTAGAGCACTCATCACTCCTCCTATCCGGTGTGCTGCCGGTCAGGAGCAGCACGAGTTGCACCAGTCTCCAAGAACCAAGCGATTCTCACCAGGCGTCGAGCCCGCGCAGCGTAGTCGTCTGTGAGCACCCCAAGTGAATTAAACGGTGCGCTGCCTTGTTTTTTGCCGCACGGGTTTTTCCTACGGGTTTCTTGTGTGGACTTTTTTACGCTGTAGAGGACTCCGCCTCGCAATCGGACGGGAGCATTATTGCACTTGTACGAGCGCTCGAACCAACACCGCACGAGTCATTCTGCGACCGCTGCGCACGCCTGCCAGCAGCAGCACCCTTGCACTACTATTAGACTGATGGCCTCCTCCCTCGGCCGCTTCGCACTGCGTGCGCCCTCGATCCGTGCCCTCGCAGCGAGGCGGCTTGCCTCCCAGGCCAGCGTCTCAATCATCTATTCGCCGGGCGCTGGCGGATGACAGGGTGGCGGGTTCAAGGGACAGGCCTTCGCGCTCGCGGACAAACTCAACGCCGAGTTCGACGCGGCGCAAGTACGCGTGGACCTCGTCGAAGACGAGAAGGACCTGAACCACGACACGTTCGACGTGATACTCTTCGACACCTCCGAAACGATCTACTCCAAGGACGAGGACGACGAGAACGATGACCTCGGCGAGTTGAACCTTGGCGAAACGGAGCAGCTGAAGATAATCAGCAAGATAGGCGCATGGGTGGCTTCGCAGGCCAAATAGCTCGATACGCCCGGACGAAAACGCAACCGCTCGTGCCAGATATGACTCCGCGCGGGAAACAACCCATCTCCCGCGCGGACGACGACGAGCACGCAGCGGCCGCACTTTCGTTGTCGGGATTTGTGGGGAGCGTATATGTAATTGTAGTATATTTCTTTCACGCTCGAGCCACTTCGAGCCACTCGCCGAGCTCCAGAAACTTTAAAGACAATTTCTTACGCGACGGTCGCCCCGCTCCACTTCTTCGCGTGCACGTCGAGGCGCTTCTTGAGCTTCTTGCGCTGGCTCTTCGAGACGGGCTCGCCCGCCGCGTCCGTCAGGGGCAGGCCGCTCTCGTCGAAGCTCCCGTAGCGGCCCGCGAACTCGCCGACGGCGTACAGCTGCGCCGGCGGCGTGTCCGCGTAGTCGAAGGCCGCCTCCACCTTTACCACCTTCGGCTTCGCGGCCTCGGCCACGCGCGGCTGCACGAGGGTCTCGCCGGCCGGCGTGTCCACGAGCGCCAGGCCCTGCTTGACGAGGAAGGCGGCGTCCCGCATGCCGTCGCACTCCCCGAGGACGACGCCCCGCAGCTTGAGCTTGGCCTCGTCGTCCGTCGCCGACAAAGCCGCTTTTCGCACCTGCCCGCGGAACGCCACGAGCGCCTCGAGCGCGCCGTCGGCCGCGGCCTCCGTCACCGTTGAAGTTCCGGCCCAGGCCCCCGCCGTCTCGACCAGCCCCAGGTCGTTTAGTGACGACGCGAGGAAGGCCGCCGCCGCGATCACCGGCTCCGGGACCACATCCCGTTGCTCCGTCGCGGCCTCGAGGCAGTGCTGCCGTAATCTCGTCGCGAACGTGAGTAGGGCCTGGAGGGCCTCGGGGAGGTTCGCGTCCTCTAGAAGGGTAGAAGCAAAGGTCGCCTGGGCGCTGCGGTGCGCCGCGTGCAGCTCGTGCTCCCGCGCGGTCCACCGCCGCGGCACGTTCGTGAGGTCGCCGCCCAGCGCGGCCCGGGCCGATTGGAGCGCCGCGCCCAGGTCGCGCCGCGCGGCGTCGGCCTCCGCCAGCTTCACTGCGGAGTAGGACACGGTCGAGGCGTACCGGTGCAGCGCGCAAAAAATGCGGAAGGCCTCCGGGTGTACACCGGCCTCGCCGTCCAACAGCTCCCGCACGGTCACGAAGTTTTTTAGGGACTTGCTCATTTTGCGCCCTTCAATATGTAAGTGGCCCGTGTGGAGCCAGCACGAGCACCACGTACCTGACAGATCATCATTGCACCCGCGCCACTGCGCGATCTCGTTCTCGTGGTGGGGGAAGGCGAGATCCACGCCGCCCGCGTGCAGGTCCAGGTGCTGCCCGAAGGCCGCCCGCGTCATCGCGCTGCACTCGATGTGCCAGCCCGGTCTTCCTGCACCCCAGGGACTGGGCCAACTGGGCTCATTTGGCTTGGCGGCCTTCCACAGCGCGAAGTCGCGCCCGTCGCGCTTCGTGTCCGATATGGACGCGGCGTCCTCCACGACGAGCGCCGCGGCCTGCGCCGCCGCGGTGGAGGTGCCTCTTCCTTCGGCGAAGGCGCCGTACGTATTTCCTAATTTCGCCACGTCGAACCAGACTCCATCAGAAGTAGTGTAACCGTAGCCCTTTTCTACCACGTTCTCGATATATTTTACAATGTCCTCGATGTGCTCCGACACCCGCAAGACCAGCGTCGGCTCCCGGCACCCTAATCGGTCCAGATCCTCGAAGAAGTTCGCCTCTTCCCTCCGCGCCAGCTCGAGCGGCTCGATCTCGAGCTCCGCCGCCCGTTTTATTATCTTATCGTCGATGTCCGTGACGCCCATGGCGAAGTCGATCGTCGCGCCGCCGAAGGTCTCGGCCGCCCGTCGCACCAAATCGAGCGTGACGTACGTCCGCGCGTGGCCGAGGTGCGTCGCGTCGTAGACCGTCGGTCCACACGCGTACCACTTCAACGGCGCGCCGTTCCCTACCGGCACAATTTGTTTGGTACTGGCGTCCCGGAGCTCGAGCGTCGGCATGCGGCTCGCGAGCATGCGTACACTACTTCGTCGCGGCGCGGGCCGGAGGGTCCGCGCGGCGCGCGCGAAGATCAGCATCGGGATGATGTGCCGGCGGCTTCGGTGGCGCATCGCTGTCGCCTCCAAGGCGGCTGTGCAGTGCTTCTGTATAGCTGTAGCGCTTCACGTCGACGTCGTGCGTGAAAACGCCTCGATGCTTCGAGCCTGACCTACGTGGTGCGGCTATTAGCCTGCACAGATTTAGCTCCGGGTGCACCTGTGCGCTTGACGGCAACCCCAGCACAGTTTTGCGAACCCGAATTGACAAGTTTAGAGTTTAGTCCCCACGCCTCCGCCGCCGCGCGTCGAGCAGCAGGTACGACCCCGCGACGGCCGCGTTGAGGCTCTCCACGTTCGAATCGACGTCGATGCGCACGCGCTTCGCGTCCAACGCGCCGAGCGACGCGAGGAGGTCGTCCGTGAGGCCCGCCTCGGCCCCGACCACGAGGCACGTCGCCGCCCACGAGCCCAGGGACAAGTGGTCCACGGCGCCGGCGCCCGCGTCCGCCACCACGACCGCGAGGCCGCTCAGACGGCGCGCCGCGTCGGCCCAGCAACTTTCGGTAGCGAGGGGCACGCGCAGCGCCGCGCCGGCCGAGCCGCGGACCGTTTTTGGATTAAACGCGTCGGCGCAGGCGCCCACAAGCACGACGCCGTCGACGCCGGCGGCCGCGGCCGTGCGTATCAACGCGCCGACGTTCCCGGGGTCCTGCACTCCGTCCAGCGCGAGCACGAAGTCCGGTGTCGAGGGAAACGCGAGGCTCGGCTTGGCGACGAGCGCGACGCAGCCCTGCGGCGAGTCCGTCGCCGAGGCCGCTTTGAGCACCGAATCGGGGGCCCGCGCGACGCGCTCTGCCCGCGCGAGGAGCGAGGCGTCGAGCGCAGCGTCGTCCGCGAGCAAGACCGCCTCCACCGCATCGCCCCGCTCCAGGGCCTCGGCAACGAACGCTCGGCCCTCGACGAGGACGAGACCCTCCGCGTCCCGATGTTTTTTCCGGTGGCACCGTTTGAACTTTTTGACGAGAGCGTTCTGGGCGGACTCGATGTAGTCCTCGACGCGCAGCGCGCTGGCGCGGCGGCGCGCGGCGTGCACGACCCAGCCGCGACAGCTGCGGAGCGTCAGCGCGAGGAGCAGGCTGCGCGAGGCCATAGCTGATCACTGCTGCGCGTGCACGCGCGCGAGCCAGCGCACAGTTCGTACGACTGGTCAGTTCAAGCTATGCGCGTTGCTGCGTCGAGTTTTAAAAACGTGTGTTGGGCTCGTGAAAACCCGTTCAATGATTGCCACACGCACCTTCAACGAGCCAGACGAGCCACAGCGGTCGAATGGCGACCTCTATGGCACGCAGTCGTCGCGTCGTAGCATGTGCGCTGGCCCTCAGCTGCGCGGTGGCGCTGGCGCCGACTCACAAGGCGCTGCACAGGCGTGAGGCCTTGAGCGGCGCTGCTGCTGCTGCCCTTGCCGTCGTCGCCGCGCCCGCGCACGCCATCGACGCGGGCGCCGCGATCGCCGTCGAGCGCTCGGGCTTCGCGCCGACGATCAAGCAGGGCGGTACGAAGACGCCGCTCGGCGTCCTCGGCGGCGGGACGAGCCGGTACGAGGACACGGTCGTCGGCGCGCGCGGCACGAAGAGCCAGGTCAACATCGCGTTCGAATTCCCGTCCGACTGGACGGTCTTCAAGAACAAGGTCGACCTATTGGACGGAAAGACCGGCACGGTCGCGACCGTGGTCGCGGCGCCGGTCGGCGCCGACGACTCGCTCGACAGCAAGGCCTTCTACGCCTGCATTTTCAGTCCGGACGGCAAGATCCAGCGCGCCGGCACGCCCGTCGACGAGTTCAAAGTCCTTTCTGTAAGGGACGGCGTCCTCCCGGGCTACAAAGAAATTGCTTTGAAGTTCACGGCCGTCTCTCCCAATTCGCGTCTCATCGACCGCAGAGCCGTCGCGACCGCGACGCGCGTCGGCGACACGGCATACATCTTCGTGTGTTCCGCGGCGGCCGTCAAGTGGAAGGGCCAGCAAGACACGGTCACGGCGGCGGCGCGGACTTTTACGGCGAGCTGATTAGGGCCATAATTATATTAGGGTTTGCGGCGATCCCGAATTATATACGAATTTATGTCGATACTATAAACCTCACGCCCGCATTTTCTAGCCGCCCCTTTGCAGCTGCTGCAGGTACCGGTCGCACTTCTCCGCGGCGCCGCGGCCCTCGTTGATGGCCCACACGACAAGGGACTGGCCCCGCCGGCAGTCGCCCGCAGCGAAGACGCCCTCCTGGGAGGTGGCGTACTCGCCGTACGTCGCGTTGATGTTGTCCCGCGGGTCCAGCGCCAACTTCAATTGCGACGAGATGTCGTGCTCCGGCGACACGAAGCCCATGGCCAATAAAACCAAATCGCAGGGCCACTCCCGCTCACTATCGGGAATGATCTCCACGCCACTCGGTCCGAGCTTGGCATCGGACGTCCTCAACCCGGTGACGCTCTGCTCGTCGTCGAAGAGGAACTCGGTCGTGATCACCCCGAACTCCCGGGGGTCCTGCCCGAACACCGCCTGGACCTCCCCGTGCCCGTAGTCCACGCCGTAGACCTTGGGCCACTCGGGCCAGGGGTTCGCGTCCGCCCGGACCTCCGGCGGCCGCCCCATCAATTCAAAGTTCACGATCGACTTGCACCGGTGGCGCATCGAGGTGCCGATGCAGTCCGTGCCCGTGTCGCCGCCGCCGATCACGATGACGTCTTTGCCTTCCGCGGTGATGTGCTGGCCCCACTCGCTCTCGAGGGTGCCGTCGCGCGTCATCATCAAGCGCTTCTGGTTTTTCGTTAAAAACTCCATGGCGAAGTGGATGCCGTGCGCTTCCCGGCCGGGTACAGGCAGGTCCCTCGGCACGGTGGATCCCGTGCACAATACTAAAGCGTCATTAGCGTTTCGTATGGATTCGATACCCACGTTCTTGCCGATCTCCGCGTTACACACGAACTCGATGCCCTCCTCCTGCAGTAAGTGTACGCGCCTCTCCACGGTGCTCTTGTCCAGCTTCATGTTCGGGATGCCGTACATGAGGAGACCGCCGGGCCGGTCCTCCCGCTCGTAGACCGTGACCTTGTGCCCTTGTTGGTTCAGGACGTCGGCACACGCGAGACCGGCCGGGCCACTCCCGACGACGGCGACGCTGAGCCCCGAGCGCGATTGGGGGATCCGCGCCTGGATCCAGCCCTCCGCGAAGCCCCGCTCCACGATGGCGTACTCCATGTTCTTGATGGTCACCGGACTGTCTATTAAGCCAGCGACACACGCGCCTTCACACGGCGCCGGGCACACGCGCCCCGTGAACTCCGGGAAGTTGTTCGTCTGGTGGAGTCGATCCAAGGCATTCCGCCACTGGTCCTGGTACACGAGAGCGTTGAACTCCGGAATCAAGTTGTTCACGGGACACCCCGTGTGCGTCTGGCAGAAGGGCGTGCCGCAGTCCATGCACCGCGCGGCTTGCACGATGCGTTCCACGGGGTCGTGGCCCCCCGAGTTGATCTCCTCCCAGTCCGTGACGCGCTCCATCGGCGCTCGGTAGGGTTCCGGGATCCTTTCGTAATCCACAAAACCGCGCACGTTGCCGATGACCTCGACGGACCCGTCTCGCCGCTTCACCTTGGGGAGCGCGTCGTGGTCGTTATCTTCGCGCCAGGTCTCGTGGGTCTTGCTCGTCTGCGTCGAGAGGGGGCGCGCGGGCGCCCGCAAGCTCGCGGCGGCACGCGAGGCGGCGCGCGAGGAAGCTTGCGTTGAGGAAGCTTGTGCGGCAACAAGGCTTGCCGCGCGCTGGCTGGCGCCGCGCAGCATGTTTGCAGGTGTGTCCGGTCCAGTACAGCTGGACTACGATGTCGTCCCGGGCTCGGTCCACCGGTGGCAGCGGCTGCAGCTGTTTGACTAAGTTCAGCTCAAAGGTCTCGCATCAGAGCTCAAAACCCGTGTGGTCGGAGGAGGCCTCCTCCGGGGGGCGTAGAGCACGCGATGGCTTTGCTACAGACCAGTAATTGACCGCTTATGACATGTGCGGTCAATTCATGCTAAAACAAAGCAGCTTTTGGTTAGCCGATCGACTCAGAGCCTCACTGCTGAGCGCACGAGTCGTCTCACGACGATGAAATACCTCGTAGCACTCGCATCGATCGCGTTGGTCACCGGCCAGCAGCAGTTGCACGCCGTGGGCGGGTCGACAAGCCTCGTGACCCAGGTCATCAGCCAATACGGCCGCGGCCTCCGCCGCGCGAAGAAGCGCCCCTGCGCGAAATCGATCCAGAAGCACTGTGCCGCCGCCAAGAACGCGGCCGCCAAGCAAGCGTGCCTCCGCGCGCGCCTCGGCACGAACGCCCTCGAGCCGCGCTGCGAGACCATCGTCGCGGCGCGCTCGGACGCGCTGCACGCGTGCCGCCCGGTCGCCGCCGCCGTCGGCTGCGCGCAGGGCCCGGTCCCGATCGCGTGCATGCAGCGCCGCTACCGCAAGGGTTCCACGCCGCTGGCAGGCACGGCCTGCGCCGCGGCCCTCGACCGCCTGTCGGGCCACAAGGCCGCGACCCGGGCGCCGACGCGCGTCGCGACCGAGCGCGCGGCTCGTATCGCATCCATCCTGAAGGCGATGCCGCCCGCGGAGGCGGGCGGTATTCGGGGCGAGAACGCGCGCCTCGTGGCCGCCGCGCATATCGCCGAACAGGAGACGCACGCCACGTCCGACTACCTGGCGAAGGGCTACCCGCCTAATGGGCTCCCCGACGGCACGCACGTGAAGGCCACGCGCATCGGGCACGGCTCTGGCGGCCCGCGCTCGTCGCCGCGCCAGCACCCCTTCGAGCAGGCGTGGGGCTCGGCGTCGCCGTCGCGCCCGCGCCGCCAGTACCCTGGGGGCGCGGGCGCGTCGGCGCCGCGCCAGGGCCCGCCGCAGTACGGCCGCCCGTCGCCGTGGGAGGACTCGCGCTTCTCGTCGCCGCCGTGGCCGCGCGCCTCGTCGACGCCGTGGGAACCGTCCGACGTCCGCTCGTGGAGCGACCCGGCCTATCGCAAGCACCGCCGCCACCACAAGAACGCTCTCCAGATGGTCGGCGCGTGAATATGTCCCCTCTCCTCCTGTTGTCCCCCGTTCCTTACGTTGTAAAAGAAGTAGATCGTTAACTAATCGATCATAGAAGTGTGCCCCAGAATGGGCAGCGATTTCAATGCGTCGCGGCCACCTATCGAGCGGAGATGCCCGCGATCACCCGAAGATTGACTTGTTGGGACGCCCCGCGGCCACCGTAATTAGAACGTACGGATAGAATGTCTAACACTACGTGCCCGTCAGAAACGAACATTGTTTTGAAATTCCCGCGGCCGCCCGAAGGCCCAAAAATGAACTTTGGTACCTTCCCGGGTAGGTTAAGTAAAATAAATGAGCTCCCAAATTAAGTTAGCACCATAGTCGGTCAGTGAGACCAACTGTTCACTCGAAACGGCCGAAGCACATATGCTCGCGGCTCCCAGAAATCTTGGGACATTCACGGATGAGTCTTACCGGTTGCCAAAGTACTCCAGCGATTAACGCCGCCATCCACCGTCCAGTTAGTACATTATAAGCTCTCCGGCTCAGTTTTCATCCATATCCGACAGAACTGGAGCCAATAGCCCGCGCTCGGGAGGGCGGGAAAAGAATTCTACTAGACACTTCCCTTCGTTAGGTGTGTTTACATCCCTTTGACAGTGATAGAGGCCATCCAAGTCACCAGAACAGTTACTGAGGTGGCTAATGTACTCCATAGGCTCCTCGCTGTTCGGAGACTCCGCGACCCCCCGTTTATATAAAGACGGGCACAGAAGCTGAACCCGCGAGTATCAGCGATCAAATTATCCGGATGGACCATGCCGACGTTGTTCTATTCACAATCGACCGACTTGCCCGTTCTCCGCGGACGACGGTACGTAGACGGAGCACCGGAAAGGCTCCAGACACGTGAGTTATAAAATAAATTTGCGTTTGAGGCGCTCCGGTACTTGGGTGGTCCATCCGAACCGCCTGAACGATTCCTACATAGATTACCCGTTCCGTATGCTCAGCGCGGTTCGGAGACTCCGCGACCCCTCGATCTCGATAATTCGGGCACAAGACCGGGACCTGCGACTATCAGGGCCGGTACCATTACCATGGACCTTGGCGCGATCGTTTGTTTCATCATCGATTGACCTGCGCGAGGTCCAGATTAATAATATTCAGACCCGAGCACGGGCAGCCCAAAGTACCCTTCTCGTAGTGCAGATGTCATATACTTGATTTCCACTATAGGTGGGATAGTATGGAGCCCAACGAGACCGCTATTACGATTCCTGGGGGCCCTCGAATAATTAGCGTATTTGACCTTCACGGGCGCCATCGCGTCCAAATAAAACACTTTTTGGTGATGCAAACCGGCTCTCGGACTCCCCATGGGTTAGGGCTGATGGTGGGTGGACGCCTACACCGCATGCGCATGCGCTTTGGGCATCCCACAGCTCTCAAAGCTCTGGAACTTCTAATCATGCCTGGGCCAGTTGGACTGCCAAGAGAATTGGTAGATAATGGCCCAAGCGCCGGCGTATGCAGTGTATGCGATTGCATATGTCTACTACCGTTACTAGGCGAACCCTATGAGACCTGCGGACCACGATTTGACAGCATTCCACCAGCGCGACTGACCACTTCAGCACCGCGAATCAAGAAATTATTTTTTTCGGCCCCCAGTAATCGCCCTATTGATCTCGTTGGACCAGGATCGGACCGAACGACACTCGGACAACTACAACACAAATAATATTTACAATCCCAGAAACCCCTCGAGCAGCCGCTCCTGCTCTAACCGAAACTCGCGAGCAAGGTCGCGACGCCGGCGCGACACGTCATCCGCGGACGCGACGTCTTCGACAGACCGGAGCTTCTCGAGATCCCGCCTCGCCGCCGCTTGAAACGGCAGGTAATCGCGCGGTGTCGCCTGGAACGGCCTCCAGTGCTTGGCGGCGTCTTGAGGGTCCTCATAATCGCGCGCATCAAATCTTGGTGCTCGCAGTTTGAGATCGCGCCCGACTACCGCCACCTCGCCATCAACAATAAGCGAGCGCTCGCTCAGACCGCCGACTGCGGCGCGATCGAAGAGCAGGTCCAGGCTTGTTGACGCCGTCGGTGGCGCTAGGCGCACAGGCTCTAGGCTCACCGGCGCCAGGCGCACGCTCTCGCCAACGGCGCCGTCGTATGAAATCTCGTCGCGCCAGGCGTCGTAGCGCGACTGGAGACCGTCTCGCTCGTCTGCGGCGCAGAGATGCGCTCCTGGCACGAGGACCGCATCGGGTGCGCGGCACGCCAGGGCCGCGAAGGCCGCGACGACGAAGGTCAGGCGGAACGGATAGGACCGCCCTATCTCCTCAGAAATGTCCGGCGGCAGCATCAGCGCGTCGACGGCGAGCACGGCGGCGACCAATGCGCCGGCGACGTTGCGAACTCGCGTCGCGCCTTTCGCGCCCAGGCTGCCGCGCGCCGCCCTGGCCTCCACGAGATCGACGGCGGCGTTGATCTTCTCTGCTGACGACGGATCAACCATGGTCCGGAGCTTATCGCGGCGGCGCCTATCTCTCCTCGCGCGTGCCGTCGCGGCGGGCGTCTCGAGCGAGCGAAGCTCCGCTGTATCCCAATATACGGGTCGCAGCGGATCCGGCGGCGACTCTGGGGTTTCGTAGTCATCAATGCCAGCCCATGACCGCGCCAGCTTGACCGCGAGTCGCTCGCGGCCGTCGATGGATTCCCACTGCTCTCGTTTGATGCCTTCGGGCGGCGCCTCCCACTCGGTCGCTTCTAAGCAGGCCGTGCGTGGGGCGCGGAGCCCGTTTGAGTTGACGATGCTGCGGGGCTCGGTCGCGACCATCGCTTGCGCGACGGCGTTGAAGAGCCAGAGAGTTGTGAGGCGCAGCATCTCTTAGCGTTGCTTGCCGCTCTGGATTCAATGCGTATCCGCAGAGTTAGTAGCTTGATGCTTCGGATCCAACCACTTTGGCACAACCACTGAGGGCACGAATCGTCGTCGGCGTGCTGCCTGGCACAACTAGAGATGCGTGTGTACGTGTACGCTGTAATTCGGGAACTAAATACGAGCACGAATGCCGCAATGTGGCCTCAGAGCTAAAAAATCGAGCAATTCAAAAAACCCGTTTAGTTACGGGTTTTTGCCGCAGAGCCAAACACGAGTATTGCGGCAAAACGCAGCGCACAGGACGTTAATCGGCTACCGCGTAGCCACAGACGTGCGCCGCAGCCCTTTTGAGGACCCGGAGCCGTCCGCGCCCCGCAAAACTCCTCCCGTACTGCGTTAGGCTGCAGTGCGCTAGGGACCTTCGGCTGGCCTAGAGCTGCGCGGTCGGCCTCGAGCGCGCCAACCTTTCGTCAAAAAAGCCTCCTGAGGCTGGTGAGGCAGCACTGCGTCCAAGGATTCTAGGTTGGAGAAGTAACAAAAAAAAATGGGAAACTCAAATTCATCGCAAACGCGTCGCCGCCGCAGCGGCCGCGGCGGCGCCATCATGTTTGCGGGCTTTCAGCCGGGCACGCAGGTCGGCTTGGGGGTGCGGCGGCCCGGCGCGCAGCGGCGGCCGGGCACGCAGGTCCGGCCGGGCGCGGGCCGACACGGCGCGCGGCGCTGACAGGCGGCGATCGATACGGCGTACGCGCGCGGCGCTGGCACGACGATCGATAGGAACCACCTCGACACGATGGACCCGGCGTCGTACGCTCTGGTCCGAGACCTGCTGACGCGACAGTACCTGGCGGCGCACGGGCCAGTGGTGGGAAATACCTCCGGGACTATGGTGGCCCCGAGGGGCCGCCCTCACGTGCCGGCGCCGGGGAGCCCCGTCGTCGTCATCAACCGACAGGGCACGGCGTGGCGCACGGCGCGCGAGGAGCGCGCGACGGCGCAACGGGTGGTTGCCGAAGCACGAGCTCTCCGTCGGTTCGCGGCGAACGGCCGGCGCCCCGCGTGGGAGACGGAGAGCCCGACGGCGTGGACGGTCGAGGTGCCGCGCCGCGGCGGGCCGTGGGACGGCCGCGCGCTGGCGCCGTGGCTGCGCGACCGCCGATACGAGCGCGAACAACTCACGCGGCTTGGGCCGCGCCTCGCGGCCGAGGCGGAGCGGTTGAGACAGCAGCAGCGCCGCCGCGACGCGGAGAGCCGGCGCGTGCGCCGGCCGTCGAAGCTACGCACGGCGCTCAAGCGGATGATCGGTCGCAAGAAGCCGCCGACCGGCGAGGCCGCCGAGTGCGTCGTGTGCTTGGACGCGGCGACGAGCGTCAAGCTGAAGCCGTGCGGGCACCTCGTCCTCTGCGAGGCCTGTTCCCTGCGGGTCGACGTCTGCCCCGTGTGCCGCGGGCCGATCGCGGAGCGGCGGGCGACGGCGTGACCGCGGCGGCGGCGGATGTGTGATTAAATGTATCCTTTGTCTTAATTTTACGCGATTGGCTCGCGGGATTTACCACGGGATTTCGGAGAAGTAACGGAGCGGTGGCAGCACGCAGTTTAAACCTTCCCATACAACACCAGCGAGCAGGTTCCCCGCGGTGAGTCTAAAGAAGACGCGAGTGGTAAACGCCGCAAAATCATTCAGCAGCGTCCCCACAAACAGGGACGGAGTCAGACCCTGGGGGACCTCGAGCGTCTGCCAGTGCTGCCACCAGCTCCAAGGTATCAGACAGAGGCCGAGGACACACAAGGAAAACAACAAGCACGCCACCACGGCGATGACGGCGATGTCTTGCAGGATAAGGGGCAGGGGGGCAAATTTATTGATTCGGAAGTTCAACGACGCCTTGTTCTGGCTTCCGTTATATACTCCAACGGCGGTACTCTCCACGAGCTGGCCGAATTGAGGCCACGGCCGCGGCCCCGCGAACTGGGCGCACGGAGTTCTCTTACCGTCGATGAAACACCAACGCTGGACGGTGATGTCGAGTGATACCCTCAAGTCGGCGCAAGGCAATAGACAGGAATCACCCGCTCCCGGCGTTCCGTAGGGGTCGAACAGCACGATAAACTGCTGACCCTCCTTGAACACCTGCCCGCGAGCGTCTTTTTCACGTGATGCACCAGCGCGGCCACCTCGACGTGCGCTCGGTCACGTCCGTCCCAGCCACAGGGCGCGACGCACAGCTGTAGCGTCGTCAAAGCGGATTCCGGGGACGGCTGCCACCGTCGAATCGGTACAATATTTCCGACGACCATGCCCATTTCCTCGCGCATTGCGAAACCGAGCGAGAGCACACCCCGCTCCACCTTGTCGAGCGCCTCCGCCAAGAAGACCCAGTCGCCGCCGCCGACCGTGACTTTTAATAAACAGGCGTCGTCGTCGTCGCACGGGCTCGCCCGCCGAAAGGCCTCGTAATCGGCGGGGTTGATGTAGATTTGATTATCGCACGGGACGTTTCCGGCCGCGTCGGGGTAGCGCCCGCAGATGAGCGTCGATGGGGGCTCGGTCCGCGTCGCGATGGAGATCGCACCGCTTGCCCGCGCGTCTTTCCGGCCGGTCGTGGCGGCTTCGGGCGCCGCCGCCGGAGCGTCTGTGGTGCCGCCGCCGCGCGGTTTCGTGGGTCGCAGGGGTGAGATCTGCATGCTTGGACCGCCGTCAGACTCTTGTCGTCGCGTTGTTGTCTTGAGTCGGCCCACGGCAAGAGTTCGCCGATCGTCGACGATTCGCCGCTACAACTGTGACTTCCGGGCACGTCTGACAAGCGCAAAAACAGAGGGAGGGCCGTCGGCCAGCCGGTGAGGCTTGCGCAACATTCACTGCACGGGTTTTCAGGGGGCCACGGGTAAGAGCCTGGAGAGAGAG
>Ga0114994_10000898_pt1 | contig 20768 bp, 13 predicted proteins | sample ArcticOcean_MG_C_9_FD_87043 | JGI IMG/M metagenome (GOLD analysis project Ga0114994, IMG submission 87043) | Marine microbial communities from western Arctic Ocean - ArcticOcean_MG_CB2_152 | ecosystem: Environmental > Aquatic > Marine > Oceanic | place: Arctic Ocean: Canada Basin | collected...
CGCGCACGTCGGGGAGCATGCGCCGCGGGATGATGCGCAGCGCATCCGAGAACCGCGAGCCGTGCTTCGCCCAGGCGTAGAGGCACCGCTCGTTCGGCGGCCGCTCGTGGAACGCGCACGCCGTGTGGTGCACGTTCAAAAAAACCTCGCGGAAGGGCAGCCATAGAACACTGTCCGGCTTAGTAGAGCGGGTGAGGTCCGCGAGGTCCCGTTTTAGGAAGAGGTCGGCCCGCACGGACACGAGCACGTCCCATTCTTCACTTGCTGCGAGCGCGTAGGCCCGCTGCAGCAACTCGTTCGGGCGCACCTTGTTCTTCCTGTCCTTTCGCAAGTCATTTATAATTTCGGACTTGACCACATTGTTGCTACTCAACCAGACCTGGACGACGTCCGAGAAATGAGTGCACGCGAATACACCAGTAATGGTCGCGCCAGCCCGCTCCAGTGGCCTTCTAATCTTCTGCAGGTGGTTCTCGAGGACGGACGGGTGGTGCGCGTTGACTCGAATTAATTTTCCCCCGTGGCGCTCGCTTTTGTACGAACCATAATGCATGCCTCTGTATAAAATGGCGACCTTCAAGTGCTGCCAGTGCGTGGCGTTCCGGCTTCTGGCGTTGCGCAGCTTCCAAGGCGGCAGTGTGGTGTTCGTGGCTGCCGCGCTCCGTTTGGCATTTTTTAGTCTCCAGGGCTGCGTTGTGGTGTTCGTGGCCGCCGCCGCCGTGCACGCCAGCAGTAGGCAATTTTTCATGACTGCTCAGTTGGTGAGTTTGGGTGTTACCGAACGCTGCCCAAGCGGCGACGGCGTACTACGGGGGGTTTTGTACCACGTGCTGGTCATTTTGACAGCTTTTGGCTGCAATCTTATGGGCTCCGCCGCCCGTTATGCACGCCATTCCCAACTTGCGGGTCTGGTACTAGCCTAGCGCAGCATGCGTCGTCCATGGCGTCTCCACGTGTCGACGCGACCTAGAGACTGTGCTCGAGCGAATACGGGCCGGCTTGCGACACTTCCGCGTAACCCCCTCCTTTTCATCGTCACACAACTTTGATGCGTCTCGTGATTTGGCAGCGCCACCGAGCCAATAGCACTGCACCTACAACGTGTGCCTGCCTCCAGAGCCTGCCATTGCTCTTCGTGTAGCCAGGCTAGCAAAAAAAGCGGCACCGGACAGCCACAAAAAATAAGCCGACCGGGCACTGCGTGACCAGCAAAAAATTAAGCCGGCGCTTTCACGCGGCCGACGCGGCCAGGCCTCCACGCCACCAGCGGCCTTATCAGCAGCCACCGCGCGAAACGCAGCCGCTCTACACCAACAAAAAAGTTCAAGCGAGAAAAATTTCACAGAACGAAAAAAATGAAGCAGTCCAACAGCTGGTTGAGCGGCCTCTGGCGCGCCGCCGACATGGCGAGCCGCTCGTCCAGCGGTGATAGTGTAGTGGCCGTGAGCCACCCCTCCTCGCCGACCCAATTTACGGACCTTATACATGCGGAGGAGAAGGGCCACCGGCGGCAGCACTCGGACCAGGGCCGCTTTGCCCGGCCGGCGAAGAAGAACGTGCGGCGGGCGCGCGTGGTCGAGCCGGAAACGGATGAAGAAGAACCCTGCGAGAACTGGCGGCGCGACTGTCGGGCTGTGGCGGTCTTGGGCCAAGGGTCTTTTGGGCGGGTGCATTTAGTCACGTTTTCCGGCGGCAAGTTCGCCCTGAAAAGTGTGGCCGTGGCGTCTCTAACGACGCCCAAGAAGCGGGAGCACGCGCGTTCTGAGAGGGTCGCGCTGGCTTTGCTGAGAGGTCACCCCAATATCCTGCGGATGCACGCGGCCTGGACCGCGCCCGGGGCGCTCCACCTCGCGACGGAGTGCGCCTGGGGCGGCGAGCTGTTCCGGCACTTGCAACGGCGGAAGCGCTTCGCGGCGGCCGAGACGCGCTTTATTGTCGCGGAACTCGCTGCGGCCTTATGTCATGCACATGCCCATAAAGTCGCATACAGAGACGTGAAGCCCGAGAACGTGCTGTTCGGCGGTTCCGGCCACGTTTTGTTGGCCGACTTTGGTTTGAGCAAGATCGTGCAAATAGATGAAAAAGATTTCCCGACGCGCGGCTGCATCTCGTTGTGCGGCACTCCTGAATATATGGCGCCCGAAGTACTAGACAGAGCGCCGTACGGCGGCAGCGTCGACTGGTGGGCGCTGGGGATGCTCGCCGCCGAATTACTCACGGGTCTGCCGCCGTGGTACACGGAGGACCGCGTGGAGCTGTTTCGAAGGATCAGAAGGGCACCTCTAGAACCGCGGCACTTGGTGTGTCGGGACCCGCGTGCTCGTAGGGACCCCTTACAGAGAGACACGGCGTTGCTGGTCGAACGGTTGTTGAGGCGGGACGCTTCCCAGCGACCGCTGGACGACGACATCAAAAACGACGCATACTTCGACTTCTGTAACGGGCTCGAGGATTTGGCGGAGATGGAGCCGCCGTTCAACCCCTCGGTCTCTGATGAGGACCCGGGCCCGGCGTTTCATGATAGGGAGGCCCACGAGCGGCCGCAGCGGCGAGGGCGTAGTTCGCCTTTATCGGAGACGGCCGCCGTCGCGCGGAACTTCGAGTCCTCGGACATGTCACAAATGACGGCGGACGCGGTGGCGCTGGACGTGGCGGCCGCGGCCGCGCCGCCGCCGCCGCCGCCCGACGGGGCGCCGGGCTCGCCGGGCATCCAGTCGCCCCAGTTCCCGGGCTGGGTCTACCCGCCGGGATAAACTTATTAGAATACTATTAGTCTCGTCCCCGGATGTATTGCGGGAGCGGCCCGCGCGGCACGCCGTCGAGGAAGTCCGCGGTCGCCGGGGCTTTGGCCCCGGCCGCCGCCTCGTAGCGCTTCCTGTCGATCTCCCGGACCTCGGCCTCGGGCCGCGGGCCGCCGCCGACCTGGAAGCCGAGCGGCGAGTTCGCGAGGGGCCCCGACGAGACGTCTTTCGCGTTCGGCGGTCGCCCGGCCGCGTTTTGCCGTATGTCGGACCGCAGCTCGGGCGCCGCCTCGAGGAACCCCGCCGTGGCGTGGCATCCGGATGCGAGGGCCGTGACCGATACCGTCGCCGCCTGGACGAACGCTCGCCGCTGCAGTGTGTGGCTGCTCATGCGCACGGAGCGCCTCGCGACGCGCATGGCAGTCGATGGCGCGAGCAGGTACGCGGCGACGAACATTGAAGCACAACTCCGAGCCATGCTCTTGACTGCACGCAAATTCCCGAAGCCCGGACCGGTGGTCGATTGTTTGTGCGTTGCTCACGTGGAATGAGTAGCTTGTTTTGCGCGTGAAGGGAGATATTGCTAACAAATCTACAGCGTCGTTGCGCTGCGCACCAACTTATATAGTCTCGACAGCTTCGCCTGTGAATATCCTTGTTTTTTGTGTTCAAAATCTCATGCTCGGGCAAAAACCCGTACAAAATCCGTGCGCCGCGCAAGTGCGGTTTTTCTACCAGAGACCCTTAGGCGCAGCGGACGGACCCGGTTTGAAGAAGTGGCGGAGGGCTCCAGGAAACGACAAACCCGCAATCCCGTTCTTTAGCACCGAGGCGCTAAAAACTCGCCTTGCTCTGTACTCACCACCGAAAGCTCAAACGAGACCAAGGAATAGCATCATGCCTGCTCTCAAACTGCTCGCTGCAGTGCCCTCAAGGTTTCTTTCTTACGCACGGCCGTTGCTGAGTAACCAGGGGAACAGTGCAAAATACGCGCCCGCGCTGGAATCGGCCGCCCGCGCGTCGTAAGCGCGGCGAGCTACCACGCATCCACTGCGGACACCACCTCGCCCCGCTGCGAACGTCGGAAACTGCTCGGAGGGCGAAACCGCCGCGCGCGCCCACGTTCTCGCTTCCCGCCGGAGCTCCACACACCACGCCGTCGACGCACCCGCCGTTGCCTCACCTTCACCCGCGCAGGACCAAGATCGACTGGCTCGAGAAGGCGGCCCAGACCTTCTACGCCGTCTCGCTCCTCGCCTTCCCCGAGTGGTGGCTCAACGAGAACTTCCAGGACAAGTCCATGCAGAACAGCGACGGTGTCCTGGCGCTCATGTCCATCATGGGCCTCCTCGTCGTCACCGTGACCATCAACCAGTTCATCGTGCGCAACGCCAAGAACACGCGGGCCGAATTGATGAAGAAGATGGACCTCGCCAGTGCGGCGACCTGGGCCTTCTTCCTGGTCAACTCGGTGCGGCTCCAGATGGACGACATCTTCGAGGACGCGGCCTACAAGCAGAACCTGGGCATTTTCAGTGTCATCATCGCCGCGTCGGCCTACCAGTCCACGACGCGCAAGGCCAAGTCCAAGTAGATCTCGGTCGGCTTGGGTGCGATAGCCCCAAGCCCTTTCTCCTCTCGTCGTAAAAGCATTACGTCATATAGATCTACAAACTTAAGGCCCTAATAGAGGAGGGCAACTAGCGCGCCGGCCGCACGTACTCCGTGGAGTAATCGCCGTCGTAGTGCTTGCTCCAGCCCAGGAAGTGGACGCGACAGGTGTCCTCCGACTCGTCGACGGAGAGCACTTTGGCGCCAAACCATTTTTTCGCCCCAGCGGCAGAAGCATGCGTCGCCGGCCCCAATGGCGACATCCTCCTCGGGCGCCGGACCAGCATACGCCGCGAGCTGTTCCCGCATCGACTCCGCGCTCGGGAAGTGACCCTGGTGCTGGATGCCGCGCGCTAGGCATTGCGCAATGAGGCGCGATCGCTCGTCGCTCGGAGCCGCCGCGTGCGTCTTCGCCGGGGCCTTCTTCTTCTTCTTCCGGGGCGACTCCGCGGCCGGCGGTGCTGCGGGCGCGCGGCGCCGCTTCCGCACGTGCCGCAGCGGCAGATGCTCCTCCATCTCCTCGTCGCTCGTATCATACTCAACGTCGCACGTCGCGCCGTGGATAGTCGAGATCGTCGCGGGGTAGAACTCGCGGCTGTAGCGTGCAGATGCACTCCCAACTTGGCCGGCCGTGAGGAACTTGGCCTCGACTCGATCACCGACGGCCCACGCCTTCGCCGGCGCTGGCTGCTCAGCGGCCGCCTGGGCTTGCCATACACTAATCGGCGCATCGTCGTCGCTGCTCTCGCCGGCATCACTATCATCATCGCTAGTCTCCCGCGGCGGCCGCCGGGCCTTCGCGCTCTTCCGCGGCGGAGGCGCCGGCAAGGACGCCGCAGCGGCGCCGCGGCCCGTCGACCGGCGCGGCGGCAGGCCCATGGCGAGGCGCCGCGCTAATGCCTCATCGCCGGCCGTGCTAGCAGTGGCACTCGCGGCGTGCGGCGGTGGAGCTTCTTCCTCGTCGCCGCTAGCCTCCGGCGCGGGCGCGTCGGCGGCGGCGTCGTCGCCGAGCGCGCGCTCGAGGTATCTTGCGAGCGTCGCGAGCAACCGTAGCTTACCGGAAGCGAGCGAACCTTTTGGGAGGTAATTTTCCGTCGCCGGGAAGTTCGCAGGTACAGAGATTTCGCAAGGTGATCTCCACGGCGGCGAGGGACCGCTGAACCCGTACCGCGTCAGCACGGACCGGAGGCCCTCGAGGCCCGCTCGGCGGCCGTTTCGGTCCTTCTCATCCTTGATCTCCCGAAGCAGCTCGCGGGCGTCGGCCGCTCAGGCGCCGTAGTCTGTGCAGGCGCTGGAGGAGGGCGAGGCTGGCGGCGCCGTCGCCGCGATCAGAGTCAGCGTGTCGGCCGCGTCGGTCGTGCCGGCGCGCCGTAGCGGCTGGCCCCGGGGCGGATCCGGAGTCACGTGGACGGGCGGTGCCGGTGCCGCGTCCGCCTTGAGCCGGCGCCAGGCCTCGACGAACCGCTTTCGCGTCATCGCGGGCCAAGTCGAGAGCTCCAACGCCTCCTCGAGGTCCTCGTACTCGCAGCCCTGCAAGTCTTCTAAGCGATCGGCGACGCCGCGGACCGCGGCCTGGCGCTCGGCGCTGCCGAGGTGCTCGCGGACCCAAGCCTCCAGCGCTTGCGCCGCATCTGAGTCGCTGAGAGGCATTCTTGATGGCTAGCGGCGCTGCGCCGATGCGTGTGCGATGCCTTTGCGCACCCGCGAGAAGTCAGATGGCTCTGCGCACGCGCGAGAGGTCAGAGTCCGCGAGATGGCTCTGCGGACTACTGAGAGCAATGACCTCGTAACGCGCCCAGCGTGCACGCTTCAGGTAATTGGGCCTCGCGGCTCGGTAATCGGCGGTCTCGAGACGATACGCGCTGGTTCTCAGGCCTCCCGGTTTGCGCTGGCGCGGCTGCAATCAACTCTGGTCGAAGGCTCGAAAAACCCGACCCGAACCTGAACCCGAACCCGAACCCTGCACGCGCTTTCGCACCACGCTGTCTAACCACGCCTATATGTGCGCGCGCCTTGCAACTTCGTCCTGAACCTTACTCGGCCCCCCACGGCGTCTCGTCGGGCGGCGGCGGCGGCAGCTCCGGCTCGTCGTCCTCCTCGTCCCACGGCCCGCACAGCGCTTTCCGGAACTCGTCCCACGAGAGGCGGCAGTCGCCGTCCGTGTCCATGGCCGCCAGGCTCTCGATGAGCTGGTCCTTGGACCCGTCCTTGGCTTTCACTTTCATACGGCCCTCGAAGCCCATCACCTCCGCAAATTCCTCGTCATCTCTACACGCTTTGACCGCTTCCGCGACGGAGATCTCCCCGTCGCCCGACGTGTCGACGCGATCAAAAATCCCTCTAACATAATCCTCGCACTTCTGCTGCTCCATGGCCTCCATCGCACTTTCCAGGGCAGCTTCTCTGAATTCTTCCCAGCTTATTTCGTCGTCCCAGTCCCAGTCCATCGCATCTAACATCCTATCGGCAAATTCCTCGCGCGATAATCCTGATGAAGCGAAGCCGCTCCCCTCGATGAAGTCCTCGTCGTCTCGCAGCGCCTTGACGAGCTCGCCATAGGATAACATTCCTGACTGATCGGCGTCGACGCGGTCGAAGACCACTTTCAGGTAGGCGGCGTAGTCCTCCAAATACTCCTCCTCCATCTCGGCCTCGGCCTCCTCGTCCTCGAGCGGTCCCAGGAAGGCTTCGCGGAACTCGGGCCAGGAGATCTTCCCATCGCCATCAACATCTAGTGCCTGTAAAGCTTCGGTCAGCTGCTCGCGCGTGCCGTCGGCCTGGCGGACCTGCGTCCGTTCCCCGAAGCCCAGCAATTCGGCAAAGTCGTCGTCGGTGCGCACCGCCTTGATGGCCTCGCCCACCGAGATGTCCCCGTCTCCTGATTTGTCGGCGGCTTCAAAGATGGTCCGGAGGTACATCTCCAGCCCCGGCAAGGAGGACAGCTCGACGTCGAACGGACTGCGCTCCGGCTCCTGGAAGGGCGGCAGCGGGTCCTCAAAGAGCAGCGACGCCCCAAAATGCTTCCGGAAGATCTCCTTGCGATGCCCCAGGTCGGACTCGTCGCCCCCGTGGAGGTTCACGGCTTTTATCTTGTCGTCGGAAGACACGTCGACGTGGTCCAGCCGCTGCAGCTGCTGCAGCCGGAACACGACCCGTCGCCGATAAAAGGGGAGCTCCGCGCACGGGTTCCCCTGCATCAATAACGAGGAGAAGAGCGGGAGCCGCTCCAGGTACTCCACTTCTCTAATTTTTTCAATGGCATTATTTGAAACATCTAGCTCGTCCAGCGCTTGCAACGGCTCCAGCCCATCTAGAGTAGTGATGGCGTTGTCCGCCACGCCCAACCTTCGTAGGTTGACGAGGCCCTCCAACCCGCCCACTAACTCGGTGAGTCTGTTACCCGCCAGATCAAGATCTTCTAAAGTATGCAGGGTCAAGAGCCCCGAGATGTCGTCGATCAGGTTCCCTCGCAGCGAGAGGACCCGTAATCGCCGCATGGCGTCCAGGCCGGTGATCTCGGTTATTCTGTTCCCGTCAAGCACGAACCGTTCTAGGCGGCGATGCGTCGACTGGTCCCCGATTTCTTCCAACTGGTTCCGCGAGACATCTACTCTAATAAGGTTGGAGCCGGCGTGCTTTTTACCGACGGACCAGGAGCCTTCGCCCGGCTCGTTGCGCGGGAACTCGACGTCGAAAGTTGTGAGTCGATTATCGGACGCGTCCAAGCGCGTCAAGTATGGCAAGTGCTCCAAAGGCGCTAGTGAGACCAACTCGTTCTTCGAGCAGTCTAATGTCTGGAGGTGCTCGAAGCTACTGAGGACCTCCACATCTTCGAGTCGCAAATCGGAGATGGCACATCCGAGATAAGCGTGCCTTAAGTCCGCGCACCTTCCTAAAGTATGCAGGCCCTTGGCCACGTCCTCCTTCTCGCAACTACGCGGCCTGCGATTCGCCTCGGCGTTACTCCGCCGCGTCTGCTTGCCTCTATAAACCTTGCCGATCGCCGTCGCGGCGTGCGTCTGCTCTCTTCTATCCTGCACATTTCTGGCGGCAATACGGCCGCGCTGCTTGTTTTGGATGAAGCGCGCGCCTTCCTCGCGCTCCTTCTGCAGGGTCTGCGTGCGGTCCACTGACCGTCGGTCCCGCCGGCCCCGGCTGATGGCCTGGAGGCGCGTGGCCGCGTCCTCCTCCTCTCTTTCAAGGTCGGACAGCATCGTGGCGATGGCCCTCGGCTGCGGGGGCAGCGGTCCGCGGCAGCCTGCGTGCGCGCTATTTTCTAGGGTGCGGGTTCACGGACTTTGGCTCGCCTCTCGAAAACTGCGAGGTCCACGCCGTGGGGTACTCCGTGGGCCCCAGGCCCCGCCGCGGCGACGCTTGGAGCAGCTTCTGGGCGTTTTTTGCGCTTTCGAGTTCTATCGCGAGGCGAAGAGAAAGATCAAAACAACTTACAACCCGAGCGCCGAAGCACAGGCCCGCGCCCGCCGCTGGACTTCCGCATCGTCAAAGTAATCCAAAGCCGCCGCCCGGTACTCCCGGAGCGTCTCCACGTCCGTGGCGTCGATGGCGTCGTTGTCCACTTGCGGGGAGAAGCGGAAGTACGTGTCCTGTGGCGCCAAATCGAGTAACGTGTCGTGGATCAAAGTCGTCGACGTCGCCGAATCGATCAATTGGGACACAATGTTGTCCCAGGAGATGTCGCCGTTCTCGATGCGAGCGTCGCGCGCCGGCGTGCGCTCCCCGGTCCCCACACTAACAACAGCGTCGACCTTCTGGCCCGGGAAAAGGCGCGCCGCCTCGTGGAGCGCCACGGCGGCCGGATTGTTGGCCTGGATGGCCCCGTCGCAGAAGACCTGGGACCGGATTTTGAGCGGCGTGAACAGCGTGGGCGCGGCCGTGGCGGCTCGTAATGCTTGCCGCAGCGGCAGGCGCGCACAACCGGGGTACCGCGACACGCCACTTGTCGGGTATTCGTACGATCTAAATAGAGCCACCTTCGCCGGCCGCACGCTTAGCAACGTTGAGAGGAGCGCGACGTGCGGGCCGTCCGCGCCCGACGCGCCCAAGAGCTCGTCGTCGCCTAAGAGTTCGTCGAACACCCGCTCGATGTGCCGCTCGTCGTAGCGAGCCCTTCTCGTTAACAATCGCGCCTCCCCCGCCAGCTCCTCCTTCACGAATATTCTATCTAACAACAAGTCGTACACCTTCTCGGCCGTGGCTAGACTGGAGTGCTTCGTGCCCAGTAACAAAGCGAGGATCGCGCCAGTCGAAGTACCTACTACGAGGTCGAAGACGTCCGACACCTCCTGGCCGGGGAAGGCCGTCTTCTGCAGTTCCTTGAGGAGTTGCACGGTGACCACGCCTCGGCTTCCACCGCCATCTAGCGCGAGGATGCGGATGCCCCGTTGTTTTGAAGGGCGGCGGTAGCCCAGCGAGGCGGCCAGCTTGAACCCTAAAACCGCCTCGCTCTTTTCAATTTTGGCGGAGAGGAGGCCGCGCGACGTCGTGGCGTTCGTGCCCGGGGGACCCGCGCTCGCGTACACCGCGCAGGCTTGTTCGGCGCGTGCTCGCGCGGCGGTGGAGGCGTCCTTACTTTGCTTGCGCGCCTGGGCCAGGCTCCGCTGGCAGTAGGTATGAATGCGGGGCTGCATTCGTAAAGCCGCCTTGGCGGCCGCGGCGCCCGAGGCGCCCGGCGCCGTCGCCGCCAGCGCCAGCCGGACCGCGGCTATTCTTCGCTTCGCGCCGCCCCTCAGTAAATTGGCGACGGCCCCGGCGAGCTGCGTCGCGTCGACGACGGGCGTCATGCCCTCGTCCACGAGGGTGTGGGCGCCCCTTACGAGGTCGCGCCCCGAGACGGTATCGTCCAGGGCGATCAAGTCAGCGAGCGCGTGGGCCGCGTCCGCTGCCCTATCTGCGCGCTTCGAACTCCCGGGCCGCCACCACCGGATATTTCTCGCCGCTTTTAGTAAAGTGGGCGCTAAGGAGCCGCGGCCCCGGGCCGCAGAGACGTCCGCTGCATTTCGCGCCGCCGACGCGGCGTCGATGGCGGCATCATACGCCAACTCGGGCCTTAATTTCGCGGCCGCTATGACGGCCGCGCCGAGGGCGAGGTCGGGCGGCAGTGGGGCGCGCGGCCGCTCCACGGCGGCTGGCGTCAAGACCACGGGCGCGTCCTGGAAGGGGTAGGCCTCCACGGACATCTTCGCGTCTAGCATTTCGCGCCGCTCGGCGCTCGCGTGGCCGGTCAGCAGTTCGTTGTGCTCGGAGGCGTGCAGCACGGCCTCCCGCTCGCGTTCGATCTCCTCGGCGTCGTCTCCGTGCGGTGTCGTCGTTGGGGCGCGCAGCCAGGAGGCGACGTCGAACGTGAAGCCGCCCTGCTTTGCGAACGGGACTCGTAATGCAGTACTGCAGTGCACAAAGAGCAGCACTAATCGAGCCATGGCGGCCGCAGCGATGGCGCAACTTCTAGTTCTTTTGATGAGTGTGATTGATGCGTTGATTTGTAACAGAAAGTGGTCTGCAACAGTGCGTCTGTGCAGCTAGCGCTGGTCGGTGCGCCGCGGCCACTCGTACTTGTCAAAGCCTGGTGGCGCCTGCTGAGAAGCCTCGCCACGGGGCCCAGGGCGTGTCGTGAAGCGTGCACGAACTGGCTTCCGCTGTTACGAGGCCTGTGCCTATAGTGCGGGTTTTGCGGCCGGGGCAGTAGGCCAATTATTTTGTGGCACGCAGTTTACTCATAGCGGCGCTCTGTTTGCTGCAACGTGCACGTTCTGCAGTGCATCTTCACGGCTTCAAGCGCTTCGAATAATTGCAGCGCTTCTTGAGACCGCTGTGAAGCGCTGACCAGCCGACAGCCGAAACTCCAGCGCCACAAAACACTGTCGCAGCGACACCGCTGTTGGACATACGTCGTCGACACCGCGCATCCCGCACCGCGACACCATGCGTGGCTTTGCATTCGCAGTCCTCTCGCTTGCGGCGGTCGCGTTCGCCGACGAAGAGGCCGGCGGCGGCAAGAAGCGCCGGAAGCGCCCCGGCGGCCGCGAGGGCGGCGAGCGCGGCACGGCGGCGCGCGCGGGCAAGGCCGCCGCGCTCGCCGCCAAAGGCGCGGGCGGCGGCGCGCGCGGCGGCGGACGCGGTGCCGGCGGCGCCGGCGCCAAGGGCGGTAAGGCGGGCCGGCCCGCCTTCGAGGACATGGTCGGGCTACTCCGGGCGTACAAGGCGGCAAACGGCAACGTCGACGTCCCCGCGGACCACACGGCCGAGTTGGAGGGAAGAGAGAAGCCCGTGCGCCTCGGGCGGTGGCTCGCAGCCGTTCGCAAGAACAAGGCCAAGGTCAAGTCCGAGCGCGCCGATCTGCTGGATGCCGCCGACGCGGGCTGGAAGGGCGAGTAAAAAGTACTGTATTATACTAGTCGCGCAGGTGCGTCGCGGACCAGTCCGCGCTGGGCGAGTCCGTAAGGTCCGACTGGGCCGAGGCGGGCGACGCCCAGCGCCCGGCCGACACGGCCGCGGACGCGCTCCGCCGCCGCCGCTGCCGGTCCGTGACCGGGTGCTGGGGCGAGGCCTCCCAGGAGTCCGCGGACTGGTCCTCGCGGACCGTGCGAAAGCCCGGTCGGCGCGGCTTTGGCGTCGGCTCCACGGTCTCCCACGCCGACGACGCGTCGTCGCCGCGCGCCAGGGGCACGGCGACGCGGAACACGGGCGGTTCCGGACATGGCGGCGCGCACGGCGAATTTGGAGAAGAGAGCGGCACGCCGGCCGCCGCCATCGAGGCCGGCGACCAGGTCGAAATGGAGTTCGTGCCGCCGCTAACCCAGATGCACGGGCTCACCATGCGCGGGACGCCGCGGCCCAAGAGCTACTTCCAGAACGTGACCGGCGGCTGGATCGCCCTGGGCCTCAAGCCGGGCAACGTCTGGCCCTCCTTCGGCCACGACGGCGACGGCACGACGCTCTTCCTGTCCTCTTTGAAAATCAACGGCGGCTTCAATATTCTAGAAGGACCGGTGCCCGTGGCCAAGGTCATCCCCGCTCCTTCGGTAGTGAACGGCGAGGAGAAGCTCATCTACTCCACGCAAAAAGACGGCTCGACTGTGACCTGCGACGACAGCTGCGCTTGGGCCTTAGATGGTGTGTGCGACGACGGCAGCAAGGGCCCCAGCGGCCAGAAGTCGGGCAAGGGCTTAGCTGGCAAGAAGGGCCGGGTCAGCGGCACCATGGGCGGCGGTAGAGAACAAGACGACGACGCCGGCGAGTACGATGACGGCGAGTACGGCTACGCGTATGATGACGAGTACGACAACGACGGCGAGGAGATTTATGACGATGAACGCTTCTTGGAGCAGGAGGGAGGGTACGAGTACGGCGACGAGTACGCGTACGGCTACGAGGAGTTTTATGACGACGAGGAGGGCGGCGAGGACTCGTACGGCTACTACGGCGACGACTGGGGCGCGCCGGCGTGCGCTGCCGGTACTGATTGTTCGGACTGCGGCGGGCCCTTAGGCGAGGACGGCGCTATTAAGTCCACCTACGGCGACGACGGCGGCGACTTCGACGACGACGAGTGGTTCGACGACAAGGACGGCGACTGGCAGGACGACGACGACTACGATTTCGGGGAGGACTGGGACGGGTACCATGATGATGGCGAGGCCGACGTCCTAGGGTTCATCTCGTCGGTCAAGCCCACCAAGGGGGTGCATGCCCGGCACAGCGGCGACCACACGCAGACGCACTGGTGGCACCGGCGCCGCCAGAAGAACGGGGAGGAGATGACGGCGTTGCAGAAAGCCGAGCGGGCCGGCTACTGGATGGGTCTCGTGGCCGTCGCGTTCTTCATCCTGATCGGCTACGCCTACCACACGAAGCTCTCCGATGAAGAAAGGAAGGACAAGTGCGCGCCCTGCCGGGCTGCGTTGTTGACGGTGACGTCGCGCGACACGGCGGCCATGGACGAGGCTGAGCAGGCGCTCGGCCTGAAGAGCGCGAAGGACTAGACATGCTTGACCGACCCCCTGTCCTCTCCCTTGTCCCCGGGTTAAGCATGGTATATACAACTCCGAGTCTCTGGTGTGCAGTACGCTCGGTGCGGGTTTCTCAATTATGTGGCGCTGTGCGTGCGCCTGCAGCCCCCGCAGCGGTCGATGGGCAGCCCGCATGGACGATGATCCTGCCCTTGTAGCCACATGGATGACGATCCCGCCCTCCTAGACTCCGGAACGAGCACGATGTCGCTGCTCGTGCTCGGCGGCGCGGCGCTGGGCCTGGGCGCCCTTGTACTGCGACGCTACCGGCGCAAGGCCAAGCTGGAACCGGCGGCGAGCGCCTGGGACCTCGAGGGAGGCAGCGCGTACGATCATCGGGCGTCGCCGCTGCACCGCCGCGTCCACACGCCGCAGTCATTCGAGATGCCCGCGTCGCAGCAGCGCAGTCCGGCGCGGCCCGCGCCGACCGTCGCCGTGGCGCCGCCGCGGCCCGCGCCGACCGTCGCCGTGGCGCCGCCGCCGCGGCCAGCACCGCCGCGTCCGCAACTCGGCCAGCTGGCGCCCGCGACGTGCGGCGGGCCACCGCTGCCACCCGCGCGCCAGAAGTTCTCGCCGGCGCCCTACTCGTACGAGCAACCGCGGGCGGCCACGCCCCAGGTGCCCAAAATTCCGGCGCAGCGACTCGCCGGTCAGCGACCGCCGCCGCCTCCGCCGCTGCGAGCACCGCCACCGCCTCCACCAGTGCCGGCGCCGCAAATAGCACAGGTGCCGCCACCACCACCGCCCTTACCGCCACCGGTGCAAGCACCACCGCCCGCGATGGCACAGCCGCTGCCCTTGCCGCCACCTGTGCAAGCGCCGCGAATACAGGCGCCACCGGCCAGGCCGCCGCCGCCGCCGCGCGAGCTGCCGCGCCCCTACGCGCCGGCCGAACAGGGTGACGCAGATATTAGTATGGCCGAGATCGCCATCCTCGAGCGGATCGGCGGTGGCGCTTTTGGTCAAGTACATAGAGGAAAATTCAGAGCAACAGAGGTCGCCGTGAAACTCGTGCCAAGAGCCTCCGAGCACGAACTCGAGCAGTTCCGGGGCGAGGCGCGCATGCTGTCCAGGTTGAGGCATCCCAACGTCTGTTTGTTCATGGGCGCGTGTTTCGAGGAAAGCAGTGACCACTGGGCTATTGTGACGGAGTACGTGGCCGCAGGGTCATTATGGGACGCGCTGAGAGACCCGAGAGGGGACCGGGTGTGGCCCGTTGGGAGGCGGTTCCGGGTCTGCTGCGGAGTAGCGCGCGGCTTAGCTTATCTTCACGCTCATACACCACCAGTGCTGCACCGGGACATCAAATCGCCCAACGTGTTAGTTGATGTGGGCGACGTGGCGAAGCTGTGCGACGTGGGACTCGCGCGAAAGGCTGGATTAGGGGATGCGTCGCGAGCCGCCATGACGGCCGGCTGCGGGACCGTGCAGTGGATGGCGCCCGAAGTTTTGCAAGCGGAAGTCTACGACACGGCCGCGGACGTGTATGCTTTAGGCATTGTGGTGTGGGAGGTGGCCACGCGGAGTTGTCCTTATTCTGACTCTCCGGACTTAGCTGGTGTTGCCCTAGCGATGCGCGTCGTGCGCGATAATTTGAGGCCGTCCATTTCTGATGACGCGGACAAAAGTTTAGTGGGCCTGGCGAGGGCGTGCTGGGCTCCGGACGCCGCGGCGCGGCCGACCGCGGCGCGGGCGCTCGACTCGTTGGAGCGGGCGACGCCCCAGGCGCGCCGGCTGTTCTAGGCGCGCCGGCTGTTCTAAATTGGGGGTATTGTGTGTCTCCGCCGAGTCGATGGCGTCGAGGTGGCGTCGAGGTGGAGCCGCGGCGCCGACCACCGCGCGCCGCCGCAGCGACGCCCCGAGCCCGGATCACAACCGAAGCGTTGGAGTCGTCCGGAGTCGCCCCCTGGCGTGTTCTAACAGCAAGTCCGCGGAAAATTCCCCTCGTTGGAGAAACCCGCGCGCAAATCGATGCAAAAAAGTGAACCTCGATTTGCACCGCTACAAACTTGCACACAAATTGAGTTTGCGTGCTCTCTGGCTTAACACAAGCTCATAAGGTTTTGGTAAGCGTCCTGTGCATTCTGTTCCCATTCGTGCAGCACACACTCATTATCAGCATCACTATCTGAGTTCACAGTGCTGAAACCATGCGTCGCACCATCCTGATCATCGCAACAGCACGAGCGCTGCAGCCACCGGCACCGCACGTCAAGCCGCAGCCGCGGTACGCGACGAGTGGTGCCAGTGAAGACCCGTTGCAAGCGTTCGCGCGCTCCGTCGACGCGATCTGGTCTTTGCCAGGCAGCGGCCCGCCCGCGACCCGCTCCAGAATGACCAAGGAGCGCAAGGAGGCTACGCACGCCACGCTCTGGGGCAAAAGGGAGTGGGAGCAGCAGTGCTCTTACGAGCACGGCCCGTTAAGGCGCTACGCACGCGTCATGGCGCGGTCGTTCTGGTCTCCGCTCATGCGAGGCCTCGCGCCGACGGTCGGGGTGCTCGCGGCCTGGTCCGTGTTTGTCTTCCAGCGGAAGCTCACGATCACTGCGAACGGCCTGGGCTTCCTGGCGAGCCCGATCGGTTTGCTCCTGGCTTTTCGTGTCAATTCGTGCGTCTCGCGCTTCCATACGGCGCGTGAAATGTGGGGAACAATTATCTTCACGTGCCGCGACCTCGCGGCGACGTTGTCGGCGACGGCCGAGATTGATTCCCGAACAAAGGCGCGGTGCGGTCGGTTATTAGCCGCGTACGGGTGGTGCGTGAAGGGCGCATGTAATTTCGAGGAGCCGCCGGCTGAAGTGGTAAGGACGCTCCTGTCCGAGGAGGACGCAAACGCGGTGCTGAGCGCCAGGAAGCCGGCCCTGGCGTCGCTCTTGCTCCTCCGCAAAGCCACGATCAACCTGCCTCTCGCGATCCACGTCGAGCACTCGGTGCACCACTCGATAACGGACCTCAACCGCCTTTTCGGCGGCATCGAGCGCCTCATTTCTACGCCACTGGCCCCCATGTTTATGAGGCATTATCAAAGGGGTTTGCTGGCGTGGTTGATCCTTCTACCTTGTGGTTTGTACAAAGCCGGCTGTTCGACGGCCCCGAAGCTCGCCGTCGTCGTGGCGTCGGTGGCTTATCTTATGTTAGGGATAGACGAGATCGGCTTGCAGATCGAGCAGCCGTTCGTGGTCATGCCAGTACATACGCTCGCGGAGGGGCTGACGCGCGAAGTGCTCGAGGAGCTCTCGTAACAGACAAGTTTTAGCCGAAACACCCCGGGGCGCACCCCTTTTGCGGCGGATTTGGGGGCGGCGGCGGAACAACAATCGACGCATCGAGCGCCGCGAGGCGCGCGGCGCAGGCGTCACCAGCCGTGCGAGATGCCGCTAACGCCGCGAGCGCGTCGAGCCGCTCCGCCGCGAGCGCGTCGCGGTCTTGGACCGTCTCGGCGAGCTCTCCCTGGAGCGCGTCCCGCGCGGCCGACGCGACGCCGAGGTCCGCGGCCAGGGCGCGCCGTGCCGTCTCCGCATCATGCTTCGCCCGGGCGGCGGTCTCGAGATCGGCTTTCAGCGTCGACGTCTCCTTTTTGGAGGCCTCGAGAAAGTTTGAGGCCATTTGCGCCGCAGCCTCGAAGCGTGTACCGAGCGCTTCGAGGGCGGCCTCGAGCCGCGCGACCTCTTGCTCCGCTTCGTCGCGCGCCGCGCTCGCCTCGCCGCGTCCGGTCTCGGCCGCCTCGCGCTTTTGGACTTCCTCGTCCCAGAGGCGCTTACCCTCGGCCAGGCCGGTGACAGCGGCGTCGCGCTCGCGGACAGCGTCGTCGCGGCCTCGTTCCGCGGCCTCGACCTTCTCGGACGCCTTCTCCGCGAGCGCCTTCGCGTACACTTGCGCCTCCTCGCTCCATCGCGCCTTCTCCTCATCGCGCACACTTTCGCAGGCCGTGAGCTTTCGTTGCGCCTCGTCGCTCCACCCAATTCCGTCACCCGGCTCTGCACCCATTATGAGGTCCACCTCCCCTTCCAGCACCACATATTTCTCTTCCAGCGCCGCGAGCTCGTCCTTGAGCCTCCGGGATTCGTCGCGCGCCGCCGCCGCCTCCTTAAGCGCGTAGGCGAGGTTCTGGCGCTCCGCATCGTTTCGTGTCTCCGCTTTTGTCGCGTCCAGCGCCGCCGTCGCCGTCGTCACCGCGGCCTCGAACCGCTCGCCCAGCGACGCGAGCGAGCCCTTGAGCCTCCGGATATCTTCGCACGCCGCTTTCTGCTCCTCGCGCGCGTTGGCGAGGCAACTTCGCTCAAGATTACGTTGCTGGCGCTGCTCCTGGTAGGTTAAGCCGGGGTACCGCCCCTCCTCGAACCTTTCCACGCGCGCCTTAAATTCTCGCATCCACTCCCACGCACGCTCGAAGTCTTCTTTTACATCTCCAATTGCTGACTTAAGTGGACATCCGTTCATGCCAAAGTGCATTTTACAAGTATGATTGGGTTCTCTTGCGCGTAGAGTCGCGAGCATCAAAGATAGTGTTTCGTCTAACTTGTTGAGTTCGGCTAATAGCTTCTCCCTGTCTCGGTCATCGCTGCCGGCCACAACCGTGTTCCGTTCCGCGTAGGCCTGCGTCGCGCGACACCGCTCGTTGGCCGCCTCGAGCTCGAGCTCGCGGCACTGTAACAAGGCCGCGTCGCGCTGGCCCTCGAGCTCGGCCAGTTGCAGCGCCGCCGCCAGGCGCGACGCGTCCCGCGCGCACTGCTCGTCCTCTTCGTCGTCGACCGGGGACGGCGGCAGCGCGCGCGGCGGCGTTGATAAAGTTGGCGACAAGGGCGGTCTCTTATCATCATTATCCCAGCCGTCCTCGGCCCCGACGAACTGCCGCAGTACCTTCGCGGCGGCGTCGTCGAGAGACGCGCGCCGCGCGGCGACCTCCGACAGCCAAACGCCCAAGCCCTCCAAGCGCCGGGTCAGGGCCTTCGCGGAGGGCTTGCCGGAAAGCCCGCCCGACAGCACCGCGGTTCGCGACGGGAACGGCGCCTCTACAACTAGATCGCACCGCCGCACCGCTTTCAACAATCTCCGGAACTCGGCGAAGCGTCTTACGGAAACGCACCGCCGCGTCACCTCGTACGTCGTCTCGACGACGAAGAACTGCGGCTCCCCCTCCTGCGTCTCGGCGAACGCGACGTCGACGACCCACGCGTCGGCCGGCCACTGCCGCGCGAGCGTGGCCTGCCAGGCGCTGGCGAGGTTCGTCGGTCGTGCTCGGGGCGGCGTGGCGACGGAAGAGGACATTTTCAATGCGTAGCGCAGTCGTCAAATGTGCCCCCGCATTGCTCTCGTGTGATGTGAGAGCTTGTTCTAATGCGGCGCCGTTCCGTTCGACGCGCCGATTCTCCAAGCTGTAAATTTTGTTCGGGCTTTTCGCAGAGCGTGATTTATCTAGGCTTAAGCATCCGGCAACAACGTTGCGCTCTGCTTTTGCTTGTCGTGTAAAACCCGTGCCACCAAACCCGATTTGATCCCAAGGCGATTTGCAGACACGTCCGGGGCCAGAGGCACGTCGCGAGGGCGGCGAAGCCCCGCCCCGGGACCTTTCGAAGGCGGCCTCAACAATCTGGCAAGATTTATGCCCAACCTTAAAATTCAACCAAAAAGCCGCCGGAGGTCGGCCGCTGCGGGCGGTCCTCGGCGTGGAAGGACCTGATAAGTAACCGCAGCCGCGGAGCACGCGCGATGTCGCAGCCGTCGACTGCGCAGCCCGTACAGCCTCCGCAGAATGGCCTGAACGGCGCACCGCCAGGCGCCTCGCCGCCGGCGACCTGGACCAACGGTTTAGGCCTCACGCCGGCGGCGAGCCCGGCCCTGCCCTTCCAGAGCCCCGTGCTGCTGAGCTCGTCGCCGTACCTAAGGAGCATGGCGTTATTGGACAACCAGGACCTGCAGTCGTTGATGGCAGGTGGTGACTTAAGGGAGGAGGAGGCCGCGAGATTAGCGGCACGCAACACGTCGCCGGAGGCGACGCTCAATGCCTTGGCGGCCATAACGGCCCGATCCGGCCACACGCCCCCGGGGCAATATGACTCCCTCTCAACCGAATCACCTCTGCGAAGAGTGACTTCCCATGACCAGCTCACCGCGACCGCGGCGGCCGTCGCGGCGTTATCCTCCCCGAGAGAAACGTTCCCGCGGCCGACGCCCCGGGCCCGGCCGCCACCGCCGGACGAAGAAGTGGGCGAGCAGGGCGACGCCAAAAGAAGGGACGTCCGCCGCGAACGCAATCGCGAACACGCGCGCATCTCGCGGGAGCGCAAGCGCCAGAAGCTCGAACATTTACAGGAGGAAAACGACGCCTTGCGAAGGAAGGAGCAGGTCCTGGTCGATGAACGTAATAGATTACGGGTCCGCTTAGACGGCGCGGAGCACGAGAACGCAGGCATGCGCGCCTACATCCAGCGCCACCGCCACCTCTTAGGCGACGTGGCCTCGGCGCTCCTCGCGCCGGCGGCGTCGAGCGGCGGCTGAGAGACACACCCCACCTCAAGCTAATAAGGTATATGTCGTATCTCCTTTACCGGGTTCACCCCGCGAGGGCTCCCGCAGACCCGTCCGCGGGAGTCCTCGCGACTGGTCGGCGACTCGACTCGTCGTCTTGCGTACAGGTAGAGGGGCCTTGGTGCGGCGAGGCGTGCTGCGGGGCGGCGCCCGCACCCCCGGGCCGACGTGACGGCGCCAAAATTCAAACCCGACACGCTAACTACGAGTTACCTGAGTAGTAAAACTCAGCGCCTCAGAGTTGCCATTGCAATACGCTGCCCAGCACCGCACATCGCACCGTGCGCACCGGCGTCCATCGCGCAACACTTTTGCGGCGGCCGCGCGCGCGCGCGCCGCGCCGGCGGTGCATCCGCGCGCCGCGAGTGTTGGGCCTCAACACTGGCACCGAGGGCTGCCTCAACGCCGCGCGCCGCACCGGAGGTTGCATTTACGCCGCGCAGCACCCGCCGCGCCGCCGCACCGGCACGGACGCGCCCCGCGCATCTGCGCCGCTGGGGCTGCCTCAGTGCGCCGCCGCAACGGCACTGACTCCCACCTCCCATCGCCCTCGCAGACCAAACAAACCTAAGACACCATGGGCGCCGGAGGATCCGTCGCTTTGCCCGAGGGCGACGCCGTGACGCTCGACGAGGCCAAGGCCTACGCCGGCGAGGGCGGCTGGAATGAGGACGCGCAGAAGGCCTTCGACGCCGCCGCCACGGACGGCAAGGTCACGAAGGAGGGCGTCACGGCCTACGAGGCCGAGCAGAACAAGGCCGCGGCCAAGCTCCAGGCCTCTATTCGGGGGCAGCAGGAGAGGAAGAACCCGACCAAGCCGCCCGCGAAGACGGCCAAGGAGGGCGACGCCGCCGAGCCCGCC
>Ga0114994_10000902_pt1 | contig 20714 bp, 32 predicted proteins | sample ArcticOcean_MG_C_9_FD_87043 | JGI IMG/M metagenome (GOLD analysis project Ga0114994, IMG submission 87043) | Marine microbial communities from western Arctic Ocean - ArcticOcean_MG_CB2_152 | ecosystem: Environmental > Aquatic > Marine > Oceanic | place: Arctic Ocean: Canada Basin | collected...
ATTCTAGAAAGGGAACAGAAGGGGATAATGGGGATGATGCAAGGGGTAGTCGGGGAACACTGGAAAAGAGTGTGATCGATCCAACATTCAGCTGAATTGAAAGCTTGATTGCAACATCAGATGTTGTTGCTGAGGAGGGTTTCTCCTGCATCGAGCGGAGCGAAACAAGGTGCATTTTTAATGGAGCAGGGGGGAGCGAGTGAGCAAAACGAATGTGATCGAGTGGAATAGAGTAAGTTTAGTTGTGGCTCGTATGAGCGAAGCGAGCCAGCAACACCTACTTTGTTGCGACTAGTTCGCTTCACTTGCTGCTCGCGTCGCTCTCTGCTTGCTTCGCTCTCTGCTTGCTTCGCTTGCTGCTCGCTTCGCTCGCTGGCTCGTCTTCAACAAGGCTCGCTCACCTTTATGGTCTCCAAGTACTGGATAAGGCGCTTGTTATCCTCGTCGTCCTGCGACGTTGGGGTGGTTGACATTAATGCGGTCATCAGGGAGTGGAAAATTGCTTGATTTTGCTCGGGCGGGGAATTGGGGGATTGAGATTGGGGGGATTGGGAGGTTGGGTGGCCGTGCCTGTTAATAGCCATCGCTCGGAAAATAAGAATGTCGTCCACCGTGAGGGTAGAATCGTCACCTTCTTCAATGGCCGACAGACGAGCATGCTGCTTCTTGTTGCCGAACTTGCTGTTTAAAACGAGGTCTGTGTAGAGCTTGACGTACTCCTTCCTTATTACCGCCCTCTTCGCCAATTTCTGAAATGTGTATTGGTTGATCTGCGCCAGCGAGCCGAGACAAGCGAGGTGCATTTTTAATGGAGCAGGGGTTTAATGGAGCAGGGAGGGGGGAGCGAGTGAAGCGAGTCAAACGAATTGAGTGGGTTAGCTTAGTAGTGGATGTAGCCATTATGTCTGTAACCATATCGCGCACTTCATCGCTTGAGTCTTGCAAAAGGCTCCTCGGAGCGAGCAAAAAAAGGCGAATTGCTGAAGTAGTAACTCCAACGTACGGAGGTTTTAGACGCTATGAATTGGACAAGGTGGCGGGTTCGACCAGGCGCTATCTTTTGTGTACGAGGGGGTTGTTCAGGGAGGGACGATCCAGATCAGGGTCATGTACACGTCAATTTGAAATCTAAAAAAAAGGCAAAAAGGCAAAAAAAGGCGGCCTGCTTCGCTCGCTCGCCTTCTTCTGCATCTCAATGACAACGCAGCTGATTGCGTACTTCCACCACTCCCTCGGGCTCTGCATGGGGCCAGTTTTTGGCCGGAGTTTGCTGTACTCGAGAATCTTTTGGTGGAACTTCATCGTGTTCAAAAGGTTCGAGGCCTGGAGAGCCTGGTGCGAGTGGAACTTGAGGTTAAGGGAAGTGATTTCTATGTGCGCGGTTAGAAGGGGGGAAGAGGGGGAGTGATTCGAATGTTGTGTCTGACCGAACGGAATTCGAACAGTCGACAGGATGTTGATCGGATTGAGAAGGTAAGTGTGGTTCAGTGGTTGGATTTGTGACCGTCTGGCAATCAGTTTGTTCATGATTGAATCCACATCTGCCACATCCGAAATTTTTGACAGTGCCGTGTTTGAGGAGGAGGAGGAGGAGGAGGAGGAGGAGGAAGTGGTGATCTTGTTCCAGTATATCGCCATGTGGTTGAGCTGGAAAATCTTTTTGATCATGTTGATGTTGGTGTTGGTGTTGTTGCTGTCACTGTCACTGACATTGTCATCTTCACTATTATTATTATCGTCACCCTCGTCGGTCTTGACATGGAGCGACTCCAAAGTTAGGCCTACGGTGTACGGATTCTCACTGTTGGAATTCAAGTCCTCGAAGCGAATCGAAACATCGCGAACATGGACTTGGACAGTGTCAATAACTTTGTTGATTAGAGACTCTCCAAGCCAGCGGCGAATCCACGAAGGGGAGGAAGAGGAGGAGGTGGAGTCAGCGGAGCTGCTGCTGGAGGAGGAAAAGGATTTTTTAACGTAATCATTGACGTGGTCGAGCTTGAACCGACGCTGAAGGCGCTCACGATTCTTGACAGCATCGACGTCGAAATCGACAATGTCGGTGAGGCGCGAAAGGACATTAATCCGGTCGATGACGATGACAACAGAGGCATCGCCGAGATTTGACCAAGGGATAGTCAGCTGGACCTGACCGATTGTGGCTGACACAATTTCGAGGGGGAGACCGAGAGAAATGAGAAGGTTGTTGATGAGAGAGTGCCGAAGGTGAAGCTTATCTATGGTGAAGTAGCCGCTCCAAACCGAAAGCTCAATGTTTTTTACACCATCCTGTGAGGTGTCTTCGTTGGTCTGTGTCGTTACAAAGTACTTGTTTAAGAAGTTGGACAGGAGCTTGGAGAAAAATCGTTCAAACATAATATTGGTGGTAACGTTGAGCGAGCGGTCAAAATTCTCTTTGTAAATGAATTTCAAATTACAAATTTGCTATGGAACCACAGGCATACTGTTCCTCGGCGCCATCGACACCTGAGAGGTCTTCTAAATCTCGAGAATCTAAGTCTCGGTCTTCATCACACTCAGCTCCAGACAGACATGCCTCATCTTCCTCTTCCGCTTCCTCTTCCTCCGCCTCTTCCAACTCCACATCCTCCTCTACCTCCTCCCTCTCCAAACTCCAGCTGTCACCCCAAAAGCAGAAAAAGCTGCAACGGTCGGTGGCGGCCCAGAAGGCAGCAGTAAAGTTCTTAGATCGGGAACAAAGGCTGAAGAATAAGGTTGACATTGGTCGCGATCTTCGCATAACCCAAGACACCCAAACTTGGAGCAGCTCAATTCTTCCACACTGGACGGATTCGATGCGCTCAAGTTCCGTGGTCGCGTCACTTTGCGCTCGGGGAATCCCCCCCAAGGTGCGAACTGAGGCTTGGAAAGTTTTGCTCGGCAACTCTCTCATGATCACCGAGGAACTTTTTCGGATACACTCCTCCAAGGCGAGTCACATGCTGGACGACCACGAGGAGAAGGCAGCTAGAGGAAGTTCCACTGATGGCGAAAAAACCCGACCCAGAGACTCGTCAGCAAGCGTGAATCGCGAGTCGACAATCAAGGACATTGACATTGACATACCTCGAACCTTCCCCAAGTTGGAGTTCTTCCACGATGGCGGCGAGTGGGAGAACAGGCTGAGGATGGTGTTAGCCGCCTACTGCAGCTACCGACCTGACTTTGGCTACACCCAGGGCATGAGTTTTTTAGGTGAGTGAGCGAGCGAAGCGCGAAATGGCTTACAGACATCATGGCTTCGAGTGCTGTATTGGCAAAATAATAAATAATGGTGGCTCATGGCTACAGACGGCTACATCCACTACCAAGCTAAGCTTACCCACCCAATTCTTTTGGCTCGCTCGTTTCGCTCGCCTTCCCCCTGCTCCATTAAAAATGCGCTTCGCTTCGCTTCGATCCACAACTAAACTAACCACTCACTCATTCGTTTGGCTCGCTTGGTTCGCTCGGCGCAGCGGGAATGCTCCTGTTGCACTTGGAAACGTGCGACGCGTTTATCGGGTTGGCGAACTTGCTGAACAGCGCTCGGTATTTCAGCAGCGGGTACAGGCCGGACTTATTGGAGGCGGAGGCGGACAGATTCAACGAAGCGTTCAAAGCCAACCTGCCACTGTTGTGGAAGCACTTCTCCGAAAACGAAGTTACGCACGAGCTGTATTTGGTCGACTGGCGGCTGAGCATGTTCGCAAGGTTGCTGCCATTGGACGTGCGCGTTAGGGTTTGGGACAACTTCCTGAGGGTGGGCGAAGACTATTTCTTCAAGTGCGCGCTTGGGGTCTTGAAGCTGCTGGGGAAAACGCTGGCAATGGCCGGGAACGACTTGGGGGGAATTTTAAAGGTGAGCCAGCAAGCGAAGCGAGCAGCAAGCGAAGCGAGCAGCAAGCGAAGCGAGCAGCAAGCGAAGCGAGCTAGTCACAACTAGTGTACAGACGAGAATACGAGCCACTACTAACCCCTTGCACTTTCTTCGCTCGGCACAGGTTTTACGGAAAGATGGGGGGATGGAGGGGGTGGACGTGGAGGAATTGTTTGAGAGTGTTGGGAAAATAAAGTTGGAGAGTAGGGGGAGGGGCTTGAGTGGAATTGGGATTGGGAGTGGGTGGGGGGGAAAGGAAATTTGCAAAATGTCTTGAAATGATAAAATAGTAGTGAAAGAGAAATCGAAGATGGATACGCGCGAAGATCGCCCTTCTACAAATTGTAGTTGTAGGTGACAATCGAGGTATGGTATGAGTCAAAGTCGCCCTCTTCATATGCAATGTGATCCCTTCAGATCAATATGGAAGTGTACAAGTGTTGTGCTGAGCTTCTGAAACTACAGCTTCGAACTAGGAATTAAACAATTTCTCATATTTTTTTCTCTTTCTTCTCTGAATCTGTCTTACCTCCCCCTATACAAGGGCGTAGAGCAGTAGTTGCGCTGTTGAATTAATGAACATTGAATTAATAAGAATTCCTTCGTCGACAAACCGAAAAGCACTGTGAGCTGATTCGTGAAGCAAATCACTCATAACACCACAACACAATTCCTTTTTTTCATATAAAACCATTTGGCACTGCACCATGAAGCTCATTGCCTCTTCCATGTTCCTTTCAAGTGTTTCTGCTGCTGTTGACTACCCATCGTCATTATCATTTCTTTCCAAAAACTTGCCTTCTTTCGATATCATCAACAAAGAGAGCTTGGGATTTGCCACATCTGAAGACATAGACGGACTGGATGACGGAGTTGCTTCTGTTGGAGCAAACATTTCTGTGGTGACCCGTGACACCTACCCCTGGGCAACCGAAGAGGTTGTCCCTGACGAGATCTTTCTAGAGTATGTGCTACCTTATGCCAGCGTGAACGAGGCCAGGACAAACTGGAGGCCTCTCTTTCTGGAGAAGCTCGCCCCGCTGTTTTCCGATTCTGCCGCAAACGCCAAGCTATCAACTGTCGAGGTTGTGGATTTGGTCAACGCGAACATTTGGTCGGCTTTCTTCAATCAGACAATCGTCTTCAAATCGAGCCAGACTCCCCTGATTTATGATCCCATGAGCACCATTGTGAATGGGTTCGCCTCGTGCACAGGAGTGTCAATCATGTTCATCAATGCCTTAAGGGCTGTGGGGGTTCCGGCGAGGATAGCTGGGACCCCAGCTTGGAATGGCATTGTCGAGAACGGCAACCACAACTGGATCGAGGTGTGGACGCAGGACGGTGGGTGGCAGTTCATGGAGAGTAAGCCAGCCGGAGGAGGAGAGACACTCGCTAATCCTTGCGACAAGTGGTTCTGCAGTCCGGGGAAGATGAACAACACGAGGGTGTACGCGGCTAGATGGGACCAAACCAGCGAGATGCGCTACCCGATGGCTTGGGACGTGACCAACACCGCGATTCCGGGAGTGGAGATGACCGACCAGTACCAAAAACAATGCGGGGCATGTTGATGAAAAAAAATTAGAAGGTTTTTTTGAAAATTCCTCAATTGTTGTCGTTCAAAATTTCGTTGCTCCACACGTACTTGTCGCCGACCTTCTCCACCGCCGTGCAACCGACGCACACATTCCAGAGAGCCTGCGGAATTGGGGTCGGATCGTACAGGTAAAGGTCCGGGAAGTTCTCCTTGATCGCCTCGGTGGCTAGTTTTGCCTTGTAGTGGGGAATGCTACGAAGCAAAGCAGCGAGCGAGCAAAAATAGTTGTGTGGGGTGTTAGTTCACTTGTGCTCAAAAATTGGACACGGTGGCCGGTTCGGACACTCAGGGACGGTCCAAAACACGTCATGTGCACTTCAACGCCTCGCTCCCTCGCTCACAGCTCGGAGATTCGCATTATTTTGTCACATGGCTCGCTCACCTGCAGTCGAAATGGTGAGCAACGTGGGTTGAGCCAATCCGGTGGTGCAGAAAGTCAATTATTCCAAACGGGTCCAGCTTGTCGTAAGGACGATCAATAGTATGCAGGGCACCCTTAACGTAGGTGTGATCAGCATCGGTGAAGTGTGGCACGTCCGTGTTTGTGTGCTGCAGCCAGGTGTACAGGACGAGCCAGCAGTTGATGACCAGGTACGGGCCGCCGTAGATTGCCATCACTGTGCCAAAACCGTTGCAAAGCCCCCACGAAAATAGCATTCCAACAACCGCCGCAATTCCAATGTCGGACCGAAGGACCTTCTCCTTCCACTGCCCGGGGAATAACTCCGAAGTTGGGAATTCCGCCGACACGGGTGACGTCGGGTTGGGCTGCGCCGAGCGAAGCGAGATTGTGCGAATTTTTAATTGAGCAGGGGGGAGGCGAGCGAGCCGAGCGAATTGGGTGGAATAATGTTAGCTTAGTAGTGGCTGTCAGCAATAATATTATATGTGAGCGAAGCGAGCTGTGAGCGAAGCGAGCCAGCAAAACCTACACTACTTGCGACTAGCTCGCTTCGTTGGCTGCTCGCTTTGCTTCGCTTCGCTTCGCTTCGCTCGCTGGCTCGTCTTCCACAAGGCTCGCTCGCTTCCCTCGCTCACTCACCATAAAGTGGTTGGTGCCTCCGCGGCCAGGTCCACCCGTCGCCCCAATCAGCAGGTACGCAGGCCAACCGAAACCCAGGTGCAGCAGCATCTGCAAGGCTCCCCAGAGACGAAGGCCGACTTTCTTGCCAAAAGTTTCGCAAAGCATTTGCCGGTTCTTGATGCTCGCAATCGGGGAGTTTGGGTCATTCACTGCACCGACGGAGCCAAACGAATACGAATACGAATTGAGTGGAAATATTATAATGTTAGTTCAGTAGTGGATACAGCCGATACTTTATATCATGTAATTGTAAATGTCTGTGTAATGTCTGTAGCCATTTCGCCTCCTCACCTTCGGGCACATGGGTCTCGCCCAGCTCCATGTGGTTCGTGAACCGATGGTGTATGGCGTGCGACCGCTGCCACGAGTAGTAAGGTACGAGGAGAATCGAATGGAGAACAAAACCAACCGTGTCCTGGACTCGCAGGTCTTTGGAGAATGCGCCGTGGCCACACTCGTGCGCGAGGACCCATAAACCCATCTCGACCGTGCCTGCAACAGCAGCATAAGCAAGCCAAATTGGAGCTGACAGGAGGCTCGGAGGTACGAGGGGAAGCATCGCAAACCCAGCGGCAACGCACACAGCCGAGAGCGACGCGGACAGTCCCAAGTACATCAGAGATGTTGTAGTGTCAGTGCTGGTGAAGCATTCTTTTGGAATCACAGCCTTCAACTGGCCGGCGGTAGGGAAGGATGAGGCTTCGTTGTTGAGAGCTTTGCCATCCAGATTAGAAAACGCTACGATCCTACGGGCGGTTGGGGCAGAGGCCATCGACTCGAGGGTGGCGACATGGAGCTGAGACTGAGACTGAGACTGACTGGGCTTTGGTTGAAATCGTGTCATCGTCATGGTTGGATGAGTAGATTGGAAGCTGCGAGCCACAGATAGTGGGCTGAAAGCCAAGCTGCGGGGGATGATTATTAGTAGTAGGAGAGGACCCATAGTGCTATGTTTCACGTGGTTTTTCACAGAGTGAGAGTTTCACGAAAATTTACAAAAATTCATTGAAAAAAAGTCATTCACTTCGTCACATCTACAGTGCAACTTTGCTCCAACGCTATATATAATAATAATAATAATAATAATGAGGTGGTCGCTATTGTTGTTCTCAACGAGCGTTGGCGCATTTACGCTATCCCCATTAAAAGCTGGAAGCACAGTTGCTATTATCACGCCTATGCTTTTGTCGAACGTTCCGGCCTCCGTTCACGAGAGAAACAAGTGCATCGAAAAGTCCACTCTTGACATTGTGGGTTACAATCGGCTGTTAGATTTCCACAAGTCGTCGAATACCGATGGGCTCTGTGTTCTTGGCACGACCGGTGAAGCTGCTCAGCTTTCGATGGAGGAGCGAGCGGTAATTATTTCCGAGACTGTCAAGAGCTGCAAGAACCACATTCCTTTCATGGTCGGAACTGGCACGTCTTGCCCAGCTCAAACATATGAGCTCACCAAGCAGGCCTACGAGCTTGGTGCGGATGCCGCTCTTGTGGTAACCCCCATGTACATCAAGCCCACGCAAAAGGGGTTGATAAACCATTTCACCGAGTTGGCGACTGCGCTCCCTGACATGCCCATCGTTCTTTACAACGTTCCCTCTCGGACGGGGGTCGACATGAGTCCCGAAACAATTGGGATTTTGAGTAAGATTCCGAGCATCGTGGGTGTGAAGGAGGCGACTGGGGACGTGAGCCGCGTCAAGAAGCTCCGGGCTGTCTGCAGGGACAACTTTTTGCTGTGGAGCGGCGACGATGGAACTGGTACGTTACGGTTACGGTTACGGTTACGGTTACAAAAAAACATTTTCATTTATTTTACCAGCCAGTAAACAATTCACTAACACCCATGTACAGGCGCCGAGTTCGTTTTAGAGGGCGGCGACGGTGTGGTGTCTGTGACGAGCAACGTGTGCCCGAAAACGCAGCACGAAATTATGAAGGCAGCGCTGGCCAAAGACAGGGAGACAGTCGAAAAATTGAACAAGCCGCTACTGAAACTTCACGATGAGCTCTTCTGCCAGTCGAACCCCATTGTGCCAAAGTGGGCCTTGTGGAGGATGGGGATGGTGGGGAAGGGGATTAGAAAGCCTTTGACTGTGATGGAGGAGCAATTCGTCGGGCAGGTGGAGGGTGCAATGAAGGAAGCTGGCATAACGCTCTGCGATAATATCCATAGTGCAGATTGTGTTGCCGAGTGAGAGCTGCCGAGTGAGAAAATATATAAAAAGCTAAAGGGTCTGGTCTATATCTAATTCTGATCACGTCACGCAAAAAATTTCAAATCATCATTGTCCAGCCCATCGTCGAGCTTCCCCTTGTCGATCATGTCGCTCAACATGGATCTTGTTCTACTTTTACTTTTCGTCACAAATAAGTCGGATTTTGCCTCCTCCGCTTCGAAGCTAGAATCGCAATCGACCGGGGATCCCGGAGAGGTGTACATTTTGCGACCCTTCAGCGGACTGGCCCCACTAACTTTGATCGGGCTTGGCTGGAACGGCATTTTTTTCGCTGGATACAACCCACCCTCAAACAGCTCCTTCTGCCGCAAAGTTTCAGTCAACTTGCCCACGAGCTGCTTCACTTCCTGGTGGCTGGGTCTGCCATCGTTGGCAGGGAGGTTGGAGAATTGCTTATTTTTGTTTCCCCGCTCGTTTTCGTGCTCAAGCACAGCCTGCATAACGTCAATGTCGGATAGCAGCTCCTCCCTTTCATCCTGAAAGGCGGCCCGCAACGGAACAACAATTTCATCGATTTCCAGAAAGTTAAGCTTGGTCTCCAACCGCTCTAGCACGTCCGGGGCCGACCGAGTCGAGGCGGGGGCGGAAAGGTGATTCATTGGGTTTGAAGCAATTTCTGAAGCAGAAATCTTCAATTGGGGAGTTGTTGACGAAGCAGAAGAAGCGCGCGGAGGCCTCATATAATTGTTGTTGACATAGTACTCGTAGGCCTTGTGGTCCTTCCCAAGGTCACAAGTCTCCCCCCCCCCCATTTCCCCCCCATGTAGAGCGCCAATTAGCTGCTTAACTCGAGACTCAAGCATCCTCCGGTCGACTGGATCAGGGAGAGGCTTCCGCCGCCTCATCCGCGAGCCAATGAGTAAGTCGTTCTGCGTCTTCAAGTCATCCAAAATCTCTTCGAGTGAATTGAGTTCAATGTGGAGATTTGAAATTTCATCAATCAGGACAGTTCCAATTATGGATTTAATCTCGCCAATTTCCACTATCGACAGGGACTCAATTATTCTTCCCCAGAGCCCGAACGCGGTCATTTTTGTGAAATTGCCTGAAGCCAAGAGCCAAGTTAATTTTTGTTTTGTTTTTATTTTTGGGATTTTTTTTTTAATGTGTGATAAGATACTATAGTCACACCAATGGAATTCGTAAACTCGTTATTTGATTTTGCGGGGGGCTACATAGGGGCTGGCACTGGAGCAATCTCACATGCATACGGCCTCCCCTTAAACCAACTCCTCACAAAGGAGTTTATTTTTTCCCCCCCTGGTTTTACTTTGCTCATAACCCTGGCAGTCCTCTACCTATCATACACTCTTCTCTTCCCCGGCCTCACTCTACAGGAGGACATCGTATTCGACGAGGAGCTTCTGGACGGCTTTGAGACAGTCGGGGTCAAGAAAAACTTGCAGCTGGAAGACATTCCCACCCTGGTCGAGGAAATGCGCCTCTCTTTTGAGAGCGGCTACACTCTCCCCTACTCGAAGAGGATGGAGCAGCTGAAAGCCATGAAGCGCATGTTCGTTGAGAACGAGGACGCGATATGTGCCGCGCTGAAGGAGGACTTGAACCGTCCAAACTTTGAGGGTGTAGGTGAGTGAAAATGAAAAACTCTATAATAAAATTCTCTTAATTCAATTATTATTCCGAGGAAAGCCCTCTGAAGGCCGACCATAACAAAAACGAATGATTTGGCTACACTAATATAATATAATGCAGTGTACGATGTACTGGTTCCATTGGGCGAGATCAACCACACCATAAGTCATTTGAAGAAGTGGATGCAGCCCAAGTCGAAGGGATTCAGCCTCCTCACGTTCCCCTCGCAGCAGTGGCTCCAGAAGGAACCCATGGGCGTCGTGTGCGTCATCGGAAGCTGGAACTACCCCTTCATGCTGTCCCTCGTTCCGGTCATGGGCGCCATCGCAGCTGGAAACACCGTCGTGCTGAAGCCCTGCAACGTGAGCAGTGCCTGCGCGAGGCTGCAGGTAGAGTTGGTGGAGAAGTACATGGACCCGTTGGTTGTGAGTTGCGTTGGACCGGCTATTAAGGGCGACAGGCACACCACTGCGGCTTTGCTTGAGCACAGGTGAGTTTTTTTGTGTGTGTGTGATGGTAATTAATTTACTTTACACCACTCAATCAACATTCATACACAAAAAAAGATTCGACACCATCTTCTTCACAGGAAGCCCAGATGTGGGAAAGGTGATTGCCACCGGGGCCGCCAAGTTCTTGACCCCCTGCATCCTCGAGCTGGGCGGAAAGAACCCCGTCTTCGTCGACTCGTCCGCTGACATCAGCCTCGCGGCCAAGAGGACGCTCTGGGCGAGGAACATGAACGCAGGACAGCAGTGCATCAGCCCGGACTTTGCCATGGTCCACGAGGATAAGGTTGACGAGTTCTGCGAGGCTTGCAAGGGGTGGATCGACACGTTTTTCGACGGACAGCCTGCCAAGGAGAGCAAGGACTTTGGAAGAATTGTCGGGGACGGGCAGGTGAGCGAGTTTCTAAACTACATGAATATTGAATATTATTCCAATCTAATTTGTAATCGCTCGGTGCAGGTTAAGCGCATCCAGGGCATGCTCAAGAGCCACAAGGGGAAAGTGGTGTGCGGAGGCGAAGTTGATGCTGCCGAAAGGTACATTGCCCCGACAGTGATCAAGGTTAAGGTGGGCTCGCCTGGGTTGGAAGACGAAACCTTTGGACCTATTTTGTGGGTCGTGGCTGTTAAGGACATGGACGCGGCAATCACGTACATGCAGGGGAGGGCGAAGCCGCTGTCGCAGTACATTTTCGCTGGGGACAAGAAGGTGGTGAATAGGATTCTTCAGAATACGTCTGCAGGGGGAGTGACGGTCAACGGCTGCCTGTTCCACTGCGGACACCCCGATCTGCCGTTCGGGGGGATCGGGAACAGTGGAATGGGGGGCTATCACGGCGAGAGCAGGTGAGCGAGCAAAGCGAGCGAGCCTTGTAACAGAAGAGTGCGAGCGACTGATCCACTCTTGCTCTCGTGCTTCGTTGAAATTGCGCCTCGCTTCGCTTCGCTCGGCGCAGCTTCAACGCGTTCACCCACTTGAAGCCTGTTTTGGATAAAGCGGTTTGGGCAGACGGGGGATTGCTGAGTGATCCGTTCGTGCTGTATGCTCCTTGGACGGATTTCAAGTTGAAGGTGATGAGAAATATGTTTTAAAGGGAGGGAAAGGGAGGGGGGGGCAATATAAAAAAGGTGGAGAGAGAAAAGAGGATTTTTATTCATTTTTCAAGCGTTATCATTTTCCTGCGGCTCTTCAACCTCCATCGCCTTGCCGAAATCAACACTGCGCCGAGCGGAGCGCCGAGCGAAGCGAGACGCAGATTTAATGAGGCACGAGAGCGAGAGCAAGAGAGGGTTAGTCGCTTCTGCGATGTGCACGCCCAGCAAAAGAACATCGAAATAAGGCGAACCACTGATTCGGCCGTACTCAATCGTATGGATTTTATACGCTCAAAATTGAACACGGTGGCGGGTTCGGTCAAGCGCATCTTTTTGCGAAAAGAAATTGTTCAGGATCGGTCCAAAACACGCCACCGCATCTTCTGCCACGCTTCCGCTCGCTCACTCACTCACTCACTCACTCACTCACTCACTCACCCTTCAATGTCGATCTTGTCCCGAGGAGGCCACAACGACTTCCCGTCGGCCTTTGCGTAGTTTACGTACACAGGCCGCCCCAAGCAGAACCGCTTAGCCTCCCCGACCCCAACCGCGTAACTGGCGTCCTCCGGGGTGAGCATCTCGGCGAAGCAGCACCCCTTGAAAGTGCCGTCGAAGGAGTTTACCCACTGCAGAAACTTAATCTTGGGAACGACTTCGATCAGGGCTTGTTCGGAGACGCTCTGTTTGTTCAAGTTGCCGATCCAAACTCGTGTGATTTGGTCAGGGTTCGGGGCCGGTTGAACTTCTCGCACAGCCTTTCGGTCATAGGTGCGAGAATCCTTGTCTTTTTTGCCATTGTTATTGCTATTGTTATTGCTATTGCTGTTGTTACTGATTGCCAACTCCTTCTGCTTTTTCTCGTACTCCTCAAGCTCACGCTTTTCCTTCTGCTTGACCTCGTTCTTGTTCTTGACGCCTTCCTCCTTGCAGAGGGCGCACTGAGCCGAGGCCAAGGATTTTTCGTTCGCATCAAAGCAGTCGGAACAAATTATTGAAGGGACGCCGCAGGTGGGGCACCGCCGCTTCCCGCGAAACCGGTCCCACGGCTTTTCGCAAGCCTCGCACTTGGAAAGGACCTCAACTTCGCTCTCGCTCTTGGCGATTCCCTCGGGAACGTGGGAGAAACGCTTGTCGAAGGTGTAGTTCTTGCCCACCCAGTTTCCACCGTCGGGGTATTCTTTAAAGTACTTGTCGATTCCTCCTTGGAGCTGGTAGACTCCCTGGATGTTGAGGTCGGCCACAGTTGGGTCCTTCTCAATTTTCTCGCGCAACAGTGCACCAGCCCGCTCGCACCGCACACCCCCCGTGCAGTACATCATGACCTGCGCCGAGCAAAATGAAGCGAGGAGCATTTTCAACGAAGCACGAGAGCAAGAGTGGGTTAGGAGCGGATCAGTCGCTTCACATCGCTTCACACTCTTCTGTCACAAGGCGAGCGGAGACGGAATGAAACTCACTCACCTGCTTCCCCTTCAGCATCTCCTTAGTTTCGGGCTTATCCAACCAAACGGGAAACTCGGTGGACTTTCTCATCTTCGGATCGATCAACGTTGCCCCGGAAGTTGGGGGTTTGAAGTGTCCAATGGCGGATTCGTAAAAGTTCCTGCACCGAGCGAAGCGAGGCGCGTGTATAATAAGCACAGATGAAGCGAGCGAGCGAGCAAGAATAGTTGTGTAGGTTAGTCCAGTAGTGAAAGCGCTTCCTCGCTTCGCCGCTTCGCTCGCTCACCTCACGTCGATTATTACCGCATCATTTTTTTTCATCATCTTGTGGTACTCCTCGGGCTCGAGGTGCGTGGCAGTTTTTTTAATGTCAGGAGCCTTGTTCCCGGCCAATCCGTAATTGACGAGCTACGAATTGAGTGAGTTAGTACAGTGGATGGATGTAACCGTCTATAGGCCATTTCGCATTCGCGGCTGGCTCGTCTTCCTCAAGGCTTGCGAGCGAAGCGAGCTGTAAGCGAAGCGAGCCAGCAACACCTACACTAGTTGCGACTAGCTCGCTTCGCTTCGCTTCGCTTCGCTGGCTCGTCTTCATCAAAGCTCACTCGCTTCGCTCGCTCACCTCATCTACAACAAAAGCGTTAAGCTTCGGAAAGTGCTGCCCCGCGGGAAGGTTGTCGGTAAACTTGAACTCGGTCTTGTCGAACCAGCCCCCGTCCGGGTAGGTGGAGGAGTCGGCCTTCTTCCCAAAAGTTTGCAGGTCCGTCGCCCACTGCCGAACGTTGTGGTAAGTTCCAGTGAGCGTGCAGTTCAGTCCTTCGCGAGCCACGCGCATCCGACCACCCAGCTCGAGCTTCTCGCCATTGGATTTGATGTACTTGAGCATTTGCTTGTGCTGGTCGGTGGACAGGACGGGATCGATGTAAGTGTAAAAGAGAAGGATGGAAACCCCATCAGTGGAATTGTCGACGGATGGGTTAGATTTGGAAGAGACGCTAATTGATGTGGATGTGGATGTGGATTTGGTGTCGGTGGAAATCGCCTCGCTAAGAGACCGTTTCTTGGATTTCTTGTCTTTCTTCTTGTCCTTAGACTTCTTTTCTGTCCTGTCCTTCTTGTCAATCTTGCCCTTTGTGTACGTGAGAACAGAGTTGACCAGAGACAGGTCAGCGCTAGTAGTTATGCAAGCTTCCAATTCAGAGACTTCACAATCGAGTTTTTTGGCGACTATTGCAAGAGAGGGGGGAGGCTTCTTCTTGGAAGCTTTCCTTAGTGCTTTGTGGAGGTGGAGAATGTCCATTACAGGGCAATGTATTTTCTTTGGCCTTTCAATTGTTGCACCTCCTTGAGTTTTTCTGTCTGGGTCATTTCACCAATTGCACAATTGGCCAACAAAGTTCACTGATTTCAAAAAGGAGCCACCAATTAATTCATGGACGTTTACCAAAGCATAAGCATAAGCATATTGCGATCACTCGTCAGCCAGACCGACACTGACGGCAACGAAGAGCCACCAAAAACAGAGTCCTCTCAGGAGCTTAACAATGATCTCCTCCTTGCCACGGCTTATCTAGTCACTACGCTAATCAGTCTCAAGCGTATGCACTGGAGCTTCTCCCAGGGCGGGGTAGAGACGACGGTGGTAACGGCCTTTTATTCACTAATTTTATGCACGTCTTCGATCAGAGCTCTGTGGTTTTTCATCCCGAGCTACACTCTGGAGGGGAGCTACACCCCCGGACCCATTTGGGCGTTTGACAAGGAATCCATGTGGCTCGGAACGTTTGTGAGTGAGATGATGCTGAGCTTGGGCTCCCTGAGCTTGTTCAGTATCTTCATCTTGATTCTCGTGTACTGGGCCGATATATTGAAGAAGTACTTTTATCCTGGGGTGAGGAGGTGAGCCGAGCCAGCCTTGATGAAGACGAGCCAGCGAGCGAAGCGAAGCGAAGCGAGCTAGCCGCAACGAGTGTAGGTGTTATGGCCACAGACATAATGGCTACATCCACTACTGAACTAACATTATTCCACTCAATTTACTTCGCACCTTCTTCGTTCGGTGCAGGAAGAGGCCAATGTCTACCTTCTTGATGATGGTGGGAATGCTGCTGGCGATTGAGCTGGGCAATGGAGTGCTTTTCTTAGCTAAAGTTTATTCGAGCGAGGGTATGGTTTTGGTTGATAGGTGAGCGGCGGGGTTTGATGAAGACAATCCATACGAGCCACAACTGCAACTGCTACTGCTACTGCTACTGCTACTGCTACTGCTACTGCTACTGCTACTGCTACTGCTACTGCTACTGACTAACATTTCATTATTCACAGCTGCCTGCTAGGAGCCGTTAGCTTGGTGTGCGTGGCGGAAATCACAATCTTTTCGAGGAGGTTCAGGACGGTGCTGAGGACCCTGGGGGCAATCAACCAAGTTAGTACCGAGAGCCAGGTGAAAAGAATCGTTTGGATTACAGTGACTGGAAACATCTTCTTCTTGCTCAGGGCGGGGCTGGAGATCACGCTGACCGTGGTCCTGGTGCTGCACTACCATCGCCATGGCACGTTCAAGGGGGCGATGGGGGAAAAGGAGTGGGATACCTACATTCTGGTGAAGCACTGGAGCGAGGTCACGATTCTGTGCTTGATGCTATACATTTTGCAGTCTCGGTTTACGAGTAACAAGGGGGGGGGAGATAAGCGAGGGACGTATACGAAAGTTCCGGATGCGAGTGTGGGCGGAGGCGGGGCGGGGGCTGGCGGGGCGGGGGATGATAAGCTTTGATTTGAAATGTTTTTCTTTTCATTTTCTTTTTAAACAAGATCGAGCAGCAAGAATGAACACACAACTAGTGACCAACTGCATCGCCCCCCTCACTCAATACTCCCAAGCCCTGCTCAGAAGTAGTTACACTTTCGTGTGCCTCGCTTTGCCTACGCCGCCGGCCGGCCGAGTTTGCTCAAGATGCACGCACGCAATGATCGCTGCTACAGGTGCGCAGGCTCGCGAGGGCCCCGACGACCAGCAACAGCAGCTTCGACGGCGCCCTGTTTGACCGCCCCCAGCCACAGAGTGATGCCGACCGCTGGCATCGGTGGCAGGTACAACTGCGAGACTGCCCGGTGGCCGCGGCGCCAACACGGCCAGGGCTCCAAGCTGCACAGCAAGGTGGCGGCACTCGTTCTATCTCAGTTGTTTATCCCTACTACTGTTTGGACTGATCAAAATTTGGAAAGCTCGCTTCTTCACAGCTGGCCATGAGGCGTGGAACAGGTTGAAGTCCGTGTCGTACTTGCAAGCAATGCCCTCCAAGAGAACGAGACCCCGGGTAAGGAGGGCAAAGAAGGGAGGGACCGTGAACTCGAACTCGAAGAAGAGTTGGTTGAGGTCGGACGAAATTTTGGCCAGGGATTTGTTTCGGTTTGTGATGTTATTGTCGAGGAGAGTTGTCGTGAGGATTGATTTTAGGATTGGCAAAATTGTGGTGGTGTCAACGTCGGGGGAGAGGAACTTGAGTTGGCGGGCGTTTACGTTTATGAGTTCTGAGCAAAAAAAGCGATACATTTAGTATTTAATTTTAGTTATTGAGTTAGTTTTTTTACCATTGCAATCACTGGATCAACCGTAACTCCAACGTATGGACGTTTTAGACACTCATAATTTGACACAGTGGCTAGTTCGGCCAGGGGCATCTTTTCGTGCGAAGGTGTTGATCGAGGGACGATCCAGACCAGGGGCGCATGACCGCGCCAATGTTGAAAACTAAAAAAAGGCAAAAAAAGGCGAACCACTAAACGACCACAACTCAGCACAATGCTTTTTTTTTCAACTGAATCAGCCGTAACTCCATCACACAACCTCTTCAAATACTCACCTTCGTAATTCCCCATGAGGAGGTTTTTCATGGCAACTGTGATGTCGTTTCTTTCTTGGAGCGATATGTCACAGCATAGCCCAAAGTCCAAGAGAATGAGCTCGTTTTGTGGGTTAACGAGGAGGTTGCCAATATGTGGGTCAGCGTGAAACTTCCCAATGTCGAGCAGCATCGTAGTGAAGAGTTCAACCCCGATTGGGATGAGCCTTTTTACGGTCGTGGGATTGGTGATATCGCTCATTTTTACTCCCTAGTTCGAGCGGAGCGGAGCGGAGCGGAGCGAGAAGGTATGTAAATTTTGTTTAGTACGATTTAGCCGGTGTGGGGGAGCAGTAGAAATGTTCCGATCGCTCGCTCGCTCACTCACCTCCATCCATTCGCTAACCAACACTTTGTCGGTCGTGAGCTGAGGATAGGTCGCGGGGATGTGCACGATTTTGTTGAGCATTTTGCGAGATCGAAACTCGCTGCGGAAGAACTCCTGGTTCGCCGCTTCGTTCAAGTAGTCGACTTCGGAGTAGGCACCAGCAAAGAAGCTGTCCATGAAGTTGCGGAGGAACGGGGTTTGTTGCGTAGTGAGGGAGAGGAGGAGATCGATGAGCATGGATGCTTTATCGAGTATGAACAGATCGAGGGATATAGACTGTTTCATGTACGGTCTTTGGACCTGCGAGCGCCGAGCGCCGAGGAGCAGAGCCAGAGTCAGAGCCAGAGCGAGCGAGGCGCATCCAAACGAGTTTTGAGTGGAAATATGTTAGTTTGGGTTAGTTTGGGTGGTTGGGTCGCCAAACAGCTGCCCCGCGATGCGAATGTCACGTTAAAACCCCGCTCTGCTTCGCTCGCTCACCTTGATTGCAACTTGGGTGTTGGGTTTGGGGGCGTTCCGGAGGGTGGCTCTATAGACCTGCCCGATTGACGCAGAGGCGACGAACTCAATGTTGGTGAATTCCTCACTCAAACTGGTCAGAGAGAGCTCTGAACGGATCGTTTCGAGCGCAATTTCATCGTCGAACTTCGGAACGGCGTCGCACAGAGTGAGGAGCTCGTCTATGAGGACTTGGGGGACGAGATCCGGACGGATCGAGAGGTTCTGCCCAAACTTCACCCAAGCTGGCCCAAGCGAAACGAGAGAATCTTTGAAGTGGGTGGCTGTTTGGGAGTCGATGGATGTGGTTGTGTTTGCGTTTGTGTTTGTGTTTACGTGGGAGTTGATAGCCCGAAGAATTGGATAGAGTTTGGTTGTGGTTACCGCAATTCGAGAAACGACTGCGAGTGGTCTATGGTAGAAGAATTTGTTAATGGCTGGTTTGTTATAAGAAGGGGGGAGGGAGGATGGTCGTACAGAGAGGTTATAAGCGGAGAGTGCTGCAGCTGCTGACACGGTAGTAGCAAACACACTTATTTTTCGAGAGTGAAACATTGTCAGCTGACTGTCACTGACTTGTGCATCGATAAGTGTGAATTGTTCTAAACTAAGCTAGTTTTTTGGGGTAATTGTTGGGATGATGGTTAAAATATGTATCGCCTAGCTGTGGAATATAGAAGGGTAACTGCAATCGTGAACAATATGTGTTTTCAAAATTCCTACTTTTCACCTTTCATAACACATCTTCTTCAGCATCTTCCTAGAATAGTCCAATAATGAAGTTTTCACACTACTCAGCAGCCTTTGCTGTTCCAAGTGTGGTCACAGGTAAAGAGTGGGCTCCCTCCGGTTTGACCAACCGATTTTCTATAAATCAGTGAGGTCACTCGACTAACTCTCATCTCATATTAACTCGTTACCTCTCACTTCACTTAATTCATTTCACCAACTTCAATTTCAACTCCCTTCAGGCTTCATACAATCCACAACTTCCCCTTCCCCTTCCCTGTCAATGTCAATGTCAATTTCAACCTCAACCACCAGCACAAAAACAACAGCAACAGCAAGCAAAACAAGCCACAGCGCCAGGTGCAGCCACAGCGCCAGGTGCACGTGCTCGGCCTGTACTGGCGGCCGGCCTCTCACCACTCTGTGTGCCTTCAGTCGTGGTCGTGGCAGCTCGTCCTTCGGATCCTTCGGGTCTGCTTCTGCTTCTGCTTCTTTGATGAGTGCCTCCCACCACTCTCGGGGGTGCATGTGCTCGTTGTGCCAGGGTAGGGCTGGCCCGCACCCCATGAGCCACCCCATCAGCTGCTCGTGCGGCTCGTGCACCTCCTCGATGCTGACATCGCTTCGAATGGCCAGCAGTGAGGCCGAGGCCGAGGTTGAGGTTGAGGTTGAGGTTGAGTCCTCCTTGGAGGCCTCGGCCTCCGCCTCCGACGCAGAGGAGGAGCACAACATGAGCCGCCCATCCGGTGAAACGGGCAAGCGAAAGCGCAAGCCCCATGTGGAGAAGGTTGGAACTCCAATCTCCTCCATTGTCGTTGGGCAGGACTTCGCCGGAGTGGTGAAGAGCGTGCAGCCCTTCGGCGCTTTCGTTGACTTTGGCGGGCAGGTTGATGGGATGGTTCACATCAGTAGGCTTAGCGACGGCTTTGTGAGTGATGTGGCGGCGGTGGTCAAGGTGGGGGATGAGGTGAAGGGGAGGGTGGTCAGTGTTGACGTTGAGAAGAAGCAGGTGGGGCTTAGCATGAAGAGCGAGGGGATGGATAATGAGGGGGGAGGGGGGGAGGGGGGGAATGATGCTAGGAGGTGAGTGAAGTGAGATGAAAAGTTCAAGTTGGAGAAAACTTGGAGAAAACTTGGAGAAAACTTGGAGACTCTTGAGATCACATCACATCACGTTTTTCAGCCGGAGCGCAGCGGAAAGCCGAGCGCAGCGGATAGCGGATAAGGAGGGTTTGGTTTCGGGGACACTTCTCCTCAAAAACAAATAAAAGAAAATGAAAATATAAAAAATTAAATTGGAACTCACTAACAACAACTAACTAACTAACATAACAACCAACAACAAAACAACAAATTATCCACACACACAGGAAAGCCCGCCCACAACGCTCAGGAGGCGACCGTGCAGCCCAAAAGGCTTCCACAGTGGCCCTGGCAGCCTTCCCCTTCTCGGACGAAAAGTTCGTCGAAGGTAGCGTCGCGTCAATCATGGACTTTGGCGCCTTTGTCAGATTCGACACCGGGCAGCTCGGGGAGGGGCTTAGCGGGGAGATCGACGGGTTGGTTCACATTTCGGCGATTATGGTTGGAAGGTGCGAGAGTGTTGCGAGCAAGGTTAGCGTTGGGGATAAGGTTCAGGTTAGGGTCAAGAGCGTGGATGGGGAGGGGGGGAAGATTAGTCTAAGCATGATTAGCAAGGCGGACGAACCCGAGGGCGGGGGGGGGGGGGGGGGGGGGGGGGAGAGGGGGAGCCCGGGGGGGGGGGAGCGGGCCCCGGGCCCGGGGCCGAGGGCCGGGGGCCGGGGGC
>Ga0114994_10000908_pt1 | contig 20678 bp, 19 predicted proteins | sample ArcticOcean_MG_C_9_FD_87043 | JGI IMG/M metagenome (GOLD analysis project Ga0114994, IMG submission 87043) | Marine microbial communities from western Arctic Ocean - ArcticOcean_MG_CB2_152 | ecosystem: Environmental > Aquatic > Marine > Oceanic | place: Arctic Ocean: Canada Basin | collected...
CATGCCGAAGCCGGTTTCCAGGGTGATCTGGCTGCCTAGCGCTAGCCTGAGGCCGAATGGGGCGGGCTCGTTGCCCGGGAGACGGAGACAGATTACGCGGCTAAGTTAACTATTCTAGGCGCTAATTGAATATCAGGTTTGGGGGCACTCTCTGGTATGAAGAAGAACCCGCACCAGCCCCGTCGCGCACCGCTGCCCCCCAAAGACTAAAAGCCCTCTGGGCCTCCTAAACCCGCACTCTAACAGTCAGCGAGCTTCAACGTGCCCCCATGGCAACCTCAAGTTGAAGTAAAGGTAGTTATAGGCAGCCACAGACCCCCCGCAGACTTCCACAAACGCACTTCTACTTCTGCTAAGTTCTTCCGGGCGCTTTTGGACGTCTAACTTAGCGAGCAAGTAGGTGCAGTGGGGGGAAGTATGAAGCGGGCGCCGGTTCACTCGCCACTCTCGCAAAAGGCTTGACGTGACCTCATGACCTAGAGAGTTCCAAGTGTCCTTCAAACATTATACGGCAGGCTTGTTTTTAAAGATTTCCAGCGAGCCTGGGATTCCAGTCCAGAAAGGAGTTCGTGGACTCTTTGCACGACTACATAGGGTTCGTCGTTTATAGCCCGTATCCAACTTGATTATTGCATCAGGCAACATGGCTTCATTCTTTAGATGCAGGAAGAATTGTATTTGGGTGGTTGCAAGCCCACATTGGGCCGCGTTCTCTTTTCACAGAAGACTACCTGCGGCTTTCGCATTATATCACCTGTTCCGAAGGATGTGTGCGAATTCGGGGTCAAGTAAAAGAGCCATGTTCGTACTCCAACAGATCCGTGTACTCTCGCCGCTTGCGCTTCAAGCACAGAACTTTTTGGCTGTAATTCATTGCATGGTTGAAAGAAGCATGGCCGTGCCACGACACCTACGAGTCTCGCACAATTCTTTTATTTTTTAAAAGGAAATGACCAGGGAGCTCGTCCCTGGACACCGCTTCATGCGTCCAATAATCTGGGCCTTGAGCGCCGCATTTTATTTCACAAGAAATCACGAAGGACGGTCGCTCGCGGCTTCCTGTTCTCAAGGGATATAGATACAACGGACAAGAGTATATGCCTTTTGTCGATTTCTTTTTATTGTCAACCGGCTTGAAGTGTATTACGGGCATAGAGCAGCAAAGCTCCATTGGTATCGGCTCAGTCAAGCAGCTGTTGTCTAGATCCCAACGAGCCCCTTCGAGGAGGAGCCCGTGACAGTATGAACCATCCTTGGCATACTGTGCAATAGACGCAGCTGGGGTGTTTATGATGGGAAACTCCCAGCTAAGAGAGTCTATTGCGATGCCATTTTTGCGAGCTGAAGTTTGCAAGACAGCAGTCAGAAAACCCGTGGGATAAGTAAAGCCAGGTAGCCAAAAACATCGAGGGAGGGCCTCATTAATCCATTTTTGTAGGGCACTTATTCGACATACCTATGGCAACGTGATACAGCCGGATAACCAAGAATTACAGTAAAATTAGCTTAACACTATTTCTTCAGGAAAAGACGCGGAGGATTACGAGATCTCGCATCCAAGGGGTCAATGGTTTTAAGCTTGGATAACACGTTGACCATGCGCGGGGAACCTTTAAATATGTAATCCAATATTTCAAGCGGGCTGACGTGCGATTGACACTGGCAGAGCGACTTTGAATTCAAGCACGGCGTCTATTATCTCTTCTAGCTCTGGCGTCACAATCACCAGACCCTGAACACCTAGCTCCGAGGCCTTCAGTGTCTGGTGCAAAGTCAGCAAAAGTATATTGTATCTATCTACTTCCTGGTATAGCACCTACGCCGGACCATGACTTTTTTGTACAACTGATTTGTAGGCATGAATTAGGCTCTGTGAACCCTTAAGGAGAATTTTGGCTGACAGTCTTCATAGATTCAGGGTCTATCCTCGGTCCCATGACGCTTCTAACAGCTGCAGCATCAAAAGATGGAGGCACTTGCTCCTGCATTAAATGGCAAATTTGTAGAATCTTTTGCTCCTTGCTTTCAGCCCCAGCATCAACAGCCTTTGGTTGAAGCGAGACGATCGTGCCCAGTAGTGTACTTGAGTCCTCTATTTGCGACGCGATGTCAGCGTTCGCATGCTGACCGAATGCAAGTGCGTCATCTAATTGAGGGAATGTTTTTATGGCTAGCTTTGCGCTAGCTAGATCGGCATCATTTGGAATTATGTACGGGCTATCTGATAGTTGCGGCGCAAGATTGAACTCTGCCTGGGGATTGATAGCACGCTCGCAAAATACCTGGGTTATGTAAACATTGACAAGTCGTCGATCCATGGCGTCAGTGACACGACCACCATAGTTAGCTTCGGCAATGAGGTATCGCATCGCATCAAACCTGTGTATTGCTTTTATTGATGTGTTTTGCAGAACGCCCCGCGGAAAATTAAAAAAGACACAAATGCCAAATGGGCGAATCAGGATCCAAAGACGGTGTTTCATCCGGATATTCGTCCAAGAAAACAATGACGAGATCATGGCAGATACTATAGTCCGATTCATTGAACTGGTATGGTACATTGAAGCCTAGGCTCTTGAACTTGCGTCGCTCTAAGAGAAGCGCATGGAACCAGCATAGCGAAAAGAGCAATCTTTGGTATTTTGAGCGCTGCTGGCATCGTCCAAATTGCTCCTCGCCAACTAGATTGTATAGCTTGAGCATATTGGCTCGAAGCCCACGTGGAGGTTCGGTGGTCATTTTAATGCCACGCTGTAAGATAGCTATCGGAAACTTAGGACTCGGGCTGGCCGAAAGCCACAGTCTAAAGTCGCAATGTGGTGCATGTGGCATGTCTTCAGTCATCGCACAGTACTCAGCGATTCGTTTTTCCAACTCAGGCATCCAACTGAGCATAAGGTGACTATAATGAATTTAAATTTGAGTTGAGGTACGAAGGGCATACAATTCGACGCACCAATTAGCAAGAAACACCCACGAGCCACTTCGAAGCCCCAGATTCATTAAGCTCATTGCTACCGGCGCTTGTCCCTGCCCAAGGGCACATACGTCGATACTTGTGTTAAGATGTTCGGCTAGCGACTTGACTTGTGCTGTTGGGTCTACGCCGGGTGAGAGCACGAATATGAGCGGTGTTCGATGATTGGATGATTGAAAAATGGCCCCAAGGTCAAACGGAGGCGGATCAGCAAATTGCGGACCCAAGTTCAAGCTGACAAATCGATTTGCGCAAAACAGTACTCGGTCAAGCCGCAGCGCACGAATAATGCACATTCGTTGCATCTCCGTCACCTTGTTTTCCCAGTCGCCTGTTTGGTGCCGATATCAATTATGCCTCTTGGAAGTTTACTTACCTGGTAAGGAGGTTTCTTCTGGCTCGGGCGAAGTAAACCAGCCACGCCATTCGCGCTGTCCCTGTTCAAATGCTGATGCAATGCCCATACAAGCAGGGATGCTATCTAACGCAGTGATATTGTCCCACGCTCCTGCATCTATCCATTCCGGGGAGGGATTAGGCCGCTGATCTATGCCCTCGATCCCTGCTCCGCCGTAACAGAGAAAATCAAACTCCTGCTTTGGGACCTTGTTTTCGCTTGTCATGATTCGCAAGCATAGCTGCAACGCAAACAAGAGTTTGTCTCGCTCAAAAAGGCCACGACACGTATACTGATAGACAGAGAGAGTATGGGCAACATTTATCTGCTTGCATCTTTCATGACCACTTATATTTTTCAAACCAGTGCGACTTTTGTCCATGGACAGATTAAAGAGATCAACATATGCATCAAGCGAAAATTGGTACATGGGGTCGACTCTACCCATGTCGTCTAACACAAAATATGCTATGGAGCTTCGAATTGCTGCAGGGCGGAATTCCTCTCGTTTGGCGTCAATCTTAATCTCTGTTTCTTCAGCTTCGTTGAGTTGACGTGCTACTTCATCAGAAGTCAATTTTGATTGTTGCAATGTGTCTACCAGAGTTTTATTCTCAAGCAGGCTGCCCTCTGCCTCAGAGAGGAGTCTTAGAATTTCATCTTCTAGGTCAACCAGCTTCTTTTTTCCGGCAGCAACGCGCAATGTTAAGTCTGCTTTTTGGCGCTCAAGCGTAGGTTGCTCTTTCTGTACAACGATACCGAGGAGTTGTGCTTCCAAGCCTTGCTGTTTCACCGCAAAATTGATTATCGTCGTCTTTGTAGAGACTTCGGGTGTATAATGGCTAAGAGGATATGACGATTACAAGAGTATTTGAAATTTTCAATTTCGCGCTGAGTTTGAACGGGTTCGCAAGTTTGGTTGTGATGTACAACTTGAAGTCCTACAAAAGGAAGTTGACCTTTTTTGAGTTGTTGGGAAATATCTGGCTTAAAGTCTCCCCGCAGACACTGAAATTTTCTTTATTATAATCTAATTCTTTGTCACCCAATCGCAGCACTTCTCTGTTTCCGACCTTGATCAATGCTTTGGCGAGGACAGGTTCTAAAGCTGGATCGAGCTCCTCTAGCACATCCTGGAGCAGAACCGGTAGTCCATAGACAATTCCATTCTCTATTTTGCGTAGCATATCCTTGGACTTGAGGTCAACTATGTGCAACTGCGATTCCTCCATTTGGCGCACCCATTTATTTGCCTGGTTTTGCCTACGGCATCAAAATTTGGGTTTCAAGTGGCACCGGCAGCACAGGGACACTGCCAGAATCACGGATCAATCATTAACGGCCACCTCGAGCAACGAACAGATATGGCTCCGTTCTCGGTGCTGAAGTTGTCTGCTGGAAGTCCCTGAATGTTCCATTCTCTAATATCTGTTGGTCGGGCACAAAATGCTGCAAAAGTGAAATTCTCCGTAGATGGAAGTTGTTGTTCCCTTACAGCTGAAAGCCAGCCATTAACCTAGTTGTTCACACTAATTGTAACCAAGTACCAACAAGACACTCGAGTCCCAAGAAGGATTGCGTTGAACAAGGTTGGAGCGGTATTGTGTGTCAAAGGGGCCCGCGTAGGACAGAAATGCTGCGGCAACAAGCGCATCCCCAAGAGATCGACTATTTTCATTTTGCAGCTGACCAATACTGACTCGCCACCTCTCGTTTTCGCCTGCCAAGCCTTTCACAAGCTTATCGGCACGATCTAGTAACAATTCCATCTGATCTGCTTCGGCACGAAGACGATTTTTTTCACCCACTGAATCATCATATTTCTGCTTCAATCGATTGACTTTAGCAGTGACTTCCGCAAGCTCCTCCTGTGCTTTTTGCAAGGATGCTTGCTTTATCGCCAGGGATTCTTGAGCACCTTTTAGCCTTGCCCTTTTTGGAGCGACATCTTTTGCAACACTGGCGTATATGTAGATTGCGTGTACCCAAATGCAAAGAGCTCCCGCCGCTTTGGAAACGGCACCCACAGCTTCTGGCTTAAAGTCCGCATGAGAAACATACCCCTTAATCTTTTTCATGATTGTTGCACTAACATTGTCTTTATCGTAGCCTTTTACGCTCTGCAGGAAGTTGGCTTCTCCAAGGACTTTCTTGGCCGTGGTCCAATCTGTCTGCTTGCCAAAGAGTATCATCACTGCGGCGAGCACTGTCTCCACCTGTTTTGGGGGGCTCTTGTATGCTTTGATCTCAGAAATGGCGCTTTTATCGAGTTTCTCAACTTCGGCCATGGCCTTTTGTAGCGCTGGCAAAGCGACGTTTAGTTCAGCCTCGGCATCATCCGCTATTGCTTTACACTCAATTTCCTCCTTGCCTACAAATTTGACCATCTGCACTATTGCCATTGGGCTGACGACCATCAAAATACACTCTACTCTGTACTCTGGACACTGTCGAGAGGCCTATTCGTTCAGAGTCTCCTTCTACTTGCTTGCGCTGCTCGTCAGCAACGCGACGCTCTGACACAATCTCGACCAGGAGATTCTCACAGTCTTTTTGTGACTGGGCACACACAACTTTTTTTTTCTCCAATTCTATCGACATGACTTCAACGCCATCGCGTGCTTCAACTAATTTGGCCAGTCCGTTGGCCAATTTATCTCTAGCATTGCCGAGTTCTGCGCGTTTCTCGGTCAGGATTACGCGATATCCCTTGGAGAGCTCAAGAAAATGCGTGGGGGTAATGTAGTTATGACGCTTGAGTTGCTGAAGCATTTTGTCAGAAAAATCTTGTGCACTCAAGTGAATAACCGAGAATACGCTGGAAATTTTTGCCCGAGTGTCGTCAGAGTCAAGACTCAAATTTTCAAGAAACGCCGAGCCAACCGCAGTGAGTGCGTCCGCAGGCCAGCGATGAAACCAATCGATGGTAGTGCTGTTAATTAGGCCTGGATAAAAGCGACAGCGAGTGTGAAATGCAGACCCAACCGGGGACCTGTGGACACCGTATGAGTCGTGCGAGTCTAATTTAATTTCAATACGGGCACAGGGGCTGGGACATGGCTAGGATTACATGTAAATTCGAGCGAATTGATTCAATGAAGAATGCCCAGAGTTCTTCCGCAGTTCCGCCCGACTCTGCATCAGCCGCTCGTTTTCGTACGCCATCGTAAATAGCTGGTAGCTCATCCTTACCGTACAGGCTAGGTATTTCGCCCGAACTAAGAATATTGTTGATATCCTCTAGAAATGCTTGCTCTTTCAACTGGGTGTCGTTGAAAAGAAAGGCAGTCGGCGTGTTTGATACGCCAGTAATTTCGAAAAGACGTTTCATGTCATCACGCCACTCAATCAAGCGATACAGTTTCGTAATCTCGATCACAAAAACACCAATTCCAGCAATATGAGATGCGAGACGAGCCAACGATTGGCGTCCAGACCCCCCGACTCCTACCAACATTGCGTTGCCCCTGGGCATCATTAAGATACCTGGGACACTGAGACTGTGGTATTGAAAGACGATGTTGTGAATGCAAATTAGAACATATAATGACGCCGCTGTGCCGTCAAGGCATCTGCTTCAACACGGTGAATTCTGCAAATGTGTCGAATAGCGTCTTTGAACAGCACAAGATTCATGTTGATCAGTTTTGGCTCAAGGTTATAATCCTCCAGTTTGCCTTCGCAACATTTTTTGAGGTGCGAATAATCAGCGACTTCTTCGTAAGGTAGTGTCCCCATTGTCTCACTCGTAAAACTGCAAAAGATCGGACCGTAACGTTCATCATCGACATCCTCCATAACTTCAGCCCATTCAGCACCCTCAAAATGATCGCGCATCACCTGGCTCATGACTCCGATGAACTTTCCAATATCATCTACTGAATCTTTGAGAAATCTATCAGCGAAAACACGCATGCACTCGTGAGTCCACAATCGTATCATGGACTTTGAAGTATCAAAGTACTGTCGTTCGGCTTGAAGTGTTCCCTGAACGACCTTAGCGACGTCACCTGCGGTACCGAATTTTATTTTTTTAAGTTGCACCAAGTGGTGTTTTTTGGACAGAGACTACATCACGCAAATTGAACCTGGAATATGCAAAAATCATACTTTCATCTAGGAAGCGTAACGCTGCGAAGTCACAAATAGTGGCTCTTATCAGGAGTCGGAAGAAAACGTTCGGTGACACTGCGGTACAGCCCAATGGTCGCCCGAGCTAGAGACCGACTCATTGGTTTGATTTCATTGTCGAACTCCTGAAGTTTTGGCGTCATGATAGATTCAAATATCCGAGTGAGCTGTGAGTCTTCAGGTGTTGTGATGTTTACAAGATGGAAACGTGCTTGTGTACGATTGCAGATGACAGCTCGTCCGCCAGATGGCGGCGCCATAGCCGCTACTAGCTGGCTGTCCAAGATGTATTTCCAGGCGCACTTAGAGCGGTCGTACCAACCACCATAGTCCATCCAGAGCCGCAGCAACTCGAGAGGTGGTTGGAACGGAGACTCGGCTGAGGTTTTCTGCGGCATGTTGAAGTCGTCGACCTATGAAAAGCAGAAAATCTCCAATAACGGGAACGCGCTCTCAAGACATGTGTAATTTTGGTAAAGAGTCAACAGTCCTGTTTGTAACGAGTTGGCACTGTCTCGCACAAAAATGAGTAACTCCTTGCCACCCAATGGCCCGAGCTTATCTTTCGAGCGTTTCTCCATGACGCTCTCTACAATCTCCTGGAGAGCACTTGATTTAGTTGTAGCAGAAAAATTGATTACAAGCTTACTATTTTTTGCGGGTAAATTCGCCATGAGGCCCATCACCTGAACTGTTTTACCCACACCAGTATTGCCCACAACAAGCAAATTGTGTTTGGATGAAACAATCGTTCTTAAGATGAATGAATTCCGAAGGCTATCTGACGTTGGTACGATCATTTTGAAAAAAGAGTCTCCCTTGCGTGGACGCCAGGTTGTCAAACCACTTTCCCATTGCTCAAAATCCCTTTTTTTTGGATCACAGAAATAATCATATATGGTACGGGAAGGCGGGAATTGTGCTTCAAGATCGCGAAGGTATACATCGAGCTTCTTACGTCCTGTCTCGTCCACGGCGGCCATAATAGACCACGTGAGCGCAAAAAGAAACCATCTCTCTGCCACCGGACCGTAAGTTTGTATACTTGCGGACGCATCTAGCCCGTTCTCACTAGTGTGCAACGCTTCGTAAAGCTGGGTGAAAGAGAGAACAGCATTGAAGTCAGAAATAGGGACGGGCTCAACGCAACTCGACACCTTGTATTCGAGAACTTTAGAAACATATTTTTCAAGAAGATTTTGGTGCAGCTTTTGTACCTCGGGCTGGGTCCCGAAAAGACGTTCAAGCCACGACTCGAGGAATGGTTTAAAGCCCATTTCGCTTTGATCAAGAAATATCATGCCAGCACGCGAGACTGTGGCTGGAGATGCGACTCTCAGATCTTCAACCTCGAATAACAAACTCATCGACGAGGTGAGAGGAATTCTGTCTCCATTGATAAGGGTCAAGATCTTATTGTCGTCCATAACACTATTCATCGACTCGATCCACATGGCATCGACTGGCCCATCTATAATGCCAAATTGACAAAAAGCAAACAAGAAGAAGAAAAAACTTACCGAACATTACCCATTTTTCGTCATTTTTATCTGACTCCGCGCATGACTTGAATATAGTAGATAATATTCCATCAGCCCACTCAAAAGTGGTGAGATCATATGCTCCATACAGTTCCGTGAGTGTTATTGATTTAGGATTTATGATAAAGGAAGTTACCGGCAAATAGTCTGCAACGTTTTCCTTGGCAAGCGCCGTCTTGGCTTTTGCCAATGTCTTCCAGGCAGTACTTTTCCCTGAGAGTGTCGCACCAACAAGCATGTTGCAGTGTCTCGTAAGCTTCGAGTCGTAAAGTTGCCCAATTTTGAATACAAGAAAAGGGTGCGTCTGCAAACCCGCAGATTTTAATTCTGACTCAAGTGCAGCGCTGAGACTTCCAATCTCAGTGACAGGCAGTTCAAGGGAGGGAAAAAGATCCCCGAGAAGTAAGCGAAACAGACGTTCATCGTCCTTGATAAATTTTGGCAGGTTCATGTCGCGCAAAGCGCGCATGAGAATTGCCTCCTCGTTTGTCGACGGATCTGCGCGCTTGATAGAACCTGCCATGTTCAACACGGCTTTGAGGTTCCTCAATCCATAGTCATAGTGGTCCTGCTTGCTGAGCTGCTGTTGCATGAGAGAATAGAGTGTTATCGTTTTTTTTGATAGATTGCGGGCATCTGTGAAGCCTTCTGCACTGAGCATCACCTCCGCTATCATTGCTAAGTCTGGTACCATCATTGCCACCGGGCGCATTAACGCCTTCAGATTATCAGGTAGCTCGGTACGTCCAGCGTATCCTGGATTCATGGTTATGAAGAGGCCACAATTTCCATCGCAGCGGATAGTTTGTCCCATGAAATCAAATATCTCTGCGTCTCGGGACAATGCGTCCACGATAGAAAGTACTTGCATTGCAACAACCGAAATCACCTCAATTTTTATTCTGTTGAACCTGATGAATCACACATCGAGGCTGCATGGCCTACGTCTCGAACCCCCCCTCCCCTCTCTATAGAATACGTTGACTAAAAAAAGGCCAAACTGAAGGATGAGCAAAACCATAACGATCTAAGTTAAAGGCACCTTGAGATGTCCATTCTACTCGCAGCTGACTCGTCGAAGCACCCCCAAGCCCCAGCCTGGCATAGGCCAGAAAATATACGACCGACCGACTTAAAGTCCATGCCTGTGTGTAAGTAAAGCAGGTATATACAAACATATACAAACACGTCACGATTTCAACTCGATACGTCGTCAAAATAGACTCCGGTTCCCTGCCGTCGCTGCAATTGATTACAACACAATACATGGCGAGATTCTTGCTTAGATCCTTTACAGTCTCCGTCTTCCCTGTGCCCGCAGGACCGAGAGGGTTGCCTCCTCGATTCAGAAATTTGGCGGTGAGTAGGGTCAAGACACATCGGTCTGTGAGCGGAGTGACAACCAGACGGCCATTATTTCCTTGATACTCGTAGCCATAATCCAGATTACAGTTCGTCTGGCGCACACTACAGATACCACCAAACTGGCCTTCTTCCTTGTTGAATAGAAATCGAAGCTGAGATAGCCAGTCAAAGTCAGTAACTGATGAGCATCCAGCCTTGATCATACGCTCCATGACGTCGCGATTGTGAATTTCCATGGTAATAAGTGCAACAAGCTTAGTGCGGACCAACCTTGGAAGTTGGCCGCGAATCATGTCGGTAAGTCGGGTCAAAAAGGCTACCTGCTTTTTCTTGAGTTGTTTCAGTCCGTTCTTTTTCCCATTCGAGATACTGTCCAGTGCCTTCGAACAATCATTGGTCCATTGTATCGAGCCTGTGGTTATGAGCAACTGCCCTTGAACGTCTGTGATCCATTTCTCTTTGTCTTTGCCACGGTGAGCCTGAATTGAAACAGCCAATAGATGTTGCATTGACTTTTTCATGGCATGTTCAAGTTCGACAAGCCAAATTTCGACTGCGCCGTCTAAAACAACATTCGAGACAAACGTTGCGGTTTCTCCTGTTGAGGTTTCTCGCATCCCGGTCGCCTAAAGACAAACTTGATGCATACCTACCACCACTTATAAGGCTTACTTCAAAGTTACGATTGAGCTGCTTTCCAGGGGGGATGACGTCCATCACCTTGAAGCCTTCAAAGCATTTTTTTATATGCTTCTGGACCAGAAGCGGCTCACGGCTTTGGCCGAGGATTTCCAAGAGATCGTCATCTGAAACCTGCAAAATTGCTGAATCGGCACAGTTTATGTAATATTTGAATGATCAAGACGAGGATGTACGTGCAAAATAAAACCTAAGAAACCACATATTACCGCATGCTTGACAGGACGAAAAGCCCACTCTCGGGCGAGCTCTAGTGATACTCCGTTTGGTGAGGCGGTCTCAGACCAAAGTTATGTCTTCAACACTGCCCCGCGACCTTGGAAATACATTCCTTTTTGTCTCCAGGTACCTGTGTTGCAATAAGCATCGCGAATCAGCTATTCATCCGATGAGTAAAAGACACAGTTCCCTTAATTGGGCAAGTGGGGAACGAATCAAGCGATTTTTGGATGATTTCAAGCTTATCATCCATACAAGTGACAATTTCGAGCATGCCCGCGGCAGTGCATTGGATGACAGCATTTGGCTGTTTAGCTGCACGCGACATTACGTGGCCAAACGTCGTGTTTACCTCGATGAACAATGATGATTCTTTTGGTAGCTGTTTGCAGATGTCTCCGGAGGCCATAAAAATAGACTCGAGATATATCCATTTTCGTTGAACAGTGAGAATCAGTTCTATAACCTCAGAAACAAGCGCAAGCGCCCCTTCCCATTCGTCGATGCGCGACTTGAATGATCCATAAAACTTAGACGCTTTTATCGTAGACAGTGCGACGGCATCATCTTCCAACACTTGGAATAAATCATCAGTGCTACGAATTTTGAAATACTCTTCCTTGTAAGTACTGATATCTATGTCAATCCCCCCCCACCGTGTTTCAATCTCTTTTAGAGTCTCTTCGATTGCAAGCTCTTTATTTGCGTTCGCGCTGAGCTCGGAGATAAGATCAGGCACTGCACTAAGTCCAATGGAAAACACAGTCTCCAAAGTAAACTCTTCACTCGTTTCGTCAAAGTTGCGTTGTAAGTCCCGCTTTAACGTGTCCCAATGGCGTGGCCGCATTGCGGGGTTCCTGAGATCCTGGATAAGAGGCATAGTCTGGAGGAACTCGGTCAGCTTCGTGCGCATCTCCTTCCAGATTCCCCAGCGCTTTATCTCGCGACCAAGCTTACCCACTTTCTTATTGAATTTTCCTGCTACGGTTTCCATCTCACTGATGTCGAGTTCATCAAACTGTCCAGTCTTCCAGTGATCAAAAGCTTGAGTCCAATCGCGCACCAGGATCCAAATTTGATTGGCAAGTTCCAGATCCCGTTTTGTGTCCTTTAACTCTCTGTGCTCAGGGGATTCCATGCCAAATATATCAAGTCCTGCTTGAAGGTCACACTTCCGCAGGTAGACTGCTTCAACACGGTGTGTAAAGTCATATATTACGACAAAAGCCTCGTCTGGGCTCAACTCCTGGGAAGTTGGTATTTCGATAAGGACTTGTTCTCGTAATTGCAGCACTTGTTGGCAGTAGGCTTCGAGGTTGCTTTCAAGCTCTCGCCTCATGTTGACTTTGGCTTTGTCTAGTGCATGCTGTGCCTTGTCAAGCATGGACAAGAACTCCTTCCAAGTGGGCCGAAGTTCCTGGAGCTCAACAATCTCGTTAGAGGCAACTTGAACATCAAATTTAGTCAGTGTCGCATACCTGAGTTAGAGAAAGACTAAACAGGGAAAATTCCATGTATTGGACAAGGCGATCTTCAAGGAAGATAGAAAGCAGTTACGTTTCTTCAATCGGAAGGATTTTTGCCTCGATCGCTTGGCTATTGCTGCGAAATTCTAGCAGTATCCTTAGCTTATGAGAAAGCTCGTTCAGATCAGATGGTGTCGCGCACAGTGTGCGTGTGTTGTCAGAAAAAAGGTTAAGGAGATACTCGAGCCCTTGAGAGGCATTTTTATTGAGCAATCCAAGCAGATTCCTTCGCCATTGCTGACAGTGTGAAATCAATTGTTCTTTCAAAAGCGCACAGTCAAGCTGTACGAAGTTTACTACATGGGATGTATCTTCGTGCTCGATCTTGGTTTGTTGGTTCCAGTATTTGGTGACATCATCGTCGTAGTGTTTCAGACTTCTGTTTGCCTTCGCATAGCGACGAATGTATGCCTCTTTGTCCATTTCCCACAGTGTTTTGTACCTCTCCCAGTAGCTGCGACAGAAAAACATCAAGTCACATAAATGACACAAATAATCCCTCAAGGTGAATCTCAGCGTATTTATCGACACCGAATTTAAACCCTAGACGCTTTTGAAGCTCAGTAGCGGCTAAAGACATGCCATTCATGATTTGAACAATTATTTTAAGTATATCTTCATCATTTGAAATATTAGAGTAAAACGACCGATAGCGTTTGTTCAAAGCACTACAGTCACTTCTCTCCTTAGCAATCGAACCAATGAATTGCTTCCCTGCCTCAGGCGAAAGGATGTCGCAAAGCCGCGGTACTACGGCAACAGTAGAAATGAGCTCTTTGGCGACTATGTTAACAAGATGGGTCAAGCTTATCATGGTCGGCTTGTAGTCAATGCGACAATTTTCGAGCACCAATTTGAGACAAAATAGGGTCTGCGGTTCTGACTTGGCATCACCATTAATAGCACGACTGAGCTCTTGAAGACTCCTCTTGACCGTCTGCCTCAAGGCTGCTTCGACTTGGGCGTCAATTTTCTTGACAAACGCACGCCACTCGTGCAGCACATCTGAGGTGCCATCACAGAAGTTCGTGAATATTGCACGCAGTTCTGATTGGGTAATCTCGTGACTCTGCTGCAAACGCCGTTTCATTTCGGTCCTGCGAGCAGCTTGTGTTGCCTCAAAAATGTCGTGAGCATAAGTAACATTCTTGTCTATTTGCAAAAGGAGCATGGAGGATGCAAGCCGGCACTGATGCGATATTCTTTGCTTTCCTTCCTTAAAACGACGCACCATTGTGTATACTTCGGCGCAATGAGCACAGCATTCGTTGACATAGTGCTCAATAATACCCTTGCTCATCCAAGTCAATTTTTGCAAGCCTTGATTCATACGTTTATCGAGTTTGCGAATGTGATCTGAAAACAAGCGTCGTTCTTCAGCACTTAGGTCACACAGAATCTTGTTGTAAGCGTCTACAATTCGCATCACATGCTCACGCATTGCATAAAACTTTGCTTTTTGATTATAGAGATCATGGGCATAGTATGGAATGGAAAATTCACCTTGAAACTTTTCCCAGTATTGCACCTCCGTGAACAGAGAGAGCAAATCCTGGTCAAAGTTGCACTGTAGAAAAATTTCTTTGACGTCAAAAGTAGAAACTGCAAGGAATTCTCTTTCTGTGATGCTCGCGCGGTTGGTTTTTTTCATCAGGGGCTTGTCCAGTTTTGCTTGCAAAGTCGATGAGTCTAGTGCTCCCATAGAATTGACCCAGCTCTTGTAACGGCTGGCCTTATATTCGCCCACCACGCCCATTAGTGCCTTGTAGGCGATTTCTGCTTCATTAGTACCACCTGCAGCCATAAAATACCTGCGAAAGCCACACAATGCGAAATTTTACTAGGCGGAAGAACAAAAAACACAAGCAGCACGATGCGGCTCGAAGGAGGGACCACGAGTGTTGAACGTTTTGTGCCAGGGACGCAGCCCATAGGGCAGATCCTGCCCAGTGCGGTTCGTTGTTGCGCAGAGGGGGTGCTCTGCGGTTTTCATCGAACTCACGGCGCACCTCTTCTACATCATGAATAAAAAGAAGATACAAGTCGCTGTTTTTTTTTTCTACGCAGCGCTTAATTGCATCTCGCTTGGCAAGTGATTGGAAAATTTGAAGTACTCCAACTGCCTCCGCCACACAATTGACTCCTTCAAACGATACGCTTATCATATTCGTGTACATGACCTCAAGGTCCTTGACTGAGTTCTTGAAAATGTTGAAGTCTTCATGCCAATGGCTAAGTTTTACGTCAAGAATCTGATACTTGAGGCTACGTAAACGGCTTATCTGGTTATCAAACTGGTTCTGAATTGCGACGAGTGACTTGGTAACTTCCTGACCGCGCACGCCCTTGAAAAACGAAACAGAGTTATCTTCCGTGGTGTATGATTTTCGCCGAAACTGAATTTGACCCTCACAGACTTCTAGAAGGTCACGGCACCTCTGGACAAAGGCATCAGTTTGTGCAAAAATAGACATTGCATCAAATGTCCAGTGCAACTCCGGCGAGCCTGGATAGGCGAGACGAATGGCGGCGGCAGTGCGATAGTATATACATTTCCACAAAACACCACACTTAATCGACTCTTTTAGTGTAACCTGCCGATACCACCGTGAGATGAATATGCAACGGTCGCAAAAACACTGTGGGAAAGTACCATAGAATTTTTAATGCTACCCGCGTACAAAATTTCACTCAGCGATACTCTTGTGCGGCAACGGCAAATTATTTCGTGTGAAATTTTGCGTAGCAAACCGGCAAGACGCTCAGGATGCTTTTTGTTATAATAACCTATCAGCATCAATAATGAGGAACTTGGGTTGAGGTACGTGAAGCAGTTGACAAAGAGCTAGATACCAGATAAGGTCCATATCATGCGAATGTGTCCAAGAAGCGCAGGAAGAATGCGGCATATGCCTAACAAAAAAATCGCCCAAAGGGCAAGAAGGCTCGCCACTTACCAGCGAGATCAGAGCTTGCAAGGATCTTGCAGGACATGACAAGATTCTTGAGAAAATTTACGTTATCGTTTGCCTCGACAGAGTTGTCCCGAATTCTCCTAGCAAGGGATTGGAAACGTGCCAGGTATGACGACTTTGACGCCTCAAGAACGCAAACAACACGGCAGACGTCTGCTCTTTGAAGTTGCTCTGAAATTCCACAGAGATCTTCCTTGCGTGTGCACCAGAACTCAATTTCCTCGAGTGGACCCGACACCTCACTATGATAATGACTATCCTGGCTATTCACCACCCCTTTGATTTGACGAGTCCAATTGATTACAATAGATTCCAATTGTTGCACTAACTCTTTGTTTTTTGCAGCCGCAGGTATATTCGGAAGGAACTTTCCAGGTGGCAGGTAAAGAACCGTTTTTCTGGAGGCTGCAAAAGTAGATTCAGTAAGTGAAGCCATGAATCTGTGCAGGTGACCAGATAGATCCCTTTTTACACTGTTGGGCCAGGTGCTGGATTCAAATAATTGAGGGCCAAAGACTTGTCCCATTATCTCAAGCAGCGGTTGCATAGCCGCCCCGCGCGACAGCGTTCCATGATGGATTGACATGTCAATATCGTTCAATCTGCTTTCCTCAGAGCGAATGAAGTAGTAAAGCTTCTCGCAAGATGTTGCTCCTGTGTCAAGAGTTGCTGAGCAGTGCAGCTTGCCGTTCGACATATAGCACAAAAGTTGACACAATCGTGAGTTATTCAGGAAGGCTGCGGCTTTTTCTTCATGCTCGACTGACCACAAACCTACGTCGTATCCCGGAAGCTGTATGTGCTCTTGAAGCCACGATATCATCTGTGAAACTAAAGAGTAGCGAGCGCATTTTTTCAATTCAATCACATACCTGTGCGCGCAGCATTTTTGCAAATGCTGCTTAGATTTATATTTATCGGCTAACGCAAGATACAGAACCGTGCACGCATGTATCACTTCCTAACTAGCGGACGGTAGATAGACCAGCATAAAGAGCGGAGTGGCCTCACTGGGTGCCCCCGGTAGTGTTCGCGCACAGTACGCATTATAAGTCCGGGGCTGGTATAATATGTTCAAGTTAGTCTCGTCACGTCAGCAGCCTGAGCCAGAGCTGGCAGCCTGAGCCCGCCGGGCCCGACACCGACTCGGAAGCCAATCCCGCCACGGTCACTGAGACAATTCGCTTCGTGGCGCTGCTTGGGGGTAAGTGCCGGATAGTGCATATGCTAGCGTCTGCTTATGGCCCGCCAGGGGACGCGGGCCGGGCGCGCCGGTCAATCTAGTGGGTCACCAGTTGGCACTCAGGCTGACACCGCAACGGAACCTTAGCCCAGTTAAAGCCGCTGCGCGCCGGGAAATGCAAGAAGAACTGTGCCAAAAAAACTGGGGGGGGGGTCTTTGATGATTTCTGACCATCGCTTTCATTTTGCTATTGTTTTTCACCATATTTTCCGCCCACCAACGTTTTAGTGGCCTTCGGCCACGTAAAACGTTAGAGTCACCGATCAAAAATTCATTAAATTTTATAATGACACAATAAATACATAAATAAATACTAAATATATAAATAAGAACCGAGGACGGAGGACACTACAAGTGTAAGGTCCACATCACAGCGCTTAGCGCTTTTCGCCCCGGGCTTTAGGCTCCCCAAGGCGCAATCTTTTAGATAAGAAAGCCCCGTCACGGTACAGTCCTAGATAATGCGCCTGCTGGAAGTCCCGCTGGTGACCATCGCCATCTGTGCTAGACATACGAGTGATCAAATCGGAATTACGCTGGTGTTTTCGCATCTGACTTCCGAGTCCAGCTATCAACTTGAACGGAGTAACGCATACATGTAGGGGTTGCGCAAGTGCACCCATGTCAGAATGCATCATGATGTATCCCTTGCATATATTCGACTTGGATGTGCCAGCTCTCTATCGAGGGGATTTCGGGCCAAGGAGGCACAATGCAGAGGCCCCAGAGTGTGAGTGTCAAATCTCCCGCAGAACTCAAAGGTGACGCTGGCGGTTGAGAGCATGAGCCCGAGCTCGAGCTACTGCCAAAGCAGTGCTTATGTCCCCCTGGGATTGGTTTATCAAGGATAGTTTTTTGGTATTACCTGCAGTTGGTGCTGGCACGATAGATTGCGGCAGGGAAGCTCCTGAGAAGCCCGTGGGTGCAAATTGTGGTACACTCTCAGTGGCATCCTGAATCTTAGCAAGCTGAAGCAGAGGCATGATATCTGTGACACTCAGGGCCTCAGGAGAAGGGCGTGATGCAAACCAGCGATCGCCTTTAGCATCTGCTGCCACAACACGATGTTCAGGGGATTTCTCCAGCAATTTAGATAACAAAAAGAAACCCGTATTACTCAAGCTTGTGGTGATTTGGTTTAGTGGGGTCACCAGAGACATTGCATTTAAGGGTGCGTGGGTCCCATCAAATCCAGAAGTAGGGAACTTGCGTCGAAGAAGGTCGGTCCCACCCTTAGCCATGGCCGTTGGTATCGGTGATGATGGCGCAAAGCGGAAACCACGCAGTCGCGCAAGTTGCCTGTCAATAGACTGTCCAGAGTCATGACAGTTGAAACTAAATTCTGACACAGGCTACACACGGATAAAGAGGCCATCTCTTTTCAGTTGGTTCACCAAGAAGATCAAAGATTATGGTTAGCTGGTCCGGCTCGTCTTTTCCGGGAAAAAGGACCTGTCTTGAAAGAAGCTCACCAAAAATACACCCAGCCGACCAAAGATCGGCAGCCCGTCCATAATCACGGCATCCGAGCAGAACTTCTGGGGGTCGGTAGTGGCCAGAAATAACATTTGGGGTGTGTGTAGCATAAGGCTCATTGGACCTCCTGCTACGACTGGTTAGACTCTCGCTGATAGCCCTGCACATGCGTTTATGTGTTCTGTCTTGACCGGATACATAAAAAAAATTGCGCTTACTCACTGTAGCACCCTCGTGCTGGCTGGTAGTGTAAGATGGATCAAGTTCGAGGCCGCAGCACACTCTCCGTGCAAGGCCGAAATCACACAGTCGCAACAACCCTCTATCATCCACCAGCACATTTGGCGTCTTGAGGTCCCGGTGCATCACCCAAACACTGTGGAGGGCAGCAAGCGCTCGCAGGAGCTGTAGCATGAGATGTTTAACTTGTGCTTCGGTCATGGGCCGTTGCCGTGCCCCTTTGACCAGTGTTGTCAGTTCGTGGCCAGCCGGCTCCATAACCAGGTGCCATTCACTCGGGGCCTCACCACCGTCGCAAGCAACTGCATGCATTCGCACAATATTTGGGTGTCGCAGGGATGACAGTAATGTGATTTCTCGTAAAGCCTCCTGCGGAAATCCCTCCTTCAAAAAATCAAACTTAAGCATCTTAATTGCTACAACCTCTTTTGCGCCGCCCCTCTTGCATCGGACAGCCTGGGATACAATGCCAAACTGTCCCTTCCCGAGTTCCCCCAAGGCATCATATGCACATATCCTATGTATTGGTAGAGTTGGCCGTTCTACATCATCCTCTCCAGACAAAACCATCACAGGCGCATCCGCCTCTGCAGATATTGGTCCCCTGGATGTTGTTGAAACTATATCAAGAGCACGTGCAGATTTGGGTTGCCAAACTTTGCGTGAAGCCGTAACAGAACTAATAGAAACTTGCTGCCGCGATCGTACAGGTTGTTCGGATGTATACGCCCGGGGTACTCGAGGCAAAGAAGTGCGATTCCGGTTTTCGCTACCACGAGAAGAGCGACCACCACGTGCCTTACATTTTTTTCCGCGTCCGCGTCCAGGGAAGCCCTCCTGTGCAAAAGCTAGTATCACAGTGTTTCCCTTGCTTGTGTCGTCACTCTCTGAGATGGAGTGGAGCTCAGTCGTCGCCTCGCAGACTCTGAAATGGCCTTGCGCGACCAATTCGCGTGCACGCAGTAGACGGGCTGCGCGTTTCACCGTCGCGCGCTCGTCTGTCATGATTATTTTTATGGGACAGGGGTCATGCGACGAATGAATACTTAATCGAGTGAGACGATGCGGGAAGGAAAGGTTATCTTAGCGCGGCCAAACTACCTGAAGAGCACAGCGGTTTGACGAATTGTCGAGCTAGCGTTTCGGGCACTCAGTTGTGCTCAAGCTATTTGTAAAGCTCTTGTAATGCAGCTCCGCAGCACCGCAGCCCGCTCCCCCGGGGGAGGTAGAAAGGGGTTTCAGCATAAAACGACCCATGGAGCTACGGCCTGCAAATAAACCTCCGAGTCTGCTGAGGAAGGACTCGGATCGAAAGTCAACTTGAAGATCATGATGATGATGCCCGTGACTGCCAGTGGCCCGGGCCCGGCCCGGGGCCCCGGGCACTGGCAGTGGCAGTGGCACTAGTAGCCCCGGGCCGGCCCGCCCGGGCCAAACCCACTTCGACCCCCCCCTTACCAAACGCGTCTACGAGAACAAAGCGAGTTTAGTCGTTTGTGCCCGCACGAACGGTAGTATATAATTGGTATGGCCGCGCGCTTTGGCCGTATCGTATACTCGGAGCATACAGCCCAGTCATTTTCGTGGGCGCTGACAGCCGGACGACGCTATGCAACAAACGCGGCAGCAAATGAGCTGCGTCGAGCCGAGAAAATAAGCAAATCATGAAAAGTTCGACGCGATCGTCTTTTTTGACGCCGTTTCGAGCCGATCAGGCCACCGCAGCGTCGGATATTGTCGTTTGTGTGGCCGCCGACGATCTGAGATACTTTACCGCAGCACTGGTCCATCAGATGTCGGTCTATGCGTCGTCTGCGTTTCTCGGCCGTAACGCGCTTCGGGCGAATATCGCGCCGCAAGCGCGCCACTTTTAGTGGGGCCTGCGCAGC
>Ga0114994_10000909_pt1 | contig 20677 bp, 13 predicted proteins | sample ArcticOcean_MG_C_9_FD_87043 | JGI IMG/M metagenome (GOLD analysis project Ga0114994, IMG submission 87043) | Marine microbial communities from western Arctic Ocean - ArcticOcean_MG_CB2_152 | ecosystem: Environmental > Aquatic > Marine > Oceanic | place: Arctic Ocean: Canada Basin | collected...
CCTCGTGGGCCGCAACCGTATTGTTGTTGCCCGTGCGCGTGGGGCGGGGCGGTGTTTGGCTGCGGGGGGCGGTCGTGAAAGGTCCCCTCATCCCACCACCGTGACTAAGTTTTATCTTAGTTTTACTCCGGCAGCCCGTGCTCGGCGGTCCGCGTGATCGACTCCCAGATCTTCCTCGGGACGGGGAGCTCGTCGGCGGCGACGCGTTTTAGCGCCTCGGCGGCCGACCGGTCGCCCGGCACGCGTGTACCCGCGGCCGCCACGGCGCCGCAGACCGCGGCGGCCCTCTCGTCGAAGTCTTCTACGAGCGCGTCCGGCTTGATGCAGAGAAACGTGTGGCCCCAGTTCTTCGCCTCCTTCTTCACCTCCTGGCCGACGACGGCGCCGCCCGACAACGCCCCGGCGAGCAACTCGACGCAGAGCGCCAGGCCCGCGCCCTTGTGGCCGCCGAACGTGGCGATGGCGCCGCCGTCCAGGACCTTCGACGCGTCCGTCGTCACGACCTCGCTCGCGTCGTAGGCGACGCCCGCCTCGAGCGGCGCGCCCGTGGCCTTGGCCGTGAGCACGCCGAAGAGCGCCACGGCCGACGTGGCCATGTCAAAAACAAAGGGCGGCTGTCCCTTGCGGGGCACGGCAACAGCTAAAGGGTTCGTGCCGAACACGGGCGCCGCGCCCGCGCTCGGGGCCACGAACTCGGGCGAATTGGCTAAAGCAATGCACACCAGGCCCTTCTTCGCCTGGCGCTCCGCGTAGAAGGCGAGCTGCCCCTAACTGGTGGACGTGTTGTAGGCGCTCACGACCGCCACGTTATGCACGAGCGCTTTGGCCGCGCTGAGGTCACTTGCGGTGACGGCCGCGAGCATGCCCGGCGCCTGGTTCGCGTTGACCACGGCGGACGTGTCCGTCTCGCGCTCGACCGTGGGCTTACTCGCGTTGGGCGCCGGGGCCATGAGCGCGGGCTGAAACATCTTCACGAGGCCCTGGTTGTTGCCGCACAGCTCGGCCGCGGTCATGATTTCCGCCTGCAACTTCGCTGCTTCGTCGCCCCAGCCGATCCGGCGCAGCGCCTGCGCCGTCGTCGACCGCGCCTCGTGCACGGAGACGGTGACGACGTCCGCGGCGGCGGCGAGGTGGCGCACGTTCAAACGTTGGAGGCTGCGCGTCGCGAGGCGGAAAAGCATGGTTATGTGGTGCTCTGCTTGGTGCTCTGCCAGATGACTGGCACTTGGTGTATTGGTGTGGCTGTAAGTCGCTGCACTATTGGTGCTGAGGCGTAGCAGCGGTTGAGCAGTTTCCAGGACGCGACTTGCGACTGTGGCGAGGCATTGCGACTGCAATTGCCCGTGAGCGGCGTGAGCAGGGGAGCCCACGAGCAAAAATGAACCGTAGGCCCACCCGAACGGAAGGTAGGCCAAGGCTCTTTGCAGGCGTCCTTGTAGCGCGAGACGACCTCGACGCACGCCCAGAGGGATCCAATATGCGTGCGGGTTCTCGAATGCTAATCGACCTCGCGCCGTCTTTTTTGTCCGTGCGCGCCCGCTGCTGCCTCGCTACGCTAGGCTCGCTGGCTGCACGTCGTCGACGTGCTTACAGCTGCGTAGCCCGCGGCTTGCAAACGCTGCATCAAGCGCCTCGTAGCTTGCCGGTCCTCGCTGCCAAACCATGGCCGCCTCCGCCAAGCTCGTGAACCCCAACGCGGAGATCGTGGCCAAGTCCCAGTCTTTATTGGTGAACGTGTCGGCGGGCCGCGGCCTAGCGAGTGTCCTCAAGTCCAACTTAGGCCCGCGGGGCACCTTAAAGATGCTCGTCGGCGGCGCGGGCCAGATCAAGCTGACCAAGGACGGCGCCGTGTTGTTAAAGGAGATGCAGATCATGCACCCCACGGCGACCATGATCGCTAGAACGGCGACGGCCCAGGACGAGATCACCGGCGACGGCACGACTTCGGTGGTCCTCCTCACCGGCGAACTCCTCAAGTGCGCCGAAAGATACGTGGGCGAGGGCATGCACCCGCGCGTGATCGCCGAAGGTTATGATTTAGCGAGAGACAAAGCTCTGGAGGTCCTAGATCAAGTAGCGGTCAACGTCGATGTGAAGAACCCGCCCCGCGAACTCCTACAGAACGTGGCCCGCACCGCTTTAAGAACGAAGCTCCAACCGAAGATGGCCGACCTCATGACGGACGCCGTGGTGGACGCCGTCCTCTGCGTCCGAGATGAAGACGACGAGGGCTCTCTGAGCGTGGACCTCCACATGGTCGAGGTCATGACGATGGAGCACAAGCTGGGGGCGGACTCGCGGTTTGTCCGGGGGTTGGTGTTGGACCACGCGTCCCGGCACCCGGACATGCCCAAGCGCCTGACTAATTGTCACGTCCTTACGTGCAACGTCTCGCTCGAGTACGAAAAGTCGGAAGTTGCCAGTGGGTTCTACTACTCCAACGCCGCCCAGCGAGAGAAGCTGATTGAAAGCGAGCGGAAGTTCACGGACGACAAGGTCAAACAAGTTATTGAGTTCAAGAGAAGAGTCTGTGGGGAAGGGGAGTCCTTTGTGGTCATCAATCAAAAAGGTATTGACCCTTTGTCCTTGGACATGCTGGCCAAGGAGGGCATCTGGGCCTGCCGGCGCGCCAAGAGACGGAACATGGAGCGTATTGCATTAGCTTGTGGCGGGTCGGCCGTGAACTGCTTAGATGATTTGGAAAAAGATTGCCTGGGCCACACCGGGTCCTTGTACGAGGTCAACTTGGGCGAGGAGAACTACACTTTTATCGACGAGGTGAAGAACCCCAAGTCCTGCACTTTATTACTAAAAGGCCCGAACAAGCACACCATTGATCAAATTAAAGATGCTGTCAGAGATGGTCTAAGAGCCGTGGCCGGCGTGCTAGAAGACGGCAAGGTCGTCCCCGGCGGCGGCGCCTTTGAAGTGGCCGCCGCGTCCGAGTTGACAGACACTTTTACCAAAACGGAAGCTGCGCGCGGCAAAAAGAAGTTTGGGATCATCGCCTACGCCGACGCCTTGCTCGTGGTGCCCAAGGTCCTGGCGGAGAACGCCGGGCTCGACGTGCAGGAGGCCATTGTCAACGTGCAGGACGCGCGCATCGCCACCGGCGGGTGTTTAGGGTTAGATTTAGCGACCGGCGAGGCCACGGACACGGCCGCTCTGGGCATCTGGGACAACTACCGCGTCAAGAAGCAGTACCTCCACCTCTCCACTGTGTTAGCTACGCAGCTATTACTGGTGGACGAGGTCATGAAGGCCGGCCGTCAGATGGGCAAGGGCCCGCAGGCCGCGCCCGAGGACGAGTACTAGCCACCCCCTTCTAATTTTCCGTCGCTTACTCCATGTCTCCCCGCGCCATTTATCTCCCCAGCCTTCGGACGGCTTCTATACTCCAATATCGTGTTTATCACCCCCCACTTCGACTGCGTGGAGCGGGTGCTCAGTCCCCCTTGGCCAGGAGGGGCGCCGACGCGACGAGGACGCCGCCGCAGATCACGAAGCAGTAGCGCCGGTAGAAGGCCCAGGCGCCCGCGACCTGATTTACCACGCCCTTCGCAGCGCCGAGCTGGCCGCCGCGCGCACGGCCGGGCAGGTCCTGCAGCGCCGCGTAGGCCTCGCGGTAGGCGCGGATCGTCGGGCGCGTGTCGGAGAGGCCGCGTCGGTAGGGCTGGCCGAGGTAAAACGCGTAGCGCACGCCGTCCTTGAGCGCGCGCCCGGTGGCGGCCTCGAGCTCCCCGAGGCTGTAGTCGCGGCGGAGCCCGCCGGCCAGGCGTCGCGCGGCGTTCATCTTGTCACTAAGTCTGCGGTGGACCAGTGGACCATTGGAGTCTGAGTGGCGAGTGGTCGAGACTCGAGAGAGCAATTTTTGTACCACTTCGTGCGCGAGCAGTTAAGGTTCGACGTCGCGTGAGTGATACACCGTATACCGCCCGCACCCAACTTTGTTGGCACGTGGCTCGTGGCTCGTGTCGCTCCTAATTTGAGCGGACCGGGAGAGAAACCCGTCACAAATCGACACGGGTTTTACACGGGGCAATTGGCTCTGATCAACGCCCTCGAGCGCAGCAGCAGTGTGTAGGCGTATTGAATCACAGCAGTAGCGGGACGTCGCAGCCGTCAGCAGGGCTGCCGACAATTAGTCTGATCCTCAAAAACTAATAAGGCTCTCAGCGCTCTTGTTCGACGCCCGCTCTCTGCTGGGGGCGAATTAGCACAAAAGCATGCCTAAAGGAATGCGTACGCTTTTCGCCATACTCTGCTGCGCCACGACAACTACGGCACTAAAACCCGCGGTCGCCGCGCCGGTGTCGACGCGGCGCGACTTACTCGCCGCGGCCACGGCCTCCGTTGCGGCCACCGTCGCGGTCTCGCCCGCGTTCGCCGCGGACGACGCACCGCCGGAAAGCGACCTCGCGCGCGCGATGCGCGAAGCCGCCGGGAAGAAAACGGCGGAGCCGCGGACGCACGGCTGAGCGCGAGCCGACCGCCGACTAAAACTCGCCGCGCTGAGCCGGGACTCGCGCCGCGGAAAATGTGATAAAAATAGACAATTACCTAGTGGATCTCCCGGATCCGCGCGGACACCTGGAGGAACTCGTCGACGTGCCGCGTCTTGAGGAGCTCGGGCAGGTCCCGGAGCAGGGCGCCCAGGTACGCCCCCAACCCGGCCTCGCGCTCCGCGACGACCGTGGGGTCCAGGGGGAACAGGACGTAGGACGAAGGCAGCGCCGGGAAATTCAACGAAGGGTACGCGCCCCGCAGGGACGCGTCCAGGGCCGCGAACTCCGAGAAGCGGCGGCCCACGAGCCAGGGCCGCGTCGCACTAATCGTGCGCCCCCAGCGGCACCGCAGGACGTAATCTGTGTAGGGCTCGTCGTTGCGGTCGTACTGCTCGGAGGCGGCGTACACGTCGCACGAAAAGACGCCGCCGAACGCGTACGCGGCCGCCGGCGCCTCGGCGTCGCCCGCGAGGCCCCGCCGCAAATCATCGACGAGCTTCCGCCACATCTCGCGCTCGTCCTCCGTCAGGTTGCGCGGCTCGCGGTCGCCGCCGACGCCGCGCAGCGGGGCCGCCGCCGTCGGGCCGCGCCGCGCCGCCGCCGGTGCGTGGCCGGGCGGCGGCGCGTCGAAGGCGTCAGGCGCGAAGGGGTTCGCCGGCCGGCTCGCGCGAGGCGCACGCGGTTCCTCAGATGCGGCGGGGCGCCACGTGGGCGGCGCGGCCCGCGGGCGGAGGGCGCTCGCGTCGAAGGTGTCCGGCGCCGGGCCGCGCCGCAGGCCCGTCGGCGCGGCCGCCGGCATTTCGTCGGCTACCGCGCGCAGCAGCGCCGACGAGAGGGGGTCGTCGTCCGTGCGCGCCGCGAGCCGCGCGTCGCGCGACGTGATCCGCTCGGACTGCGCGCGCGCGGCCCGCGCCTCCGCGGCCGCGGCCCCGGCGCTGACGCGCGCGGCCGCGGAGCTCGCGCGGGGGTCCCGCGCGCCGTCGGCGACCTCCTCGACGGCCGCGACGGCGACCTCGCGGATGGCCTCGGCGAGGCCGTCGGTCCCGGCTTCGCGGAGGTAGGCCTCCGCGTCCTTCTGCGCAAGCGCGAGGACCTCGGCCCGCGGTCTGCGGAGCACCGGGGGCGGCGTGCGGCGGCCACCGCCCTCGAAGTGAGCCATGCCCTTGCAACCGACGCTGCGGTGCCAGCAGGAGGTTGGCGCTGTTAGCTTCGTAACCGTGCCACCGCTGCGCCCACACTGCTTTCAAGAGACGACCTCCTTCTCAGGAGGTTCCGTAAAACCCGTGCGTTTCTTTGGTACGGGTTTCGATCTTCGCAGTTCTTTCGAGTAGATACGCGTAGGGCTGCACAAAGGAACTGCTGATGGTGGAGAGGACTACTCTCGTCGCGAGCGAGCAGCAGTCTGTGCCCGATCAAAAATAATAATAATTGCATCGCCGAGGCAGCTAACATTGCCTGACCTTGTGAGACGAGGCAAGCTCACGGGTAGCAAACGTGCAGCCATGCTGCTGTGGAAGTGCGCCCTCCTCGCCTTGGCCCGGGCCGCGCCGGGCTGCATCAACACGACCAGCCCCGCGCCGCCCGTCGCCGCGACCGCCGACCCTCGCAGCGGCATCGTGCGCCCGCGGCCGTGGCCGCCGCGCGACGTTGATTTCAATACCCGCATCGCGAGCGACCCGCCCCAGGCGCCGCGCACGCCCGCCTCGCCGCCGTACTGCCGGGACACAAATACAATACGGCGCATCGACGGCGGCCGCCAGCTCTTCGTGGACGACTACCTCATCGACTGGAGTCGCACCCGCGACGTCACGCGGACCTGGGGCCGCCTGAAGCTCAAGGACCCGACTATACTAACGCCGACGGGCCCGATGGACGCCTCGTGCCACACGAAGGACTGCAGGCCGCGGAAGACCGCGCGGCCCTTCGGCGGCGGCTCGCTCTACGACCCGGTCCGGAAGCGCCTATTATTGTGGTACCGGTGCGGGTGGCGCGGCGCGGCCTACCGCGGGGTCCCGGGCGGGCGGACCTGCGTGGCCTCCTCCGCCGACGGCCTCCGGTTCCATCGCCCGCGGCTCCCGGCGGCGTCGACGAAACCCCACGCCCGCGGGAAGAAGACCGCCCGGCGGGCGCTCCGGGAGAACCAAACGCCGCTGCGCGGGGGCACGAACGTCGTCATCGCCACGGCGGCCGTCGAGGCCTTCGAAGTCGCCTACGACTTCCTGTCAACGCCGCCGCGCTTCGTGGCGTTAAGGATGGAGTACATGACCCACGGAAGTCGCTACCGCGAGTACGAGCCCTACGTGTCGAGCGACGGGCTCGCGTGGAAGATCGCGCCAAAGGGGGATCGGTGGCGGAGCCCGGGGGTCATGGCGGACCGCTCGACCTTCTTTCTGAACCCGCTCCGGGAAAAGCCGGTCTGGGCCTTCCGCCTGCGCGAGAACCTGTGCCGAGTCGGACCCTCGGGCCACATGCGGGCGCGGAGCCTCTTCGAGGCGCCCGACGCCGAAGCGCCCCTGCGACGCATAACGATGAAGGGCGATCGGCCCCTCTACAGCGCCTACTACCAGTGCGCGCCGCTCCTAGAGGGCGACGAGGCGGTGCCCTGGTTTGCCGTTGATCGCGACGACTGCGCGTACGGGCAATGCGACGTCTACAGCGTGGACGGCATCGCCTACGAGTCCCTCCTCGTGCACGGGCTCGCGCTCCTGCATGGCCCGGCCAACGGCGGCGAACTAAAGAACAACTCGGTCCACCTCGGCTTCTCCCGGGACGGCTTTTCCATCAGCCGGCCGGAAGATCGGCGGCCGTTCGTGCGAGACATCCCTGCGGACTGGTGGAACGTGCAACTCGCGTCCGGGAGTCCCATTATTGCGGGCCACGGGTCGCGCGACGAAAAGCTTTATTTCTACGTGGGCTACGGTGTCGGAAAGGGCGGCGGGAAGAGCGTCTATAAAGATTATGAGGAGAGGACCGCACTCGCCACGTTGAGACGGGACGGGTTCGCACGCCTCCAATCGGTAAGCGGCACGGTCACGACGCGACTGGTCGCGTTCTCTTTCGTATCAGGACCGCGTTACCTCTGGGTCAACGCGGACGTCAAGAGCCGTCTCAAAGTGCGCGTGCTCAGCGACGCCGGAGTGCCGCTCTGCGGCCGCACCGACAAAATCACCGGCCCGGCGGACGCGACGCGGCGGCGCATGCTGCTTGTGTCGGATTTGGCGGAACGAGTTATACGGTTCGAGTTTCGCCTGGAGGACGCGGCTTTATACGCGTTCTGGGTCGCGGGCCCCGACGGCAAGAGCGGTGGGTTCCTCGCCGGCGGCGCACTCGGCCACGGAAGCCTCGTGGACGAGTGAGCGTCGTGCCGGCCGCGCGACGCCTTGTGTGGAAGGCGTGCCGTCGCCCGGCGCGTCGTCCGACAACTCTTACTAAGAAAGCATGTTGTTATCTTCAAGTTGCCAGTGTGGGTAGGGATGTCTACTAAATACTTATGTACCTGTCATCACACAAACTTACACCACACACTAATAGAACGCCGCCGCGTCCAGGGCCGCCAGCCCCAACGCGCCCAGCAAGTCGCCCCCCTCGTCCGCCTTGGCGAGCGCGTTCGACACGTTCAGCGCGCGGGCCGCGCCTCCGGCGAGATACCCGAAAGTCACGACCGCGTCCGGGCCGACGGAGCGGTGCAGGGGCCGAGCGAACTTGTGCGGCCAGAACGTGAAGGAGGGGCACTTCTGGCGCAGGGCCGACGCGGGCACGTCGAGGGCAGGATACCTTGCAACGCCCTTCTTCATGGCGTCATAGCTCCGCATGCGGTATATCTCACCGTTATAATCTAGACAGCCCACGGCGGCCCCCTCCACGAGGATCGCATGCCAGTAGGGGTACTGGTCCTTGAAGCCGCATCGATCGCGCAACCAGGCCTCCAACAGCCGTTTTGCCAACGGCGCGTCCCGGGCGTAGAAGGCGCACCCCTTGACGTTCCAGAAGGCGTGCTCGGGGCCCGAATTAGTGAAGGCCGCATAATCCACCGTAGGGTCGGCGTGCAGCTCTGCAATATCATCTCGACCCGTGTCGTAGTACGAGTCCAGGTCCCCGTAGAACACGCCGCCCACCCGGGGGTGGTCCAGGACGCTGAGGGCGGCTGGCATTTTGTTGTAGTGGTTCGAGTGATAGATCGTCTTGTCGGACCTTCGCTGGTAGTACACGGACTTCAACCTCCGGACTACGGGCACGGTGCCGTCGAGCATGCCCTGCTCTAAAAGGAGCTGCCCCTGCGTCGAGTGCCGGCAACTATTTCCGACGGTCGTCGCTAGACCTTCCGGCAGCTCGCCGACCCAGATGAAGAACCGCCGCTTATGCTGCTCGGCGTGCCTTACGTGGTTCAGGAAGTAGGGCCAGAGCCGGAACAAGTACTCGAGGGACGAGGTCACCATCACGTGCGCCGGGGCGCCGTCCACCGCGTCGTGGGTGTGCTGGCACAGGCGCGGCGCCTTGGAGAACGCGGCGCTCTCCGGCGCGTACGGTGCGCTCATGAACCTTTGGTGCTGGTCGAAACGCAGGTCGAGCGCGGGGCCCGCGGCGCTTTCCCCGTCCTTCGTCAGGCCGAGGCGGTAGCGGAATGTGCACGAGACGTCGATGGGCCCGGCGACCTTGTGCCAGTGGTGCTGCTTGGACTGCGGCGGCCGCCGCCAGCGCGCGACCCAGGCGGCCTCGTCGGCGTCGAGGGCGCCTGCGAGTGCTACGAGAGCCGCGCAGAGGTGACGCATGTTTTGCTACTCGCGGCGCCTTTTAGAGCTCAGTCATGAGCGTGTGTATGCCCGTCCGTACCGCTCAAAGCATGTCATGGTTGTAATTTTGCGCTGGCGGGTTTTGTGTACGGGTTTCAATCCAAATTAAAATCAGTCGCGCCGGCCAAGCTGGTACTTCTACGTCCACCCTTGCTACCACGCAACCTATAGGCCTTCCTGTATCGACCCGCAGCACTGTCGGAAGAGACGAGCGCAATCAAAAGCTGGACAGAGCCGCTTTAGTTTGAAACCCCTCTGCCAAACCGCTATGGACGCGTCCACCGCGCCGGCCGACCCACGCCAGGTCAAGGACGTCATTATACCGGTCGACGGCCTCATCGACCCCCAGGGGGTCCCGCCCAAAGCGAAAGCCGGCGGCGCCTGCAAGCTCGGTATTGACGAGGCCGGGCGCGGGCCCGTATTAGGAGCCATGACCTTTGGGTGCTGCTACTGGGCCATCGAGGGGGACGCGGACATCGAACGGGACCAGAAGGAAATTAATGATTCCAAGCAACTCACTGAGGACAAGCGCTCGCAGCTCTTCGAACGAGTCTTGAATGATGACAGATTAGGCTGGTCCGTGGAGGCCGTGTCCGCGGCACGTCTATCTAGAGAGATGCTGCGGAAGAAAGCCCCGATCTCCCTAAATATGATTTCCTTCGACGCGACGTGTCGTTTGATTCAGGGCACGTTAGATCGGGGCGTGGACGTCGTGGAGGCCTACGTGGACACCGTGGGCGATCCTGATGTGTACTCGGATCGTCTCACTAGGCATTTCGATGGCAGGATCGCTTTTACCGTCGCCAAAAAGGCCGATTCTATTTATAAGTGCACCGGTGCCGCGAGTATCTGCGCCAAGGTCGTGCGGGACGAAAGTTTGCGGCGGTGGGTGTTCGCGGAACGAGGAATTAATGATAGGGAGTTCGGGAGCGGCTACCCGTCGGACCCGCAGTGCGTGGAGTGGATGAAGCGCAACGCGCACGCGGTGTTCGGCTTCCCGGAGATCTGCCGCTTCTCGTGGGCGCCGGCCAAGCAGCGGCTGGGGGACGTCGACGCCGTGGACGACGACGTACGGGCGAACTTCGGCTTCGTGGCCAAGGTCCAGTTCGACGAGGAGCAGGACGACTCGGCCGTGGCGAACACGATGAAGATCACGGAGTGGGCCACGGCCTCCAAGAAGAAGGTGGACGGGCCCGTGGCGAAGAAGCGGCGGCGCGCGCACTTCTACCGGCGGCTCGAGACGCTGTCGTCCCTATCCGAGCTGTGAGGGTAAGGCCGGGAGTGTAAGTAGTAGGTGCCTCGCGCGACGTCGAGTGGGGGCCTTCTTCTTGAGGGACCCGTCGATGTACACCGCCAATGGCGGGGGTGCAGCGGCACGAGCTCGGCCGCGTCGAAAGCGACCGGCCAGGTCCTGGCCCGGCCTCCACGCCGCCGACGCGGCGGCGTCCGGGTCGCGCCTGGCGGTGGTGCATTTCCGGCCCGCGCCGAAACCCAGTGCCGGGGGTTCAATATAGAACGCGCCGAAGTCTCGGTTACGAAGCTTGTTAGGTGCGCCGACAACCCTCCCCCTCCCAGCTCCCAGCTCTTACCCTAGCTTCTCAGCCCCCCCTAAAAACGCGCGAGGAAAAACGCGCGCAGGAAGCTTGAGTCCGACAAACCCGCACCCACTGCAAAAAATTGATCGAGCTCGGGAGGTATAAATGCGTGATTGTGCGGCACGGGCCAGCGTTATAGATGCTGCCCCTGCCCGCCTACGCAATTAATTGCTGCTCGCGCTGACCGGGTCGCTGCTGCTGCGCATTCCGTCTCCCAGGCCGGCCAATTGCGCGTGCCGCCGCGCAAACAGCGTACCGCATCGATCGAAGGCCGGCGCACGAATGGTAAAACTGCGCCTTCTGGCCGGCGCCCTCTGCGTCGGGCTCACCTGCGGCGACGACGCCTTCCACGCGCGTTTGGACGCCATGCGGAACGAGGGCGGGCTGTTCCACGACGTCATGACGATCGAGGGCGAGGCCGCGAAATACCACGAGCGCCTGCAGCTGCGCTACGGCAGGCGGTTGCGGCTGCCGGCGACGCCCGAGCTCTTGGTGGAGGCCTGGCCGAAGCTGTTCGGGGAGCGGTTCGAGGAGCGGCGCGAGCACAAGGCGCTCCTCGTGATCGTCGACGGCGCTCACGTGGTGCCACAGTTTAGAAAAGTGCGCCACGTCGTGGCCGGCAATAGGCTCGACGTCGCCGGGGGCGCCATGGGTTTCACCGACGACGACGCCGGCGTCAACGCGGGGGCCAAGGGTGCTCTCGGCGCGCACCGGCCCCTGCTCGCGGCGCTCTTCGCCAACGAGACCTGGGGCGGCCGCTTCGACTGGCTCGCGTTCGGCGAGGTGGATGCCGGGGCCGCGACGCGATACCTCTCCATGAGAGACGCGTCCCTCGCGTGGTTCCTCGGCACGCCGCGCGAGGCCACGTGCGTGCAAGACCGAACAACCAACCCCTTCGCGTGCTGCGCGAACGACGCGGCCCCGTGCGGTGTGAGCGTGCCGGCCCACAAGCCCTACTTCTCCTTCGAGCGGAACGGGTCCCGCCTCCAACCCCAGCCGTGCCGCCGGTTTAGGCACGACGGGCGCTACGCCTCCTTCGGCTTCAAGCCGTGCTGCCCCGTGCGCCAAAGAAGGCGCGTCGACTCGGACGCGACGGGCTTCCCCTACCGCTACCAGCCGCGGCGGGGCCGCGTCCACTTCCACGCTCTCTCGTTCGACATAGAAGGACTCTATTTCCTGAGCCGGGGGCTGCTGGATAAAGCGACCTACCGCTGGCGCGCCTGCGCCGACAAGCTCACGTGCGGGTCGGGCGGGAAGCGCCTATCCACGTGCATCTTCAACCTGGGGACGCACCTCTCCCAAATCGAAACCCCTAGTACATTAATGTTGTAGTCTTAGGCAACCTCCCCATCGAGGGACGGCCCGCGGCTCCGCGAGGACCGCGTCTTCTTGGTGGACCGCCGTCTCGTCTTGCCCTCCGCCGACGTGCGGCCCTCCTTGATGTCCTTTTCCTCCTGCGTCGCTCTAACTCTAGCTTTGTCGATGATCTCCCTTATATTTTTCAAGTCGCCCGCTTGCGCGTGCATCGCGGCGCTCTTGCCGTCGTGGTCCACGCAATCCAAATCCACCTTCTGGTCGCATAAGTACTGGACGCACTTCCCGTGGTCCTTTTGGGCTGCGAGAATGAGGGGCGAGGCGACGCCCGGTCTGCACGCCTCGGGCGAGCAGTCCGAGGCCACGAGTCGCCGCAAGTACCCGTCCCGCCCAAACGCCGCCGCGAAGCTACACGCGTTGCGGCCGTCCGGGGTCTCCACAGAAACGTCGGCCCCAAAGAGCAGATCTACGAGCTTGGAATGCTTGACCACCGCCAACGACTTCGGGGCCATCATTAGAGGAGTGAGACCGTCGGCGTCATCTTGTAATGCGGGATCCGCGCCGGCCTTCAGCAGTTCCAAGGCGACCCCGGGGTGGCCGTTTTCTAACGCAACGAGTAAACAGGTCCGTCCGTTCTGACGTTTGAGCTCTTCCGCGACCTCCGGATCTATATCATTATCCTCTTCGAGAGCCGGAGCACCGGTCGGGCCGAAGTTCCCGTCGCAGTCCCGCGCTCGACTGTTGGGGTCCGCGCCTTTTTCTAGGGCTCTCACGCACTGCTCCACCATGCCGTTTTCACATGCAAGCATGAGCTCCGTCTTCGCTAAGGAGTCGGCGGCGGTCTGGGCCTGGTGACATGCATCACTCAGTATTTGTAATACCGCTTTAGTTTCGCCGCAGTGGCCTACTAAGCATCGGGCGGTGGACGACGCAAGCTCCCCGACGTCGCCCACCAAAACGCGATTCGCATGCAAGGCCGCTAGAGCGCTCCCGACCGCCACTCTAACCACCTTAGCTGCTTTTCGCTGTTCCTCGAACATGGACTTGAGCGCTCCGACGCAATCTAAAGCACCGTTGGAACAGGGGCTCCGCGCCTTGGCGCACATCATCAATTCGTTGAACTCCTCCAGCTCGATCTCGCCACTTCCGTCCTCGTCCAGAAAGGAAATCATGCCTCGCACTTCCTTATCCGTGACGTCGAAGTCCAGTTTCTTAAAAAGTACTTTGACCTCACCCTCATCAATGGCACCACTTCCGTCCGCATCGATGGAGTCGAACTGGGTCTTGACGTCTTGGAGTTCGTCCGGCGTCAGTTCCGCGGAAGGGGCGCCGAAGTCGCCCAGCGCCAGTTCGTCCGAGGCCCGGAGCGTCGCGAACATTTCCACGAATTCCCCGAATTCTATGAGACCGCTCCCATCTTCGTCGAACGCCTTGGACGCGAGCTCGAACAGGGGCCGGTCGTACTTGACGCCCAATTTATGTAAACACCCTCCTAATTTTTTGACGTCCATGCTGCCCGTGCCGCCGTCGAACATCTCAAAAACAGCTTTTAAACCGGGCTGGCTCCTCGCGGTCACAGGCGGGGGCGCCCACTCCGAACGCTTGTAGTCGTCGTCGCCGGGCTGCCACCCGTAGGGCTTGTCCGGGTCCATTTCTAACGCTTTCGTATCTAAACCGGCGTTGAGCAGCTGGTTCGAGATCTCGCCTCTTGTAAATTTGTCCTGGGCGAGCCACTTGAAGTATTTTGCATAATCCCGGTTCTCTTTTAAAGGTACAGGTTTGGGCGTGTTGCGTTCTATCTCTAAGCCTTTGGCCCTTATGTCCAACAACTCCGCGAGGGGGGCCATGGCTGCCGCTCGGGGCTGCGCGCCTCGGCCGTACGACGGAGACAGCTCTGCGTCCCGCTGCCTTCGTTTTCGAGGCGTAGCACGGGCCGGGGGCCGCTGCGCTGCGCCTTTGCCACTCTTACCGTAGTTAGAGCGTACGGGTCTGGTGCGACCCTCCGCCTGGGGAGGTGGCCTCTCTTGAAGGGGGCCGTGGAGGACGAGTCCGCGGGGCGCGGCGGCGGTCGGGGCCCGGTCGGGGAGGCGCCGCGCGCCGGCCCGCCGGGGGCCGCGGGGTGCCACACACAGGTGGAACGCGCGGGGCATCGAGCCGGAGCTGGGACTCTTGGGCTGAACACATTCTCCTCGTCCCGAGAGTGCGTCGGCTGCGGGAAGGCAGAAAACCCGAACGTTGTGAAAAACAATGAAAGCTCAAGTCAAGGGTCGGCGGCTACGACGCGACCGAGGACGACCTCGCGGACCGGCCGGGCCAGCGCCGCGACTCCAAGGTGCGCTTCGGGGGCGCGTCGGACCTGCCGTCCTCCGGGGACGGCGAGCGGCGCGGCTCGGACCCCCGGCGGATCAAGCGGGCGTGGTCGAGCTTCATCGGCATCTGAGGCGCGCGACGAACGAAAGCAATCCCACCGCCCAGCGGCCTACTAAGACAACTGAATACCCACGCGGCCGGGAGCAGGAGTAGGATAATGGCACAGGGTTAGGTGGTCATGGTGGACTAGACGTCGTCGAAGTTCGCCTTGATATCTAAAGCGACGTCCAACGCCGCCTTCAAGGAATCGCACGTCGTCAGCTCCTCGTCGAAGGCGGCGTCGTCCCAGGCCAGCGAAATACTGAGGTGCCGGTCGTCGTCGCAGTTGAACAGTTTATAGTCGTCGGAAGAAATGGCCGAGCAGCCGTCCAGGCGCCAGCAGCAGTGGGGCTGGTCGTCAGGCGCGCCCCAGCTAGATCTTTTCCAGAAGGGCCCGTTGTACAGGTACTCGGGCGGGTAGACCGTCTGGTGCCAGAAGAGGGCAAATAAAACGTAGCACACCAACAAGAGTAGCGCCAACGGCCGTACCACGTAGTAGTGGCACCGCGACTCGTCCACCGGGCGCAGTACTACTAAACCTAACAAGAACCCCGCCACCAAGCCGCCGCCATGTGACGCGTAGGACGTGTCGTCGTTCGTGTACACTAACAAGTACACCAAAATGTCCAGAGCCGGGACCGCGGTGCAGATCAGCGCGCGCACGAGCCTCCTAGATCTATCCGCCATGGATCTAAAATTCAACAGCACGTCGGCCGCATGTAAGCCTATCAACGTATAGACCCCACCGGACGCACCCACCACGGCCCGGTGCACGTCGGCAAAGGCACAGGTCAACGCTCCCATTCCGACGCCAAACATGTAGACCATGAGCATGACAACATGGCCGTGCACCATCTCCACGGAGGCACCAAAAAACAGCTGCATGGCGCAGTTCACGCCCAGATGGTACCAGCCGACATGTACTAGTTGGTAGGTCCAGAGCCGCCACAGCTGGTTCCGCGCATCGAAGCACGAAGGGAACGGTCCGGTCATCCGCATATACAAGGACGAGGGTCCCACCGTGGGGCTCCCGGCGTTGATGTTCCCCAGGCTTCCGTGTTCCCGCTTCGCGAAGATGACAAACGCGCTTATCTGCACCCCCGTAATGAGTATGAGCATCAATGGCCAATATAAACGTTGGTTCTCGTACGTGAGGACGCAGCAGTCCCGCGGGACGCCGACGAACCGCGTGCCTTTCGGTAAGTCGGCCTTGCGACTGGTCCTCCTTTGGTCGCAGTCGTACGGACCGTCCTTATAGCGTAACACGTACCAGTGCTTGCCCTTGCGCCGCCCCGCGCGCATGCGCCGTACTACGACGCAGCGACAGTACTGGCCCTCGCTGAAGGCCGTCGAGGACACGGGCACATCTCCCAAAGGAGTAGTAACGGCGTAGGTGTCGTCGGCGTAGTAGAGTTCCACGACGACGCCGCTCCGTAGCGTGGACCACCAGGTCCGCTGGGGCGCGTCGCCGTCCATGAGTAACGGCGCCGCCAAATTGGACAGGCGCTGCAACCGCCTTTGCTGCGGCCGCGGGGGCGCCTCGTCGTTCAGCGCCTGGATATGCGACGAGCGGGGCGAGGGCGGCCGTTGGCTTTGGCGCCGCGCGAGCTCCAGACCGTCGGCGAGCATGTACGCCACCGCGGCACTCTGGAAGGCCAGATCCAGCGTTCTGGACGAGCCCGCGTCCGTGGCGAACTGAACACTTAGGGAAGCCGCCAGGACCGCGTCCTCAACTCTAGGCCGCGGCGCGAAGGGCATGTCCACCTGTGTGATGCTGGCAAAGGCCACGACCACGGGCCGCGCCCGCGCGGGCTCCATCACAAAGCCCCCGAAAGCACCGTGCTCGCGCACGATGACGGGCCGCGGCCGCTTGGAGGAGGCCTCGTGGCTCGCGTGGTGCTGTGCGCCGACACCCGCTCGTAACAGTCGCTTTAATTGGGCCAGGCGCTTGGATTCGGAGGTCGAGAGGTCGAGCGAGAGCCGGAGGTCGGGCCGCGTGCTCACGGAGCGCCGCGCCGGCGACTCGTGGTGTCGCGGGGGTGGCGGGAGCGTTGGATGGAACTGGGGCTGCAATAAATGCCGGGGCACGGCGTCCGACGCCAAAGTCAGGGCGACGTACGTGTGTGCATGGCGCGCTTTCTTGGCCGCTTTTTCACAAAGAGAGGCGAACGCTAAAACATCATTATGAGGCCCGACGTCGCCGTCGAGCGCGACGACGACGTCGCCCGTCCGCAGCGCCGCCTGGGCCGCTAAGCCACTTTCTTTGATGGCGGCCACCCGCAACACGGCGCCGTCCTTCTTCAAAACGATGCCCCAGGCCTCCGTGGCCGTCGAAGGCGTGTCCACTTCCCTTGAAAATTCGGCCAGTAGATCCGCCATGCTCGAGCGCCGACTGCTTTTGCCGTGCGACTCCCGTAATAAAGTGGCGTCGTCGGCCAGGTCCGGGTCCTCGCCTTTGCATGGTGCGGGCAGCTTCACCGTGTAGACCGCATCGCCGCGGCTCCCGGGCACGAGCGTCACGTTCGCGTCGCCGCTCCTTGCTAATGCTCGTCTTAAAGCCCCGCGCACGTCCCGGGCCTCGGCGTCGGGTACTACTAATGAATGACCAACAGCAACGACGCTGTCGCCCGGCGCGCCTAATCTTGCACACTTGCCCTCGGCCTTGCGCACGGCTACGACTGATCTTCGTCTTTCTCTTGATAACGCGCCTCGCAAGACGAACGCGTCGCCATTACCTAGCGCGAGGAGCACGTCCTTCGTCGCGACGTCCGTGGCTTCTAACGATAGTGCGGGCACCACGTACGCTTGTGGCAAAACCGGCTTCTCGAGGCCCGCCCCGAAGGTGATGCGCACCGGCCGCGGGCCGTCGGCCAGCTTGAAGAACAAAGCCTGGAACTGCTCGTCGTCGTCTATTCTTAGATTCTCGTCGTCAATGGCGACGAGGCGCATGCCCTTCGTCAGGCCCTTCGCCGGCGCGTCCTCGGCGAGCACGGCGCCGCCCTTGGCGTCGAAGCGCAGGTCGAGGCCGAGCCGCCGCTTTTTAAAGATGACGGTGCGGGCCCCGCCCTGGCTGGGGCGCACGTCCAGGTGGATCTCCTCCGGCCGGGTTTCGTCGTTCGCGGCCATGGTCGTCGTGCGTCGCGGCCGGTCGGTGCGTTTGTGCGCGTTCTAGGCCGGGCGCGGCGCAGCGCGTGTTCGTGCGTCCGTCGTAGGGCTGTGGTAGCGGCCGCTTGGTTCGCGGCGTGCCACAGTTTGAAGTGCAGGTCGAAACCGCTTCGGGCCTTGGCAGGCCTTGCAGTGCGCGGCGTCTGACAGCGCTGCGCGGTGCGCTCAACGGCAGCGTACTGTTGAGGCTCCGCGTGGTTGTTGCAAGCAGTGATCACTTTCTCGCGCGTTTTTACGCTTCTGTGGTCAAAAGTTGTGTCGTCTCCTTGGCCGATTTTTTACTTTTTTTTGAAGTGCGGCATTTTCGGGGGGTTGCCCAGACGCGTCCCAGGGCCCGTTGCTCCAATCTGCGGCAGGTCAGACGTATCCCGGACTCGATCTTGCTTGCCTTCTTGAGTCAGGGGGCTCTCGTGAGACCGCCGCACGCGAGAGAAACAAAAACCACACACAATCTTACACTCACAGGCACCCGTCCAAGAGGTCCTCGACGTCGTCCGCGCCGTTGAGGTCCACGGAGAACTCCGCGTGCACGAGCTCCCGCGCCCGGTACACCAACAATGCGGGGAGGCGCTCGGCGTCGATCTCGAGCCCGAAGTCGGGAAAGGAGGCGAAGGCGTCCGCGTCCAACCGCACAATTTGCGGCGCGTGCATCCCAACGAACCGGCAGTCATTCGGACGCTGCGCCTGGCGCGCCGCCAATAACGACAGGGCGCGGTCGACGCGCTGGCATGCCGCGATGCGCGAGAAGACGTGCACCAGGACCGGCGTCCGCTCGTCCGCCTTCGCGACCGCCTCCAACATACCCCGCGCGTCGCCCGCCGACGGGACCAGGGTCGCATTCTTCTTCAGCTCCGCCAATCTCCGCTGCCGCAATAACTCGACCTCGGCGTCGCGCTGCCTCCGCCGCTCGCCGAGCGCCGCGCCGCCGGCCATCGTTGCGCAGACCAGCTTGTGCGTCTCGTCCGACACGTGCGCCGGCTGCTCCTGGTCCCATGCCGCCGCGACGGCGTCCGTCATCTGTCCGCGCTGGAGCTCCAGCGCCTTGGGGTCGTTGAGCCACTCGTCGTCCTCGGGCTCCAAAAGGTCCTCCTTGGTCCGCGGCATGTTGTCCATGGTGACATCTGTGAGCTTGAAGGAGGCCATTATCGCGCAGCGCAATGAGGGCGCACACAGCCGCAAAGTGAGGGAGCGAAAGACCCGCACGTCCAAACAGGCGCTCCAATGAAGAGGCCAGGGGCTACACACAACACGGCTCTTAGAGCTCGTCCTTCGCCCCGCCCTCAACGACGAACGCGGGCTCGGGCCGCCAGTCCGACGCGTTGGGCGCGTGGTGCGCCCAGAACTCGACAATAATTACGTCGCGCCTGCCGCGCGACACGTGCGCCACGCCGTGCGGCTTGGACGAGTCCACGAGCACGCCCCCGAAGAGGGGGAGCTCCAGGTCGACTTGGCCTCCCAACATGAAGTGCCCACCGTCAAAGTCCTCATGCGGCCGCGACAGGAGCAGAATCAAGGAGTGGGTCGAGTGCAGGTCCCGGTGCAGGTCCATGTGCCCTTGTTGACTATATACGATGCGCTCCGCACTTCGAATGGGCAAGGATGAGAGGTCCTCCCCTGATGCATAGGACGCGATCTCATATATTCGCTCCGTGAGCTCCGGGGCTATTCGTTGCAGGTACCATCCTAAGCCCCACACCAGAGAAGCGCCACTATGATCATGAAAAGGTCGCTCCTCCGCCTTGCGGTCCGGGCCCCACCTTGATACACAGTCCGCCAGCGCCACAAAGGCCTTGACGTCGTCCTCATTCAAGGCCGCGTGCACCTCGACGGCGCCCTCTCCCAAAGGACGCCTTGACAGGTCCGGGCGGCGGTTCACGGGCCGCTGGGCAAAGGGCGCCCAGCACTTTGTTATCTTCCCTAATGCAATATCGAGGCAGGCCTCCGTCATGCAGGGCCGATTCGGATTCATATCGTGGTTCCGCCCGTGGCTCCACTCGTGGCGGTTGACCTCAAAGGCGTTGGCCGGCGCCTTCTGCTGGGGCATGGCCCGCGCGGCCTCCCACGCCCGCGCGACCTCGTCGCGCGTCAGGGGCATCTGGGCCGCGGCACAGGCCGCCAGGAGCACGGCCCGCATCACACTCGGGGCTGCCTCGGCAGCCGCAGACGCGTGCTCTGCTCTTACGCAGGCCACTTCCCACGCGCGGTAGGCCCTGACAGACCAGTCACGCGCACAGCAAGGAGTTCTAAGCTCCTCTACAAGCTTGTAGAGCTCCATCTTAGGCTTTTGCGGGTTTTGTGGCCCATAAAACGGGTTTTCACCAGTCTCCTACTCCGTCACACACACACGGGCATTGTGCGCACTCACCCATCGGGAATGCACATAAGTAGCCGGTTTGGATACCTATATTTACACATTAGTTGCAGGGGTGGACCCCGGAGGACGGGGGCGCGGGCCTGGGGGCGCACGTACCTGGATCTCGAGTGTTGTTGACAATCACGCGCCGTACCCGTGGCCCAGGGACGGGCTCCCGCGCGTGCGGAACTCGATGGCACGCGTCTGGGACGGCGTCGGCGACCCGAGCCGGGGCCGGGGCGTGCCGGCGACCCTGCGTAGTCGCACTCCGAGGACGAACACCGCGAGGACACACGCGAGCAGCCCGCTGCGGATGTACGCTTGCGTGCGGAAGACCTCCTCGTCGTCGCCGGCGTCCTCGTCGTCGTCGTAGTGTCGCGCCACCTTGCGCGCGGTCGCGGGCCCCAACGTGACCCTGAGGACGATCGCGACGACGAGCGCGACGGCCGCGAGGTAGACGCAGAAGAGGTGCAGGTCGAGGTACGTCGCGCCGACCGACGCGCGGGCGCGGCTGCCCCGCACGAAGACCTGGACCAGGAGCCAGAG
>Ga0114994_10000914_pt1 | contig 20613 bp, 24 predicted proteins | sample ArcticOcean_MG_C_9_FD_87043 | JGI IMG/M metagenome (GOLD analysis project Ga0114994, IMG submission 87043) | Marine microbial communities from western Arctic Ocean - ArcticOcean_MG_CB2_152 | ecosystem: Environmental > Aquatic > Marine > Oceanic | place: Arctic Ocean: Canada Basin | collected...
ATTAATCAAAACAAACTGTTTGAAAGCTACAGTAGCTGCAGGGGTAGCTTTCTCGATCTTCTCCAACCATTGGAAATAGATCAATTTCTGTTTTATTATTCTCAACATCTGTCAGTGATTCTTTCATAGAATCAATACTCTTTTCAATAAATACCTTAGCAGAGTCTATTAATCTATTGGTGGGTTTAACTTTTACGGGTAATTGCTGGTTTAAATAAACATCAAAAAGACGAATAAGCTTAAGGTCAATATCCCATTTTTGCTGAGCATAAAGCGCATATATGGCCAGCTGAACTTCGTTTTCTTTTGCCACCCTACCTGTCTTCCAATCGTAGATATAGACCCGTTCACCATGCCTTATGGCAAAATCTAATTTTACCCATAGCTTCGCGCCATGGACTTCAAAAGAGTCAAGTTCTTCAATGGCAAGCCACTGTGAATCAGACATCGTTTGAATAAAACGATAAGAATCTGAAGCAAAAAAGCCATCCATACTATTTAACATGAGATCTCTAATGTCTAAAAGAGCTTGATCAGTTGGCTTTTGATCGTAAAAATGTTCGAATAAATTTGTTTTCCACTTCGGGTTGTCTTTCCAATCTTTATTCTTGGACTGAGCCCAAGACTGTTTAAAAACCTTAATAACATTTTCTTTGGACTTAACTATATCTGCATTTCTACCATATCGTACGGCTTTGAGAGTTCTTTCAACTTCGTCATGAACTATAGTACCAGCAAGCATTGGAAGAGATGACATTTTGTTCAGTAAATACAATTTTTTGCTTAGCTCGTCCGCATCCTTGTTCCAACCTCCCCAACTACCATAATATGAGTAGTAATATTTACGCTTGCACGTATTAAATGCATTATCTCTCGAAAAACTCCAGGAAAATCTGTTTTTAAATTCTTTTTTTCCCGACATGATTAATTCAGACTATTAAGTATGGTTACAATTTCATTCTTCATGTATGGCATAGAAAAAGTTTCTACCTTATCATCTTTTAACTGCGCAACTAATTGCCGAGCAATCATTATACCATAATATTTTTCAAGTATGTATCTGTATAATGATAATTGAAGTGCGTAATGGTTGTATTTACTATCTTCTATCTGAGAGCTTTCTTTTCTAATTCCTTTTTTACCATTGAATGACTTTTTATCAATTCTTTTTGAAGTTTTCCAATCAATTAAAACGTATTCTCCCGAGTTTTTATTCTTCATCAAGACATCAATTGTACCTGCTATTGCTAATTCTTTAGTGTAAACAATAACTTCAGAGAACGTTTCAATATTTGGCTTTAAAATGTAAGCTTCAATCCATTTTTTTGCGGCAATCGACTTAAGGTCTTTTGGTTCAGTACCATCTTTTATCCAATTTTCAATCTCAAGATGAACCTCGGTTCCATGCTCTCGAGCCACCTGCCATTGCTGCATAATTGATTCTGGTGTTTCTCCAAAATATTTAGGAACATTATTAGCAAGATGGGTAGAAATTTTAACCTCATCAAAAGGCTCAAAAAAGCTATTTATAATCGTCGTTACACTAGTAAAAATAAATTCTGGCTGCTTTGAAAGCTTGTACTCATGTTTTTCAACTTCTAAACGAATATCATTATTATTGATTTTATTCATTTTTTACGAACTTTTACCAGTTTTGTACCAACCTCTATTACCAAATTTATCATAAAGCACAACAGAACCATCACCATTAGTATTCGTTCCATACTTCCCTGTTAATTTTCCATCACTATTAAACGTAGTTAAAGATTCAATTAAATGAAGACTCTCTTTACCTCGACTATCGAAAATGCTGAGCTTACCAAAACCGCCATCAACACCGCCAAGCAATGAAGTCAATTTGGCATCATTATTAAAAGTAGAAAGTATACCTTCACCAGATCTATTTTCGCCTATGGCAGTCGTCTTTTTACCGATATCATTAAAAGTATTTAGATACCCACCGTTCTGAAGCTGGATATTGCCTTGGCCTTTCTTATCTGCGCTAATGCTTACTACTTCTGAATTTTCTTCATTGAAGATTTTAATAGCGCCATCTTTAATGGATAAAAGCTTATTCCCATTTTTATCTAAGACTTTAATAACGCCACCAAATCCATTTTTGTCAGTCACAGTAACAGAATTTGCAATAATATCCCCAAAATGCTGAGAGCCACCATATTGTGAAGCCATAAAAATTGAAGCAGAACAAAAAAGCAGACCAGAGGTTACAAAGCCTTTAAAATAATTTGACATACATTTCCTCATAATTTTTATTTTTTAAAAGTTTCATTAAATATTATTATATATTTTTTACTTCATCATATGAATAATCACTTGAACTTCTCTTCTGATGATTATCATATTTTTCAAGTCCTATTTTGTAACCATCAACAACATCAACTTCTCTTATACCATCAATATGCATTTTTTTTATTTTATACTCTTCAATTTTTTTTGCTCTTGATTTTGCTTCTTTAACATCCTTTGCCACTACAAAATAATTCGTATGCGACTCGTAGAATCCTCCAGAAACATTATCATCATAAAAACCAGCATGGACCAAAAACAACTTCATTATAAATACCTCTTACTTGTTATTGCGAAAATACAAATATTGATAGCAGGCCTAAGACAACAAGTAAAACTTGTACCGCAGTCTCATTTCCAAATAACTTATCTGGATTTAGCATTGACAAATCAAATTCCAAATTATCTAGAGAGAAAGAAGCTGGTTTGTTATATGTCGGCGATTTTACCTCATCTTTTAATATTTTATCCATATATGATTCTTTAGGGCACTCACCGTAGATATTTACACCAGTTTCGCTGTCCAAAAACATAAAGTAGTAGTAAATAAAGCCCAGAAATGGCACGTTTGCGGCAAGAATCCACATCCCGTTTTTTCCACTATCATGCAAACGACGGATTCCGACACCGACCATTGGACATATTGTCAACGCCAAATAAACTACTAAAATAATTTTAGCTATAAAATACAAAACAACTGAAATCAGCACATGGATGAGCATGAACATCCAAAACTCTTTCCTCCTCGCTCTTCCTTGGAAATTGATATAATTATTTAATACTACTTCTATGTACCATTTCATTTTTTACACCTATATTTAAATAATTCAACAAAATTTGAATGTTGAAAATAATCTTAAATTTTGACCTTTTCTAATAGATAGGTTCTCTATTTTTTTAAAATAGCACAAATATATGTCATAGAGCCGTTTGAAAATGCATTATATATTTCGGTTCCTTTGATACCTGCATATGTTTTAAATATTTTTCTAAAGAACAATGGTACACTATCATCGATATGCTTTTCACGATAACTAGAAAGATTATCCAGACCGTTAATAATATTATCAGTAATATCAATTTTATTAATAAGTTTCAAATCTGAGCTACTGAATTGATCATAAAGTTCTTGAATGCTACCTTTCGTTCGAAAATCGCAAAAAAGAAAAAGGCCACCAGGCTTTAATACTCTATATGACTCATCAAGAAATTTGGCCATATCACCATAACAGTGAGACGATTCTACATTAATTAAAATGTCATATAAATTATCGAAGAAAGGTATGTTCTCTGAATCGCCAACGACAAAGTTAAGATTCGGGATACTATAAATTTTTGAGCATAAATCAATCGCATTCTTAGAAATATCAATTCCGGTAATAGATAAAGGATTTAGGTACCTAGCAATAAAAGATGCTCCGCCTCCTCTTCCAGAACCAACCTCTAAAATATTTTTATCTTTTATATCAGCCTGATTTGCGACGAAAGAGTACAGCTGAATTGGATAACGCTCGATTTTATCTTCGTCAAGCAACTTTAGTTTGAGACTCGAAGAATGATAACCATAATTCATTAATTTAAACTTGTTATTTCTAGCCTTACTTGCAAAAATATTATACCACTTTTCCCAAAACCATTTTTTAGATGATGGTGAAAGTTTTAATATGATTAGTATAATTGACTTTAACATGCATCAATAAAGTATAAAGTGTGCTAGATAAGAAGCTATCTTTTTATCGATTCATCGATAACCTCATCTAATAACGGATGAACGATTTCGCTCCAAAGATTATAACCTTCAAAACTTAGATGAAGGCTGTCACTGATAAAAAATTCTGATATAGGCCGGCCCCTATCATTAAGCATTGGACCAACTATATCAACATAATATTGATTGGAAAACTTTTTAATATATTGATTCACTAGACTATTAGCTTCCCTCATATTATTCCAATACTTCCACCTAGCTGGACTAGGCTTTATAGGAATGAAGATAATAGAACAGCCAGGAATATTATCATTAACAAGTTTTACAAATTTTTGATAATCAACTAAAAACCGTTTTGGTGTTTTTTTAGCCGCAATATCATTATCTCCAGCATAGAGCAGAATAACTTTCGGTTTGTATTTAGATACAATTAAATCAAAATAATGAATTATATCAGATAAATGAGCCCCACCAAATCCACGATTAATAATATTATAATTAAAATATTGATTTGTAGGCCAAAGCCTGACGCTGGAACTACCAACAAATAAAACGCTATTTATAGAAAAAGAATTTTTTTTATCCCATTCAATGAATTGCTCTATAGAAAGTTCTCTTCCGATTTTTGAAGGATAAAACCTTTCAGGGTTTGGATCTAATTGGGCAATTAGATAACTATAAGATGTAAGTATAAAAAAAAGGGCTACTCTGCTCATTATTTTAATACAATTAAATTATACTAAAATAGATAATGAGAAAAATAGCCCTACACATAGGTTAATTCACTAAAAATACATAAAATAATTTTGGTGGATTTTTTTAGGCTGAATAGCCTAAAATGTGGAAGAAGTCCGAAATGAATGGACCTTCCATACAATTAATCTATGAGGGATATATCAGCTGCTTGTTTGCCTCTATCTCCATCAGTTGCATTGAATTCTACTCTGTCTTCATCACGTACTTGCTGACCATCAACGAGCATTGATTCATGAAAAAAGTAGTCTGTACCGTTATCACCGGTAACAAAACCGTATCTTTTTTCTCTATTATAGAATTTTACTTTACCTGTTTCCATTTTTTACCTCTTTAGTTAATTAATGTAATGTATTTCTTTTTTTACACTAATGTAATAAAAATTTTATTATTTTTTTTTGCCAGTCAATTCCCATTTAATGAGGTCAACAGGTATATTTCCAGCATCGTTATAAAACTTTAAAAATGATTTTATGTTAAACGTTTTACCCTCATCTTCTATTTTTTTTGACCATGATTTCACCAAACGCTCTACAAGGTATTTACCTGTAATATAACACGTTCCATAACCAGGCTGTCTCAAATATAGATGTTGCTCAAATTGTAAAAGATGCGGCTCACGCTCCATCCATTTTCTAGGCGTCCATTCAACATGGACATGACCAGCTTCTTCCATCGTCATCATATTTGCATGAGCATAGAGCGAACCTAAGCCCCTCGCTGCTCTCTGAGCTAACATAATCCAAACAATTTCTTTTGATCTAGGACTATCTTCATATAGGCCTAGTTGCATAAACATTTCCTCAACTCCAGTAGCAATGCCTTCGCTTTTAGAATCAAAAATATTGTACAGTAACGGACCTCTTCTAATTGGGCTTTTATGAGCATTATCCCTTACCTCAGCGAGGTCGAACCAATGATAAAAATGAGTATATAAAGGAACAGGATCATAATGCATGCCAATGTAAAAGAAATTCCTCTCATCTTCTGGAACAAATTCACCCATATGCGCTCTTAAGGCCGGTTCCATATTGTCTTTCATTTCCATAATATCATGATTCGATAAAAAGCTCATGAGTCGTTGCACTCCATCTTCTTTCATTTTATCAAATTCATCTATTGTTTTAGCTGATTTCATCTGTGGCAAATTTCGATTTAAATGCTCTTGCATTTTTAAAGAGCTCCATGCTCGGTCAAGCTCTCGTTTTAATATTGAGACCTCTTCATCCCAGCTGAAAGGTACTAGGTGAACATTTTTCTGGTACCAGGTATAATTTTCTTTGCCGATTCCAGAGGGGCCAGTTTTAATGGACTTCTTTGATATTAGCCAATCAATAAAATCATTATTTGCTTTTAATGCTCTGTTAATTGGTTTTTTTAATATTCTATCAAACTGTTTCCCATGCTCTTTTTCAATCTTCGTTTTTATTTCAAGTATGCTATTTTGCTGCTCTTTGAAATTTTCTATTGCTGCAACCCATAAATCTCTAGCATTTCCAGTAAGGTTACCTCTTGCTTGAAATAAAAGGTTTGGAATGACTTCTAATTCTGAAGCCATATCTTTAGCTCTGTCTTTGCTAAGTGGGAATTCATATTGCCAGAATTCTAAGAGGGCATGATTTACAGGACCTTCATGAGCAGGCACATCACTTTCATACATCCAAATAGTTTGATAAAAAGCAGGGTCTCTAACCCAAGGCTTCAAAATTCTCTTATTAAAATCATAACCATTCAATTCCGCATTAACCACGCTCCAATCGACTTTATGATGAATCGACCAGCTTATTGTATCAATGCTTTCAAGCTCCTTACGAAGTATTATGAACTCATCATCACGATGATTAAACATTTTCGAAGTATAATCTGGCGCACCGCTGGTTAATGGCGGCCTTTCAAAGTTTCTCCACTTGTTAAATAAATCTACAAGCTGATTATAGTTCTCAGGTTGGTTTTTTTGCTCTGCTTTCATTGGCACAATGAATATAGTAGTTATGAATAATACAAATATAAGTACTTTAAAATTATTTTTCCAAATTACTGTCCACATAGTTAAGATATAAATCTCATTTTGAAACCATCTGCATTTTATACCATTTTGTGATTGTGGTAAAATCTTTATATACGTCTGAAGGGTTGTTATAACTATTTGAGTCTGCCTTCAAGACAAACAATGCGTACTCATCATCTGCAACGTTATCAGCACTATTATAATCAATATTTGATACTACTTCTGTAGTCCACATTGCTTGTAACTCTGGTTGATACAGCTGACTAGGATCAAAATCATTTAGTTTTTGGAGGCGATCAAGGTTAGCATATGCGTTTTCGATACCAGCAATTAACCCAAGCGACCTATTGTTTGTGCATTTAAATTTTATATATGGGTAAAACCATTCCCCACTTTTTCCGCCATCATCATGCCCTTGACAAGAACCATATGTTGTTACTCCATCAAGATTATTAATAAATTTTACCAGAGGTCGGATTTTTTGATCTATATCCGACATATTTAAAAGACTACCAATAATAACCGCTTTCCTTAAGCCACTTCTGTCCTCCTGAATGAGCTAATCGAGCAGCCTTCCTGTAGGAATCTAAAGCCACATCAAGATTATTACTTTTTTGGTACACAATTCCAAGGTTATAATGTGCACTAGCATAATCGGGCTTAAGCAATATAGCGTTACGATAAGCATTTATCGCCAAGGGATAATTTTTAATTTCTTTGTAAGCATTTCCTAGGTTATTTAAAGCATGTGCATCGGTTGGCCTCAGTACAATTGTTTTCTGATAATATAAAATCGCTTTATTATAATTTTTTGTTAATAAAGCATTATTGCCTTTATGAAATGCATCAGAAGCCCTCAATAACGAGGTTTCTTTTTTATGCTCAATTAATAAGCTGTCTCTCTCGATTATACTTTCTGATAGCTTGTGTTCTAATTTACTTATTCGCCCGATTGCTCTTCTTGCAATTATCCGCGTTCTATTCAGTTCCTTGGATATCCTCTCTAATCTTAACTCATATTTCTCAGGTATTGTAGAAACACAGCTACAGATAAACAAACATGATATGATTATATAATGATTCATAAACGTCAATAATATAAGAATTGGTTTGAATTACTAAGGCAGGTGGACAAAAAATATAATACTAAAATACATTAGGTAAATATATTTAATTAAAAAAAGTAACTATGCATGTTTACTTTTTACAAAAATTTGAATTTTGATGTAAAAAGTAAACACAACAAAACAAAAGACGACTAGTTTGGAATCATCTTAATTCGAATTAAAACGGCAGGTCATCATCCTCTATTGGGTTCGGAGTGGGCTCTTGCTGAGACGGCGCAGGGCTCATTTGTTCAGTTTGTTGGGCCTGCGGAGAATTTTGTCTTTGATATTCACTCTTATAAGCATAGTGAGTAGCACCTTTTTCAGAGACCTCTCTTCTTTTTGCTATAACTAAATTGACCCATCCATTTTCATCTACGTGCTCTTGCAGCTCACTAACTTTAAAAGCAGCATTGATTAAACTACCGCCATTATCGAAAGTCTTTTCTCTAAGGGAACATTGATTTATATAAACTCTATCTTGAGACATTTTCACCTCTTTTGTAATTATTTTTTATTAAAACCGAATCAAAACATACGTATCATATACGTTTAGCCAAAATTAAAAGAGTCAGGAAATATATTTTTCTGTTTGATATATAATTTATTTTAAAACAGGATACATATTATAATTTTGATCATCAAAATATTTTATCCTGTTTGGCATGGATAGCTGAATTTTTTTTTCAAATCGGAGGATATTCTGCCTGATCTAAATTTCACTGCAAAATAAAGTAAATAGCTTTCAGCAATATCTTCACGATCAGGATGCTCTTGGGCGTAAGAAGAAATAAATCCGCAATCTTTTTCTTGAGCAATGAACCATAAACTATCATTTGAGTGGTATTCGTCTAGCGAGGTATGAGCCGCTTCATGGATCAGGGTTTCTTCTAAAATACCCTGTTTTTCATAATTTAGAGATGAATAATCTGTATGAATGAGCAGATTATTATTACCACCACCAAAAGGAAAATTTCCTCGATGAATCCAGACTGTTTTGACATCTTTTCTAAGCTCAGTTGGCAACTGCCCTATTATAGGAGGAAATTTTTCAGCCTGAATCATTGCCTTTTGGTAATTGCCAAATTCAGGATTTACTTGAATTTCAATTTGGAGACTGTCATCAAAAAGAGCTGGAAATAAATAGGGCCAGATAGTAATCCAATTATCTACTCTTCTATCAAACATTACTCTTTCTTCTCTTCCATTATATGTTAAACCAACAAAAGTAGAAAAATCTTCTGGGGTTACAATATCGCTATTGATGAAAATAGTACCCTGAAAAGGAGGCTCCTTTAGCCCTTCGCAGTTATGAGTCATAATGGAATTAGCAAAATTATTTGGCTGGCAACAAAATTGTTGTAGACAGATTAAAATAACTAAAATCATGTTATTTATCAAATCATTAAATATCAAATCGCATTATTTTTGCAAAAAAAGTTGAGACCATTTTTCACAAATATTTTCAAAGCTTATGGCCATATTTGCTGGACTAGAGCTTGGTAATGGGACATATTTAATAATAGGGTTTATTTTAAAAAACTTATAAAACATCTGTTCAGATTTTTTACCATTAAAACCTATTACTTTGATTGAAGGATTCGTTTTTATTAAAAAGTTAATATCATTTGGCCTCTCTTGTCTAATATTACTATCAAGGCTGCCTTTGCGAATCGCGCTATATGCGACATCCCAGAGGCCTATTTTCATTGTATTTAAAAAAGACTTTTTATCATCATAATTAATTGGCAATTCTTTTTCATTTAGATAAGCAAGAATACTCCATATTCTGTTTCTTGAATGACCGTAGTATTGATTTAATTCTATAGACTTCTTTCCAGGTAAGGAGCCCAAAATTAAAACTTCTGTGTTTTGAAAAAATAAAGGTTCAAAAGACAGACTGAAATCAGAGTTTGAATTCATATTTACTTTTCAATTATATAATTAGACGCGTTCAAACCAGAACATACTGCACCTTCAATACTACCATTAACAACCCTCTCTCCGGCAAGAATAATACCTACATCTAAAAAGGTATTGCGTTGCTTAAAAAAATCTTTTTTCTGAATAATTGTAGCTTTCTTTAGGTCGAAGCGTTTTACAAAATCATAATTCGATTCCGAGCCACCAAAATAGTTAGACAATCTCTTTTTAATTGTATTAATTGGTAAATCTAATCGTTTATAATCGCCTAAAATAGATATAGAAAGAAGATTATTTGATCCACAATAAGAAGGGCTAATTTTATTTAAAATTGCAATATTATTTATCAAGTCATCTTTTGGAAATAAGTGTATGTACTTTCCATTCACAATATCAATATCGGTTACAAAATATAAATTACTGACAGAATTGTATTCTGCAGATTTTTTTCCAATTATTTGTTCACTATCTCCTGTGAAAACAATATTATCAGCTTTTATATCTATATGATTACTGAAAGACAATATTTTTTTATCAGTTACTTTCATTAGTGAATGATTTAATAAAATATTTTCTGTATTTATTTTTTCAGTCATCGAGTCGGGTATTGTCTGCATTCCATTTTTCGGTATACAAGCCATCCCATTACTAAAGTTTGAGAAAACATATTTGAAAAATTTTGAAGAAGTTATCAAGTCTTTTTCTAAAAATATGCCAGAGAAAAAGGGACTAAAAAAGAGGTCAATAAATCTATCTGAAAATTTTCGCTGTCTTAGATATTCTAGCGTCGTCACATCCGAAGAAGAATCATTCTCAATTCGATAGTTTGATAATTCATATATCAGTAACAAAACTTTAAATTTATCTGAAAAAGTTGATAAAGAGGATAAAAGGCTACTAAATAAATTTTTAGGATCTCTAATTGGATCTGAAATCATATGGAACTTTGACCCATCATGTATGACGGATCCTGGCTTAAATAATTGCAGATCGATACTTTTTAAATCTAAAAGACGGTTAGTCTCAGTGTATGCAGTATTATATACCTGAAATCCAACATCAAATATGTGATTATTTTCATAAACTGAACCCACCCGACCACCAACTCTATTTGATTTTTCTACAATCAAATATTCTTTTTTGTGTTTTTCTAGACGCGATGCACATGCTAAACCTGAAAGTCCAGCGCCAACAATAACTGTTTCAATTCTGATCATTTTTATATGTATTTTGGAATCATTAGATGTGCAATATTAATTAATCTAGATAATTGATTGATATTATTTATTACTAGCTTTAAAAAATAAAAATATTAAAAGAACCATTAAATCATGAAACGAAAAGAAAAAGCAATTATCATTGGCGAAACACTAGAAGAACTGTATCCGACCACCCCAATTCCACTTAATCATGATAGTGCATATACTCTTTTGGTTGCCGTTATGTTATCCGCTCAAACTACCGATAAAAAAGTAAACGAGGTCACTCCGAGTCTTTTTAACATTGCTGACACACCTGAAAAAATGTCAAAGCTAGATACTAAAACAATCCAAAATATTATTAAAGAAATAGGGCTGGCTCCAACCAAAGCAAAAAATCTTCATAAAATGGCATTCCAACTAATGGAAGGTGGCGGCGTTAAAGAAGATTGGACATATTTAGAGAGTCTTGCTGGAGTTGGTCATAAAACGGCTAGCGTGGTAATGTCCCAATGGTTTAATATACCCGCTTTCCCAGTTGATACGCATATACATCGTCTCGCTGCTAGATGGGGTTTATCAAATGGAAAAAATGTAGAAAAAACTGAACTAGACCTAAAAAAGCTATGGCCTGAAGAAGTATGGAATCGTCGGCACCTGCAAATTATATTTTTTGGAAGAGAGCATTGTCCCGCTAGAAGCCACAATCTCAATGAGTGCTTAATTTGTTCTTGGGCAGCATCAAAAAACCGTATTTTAATGGAGATGTTAAATAAAAGATAGTATCCATCAAGTATATTAAATCTGAGAATTTTTTGAATTCAGAAAAATACCCCAAACGCTGAGTCTCAACACTGCTGAAAAAATCATAACGAAATGAATAACATTATCCACTTCGGTTATGCTTACAAGATTAATCTCATCTCTCGTTAAGATTCCACCTAATAGACCGCCAATAAAAATAGATAATCCTCTAAAGAAGATTCTTTTAGAAGTCACTTTAATCATTTTTTTATTTTCCATGTGCTCATAAAGACGATTATCTAGTGCCAGGGCTCTACCACTAAACATTAAAGAAGCCAAAGAAGCGATAACAATAGCGAATGGCAAAGATAATTCTTTTGGCAAATAAAATAACCCGACCCAAAATAAAGGAAGAATGGCAATCCAAAAGCTTGTGAAGCGTATAGTATTATAAGATCCCGTACTATCTATTCGCTTACCCCAATAACGCATACTAAAAAGACCGAGTAACTGACTAACATTAATAAGAATGGCTAGCTCAATGTAATTAAAATGAAGGTCACGTAGCCAATAGACCATCATTAGCGGACCCGATACATGAAATGAAAACTCGGATAAGGAATCATACGCGATAAAGCGCTTTAATTTTCCAGTTAAGGTGCCAACGCTTTTATCAATTTTATGATCTTCATCAGCAATAGTATCTTCAGGCTCATATTGCCTTTTTAGATAAAAAATACATCCAAAATTAGCAAGAATACCGATGCAAAAAATAATAGCAAAACCATTGAATAAATTTGAATCTTTAAATGAATGTAAAATAGCTCCTGCAAACAAAGATGATATAAGCATAAAGATTCTAACAACTTGGGAACGATTGCCAAAATACCGCCCTCTTAATCGCCCTGGAACAAGATATCCCATCCAAGATGTCCATGGCGACATTTGAGACATAGCTAATGCATAATAGCCACAAATAAAACAGAGCAGTAAAAAATAACTACCGGAAGAATATCCTGCGAAAAAAATCAATGGAATTGTAATAGTTTGAATCAATTTCAATATGATCAAAAGCTTTTTTCTTGAACGCAAAATATCATAAAACCAACCTGTCATACTTTGAAACAATGCTCCAAAGAATATTGGGAAAGTAGATAAAATTGATATTTCAAAACTAGTGTATTTGAGATACTCAAAGAACGCCCCAAAATAAGTTTCAACAGATCCATACATTACCGCCCACCAAGAGCCTTCAACAGTTGAAATTTTAAGGGATGATCGTATTTTTTGTGACTGTCTTATTCTTTTATTAGGCATAACTGGTTTTATTGTATTAATTATCGTTTTTAGCCAGTTGTCTGCATTGCAGCAGCAATATGATTAATACTGAGAAATATTGCATTGTCTAATTCTACATTTTTTTCATTCAATGATCTATACCGATCTAATAATTCAGCTTGAGCACAGTTTAGAATATCCGTGAAAGGATTTCTAAATCTAATAGAACTATCTATGATTTTATTTCGCTCAAGTAGCGTTTCGTAACCTGTGATTTTTTTATATGCACTTAATAATAACATGAACTCACTTTCAACCGTATTATGAAAGGCCATTTCTTCTTTCGATTTAGAATATAACAATGATATCTCGAGCCTTGATCTGGCCATTTCAAAAGACATATTATCTAGCAACTGCCTAAAAAACTTTGACCGCATAAAATATGACTTCAGTTCTTTGACTTTATTTTCATCATTTACAGCTTGATCTAGTGCAGTACCCATACCAAACCAACCACTTAAATTGTATCGTATTTGAGTCCATGAAAACACCCATGGTATAGCTCTTAGGTCATCAAAGCCTAAAACACTTTCCTCCATTCTTTTTCTCGAAGCTGGACGAGAAGTAATTGGTATCTTGCTAATATGATTTATGGGTGTTGCATTAAGCAAGAAATGCCAACTTTCTTCGCTGATAATTTTTTTTCTATAAGTATCATAAGACGCATCTAAAACACCTTCGAGAATGTCATAATTTATCTCTTCGAGTTGACTACTTTTATTTAAGGCAACTATCTGGGCACTAACTATTTGCTCTAGGTGCCTTTTTGCAATGCTTGAAGAACCATATCTATAATTTATCACTTCACCCTGCTCAGTAAAACGGATTTTCCCGTTTTGGCATTCATTTGGAAGACTGAGGATAGCTTTATTACTTTTACCACCTCCTCTACTTATTGAGCCACCACGTCCATGAAAAATTCTAAAATCAATGTTTTTATTTTTCATCACATTAGAAATTGCAATTTGGCTTTCATTCAAACAAAAATTTGCCATTCCAAAACCACCATCTTTATTACTGTCTGAATACCCAAGCATTATTTCTTGAAACTTATGCCTATTGTCTAAATGTGATCTATAAGTGCTATCATCGATTAATTCAATTAATAAATGAGGCGCATTCTTTAAATCAGATATTGTTTCATAAAGCGGTACAATATCAAGAGGTGATTTAATTTTATTAAAATCAGCAGTAACTAATCCGGTTAGTTTTGCTAAAAATAACACCTCTAGAATATCACTTTTTGAATGTGTCATGCTGACGATGTAAGAAGATATTATCCTTTGATCAATTTTCAATGCATCTCTAATCATTTCAAAAGTACTTAACACTTCTTTGACAAGCATTGAAGTCTTGTCTTTTATTGTAGAAAAGTCATCATTGTTTGAGTGAATGAGCTCTTTTAGTAGTGCACATTTCTTTTGTTCATCAATACTTTTATAATTAGTACCAGGTTTGGTTAATTCCATGATTTCATTTATTGCATTCTCGTGCATATCTGAATGCTGACGAATATCTATGTTTAAATAATTCAAGCCAAAAGTTCTTGAGCGAACCAATAGATCTTTCATTAGTCCTACTACTAAAGTATCATCATCAAAAACATTATATAAAAATTCATTAATTATATTTAAATCATGATTGAACTCGCTTGAAGAATAAGAAGCCTTAAAATTATTCATAACTAATTCTTCAAAGTCTTTCAATTTTTTACAAATGCATAATACTTTCAACCTTAAAGGCTCATATTGATAGCGCGTAATTACATTTTCATCTAGCTTTATAGTTCGTAAGTCTTGTTCAATCGATTTAGATAATCTACTTACATTAATACTATCTGCAACATGAATGCTTAAGTCATCAAATAAAATATTTAAATCATCTAAATACTTTCCAACAATTAGACTTATTTGATTTTTGATAGCACCTTTGGTTACCTCACTATTCACATTCGGGTTACCATCTCTATCTCCGCCAACCCAACTATGGAAAGATAATATGTTTTTCAGATCAATCTTTTCTTCATAGTAATCTAAAAATGAAGATTCAAGGTCATTTAATAATGCCGGAACAGCGTCCCAAAGTGCTTCAATAGTGCTATTGATTGTATTATTTATTTCATCTTGAACGGATATACTATGAGACCTAATGTCATCTGTTAACATAATTAAAGTAAACAATCTCTTTGCTTCGTTTTTATGCTGATTTAAATCGCTATCACTTAATTTTTCATTTAAAATAATATCAATTAATTGAAGAAGTTTTTTTTGTTTGTTTATTATTGACTGTCTTCGTGTTTCTGTCGGGTGAGCTGTAAAAGTAGGATGAATAGCCACATTTCGCACAATATCTTTAGCCTCTTCAAAATCAACCAAATTATCATTTAAATATTTGATAGCAGCAGGAATTGAATCGACTTTAGGATTATCTTTATCGGAAGCTTTGTCCCTCTCCTTATTGATAGATAAGATTTCATTTAACTCAGCTTGGTTTAAAAGATGAAAATATGTACCGATAAACTTCATGCATTTTCCCAATTCATCCACAGTCCATGTTTTAAATTTTTCAACAATCTCGTTTTTCATTATTTTGTTTTTTTCAAGGGAAGAAATCATTGCACTCATAAAGTGGATCAATTGATTATGTTTGTTTTTACTTAAACCGCTAGAGACTTCTTCCAATAAACTTATAATGTAAGCAGATTTTGCTATCATACTTTTTGAAAGATGACAGGCCTTCGCAAAGTTTTTTATGTGATTATGCAACATTAAATAGTCTTTATAGATTAAGGAATAAATAAGCTAAAAAAAAACCACTTTGGTGGGGCTTTTTTTAACAACAATAAAATTATTGCTTTGTATAAACGCTATGAGAACAACTTGAAGCGTACCAATCATTGCCATTACCTTCACACGCAATTTCATCTGCATCTGAGGTGTCATTTCCATCGGCATCTTCACAATAAGCATCTGCAGCAGCGCCTACTGACCATACTGACCCAGAACTTATCCAATTAATCGGAAGGCATTCTCCATCAAGGCATGGTGCGCCATCGACTTCAGAGAAAGTAGATTCAGATGCATCTACAACCGTTCCACCCATTATTGTCGTAAACGTAGCAGAACCACCATCAATTTCAAGTGTTGCTGAAAAACCAAGAATAGATGAAAAAGCCCAACCCGTTGAGTCGATGTCACCTGTGCAATCAGCCTTTGCATAGTCACCGATAAAAGTCACCTTCCAAGTACCATCAAAATCACCTGAAGTATTTGCACCACCTTCTTCATCATCATCACCACAACCGGCGAAGAAGATAAGGGAAAGTAAGAGTGCTAATATTCTTTTCATTTTAATTCCTATGTTTATAATAAAAAAATTACATATAAAATTCAATATTTTAAATATTTAACAATCATAAATCTTTATTTACAAAATATGAATCATAGTTACCGTTTTTCCATAAAAAAACAGAATAAGCTCTTAAACAAATGCTCATTAAAACTAAGATAACAATTATAGGCGTTAAAGCGACTAAGAAAAGACCAAGATAATGTTGATATAAGATACTTAGTGTTAAGCCCAAAGCTATACCAAACAGCATTGTAATGAAGTGAGATAATTGAGCTAATATTTTAAATGATTTTTTCATATTTTATTTTTTTGATTATTTTAGATTGTATAATTATGTTTTTTTAAAAGTCAGTCTTCATCGCCCCTTTTATCTTTCAAATCTTTGATAATAGATATTAATAGCCAAACACAAATAATTACCGGAACAACGTTATCGTTTTCAAAAGGGATCAGTACTACCACCCCTAAAATTGAAATAGCTAGGCTGAAATCTGCAAAAAGTTCATTTTTAATAAACCATTTTTTTACGCGATTCATTTCTTAATCTACTAAAATGCTGGCTATAGAAATGAAGTTCAATTAAAATCTTTAAAAAGATTATTTAATTAAGAGAGTTAAGTTTTCGCATAATTAATTTTTTAATTATTAAATAAGGAGTTTTAAATGAAATCATACATTCAAGGTATCATCATTGGTAGTATAGCAGTCGCATCTATATTTGTATTTATGGGCCAAACTACTCTTGATAAACAAATAATAGATCAATTGAAAGAATTGGAGTCATTACAATCTGAAATAGATATACTTGGAAAGTCTATGTCTGAATCTTTTAATGAAGTACCAAATGTAAAATTAGCTTCAAATGATAATCAGGCTATCCTACAATTAAACAAAAAATTTGACAATCTAGAGCAAAAACTAGTTTCTATTTTTCAAAATCTAGATTCAAAAATAGAACGGACAATTGTCTCTACGGAAGATAACAATGGAATATTGCAGGATATATACACTGATGGATTACCGTGCAATAAATAGAACGTTGCTTTTTTTCTGGTTCCTTACTTTAAAAGAACCATTTTTTTAGAAAAGACACTATTACCAGATTCGATTGTGTAGATGTATACACCTCCAGCAACTAATTCGTTTTTCACATTCGTCCCATTCCAATTGATAGAATTAAATCCAGCGTTTTGATTTTTATCTATTAGTATCTTAACCAGCTTTCCTAACATATCATGTATGGTAACCGTTACCTTATCATTCGAGATAAGGTTGTAGCTAATGTTGGTAGTTGGGTTAAAAGGGTTTGGAAAGTTATTAAAAAGAGAAATAGTCTTTGGCATAATCGGTTTATTATCAAGAGCTAAGAACCTATCACTACTTATCTTCGCCCTAATATTAGCATTTCCATAGGAAGATAAAACATCACTAAAAGTAACACCATCCGTGGAATAATATGAAGTACCTGTATTTTGGCTTATATTATCAAAAGGAATAGAATAAGTATCATCAGCAAATTTAACAGCTACAAAGAACTTTTGCCCTAAGGATATAGGTATAGAATCAATTGATGTTGATATCCATCCAGAGTCCTCAGATGATCCGACTTTTGAAGGCATTAATGACGTCCCTGGAGTTGTTCCGTTAAAAGAGTCATATATATCTAATTCCCAACTTATTGCTGATCGAACACCAAAGTCGACCTCAGTTATATAACCATCGTATTCAGCTGTAAATTCAACAGCAGACCATTTGTCTGAAGCTGTTGAATTCCCAAAGCCATAGTATGACATTCCTCTTTTATCATATGAAATCGCATAGCCATTCCTAGGACGATATTGAATATCTAGGTACATAATTGAGTCAGAATTACTTATGTTTTCAAAAGCAATGTTTGTCTCCTTACTATCATACGTATTAGAGGAGGGATAAGAAGCGTTATTAAAATTTCTATTATTTGTTGTTCCAGGGAAAGTATCCCCCTCATCGCCTCTATTATGCTCAAGGTCTAGATCATCCAAGCCATCGGCTTCTTCAATATCGACTAATTTATGATTATCATCATTATTCACAGTACCACCACTCATTGCATTAAGACCATAGCTTTGATTTTCATCAATATGATAGATAAGCAAGCCTTCGCCATTTAAATTAGCATCAAACCCTGTTTTCTGACGATTCTCAATTAAAAAATATCTACTCCAATAATAATCATCTTCCCAAACTTTTATAACAGAACCTGTTGAAGAAAAGTCACTTAAACTAACATTAGAAATATTTTGTTCAACAACAACTGGATCTATCCAACCTAATTGCAATTTACACCACGAAGACATATGAGCTGGTCTAGTTCCTGCAAAACCTAACCAACTACCGGCAGCCATTAGACACCACTCACCCACGCCTTCAGAATTACCATTACGAGGATTTCTATCATACAAATCAGGAAGTCCTAAAATATGACCAAATTCATGAGCATAAACGCCCATAGGCCTAATAACATCGGTCAAACAATCTCCTCCACCAGCAAGCTCAGGATTTACGGCATAGGTACTAACAATAACGTATTCTCCGTTTGCCCCAATATCATTTGTTACATATTCTTCATTCAGAGAACTTTGGTGAGGCCATATATTTGAATTCCCAGGGCCCCATTCAGCACCACATCCAGAATAAACAATAATTATACCGTCCACATAGCCATCATCATCTCCTGAATTCGGGATATTATCAGGACCATCATTATCATAAAGAGCATAATTAAAATCATCATCGGCTAAAGCAGCAATATCAGCAACAAAGGCTTTAGAGTTTGCGACTGCCTCAGTCATTGATAAAGACGACTGATACCATCCCTTAGCATCGCCATCAACTTCAAAAGCCCCATATGATATTTCACTATAGTATTCACTCATTGTACCCGTTTCATTGTTATCAAAAAGAAGGTCTTGAAAATCTGATGCGTTGAAGTATGTATCTGAGGCATCTGAATACTTGCCTAAAAGCACAGGCATATTAAATGTCATTTGGATATCTCTATTTTGAAGATCCCTATTATTTGATATTTTTTTTATCCATCCCGGGTTACCATAATTTTCTCCAATATTTTGGTTGCGAAAATTCTGTATTACCTGTTCAGGGATTTTCCCTTCGTTTGGTGGGTTTATGGACAATGCAACAGAAAGAAAAGAAATAATTGATAGTGCTAATTTTTTTATCATGAATAGTCTGCCTAAATTAAGAGGTTGATAATTTTAGTTACTGTAAGATTAAAATTATGGAGAATATTTTAATCCAACCATTCATATTCTCAGTTTTTATATACTAACGCTATCAAATTCCTCATCTTCTATTTCATCAATTTGTCTAAAAAAGCTTTTTATATACTCATCATTAATAATTTTATCTTTCATTAAATCGTATTCATCCTGATCAATAGCATTTTCATCCAAAGCTTTTTTCAAATCTAAAAGCTCTTGCCCCTTTGTCACTTTATTATTGTAGTGAAATTGGCCTTCTGCTTTATTCAATGACCCACAAGAACTAAATGCGGATATTGATAAAATAATAAATAAGGGTAAAAACATATTCTTCATAATTAATCTCTTTTTATAAACATACTCTTTCAAAAATGACTATTTAAATTAAATAAGCTGGGTACAATGACTAATTGTAAATGCTTGTATTCTTAATTCTATAAAGCTTAATCAAATTTTATAGATTCAACTTTCATATAAAAACAAAATAAAGGTTTCAACTTAAAATGCCCAACCCAGTGATATTCCAACCCAGGGTGCACTAAGCTCCCCTAGAGATAAATAGTACCCTTTTAAGCTAAATAAAAACCCTCCAGCTTCTTGATGATAGCGGTATCCAGTCCCAATAAACACAGTAGACTCATTTTCTTCAATTACTTGATCATTCATTTCTAATATGCCATCGAGTAATGTTATACCACCGCCAAACTCTAGCCTGTGCTCTCCTTGGCCTACTAAATAAGCAGCGCCAAGAGGATAAAACCTCAAAAACGCATCTTTAGAATTCTCTCTTTCTATTTGGTCTTTTTCAATCCCGTAGCCGAAGCGAGCAATAATATTATCTGAAAGCATACGTTCATAGTTCAATGTTTTTACATACCCAGCACCACCAAGTTCAGCATAAATATTATTTTTTTGA
>Ga0114994_10000917_pt1 | contig 20584 bp, 17 predicted proteins | sample ArcticOcean_MG_C_9_FD_87043 | JGI IMG/M metagenome (GOLD analysis project Ga0114994, IMG submission 87043) | Marine microbial communities from western Arctic Ocean - ArcticOcean_MG_CB2_152 | ecosystem: Environmental > Aquatic > Marine > Oceanic | place: Arctic Ocean: Canada Basin | collected...
GTTGATATAAAAACTAGTGGACGCAAAACTCACCCAACAAATACAAGGGCTGCTGCTGCTGAAGTAGCATCTGATGAATGGTGGTTTGGATTCGAGCAAGAGTACTTCTTAACAAATCCAGATGGAACAATACTTGGCTGGGAAGACGGAGTTCCGGAAAAACCCCAAGGCGAGTATTATTGTGGTGTAGGCGCTGCAAATGTTAAAGGAAGGGATATTTCAGAAGCGCATCTTGAAGCTTGCCTTCAGGCTGGAATTGACCTTACAGGAACTAATGCCGAGGTAGCACTTGGTCAGTGGGAATATCAATGTTTAGGTGTAGGTGTAAAGGCCGGAGACGATCTCTGGATGAGTAGGTACCTTCTTCACAAGGTAGCTGAAGACTTTGATGTATCAGTAAATATTCACCCCAAACCTCAGTCAGGTGACTGGAATGGATCTGGCATGCATACCAATTTTTCCAATACTGAAATGAGAGAAAATGGAACAGAAGATCTATATAAATCAATGTGTGACAAGCTTGGGGAAGTTCACCAAGATGCTATAGAAAATTACGGTTCAGATAATGACCAGAGGTTAACTGGGTTGCACGAAACTCAAAAGATAACAGATTTTTCTTATGGCGTAAGTGATCGTGGTGCAAGTATTCGTATCCCTATTTATACAGTTGAGCATAACTGGAACGGCTATCTTGAGGATAGAAGGCCAGCATCAAATGCCGATCCATATAAAATAATCAACCACATAGTTGGTACTCTAACAAAATAATATTTAAAATATTATTACTTAAAATTAAAAATAGCTCTTCTAAGGGCTATTTTTTTTAACTATGGATACGAATCGTATAAGTTTGAAGTATTATCATTATCATTATTTTAAATTTTATAATTTCACTGTTTACTTGGGTATAAATTGTCAAAAAATCAAACATACACTGCTTCGGATATTGAAGTTCTTGAGGGACTAGACCCTGTTAGAAAACGTCCGGGGATGTATATAGGCGGAACTGATCGTAACGGAATGCATCATTTGTTTGCAGAGGTAATTGATAATTCGATGGATGAGGCTGTTGCGGGGCATGCAACACATATTGGAGTGAATATTGGCTTAGATAACAATATAACAATTTATGATAATGGTCGTGGAATTCCAATTGATAAACACCCTAGGTATCCAAAAAAATCTGCTTTAGAAGTTATTTTAACTACACTTCATGCCGGAGGTAAATTTAACAATAAAATCTATCAGACTTCCGGAGGGTTACATGGTGTTGGAATAAGCGTGGTTAATGCTCTGTCAGAAAATCTTGAGGTTGAAGTTTATAGAGATAAGAATATTTATTTTCAAAAATATACACGAGGCATACCGGATGATAAGATTCAAAAATTAGATCAAAAAACAAATAAAAAAGGTACAAAAATTTTATTTAAACCTGATGAAGCTATTTTTGATCATAATGTTAAGTTTAATATAGAAAGACTTTATAGCTTCTGTAAGTCAAAGGCTTATCTTTTTGCAGGTATTGAGATTAGATGGTCTTGCGATGAATCTATTGCGAACGAGAGCAATGTACCAACTTCAGAAGTCTTTAATTTCTCAAAGGGATTGGAAGATTTTTTAACGAATGAAGTCAAGGACTCCTCTTTTGTTGCTCAAGAATCCTTTATAGGAAAAAAAGAAAAAGATAGTAAAAACAACTCTATTGAATGGGCTGTAAATTGGTCTATGAGCTCCGATGGCTTCTTAAACTCTTACTGTAATACAGTTCCTACCCCAGATGGAGGAACTCATGAACTAGGCCTAAAGAATGGTTTACTTAAGGCTCTAAGGACTCACTCTGAAAGAGTTGGAAACAAAAAGGGCTTATCTATAACTTCCGATGATCTATCAAAGTCGATGATTGCTGTAATTTCTCTTTTTATACCCGACCCTAAGTTTCAAGGTCAGACTAAAGATAAATTATCTAATAGTTCAGCACAAAAGTTTGTAGAGAATGCTGTTAGGGATAGGTTTGAAAACTGGCTTTCGAAATCTCCTCAGCAATCTGAACGCTTACTCCAATGGATTATAAGCTTTACAGAGGAAAGGCTTAAAAGAAGGCAAGAAAAAGAGACATCCAGGAAAACTGCTATTAGAAAAATAAGACTGCCGGGAAAACTTTCCGATTGTTCTCAAACAAATAAAGATGGGACTGAGATCTTTATTGTGGAGGGTGATAGTGCCGGAGGGTCAGCAAAGCAAGCTAGGGATAGAAAGTTTCAAGCGATCTTGCCATTAAGAGGAAAAATACTAAATGTGGCTAACTCAAATCAAACAAAGATAAGGGAGAATCAGCAGATAGCAGATTTGGTCCTAGCTCTCGGTTGCGGCCTAAGGGATTCATACAAAGAATCCGACCTTAGGTATGAGAAGATAATTATAATGACTGATGCTGATGTTGATGGTGCGCATATTGCTTCCTTATTAATCACTTTTTTTCATGAGGAAATTCCAAATATTATTCATGAGGGAAAATTATTTATTGCCGTACCCCCTTTATATAAATTAAGTCAGGGAGGAAAATCTTTTTATGCACGCGATGATGAACATAGAGAGGCAATAATCAAAAAACAATTTAATAGATCCAATAAGATTGAAATAAATAGATTCAAAGGTCTTGGGGAAATGATGCCAGCTCAACTAAAGGAAACAACAATGCTTCCTGGAAATAGAACTTTATTACGAGTAATAATCCCAAATAGTAAGAGAGAGATAACTCAAAAAACAATAAGCAATTTAATGGGAAACAAACCTGAATTAAGATTTGAATTTATAAGAGAAAAAGCTAATTTATATAAAGAGCCTAATTTATAAATTTTCTATTTGTATTTTATGAAATATAAATCATTATAACTAAAAATTTACATTCCTTTTGGAGAAAATTATGCAAGAATTTAATAGGGTAACATTAGAAGTATTGGATGATATTGGAATTATGAGATTTAACGATCCTAATGCAATGAATGCTGTGTCTAATGAAATGCTCGATGGTTTGTGGTCTTGCTTAAACGAAGTTGAATCTCCAAAATCAAAAATTAATTGCCTTGTGATCACAGGAGAAGGACGGGGGTTTTGTGCAGGAGCAAATTTATCCGGGGGTTCAGAACGCTCTGATACAGGACGTCAAGATGCAGGTCATCGCCTGGAAACTGGCTACCACCCAATATTAAGGAGAATAAAGAATCTTAAGATACCAATCATCACATCTGTTAACGGACCTGCTGCTGGAGTTGGAATGTCACTTGCTTTGATGGGTGATATGGTGCTTGCAGGAAAATCTGCATTTTTTCTTCAAGCTTTTAGACGGATAGGGCTTGTTCCTGACGGTGGATCAACATGGCTTCTTCCAAGACTTGTTGGGATGGCTCGAGCAAAAGAATTAGCTATTCTTGGTGAAAGATTAAGCGCTGAAAAAGCATTCGATTGGGGCTTAATAAATAGACTTTACGAGGATGAAAATCTTCATGACGAAACATTAAAACTAGCTAGAGAATTAGCAAAAGGTCCAATGTCTCTAGGTTTAATTAGAAAGGCATTCTGGGACAGTTTTGATAATTCATATGAAGAACAAATAAATCTTGAAAGAGAGCTTCAGTTTGTTGCCGGACAATCGAAAGATTTCAAAGAGGGTGTGAGCGCTTTTCTTGAAAAAAGAGACGCAAAATTTACTGGGGAATGATCAATCTGTCTGCTAAATCAACAGGTATATCAGCTTCAACAAGAGTAACTGATTCACCACATCCACAGGCATCAGTCTGATTGGGATTATTAAAGATAAATCCTGAGTTCAATGTAGACTCTTCATAGTCCATTTCCGTTCCAAGCAAAAACAAAATAGCCTTCGGGTCAATAACAAGAGTTAAATCATCAATGATAACAACCTCATCATTTTCTTTAATCTCATTAATATAATCCATTGTATATGCCATACCAGCGCAGCCACCATTTTTTACGCCTAACTTAACAGCGGTATGGTCACTAGATGAATTCGTATTAATATCTCGCAATCGAGCAATTGCATTCGGAGTCAAAGTTAATAAGTTATTTTTTTTCAAAATTTCCATATCCTAATACATATTCAAAGTTAATCTTGCCTCTTCAGACATTAGGCTCATATCCCAAGGAGGATCAAACACCATATCCACAAAAACTTTCTCAACACCGTCGACAGCCATTAATGCATTTTCAACCCATTGAGGCATTTCTCCTGCAACAGGACATCCGGGAGCAGTTAATGTCATTTTAACGTCAACATTGCCATTCTCCTTCAGGTTAACATCATAAATCAAACCTAATTCATATATATCAACGGGAATCTCAGGATCATAAACTGTTTTAATAGCTTTAATTAACTGATCTTTAACCACTAACACCTTGTTAGATTCGCCTAATTTAGGCAGGTTGTTATTTCTGTCAGCAGTATCCATAGCTTTACTCTTAATACTTTAATCTAATTTAGTCAAAAAATGTAATTGCTTTATCTAAAGCCTTAACAAATATATCTACGTCACTCTTGTTAGTATACATGCCAATCGAAGCTCTAGCAGTTGATGATACATTTAAAAACTTCATTAGTGGCTGGCAACAATGATGTCCCGCTCTTATAGCAACCCCCTCTCTATCAATAATTGTTGCTATATCATGGGGATGCGCGCCATCAACAGTAAATGTAATCATCGGGCTAGTTATATTTTTTTCGCCATAAACATTTATTTTTTTAACACACTGAATCTCATTGTGGAAATATTTTGAAATTTCTTCTTCATGCTTAAATAACCCTTCATTTTTTTTAGAAACAAAATAATCAATCGCCACACCCAAGCCGACGGCTTGAATAATATTAGGTGTTCCCGCTTCAAAGCGGGACGGAATGTCGGCATAAGAAACACTCTCCTTCGAGACCTCACGTATCATCTCACCTCCACCTCGCCAAGGTGGCATATCCTTTAAAATATCATACCTTCCATACAGGACTCCTACACCAGTTGGGCCATACAGCTTATGTCCAGAAAAAACATAAAAATCACAATCCAAGTCTTTCATATCAGTTTCTTTGTGCGAGATGCCTTGGCATCCGTCCACCAAGACCAGAATTTTATTTTCATGCGCAAATTTAATAATTTCCTTTAACGCAATGTCCGAACCTAATACATTCGACATTTGGGTTATTGAAATAAACTTTGTCTTTTGGGTTGTAGCTTCTCTTATATCATCTAAAGAGATATTTCCTTGCTTATCACAATCTACCCACTTGATTTTTATTCCACATTTATCTCTTAAAAAATGCCACGGAACAATATTCGAATGATGTTCCATTACCGTAAGTATTACCTCATCGCCTTTCTGAAAAAAATTTTCCGCCAAAGAGTGGGCGACTAAATTAATTGAATCAGTAGCGCCGAGAGTAAAAATAATTTCCTCTTCTCTTTCGGCGTTTATAAAATTTTTAACCTTTTTTCTTGAAGATTCAAATTCATCAGTTGATGCATTAGAGAGAAAATGCAGGCCTCTGTGAACGTTGGCATAATCATTTTCTTGAAAGTTTTTAATATAGTTAATAACTTTTGATGGCTTTTGAGCACTAGCAGCGCTGTCCAAATAAACCAACGGTTTACCATAAATCTCCTTATTTAATATAGGAAAATCACCTCTAGTTTCTTCAACATTAAACATTATTGGTACGCCTTAGGCAAAAAATTATTTAACAGAGAATTATTAGGGATGTAATTTTTTACTATCCCTTTTAGCAAAAGGTTTTCAGACGATTTTTTATCAAGCCCCCTGGACTTAAGATAAAATATTTGATCCTTATCAAGAGACCCAATAGTTGTTCCGTGCTTACAGACAACATCGTCATTGAATATTTTCATTTCAGGTTTAGCGTTCATTGATGCTTCTTTATGCAGCAAAATAGCTTTACAGTCTTGCTCGGCTTTGCTTGATAAGATGTTTGATTCAATATCAATAAGTGCCTGAAATGAACATATCACACCTTTGTCAAGGATAGCTCTCATTCCAACATTGCTCTTACAATTAGAGCTAATATGATTATTTTGAATAAGGAAATCATCATGACAAGAATTGCTTGGGATTGAGATTGATTTAAAGTCTGTTGAAGAATGTTTATCAAGAAAAATGTTATATACTTGAAATCTAGATTTATTTTTTGGCATAGATAAATTAACCATTGATAAATTAGCATTTAAATTTAAATAACTTAAAAAAGTTTCAGAATGAATTGATGATGATTCATTCACCCTGTAAAGATTAAGACCGGAGTCTTTACCAAGGTGAATCTCCGTTAATTGATTTACAAAACCCTCACCTCCATTGTAAACAAAACAAACCTCGGCTTCAACATTTGGAAAAATATCTATTTTCAGACGCGGAAAGGTAACCCCAGGTCCCTTGGCTGTAATTTTTATTACAATAGGCTCTGATTGTGATTCTCTAATCTCAATTACCCTAGCATCACTTGCATAGGATAGATTCAAATAAACGACACCCTCATCCTTTAGGTAATTTGTTGGTTTAGAATATTGATCTTTATTTTTTATAAAATATTCAAAATCAGCAACAACAAGACCCTTCCGATCTTTATTTAATATTTCAATATCAACCTTCCCTGGTTTAAATTCCAAGCCCTTTGTAATGGAGGTAAGATCGGTATACTTCCAATTCTCAACACGTTTATTTGGTAGACCTATTGTTTTTAGGTTTAGAAATGCTTTCTCTCTCTCTTCGGTTAGAGATTCTGAATTTAAAAAGGAATGATTAAAATTTTTTGATATTAAATTATTTTGCATCACCGAATCTCTCGTATCCATCGCTTTCAACTTCGTTAGCTAGCTCTGGTCCACCTGATTCAACAATAGAGCCGTCAACAAAAATATGAACTATATCTGGCTTTATTCTCTCAAGGAGTCTTTGATAGTGGGTAATAACGAGCATACTATTATCTTTATTTCTTGTTGAATTAATTGTATCAGCGACAATTTTAAAAGCATCTACGTCAAGCCCAGAATCGGTCTCATCAAGAATGGCTAATGAGGGTTCGAGCATCAAAAGCTGAAGAGCTTCATTTCTTTTCTTTTCTCCTCCTGAAAAACCAACATTTAATTGTCGCTTTAATCTGTCCTCAGGAATCCCCAATATTTTTGATTTTTCTTTTATAAGCTTTAAAAATTCACCAGGCTTTATTGGTTCTAGGCCACGATATTTCCTATTACTCTCTAATGCTGTTTTTATAAAATTAATATTAGTAACGCCAGGTATTTCAACAGGATATTGAAACGCCAAAAATATTCCCTTATTAGCCCTTTCATTTGGCTCAAGGGAAATTAAATCTTCTCCAGAGAAGTCTATAGCCCCGTTTACAATGGTATATCCATCCTTTCCTGCTAAAACATTTGATAAGGTTGACTTACCTGAGCCATTAGGGCCCATAATTGCATGAACCTCACCTCTTCCTATGCTAAGACTAAGATTATTTATTATTAATTTATCATCAACCTTTACCGACAAACTTTTTATATTGAGAAAATTATTACTCATCCTATACTACCTTCCAAGCTTACGCTGAGAAGTTTTTGAGCCTCTACAGCAAACTCCATTGGAAGTTTTTGTAGTACATCCTTGCAGAATCCATTAACTATCAAAGAAACAGCTTCCTCTTCGTTTAAACCCCTTTGCTGGCAATAAAAAAGCTGTTCTTCAGAAATTTTAGAAGATGTGGCCTCATGCTCAACAATTGATTCGGAATTTTTTGATTCAATATAGGGTATAGTGCTAGCTGAGCATTGATTAGTTAACAAAAGAGAGTCGCACTGAGTGAAGTTGCGGCTACCTTTTGATTTAGGGTGAATGGACACTAAGCCTCTATAAGTATTGGATGATTTCCCAGTTGAAATACCTTTAGAGATAATTCTGCTAGATGTGTTGTTTCCTAGATGAATCATTTTAGTACCACTATCAACCTGTTGGTAATTATTGGAGACAGCAATAGAGTAGAATTCCCCAGAGGAATTATTACCTCTCAATATACAGCTCGGATATTTCCAAGTAATCGCTGAACCAGTCTCAACCTGAGTCCAGGAGATCTTAGAATTATCACCTCTGCAATCACCTCTTTTAGTAACAAAGTTATAAACACCACCAACACCCTCCTCGTTACCAGGATACCAATTTTGAACAGTTGAATATTTAATCTCCGCACCCTCTAGGGCAACCAGCTCAACAACCGCGGCGTGAAGTTGGTGCTCATCTCTCATAGGGGCTGTACAGCCTTCTAAATAGCTAACGTAAGAATCTTTATCCGCAATTACTAAGGTTCTCTCAAACTGACCTGTACCAGCAGCATTAATCCTAAAATAAGTAGATAGCTCCATAGGGCATCTAACTCCAGGAGGTATGTAGACAAAGCTTCCATCAGAAAAAACAGCTGAATTTAAAGTTGCAAAATAATTATCAGTGGAGGGCACTACTGAACCAAGATATTTCTTAATTAATTCCGGGTAATCTTGAACGGCCTCAGAGAAGGAACAAAAAATAACCCCGTCTTCTTTAAGCCTTTCTTTGAAGGTTGTTCCAACCGATACACTATCGAATACCGCATCTACAGCTACGCCAGCAAGCCATTCTTGCTCCTTCAACGGTATACCTAATTTATTATAAGTCTCTAACAGCTTGGGATCAACATCATCTAGGCTTTCTAATTTTTCTGAATCTTTTGGAGCAGAGTAATAATAAGAATCTTGATAATCAATAGATGGATACCTTACGCTAGACCAATCTGGTTCTTTCATGACAAGCCATCTTTTATAAGCCTCCAGCCTCCAATCAAGAAGCCACTCAGGCTCATTTTTTTTATTTGAAATAAACCTTACGGTATCTTCATTAAGCCCCTTTGGAGCAAAGTCAGACTCGATATCAGTTTCAAAACCAAATTCATAAGGGTCTTTAAAGTCTTCTTCTGATAATTTTTCTTGTTTATCTGACACAATCTATTCCTCAACTGCCTTATTAAAAATATCTTTAAAAAAACTAATTAAATGATTAATATGTTTTTTTTCAGACGCCCACCCTAGGCTAATCCTTATTGCACCTTTTTGCATATTTTCATCTACATTCATAGCTTTTAAAACGTGACTCTTTGTCACCTTTCCAGAACTGCAGGCTGAACCAGAGCTAACTGAAAATCCAGCTAAATCAAGTTTTATCAATAAAGAATCAGCAGTTAAATTTGAAAAAGAAAAAAGGCTTGTATTGGCCAGTCTATCGACATTTTTTCCAAAGATATGTGCACCCATAGAAGAGAGATCATTTTCTAGGGAAGCTATTAACTGCCTTAATCTAATGTTTTCTTTTTCATCTTCCCAAAGAATTGATGCGCATTCACCAAAGGATATAATTCCTAATAAATTTTCTGTTCCACCCCTAATGCCAAACTCTTGACCACCGCCAGAAATTTTTGGAATCAATTTTGTCATTTCATCACTTACCACTAAAGCCCCTGATCCCTGAAATCCGCCTACCTTGTGTGCAGATAAAGCCATTAAATCAACTCCTAAATCATCAAAGCAAAAAGTAATTTTTCCAAACGCCTGAACCGCATCACAGAACAAAATACTACCGTATAAGTGAACAAGTTTTGATATCTTTTTTATTGGTTGAATTACTCCAGTCTCGTTATTGGCATACATTATTACAACAAGAGAAGGTCCTTTTTTCAAAAGGCTTTCCAGTAAATCCATTTTAATCAAACCATTCTCATCTACTTCCAGTATATCTATTTCCGCGTTCAACCCTCTCGATGATTCAAACGCAGCAACATGCTCAGTGGAGTTTATTATTATTCTTCCAGGGTTTTGGTTTAAAGCAAGGTCAATAGCTTCGGTTCCACCACTTGTAAAAATAATATTTTGGTTAGATGTTCCTATGGATTTAGCTATTTTATCTCTTGATTCCTCAATTAAAGTCCTTGTATATCGACCCTCTTTATGAATAGAAGATGGATTTCCGTATGAACTCAAAATTTTTTCAACAGACTTTATGGCTTCGGGTCTAATTAAGGACGAAGCATTATAATCAAAATATATTCTAGATGATTCCATTTATTATTTTACCTCTAACATTCTGGGAGGTGAAGATCTTCCTAAAACATTACCTCTGATAATGTCTTTTAAAGAAATTTGACCTAAAAATAATTCAATATGCCTACTAAGCTCATCCCAAAGATCGTGCGTCATGCACCTTCCAGATACTCCTGTGCATGATCCTGACTTTGCGACGCACCCTCTCGCTTCTAGTCGCCCTTCAACAACATTAACAATGTCAGAGATCATTATATTTTCTGCTGGTGCGGCTAACTTGTAACCACCATTTGGACCCCTTACGCCGATCACCAATCCAGCATTTTTTAACAGCAACAATAATTGTTCTAAATATGTAGATGAAATATTTTGTCTAGTAGAGATTTCCGTTATTTTAACAAGGGTTTCATCCTTAACTAGCGCAAGCTCAGTGAGTGCTAAAACAGCATACCTTCCCTTTGTTGTTAACTTCATGAATCCACCCTTAAAATAAATTTTATTAAATTCTTATGCATCAATCTTATCAATGTGATAGAAGACAAATAAGAGTAATTTAATATTAGATATATTTTCCGAGTAATTTTGTCAAGAATTACTATGAAATGTCTAATTTATAAGGTTAAAGTATAACTAAAAAAATCAGGATTTAAAAATGCCAGAAGTTATTTACAGTGGACCAGATGGTCGCCTTGAAGGAAGAATTAATACGGTCGAAGGAAGAAGATCACCTGTTGCTTTAATACTACATCCATTACCTCAGTTTGGAGGAAATATGAATAATCCCATTATTTATAACTTATACCAAACATTTTTGAAGAGAGGGTTTTCAGTTTTAAGATTTAACTTTAGATCTGTAGGAAAAAGCCAAGGAACCTTTGATCAGGGCATAGGTGAGCTGTCTGATGCTGCCGCATCGCTTGATTGGCTTCAGGCTCAAGTGCCCGATTCAAGAGGTTGCTGGGTTGCTGGCTATTCTTTCGGAGCTTGGATTGCAATGCAGCTATTGATGAGGAGGCCTGAAATTGAAGGATTTATTTCAATAGCACCGCCAGCAAATATGTATGATTTTAACTTTCTAGCACCGTGCCCATCATCAGGGATTATTATTCATGGTCAAGAAGATAAGGTTGTTCCAGAGGAAGATGTTCAAAGACTTGTAGAAAAACTTCAAGCACAAAAAAATATAGAAATTGAGTATAATAGTATTCCAAAAGCAAATCATTTCTTTGAAAAAGAGGGAAATATATTAGTTAATAAAGTAAATAACTATCTGGATACACGCTTAGTAAGTTCAGATTTTGATATTGGTTAAAATATAAAAACAGGCATAATTAATATGTATAAGTATAAATCAGATTTTCTAAAATTCATCGAAGAACGAGGTTTTTTAAATCAGGTGAGTGATTCTGAGAATCTTGATAAGGTTTTTATGAATATGGGAGTTTCTGCTTATGTTGGCTTCGACTGTACCGCCCCAAGCCTCCACATTGGATCGTTAATTCAAATAATGCTATTAAAGCATTTACAAGATTTTGATCATCACCCAATTATTTTAGTAGGTGGCGGAACAAGTAAGGTTGGAGATCCATCGCTTAAGGATAAATCTCGTTCTTTATTGGATGAAGAAAAAATTCAATTTAATCTAGAGGGGATTAAAAAAACTTTTGGAAGATTCTTAGATCTGGAAAAATCAGGTACACTTTTAGTCGATAATAATGAATGGCTGGGAAAGTTAAATTATATCGACTTTCTAAGAGAAGTTGGAAGTAATTTTTCTGTAAATAGAATGCTTTCGTTTGACTCGGTAAAATTAAGACTAGAGAGAGAACAACCACTATCTTTCTTAGAATTTAATTATATGATTATGCAAGGTTATGATTTTTACGAATTAAACAAAAGGTATAAATGTGTCTTACAGATGGGTGGCTCCGATCAGTGGGGTAATATAGTTTGCGGAATTGACCTTGCGCGAAGGCTTTCTGGCGCTAGCCTTTTTGGTCTAACCACCCCCTTACTGACAACATCATCCGGTCAAAAAATGGGTAAAACAGAAAATGGTACAATCTGGTTAAACCATGATAATAACTCTGAATCTTTTTCAACACACCCTAGAGATTTTTGGAATTACTGGAGAGATAAAACTGAGAATGATCTTGTGGGTCCCTGGATGAGATTATTCACTGACCTCTCACTAAAGGAAATAAATATGTATGAAAGTCTTCAGGGCGAAGAGATTGAAGCTGCTAAAGAAATTTTAGCAACAAAAATAACCGAACTAGTCCATGGAAAAGATTCTAATTGGGATAGTACTGAAACTTATTATTTAAAAAAAGATCAGCTAAAGCAAGGACTAGGACTCCTAAGCTTACTCTCGCAAGATTTTCTAAAATTAACTAGCTCGAACAGCGAATCTAGAAGATTTGTAAAATCAAATGCCGTCAAACTAAACGAGCGGCTAATTGTAGACGAAAAGTATACTGTAACAGTCACTGATTTTAACGATTTAAAGATATTAAAGGTTTCCCTAGGTAAGAAAAAAAATATTTTAGTCAAAATAGAAGACTAAAAGATATTAAAATATTCCTTGAAGAAATCCTGGTGCTAATATTGACAATGGATTAGCTTGAATTTCAATTTTACCGTCATCATTCTCGTACATCTTAAAATTAATACCTATTAACCCCTGACCTTTTTTATCACCCTTAAATAACCCTCCCAAAAGTGGTAATTTAGATGGAGCTTTATTTACCCCAGCCAAAGGAACCAATGTACCAGATATATTTGTTTTTTCAGAAAATCCATAGATTCCAGATAAAGTTATTCCGAGAGAACTCCCAAAAATAGGATTGTTACTATCTGCTCTGACAACGCCATCAGTGATCCTTATTCCCGCAGCATCAACACCTATATCAGAAATAGCTGATTTAAAATTAATCCCTGAATCATTATCTAAAAAACTTGTTAAACTTGGTATTGAGATGTTTAACAATTTTGCAAAGATAGGTAACTTTATAATTGAAAACTCGCCTAAAACTAGCTTCCCGTTAAAACTCTCCTTGTCATTTTTATGAGACAGAAAGCCATTGATGCCAATAGGGCCTCCAATGATGTTTATATTGAGCCCAAGAATATCAATTAGGATTTTAGTATCTTGTGAAAAGAAATTTATTTCCCGAAGGTTTTCATTACTCAGCATGCTACCAGAAATAATTTTCTTATTACCTAAGCTTGCATTAATTAAAAAATCATCAAAGAAATCTGAATCTTTTTTAAATAAAAACTCTACATCATTATAATTGACACCAGACCCTGATACCCATTCATTGAAATAAAGGCGGAAGAAAAAATTATTGATACCATAATCAGATTCGTTGGAATTAAATAATGACAATACGGTAGTTTTTCCCAAAACCAATCTATCGCCTAATATGAAAAATTTAACATTATCAAATTTATCTCTTACGTAATTTAGGGATAGGTCCGTTGAAATATTTCGTTTTGATGAGTAAAGTTTAAATATGGGAAAATAAATATTCAATATTTTTTTATTCGCAAAACGCAAGTTACCAGAAAATGAAATCAAAGGCCCTTCGGCGAGTACCTTACTAAATAGAATCTCGTTATTCCCAAGAAAAGATACTTCAGCATTTATTAGCAAGGGGGAGAACTTTGGCTTTGACCAGAGCAATTTATGAGAATCAATTTTAACCTCTCTTCCATCAAAGGTAACTGATCCACTTTTCATCCCACTTAAATCACCATAAAATTTTGCATCGAGGTCTACTATTCCATCAAAATTTAATCCGCTACCTTCAAGAAGAGTTTTTACCGCTTTACCTTCTAGGGGTCCTTTGACAGAGACATTGGTTGAGTTTTTTTTCTTATTAAAAGCCTGATGCCATTTAAATTTTAAATTCTGATTATCAGCAACTATCTCACCCAAAACTTCTATTTCCTTATTCGATACGTTCACGGAAATATTGTTACTGTTCAAATCCCTGAAATATAAATTCTTTAAGCTGGCATCTTTAAGCTTTGATTTAGAAAAAAAGGTAACGTCGTTAAAGGTAATTTTTGACTTGAGTGGAAATATAATATTTGCGGTAGTTTCAGAGAAGGCAGAAATACTATCTAATTTAAGAGGAAAGAATCTCTTTAAATCTCTGGGGTGCTGAAAGAGAAATAGAAGAAAATCCTTTAGATTTCCTTGTGCTTGAATATTTAACTCTCCAGGACCATGTCTTTTTTGAAATTGATGAGCAATAAATGTACTGTTAGAGAGATCTAATTGATTATGGTCACTCCCACGAATACTTCCCGTTGATAGGTTTACCTTAAAGGATTCGCCATTTAAAGAGGCGCTTCCGTTAGCATCGTAAATAAGGCTCATCTCCTCCAGGAAAGATATTTCCATATCTTGAAAGTTAAAATTGAGACTTAAATCATTTTTTAAAATTTTATTTTTAATTTTATATGCATGCAAAGGAATTTTTACATTAAAAACAAGATCGCTAAGAGTTCCCTTTGAAAGATTTTTATCCGTCCATCCCCTCGCTCCTTTGCCAAAGCTTTCTGGCCATAGTCCTTTGACTAAACTTACCGGCAACTTAGATCCGCTACCTTTGATGAAAAGCATTCCAGAATCAAGGCTCCCCTCTGCCTTAATATTATAATTATATTTATTTACATCACCACCACTATTGCCTGAATCCCTAAGAAAAATATCAAATTGATATTTAAACTTAAATTTTAAAAGACTATTAATGGGTATATTTATTTTTGAAGAAAAATGATGTTCACTTTGGTCTCCTTTATTGAAAAAATCAATTCCAATATTCGTAACAAACTTATGTTCTGAATCATCAATAATTAATTCAATTTTATGAAAACTAAGATCGTATTGTTTAATATTATTAATTAAATAAGGTTTGAACAATGCCTCTACTATAGTAATATCAACAGAAGACGATGAAATTTTAATAAAAAAGAAGCTTAGCGTAAAAACACATAAACTAAAAAAATAGGCGCTAATTTTTAAAAGATATTTCATATATACAATCATTTTTAACACTTAAGGACGGGAAACGCCAATGACAAAAGAACTCAAAATTAATGATACAATACCAACCTTTTCTCTTCTGCTGAGTGATGACACCTTGTTGGAATCGAAAGAACTAATTAAGAAACTATACATTATTTATTTTTATCCAAAAGATAATACACCCGGTTGTACAAATGAAGCTAAAGATTTTAGCTCTTTAATTAAAGAATTTAAAAAAATTGATGCTGAAGTTATAGGAATATCAAAAGACAGTATTAAGAAGCATAAAAATTTTATTGAAAAACAGGATTTAAAAATTAGATTAGCATCTGATGAAAGTGGTGAAACTATTGAGAAATTTGGTATTTGGGTAGAAAAAAAAATGTATGGAAGGTCCTACATGGGTATAGAAAGATCTACATTTATAGTTAATAGTGATGGAAAAATTATAGAAATATACAGAAAAGTTAAGGTAAAAAATCATGCCAGCTTAGTTCTCGAAAGATCAAGAGAAATTTTAAATTAATTCTAATCTAAAATTTTTTGAGACAATGACGCAGCTAAAAATGAGTCTATGTCACCATTTAAAACATTTTGAGGATTTGTGTCCTCAGTGTTCGTCCTTAAGTCCTTAACTAGCTGATAAGGCTGAAGCACATAAGATCTTATCTGATGACCCCACCCAATTTCAGATCTATTTTCTAACTGCGCCTGTGAATCTGTTTCTTTTTTTTGTAATTCCATCTCGTACAGACGTGCCCTTAGCATTGACCAGGCCGTTGCTTTGTTTTTGTGCTGAGATCTTTCGGCTTGGCACTGGACTGCTATTTTTGATGGAATGTGGGTAATCCTTACTGCGCTATCAGTTGTGTTTACATGTTGACCGCCAGCACCTGATGATCGAAAGGTATCAATTCTGCAATCAGACTCTTTTAGATCTATTTCGATATTATCATCCACCACAGGGTAAATCCACACACTTGCAAAACTTGTGTGCCGCCTTTTTTGAGAGTCAAATGGAGATATTCTGACTAACCTATGTATACCAGATTCAGTTTTTAGCCAGCCATAGGCATTTTTACCCTCAACCTTAATAGTTACACTCTTTATACCGGCTTCTTCACCTTGAGATTTTTCAACAACCTCCAATGAATAGCCTTTTTTCTCAGACCATCGAGTGTACATTCGTAAAAGCATCTCGGCCCAGTCTTGGCTTTCAGTTCCACCTGCGCCTGGGTGGACCTCAAGGTAGGCAGAATTAACATCGGCTTCCCCTGAAAGCATGACCTCTAAACTACTTATTTTTGACTCTGTTAGTAAGTCTTCAAGAGATAATACCCCGTCAGAGATCGTACCCTCATCAGACTCCTCTACACCAAGCTCAATCAAGATAATAGAATCGTCCCTTCTACTTTCTAGGGATACGCAATTTTTCATAGAATCTTCAATCTGAGATCTTTCCTTCATAATATTCTGAGCGTTATCATTATCACTCCAGAAACCATCCCTTTCTATGACTGAATTTAATTCATCAAGTCTTTTAATGGATTTATCCCAGTCAAAGATGCCCCCTTAATAGATTTATACACTCATTTATATCATCTATTATTTTTTGAATTTCAGCTCTCATAATTCTTATCCTACCCTGCCTTATTTAAATTTTTCATTTACTGCATCTACAAATTTCTTTGCTACAGATTCCTGCCAATTCCTGTTACTTAGATTGGACCTATCTTTATCGTTAGTAACAAAACCTAGTTCCACAAGAACGCTTGGGTAATTAGGTGATTTTAAAACTGCGAATCCTGCATATCGCTGAGGTCTCTTTAGAAGCTTAGATCTTTCCGAAACCTCGCTCACAAGAACACTCGCAAACTCAGTCGATGATATTTTTACTCTCTCAAATGCCTTATTTATATAATAATGATCAATAGGGCTTCTTCCTTTCCTTAAGTTAACACCATCTAAAGCTTTTTTAGAAAAAATAGAACGATTATTTTCAAGTTTTGCAACTTTTTCAGCCTCCCTATCCAGGCCGCTCTGGGAGAGAGTGTAAACTGAAAAACCTCTTGTAGAAGACTTTTGGGATGCATCTGCGTGAATGGAAATAAAAAGGTCCGCTCCTTTTTTTTTCGCATATTCCACTCTTTCTTTTAATTTAATAAAATTATCATTATCTCTGGTTAGGTAGACTCGATACCCCCCTCTTTCCAATCTTGCTTTTAAGATTTTAGAAAAATTTAAAACAATATCTTTCTCGGACACTTTAGGACCATAAGAGGTTCCAGGGTCCTTTCCTCCATGGCCGGGGTCTATAACCACCACTAGTCTTTTACTTTTTCGCTTATTGCTTTTGGTTTTTTTAGATTTTTTATTATCTTTTGTATTTTTTAAAGTAAAAGAATCTTTATGATTCTCAATCTCTATATGAAGCATTCTTTTTTTACCGCTAGAAGGCTTTCTGATACGAGTTTTTATATTTTTCAAAGGTAACTTCAAATCAAAAACAATACGAGAAACCTCCCCGTCAAACGACCCAAACCTAACTCCATCTATAAGTCCCTTCGTTGCCGGAAAAGAAAAATCTTTAGAGAATCTTGCATTCGCCAAATCCACAACGAGTCGGCTTGGATTCTGTAATGAGAAAACTTCATATGTCGGGTTTTTATCGGTATCAATGGATATTCTTGCACCATCCTGGATTAAGCTAATGCGTAATTTTGATACATTAACGGTATCATTAGAGAGTGCAAACGGGGGATTCCATGCCAGAAAAATGAGGATAATAATTTTTGATATTTTTTTTAAGAAAATCATATGTTTATAATTATTTTGATTACATCCTTGCCAAAGCTATTAAATGAAATGTAAAAGTAAACAAGGTAAATAATTTTACCCTAATTAAATGTATAAATCTAATTTAAATTTATACGATAGTTAACAAATTATTAATGGATAAGGTAGTTATGCACGAAATTAAAACAAACTTCCAAATTCCATTCTTTTTTAAAAATTAAATACTTGGAAGAGTGTAGCAGTAAATCAATGAAAAATATCGATACAAAACAATGTAATATTATTTCTCTTCCAGATTTTGGAGAACGATTAAATGACAAACGAAATTCTTATAGACGCAGTCCACCAAGAAGAGGTGAGGGTTGCAGTATTAAAAAACAATCGATTAGAAGAGTATGATTTTGAGTTTGACTCAAGACTCCCAATTCGTGGAAATATATATCTAGCTAAAGTCACTAGAGTAGAGCCATCTCTTCAGGCTGCTTTTGTTGACTACGGAGGCAATAGGAACGCCTTCCTTCCTTTTTCTGAAATTCATCCTAATTACTACCAAATACCCGTTGCGGATAAAGAGGCTTTACTTCAGGCAAACAAAACTGCTGCTGAATCCGAAGAAATACCTGAAGTTTTGTCTGAAGATTCCGATGACCAGTCTCAGGTAGAGCATATCGGTGGTGACGACATAGATGAGATAGAAAAGATAAATAAGAAACGAAATATTAATATTACGAAAAAATATAAAATTCAGGAAGTAGTAAAAAAACATCAAATACTTTTAATACAAGTCGTAAAAGAAGAACGAGGAAACAAGGGCGCTGCAATAACGACATATACATCGATACCGGGAAGATATTGCGTTTTTATGCCCAATAGCACTTCTGGCGGTGGTGTTAGCAGAAGAATAAAGAGCTCTCAGGAAAGAAAGAAGTTAAAAAGTACATTGGATAAATTAAATGTCCCTGCGGAAATGGGTTTAATAATAAGAACTGCCGGAGCAAAGACAACTTCAACAGAAATAAAAAGAGATTATGCATACCTAACAAAAACATGGGATAAAATTAAAGAGGATACGCTATCCTCTAACGCACCCTCTTTGATATATGAGGACGGTGGAGTAATTCAAAGAACCCTAAGAGATCTATATACTAAAGATGTTGAAAGTATTTTTGTAGAAGGTGCAAAAACATATAAGGCTGCTAAAAGCTTTATGAAATTGTTAATGCCCAGTCACGCCGTCAAGGTTAAACAATGGAAAGAGACGTCTCCTATTTTTCAAAAAAATAATATCGAAAATCAACTTAGCTCAATATATGCAGATCAGGTGCACCTTCCTTCAGGCGGCTCGCTTGTCCTCAACCAAACAGAGGCTTTAGTTGCAATCGATGTTAACTCAGGTAGCTCAACCAAGTATCACAGTATTGAGGAAACTGCGGTCAAAACCAATCTTGAGGCTGCTGAAGAAATTGCCCGACAATTAAGGCTCAGAGATATGGCTGGGTTAGTTGTTATTGATTTCATTGATATGGAAAAATTTGGAAACAGAAGATCTGTAGAAAAAAAATTAAAAGAATCACTTAAGTCTGATAGGTCAAAAATTCAAGTTGGAAAAATCAGCTCTTTTGGTCTTTTAGAAATGTCTCGTCAGAGAATTAGGGCAAGTATTAAAGAGGGTGTTTACAGTAACTGCTCTCATTGCGATGGAACGGGGCTTGTTAGGTCAATAGATTCTAGAGCACTAGAGGTTTTGAGAAATATAAGCGAGGTGAGTAATAAAGAAAATATTAAGAAGATTGATGCTGAAATACCAAACGAAATATTAAATTATTTGGTTAATCAAAAACGAAATTTATTAATTGACCTCGAATCAAAAAAAGAGACATCAGTGAACTTCTTTGGTAATTCAACATTAAGGGGGAATGAAAGTATTATTAAAGCGTTTGACTCCAGTGGAAACGAAATTAAGATTGATAAAATTACTGATAATCCAAATAAAAATAATTTAGCGGACAATAAACAAGGTAAAAATAATAAGAATCGAAGAAAAAATAAAAATAACAATCAGCAAAGTCAAAATAAAAAAGTATTTAATGATGCAAATAAAAATAAAGATGAAAATAAGTCAGGAGAAAATAACCAAAAACAAGCAGTGGATTCTAAAAAAGATTCTACTGATCAACAAAGTCAAAATAAATTAAACACCCAGAATAAAAACCCTAAAGAAAAAGGAAATAATAAAAACTTCAAACAAAAGCAACGGGACGTTAGGGTAAAAGAAGTTACTGAAAAAACTAAGGAAGAAAATAACAACAAAAAAGAAAAAAACTTAGGTAATAAAAAGGAAAAGAGTCTGCTAAAAAAGGATGAGGCTCCTAAAAATGCTAACCATATAGGCGCTCCTCTCTCTGAAAATAAAAGTAAGAAAGAAAAAGCTAAGCCGAAAAAAGATACGCCACCTAAAAATGCTTACCATATAGGTGCCAACCTTGATGATAAGAAGGATAAGAAGGCTAAGAAAGAAAAACCAAAAAAAGAAAAAGAAAAATCTGGATGGTGGAGCAAAGGTTAACAATATTTAATATTGGATAATGTAAATTGTGTTAATATAAATAGTGAGTAA
>Ga0114994_10000918_pt1 | contig 20573 bp, 20 predicted proteins | sample ArcticOcean_MG_C_9_FD_87043 | JGI IMG/M metagenome (GOLD analysis project Ga0114994, IMG submission 87043) | Marine microbial communities from western Arctic Ocean - ArcticOcean_MG_CB2_152 | ecosystem: Environmental > Aquatic > Marine > Oceanic | place: Arctic Ocean: Canada Basin | collected...
CTTTATACTTAATGCCAAATCCCCCAACGGAGACCTTCACACTAAGTGGGAAGACTATAAAAAAACACTCAACCACCTGAGTCCAGAAGAAGCAAATAAATATAAGGTTATTATTATTGGTACAGGATTAGCTGGGGCTTCTGCCGCGGCCACGCTAGCAGAAAAAGGATTTAATATACATGCTTTTTCTTATCATGAATCTCCTAGGAGAGCACACAGCATTGCTGCCCAAGGCGGTATTAATGCAGCAAAAAACTATAAAAAAGATGGCGACAGTGTTATGAGACTCTTTTATGACACTATTAAAGGTGGGGACTTTAGGTCCAGAGAAGACAATGTATATCGCTTAGCAGAATTAAGTGCAAACATTATTGATCAATGTGTTGCGCAAGGAGTTCCTTTTGCAAGAGAATATGGGGGGTTGTTAGATAATCGATCATTTGGCGGCGTTCAAGTTTCTCGTACTTTCTATGCTAGGGGTCAAACTGGCCAACAACTGCTTTTGGGGGCATACTCTGCTTTAAGTAGACAAACAAATGCGAAAAAAGTTAAGTTTTACCCAAGACATGATATGTTAGACATTGTGACTGTAGACGGAAAAGCCAAAGGCGTTATAACAAGAAATTTATTAGATGGAAAAATTGAAGCGCACTCTGCTGATGTAGTAATTTTAGCTACAGGAGGATATTCTAATGTTTACTACCTATCTACCAATGCAATGGCCAGTAATGTTACTGCAAATTGGAGAGCGCATAAAAAAGGCGCCTTGTTTGCAAACCCAAGTTTTACTCAAATCCACCCAACCTGTATTCCGGTAAAAAATGATTTTCAGTCTAAGTTAACTTTGATGAGCGAAAGCTTGCGAAACGATGGTCGAGTATGGGTGCCCAAGAAAAAGAACGACACAAGAAAAGCGTCTGATATTCCAGAAGAAGAAAGAGACTATTATTTAGAAAGAATTTACCCAGCCTTTGGGAACCTTGTTCCTAGGGACGTAGCTAGTAGGAGAGCAAAAGAAGTTTGTGATAATGGTCAGGGTGTTGGCAATACAGGTATTGCTGTTTATCTTGACTTCAAAAAAGCAATACAAGAAAAAGGCAAAGACTATATTAAGGAAAAGTATGGAAATTTATTTGACATGTATCAGAATATCACAGATGAAAATCCCTACAAAACCCCGATGAAAATATATCCAGCTGTTCATTATACAATGGGAGGTTTGTGGGTTGATTATAATTTAATGACAACCATTCCTGGACTTTTTTCTATTGGGGAAAGTAATTTTTCAGATCATGGAGCTAACCGCTTGGGCGCCAGCGCCCTAATGCAAGGACTAGCAGACGGCTATTTTATTTCTCCCCACACAGTAATGGATTATTTAGCCAAAGAAAAACCTAATTTTTCAAACAAAACCGAACAAAAAGAATTTTTGGACGCAGTTAAAGAAACAGAAAAAGACATTGAACAGATTATGTCTATCAAGGGAGAGTTGGTTGTGGATGAAGTTCATAGAGAGCTTGGTAAGATTGTTTGGGATAAGGTGGGGATGGCACGAAACAAAGAGGGTTTAGAAAATGCAATCAGTTCTATACCAAAAATAAAAGAAAAATTTTGGAAAAATGTTTCTATACCGGGCAGCGACAAAGACATGAATCAAGAACTAGAAAAAGCGCTAAGATTAAAAGATTTTATAGAGTTAGCAGAATTAATGGCATATGACGCTTTAGACAGAAACGAATCTTGCGGTGGACATTTTAGAGAAGAATACCAAACAAAAGAAAACGAAGCCGAAAGAAATGATACGGATTTTAAATATGTTGCTGCTTGGGGATATAATAAAGACGGTAAACCCCACCTGTTTAAAGAAGATTTAAAGTATAATAATGTCAAACTAAAGACAAGAAGCTATAAGTAATGAATATTAATTTAAAAATTTGGAGACAAAAATCTAATAAGACCGAAGGAAAGCTTCACAAATATCGACTTGAAAACGTTGATCCGAATATTTCTTTTTTAGAAATGTTAGATATTTTAAACAACAAGCTAATTAAAGAACAACAAGACCCAGTTGCTTTTGACCACGACTGTAGAGAGGGAATATGTGGTTCATGCGGTTTTATGATTAATGGACGACCCCACGGCCCCCAGAAAGCTACCACTGTTTGTCAGTTACATATGAGATCGTTTAATGATGAAGATGATATTTTATTAGAACCTTTTAGAGCCAAATCATTTGGCGTGATTAAAGACTTGTCGGTAGATAGACAGTCTTTTGACCGTATTATTTCATCTGCTGGATTTGTATCCGTGAATACTGGTGAAGCGGGTGAAGCTAATCAAATCCCAATTGACAAAAGCAATGCCGACGAAGCATTTCTTTCTGCAGCATGTATTGGTTGTGGCGCTTGTGTGGCAGCCTGTAAAAATTCTTCAGCCATGTTGTTTACTTCGGCAAAAGTATCCCATTTAGCATTATTGCCTCAAGGAGAAAAAGAAAAAAAAGAAAGAGTTAATAAGATGGTTGCAACTATGGACGCAGAAGGGTTTGGAGCCTGTACAAACACAGGGGCATGTTCTGCGGAATGCCCAAAAGAAATTGGACAGACCAACATCGCTCGATTAAACAGAGAGTTTATCAAGGCGCAGGCCTCTAATCTTTTTGAAAAAAAATAGGCTAATTTTGAAAAAATATCATATTAAAAAAAAGAATGGGGATGAAGTTTTAGTAAGAAATATTTATTGTATTGGGCGTAACTATAGTGCACACATTAAAGAATTAAAGAATACTACACCAAAAGAACCCTTCTTTTTTCAAAAATCACTTCCAGCATTAAATACAACAAATAGAATTTATTTATCTGAAAATGAAGAAATTCAATATGAAGTAGAAGTTGTATTGTTAATTGGGAAAAATGGCACAAGTACTTCAATTCAAGATTCCATGTCTTTTGTAAGTGGATATACCATAGGAATTGATTTAACTAAGCGAAACTACCAAACTCAGCTAAAGAACGATAAGCTGCCCTGGCTTCTATCAAAATCTTTTTTAGGATCTGCGGTTGTTTCAGACTTTACAGAGCAGACAATTGAAGAAGATTTTTGGCTAAACCTTAATGATAGAAAAAAGCAGAAGGGGAACTCAAAACAGATGATATTTTCTTTTGCGGAACAAATTCATTTTTTATCGAATAAAATTCCTCTTATCGAGGGAGATTTAATATTTACCGGTACTCCGGAAGGGGTTGGCCCTTTAAAGGTTGGCGATAAAATTGAAATAGGTTTTGGAGACACTACCCTAAATAAACTTTCTGTTTTAGATTAGTTTTGTAGAGTAAAATTAATTGGGATGGTAATCCACACACCGACCTTAGTCTCACGTTGTTTAGCTGGTCTAAATCGTGTTTTTCTAAGAGCTGCAACAGCCGACTCATTTAAGCCCGTATTTGGGATACCCTTAAGAATAATTGTTTCTGTTACTTTCCCTTTTTTATCAATAAAGCACTGAACAATTACCTGACCTTCAATACCCGCTTCTTGTGCAATGTCTGGGTATACTGGCCTAATGGGCATCAATGGGACAGGAGCCTTATCATATGGAATAAATTTTACTTGTGGACCAGATGGAGGTGGAGGTGGTGCATCCCACGCATCAAAATTATCTAAATCTGTTTCCTCAATTGTTAGGTCATCTGCAAGATCGTCATCTTCTGATTCTACAGGGATAGAGGGCCTAGCAGGCGGTGGAGGCGTTTCAAATTGTTGCGTCTCCGGTATTTCAATATTCTCAATAATAATTTGACCTTCTGTTTCAATTTCGATATCATTTTCAAAGCGTTGTAAGCTATAAAAACTTAATAATGTTAAAATACAGCCAAACAAACCACCAATTCTTAATACAGTAGAATATTTTTGTTTTAAGGTGTATTCAGAGAGTTTTGCGCGAGTTAATAAGAAATTAACAGCTGAGGACACAGGGCTAATTTTTGAAAAGAATTTTTTTATAGTATCAAAATCCATTAATTAGGTGCCTTTACTTTAGTAGAATAATTTAATTTAAGAGCATCAGCTTTTCTTAGCTCATTGTGTATTCCAGAAATAATTTCCATTCTTGCAGCTTGATCGGCCTTCAATGAGACTGTTAGTTGTGGGTCCGAAGCTCTTTTTTCATACATTACGTGACGTACGTCGTCATTGCTAAATAATTTATCTTCGATAGATATTAATCCATCTTTAGATACCCATATGTCTGATGTGTGTCTTTTAGACTCTAGTTTTTCAATACGCTCTGCCTTAGGCAAAGAAACTGGAAGACCTGAATATTCTCTTAATACGGTTGTAACCATAAAAAAGATAAGAAGCATAAATATAATATCAGGCATTGAGGAGGTTGATATTTTTGATTCTACGCCAGACTTTCTTCTAAATTTCATTCTGTCTCCGCTATTGATATACGAGTAGCTTTTGCTAATTTTAATTGATCTAAGACTTGTATATATACATCATATTGTGCTTTTTCATGAGCCTTTACAGATACAATTAGTTTGTCATTTTCTCTCAATTTTTCTTGGACCCTTCGGCTCAAGTTTTTTAGCTCTACAGGTTCACCGCCAAGCAAAACAGCGCCAGAAGCGCTAATTAAACAATTAAGAATATTTTTCTTATTGATTTCTAGTTCTTGACCTTCCGCCGGTAAAATGATTCCTAACCCTTTATCCATGTCGATAGTTGTAGTTACTAAGAAGAATATTAACAACAAAAAGGCAATATCTGCCATTCCACCATCAGGAATAGTTCCAGTTCTAGCTTTTCTCTCTCTTATAGCCATTTAAAAATTATTTGGCGTCTCTTAAGAGATCTGTTAGCTCAATTGATCTTTCTTCCATATCTAAAACCATTCCATCAATCATAGAAGAAAAGAAGTTTTGAGCGATTTGAATAATCATCGCAACAATTAATCCAAAAGCAGTTGTTAACAATGCTTGAGAAATACCTACAGCCACTACTGCCGGCGAAATATCGTTTGCCGCTGCAATAGCGTCAAATGCAAAAATCATACCAGCTACAGTTCCTGTAAAGCCCATCATCGGTGCAATAGCAATAATTGCTGTCAACCAACCCATATTTTTTTCTAAGAAAGCCATTTCCAGAGACCCTGCGTTTTCAATCGCTTTTTCTATTCGGTCACTTCCCTTACCAACCCTTTTTAAGCCAGCTGAACAAATATTTGATACAGGTCCATCATGACTAGTACAAACACCCAAAGCTTTTTTTGATCCACCAGACTTTAATGACTGTCTTAATGCGTCCATAAACCCTTCAGAATCGGCTTGTGATTGATTTAATGAATATGCACGCTCTCCGACTAACCCTAGGCCTGCTAATAAAAGTAATAAAATTGGCCACATAAACGGGCCACCTTCTAAAAATAATTCTACCATTTAAATCCTCCTAATGTGTTAAATGTCCAAAAACTTAGCTTATAACATAAGCAATGTCAAATATTTATAATAGACATAAAACTGCATCTTCAATGTCTTTATTTAGGCAGTAATTAAGTTTAACTGCATAAATTGGAATACCTATTTCTTCTTTAAAATCTACCAATTTAACCCAATCTTTTTCGGTACATACGATTGAGCATACATTATATTCTTCTATATTAGAAAGAATTGTGAGTATGTCTTTTTTAGTAAAATTATGATGATCAGAATAGGTTAAATGCTTTTCAACATTGATATCCAGGCTTTTTAAACTCCGCTGAAAGCTTTCTGGCTTACCAATGCCACACAAGGACATTACATTTTTTAATTTTGACAATTGTTTTACGGTTATCTTAGATATATCATCTGACGACAATAGTTCTTCTTGAAAGCTAATATTGAGAGGCAGACTATTGCTTGGAGGTGTTTGGCCAGTATATAAATTCATTTTAGTAGTAATGATAATATCAGCTCGCCCTAGATTATAAAATGGCTCCCTTAGCAAACCCCACGGGAAAGTCCTTTTGTTTTTATTTTTTAGTTCATCAGGACTTAAAAGCACAACATCAATATCTCGATCTAATTTGCGATGTTGAAAAGCATCATCTAGTATAATAATATCACAACCAAGCTTTAACAGCTCTTTTGCACCCAAAATTTTATCACCTGATATATAAACTGGTATAGAAGGAGAAAGATTGTTTTTTAGAACCATAGCTTCGTCGCCAGAATCTTGCCAAGAATGGTTGTTGAATAAAAAATTATGATTGCTATTGTTTCTTCCATACCCCCTTGTTACTACTCCAACAGCAAACCCCTTCTTATTCTTTAAAAAATTAGATAAAGCAATAGTAAAAGGAGTTTTCCCAGCACCACCTAAAGAAATATTTCCCACACTAATAACTTTAGCCTTTATTTTGGTAGGACTTATAATACCGTTGTCATATAAGTAGTTTTTTATTTTAATAAATATCAAATGTATTGGGAAAAAAAATAAAATTTTTTTAATAATATTATGCATCCGAGGAAGCCTTTTTGTCTGTTAAAAATAGAGAATCTTTAACAATGCTTAAGCAGTCAGCAACAGACTGTTCTTTATTAAAATAAAGAGGATCTCCAACAACCATTTTTGTTCTACTAAAGGGTTTGCTAATATAAAAAGTATGCCAATTTTTAAACTTCCAACTTTTTGATACATGACCAATAACTGGTATAATGGGCACACCACTTTCTCTTGCTAAGCGCACCGCACCCGCCTTTGGCACATGCTCAGGCCCAGTTGGACCATCTGGAGTGATAATAAGTTGAATCGAGGGCTCCTTCAGTAGTTTTACCATATTTTTGTAAGCTTCACTACCACCCTTACCACTTGAACCTCTGATAAACTTATAACCCATTTTTATTCCTACATCAACAATTAGGCTCCCATCCCTACTTTTACTTGCAAGCCCAATATAGTTTTTATTGGCAAAGTACTTAAAAACAGATAAAACCTTTCCATGCCAGGTAACCAAAATGAAAGATCGCTTCTTATCTATTAAGTTGGTGATATTTTCTTCTCCAACTACAGTCCACTTATTAAATCCATATAAAAATTGGATTATAAGTTTTAGTGCGAATGTTTTGATTTTATACATCATAATTTTATTGTAGAATATGTTTTGCAGCCTCTTGATATGCACTTGTTTTCGATTCCAATGAATCTATAAGTAAAGCATAATCTTTTTTTATGGTTTTTTTACCATCTTCAGATAGTAAATAAATAACTTCCTTCATTATATTATCAGCGCTCATATTGTTTTGCAACAACTCTTTAACTACATTTTTTCCACTAATAAGATTTACTAAAGATAAATATTTAACAGATGACATTCTTTGCGCTAAGAACCAGGTGATAGGAGATAGTTGATAGCACACAACCATTGGACAGCCGAGAATTGCGGTTTCAAGAGTTGCTGTACCCGAACATACAATTGCAGCATCTGCAATAGATAAGATTTCATGATGATTATCCTTGGTGGTTATAACATGATCGGGAATATTGTCGATATCAACATTTGGAGCTTCTAGCAATATAGGTACTATATTATAAGATGAATTTTTTTGCATAAGACCCAATGTTTGTAAAAAAATAGGCCAATGTTTCTGAATTTCAGACTTTCTGCTACCAGGCATTAAAACCACAACCTTATCGTTTGGCAAAATATTATACCCTATGATGCTTTTCAATATCGTATTTACAAGATTTTTATCTGATTTAATTTTTTGGAGCTCTATTAAGGGGTTTCCAACGTATGAAATTTCAATATTACGTTTTTTAAACCAATCTTTTTCTAATGGGATAATACTAATGCGCTTATCCGTGTTTTGCTCCAAAGTTTTTGCTCGAGAACTTCTCCACGCCCAAACCTGCGGTAAGATAAAATAAGAGACCTCTATATCCATTTTAGATATTTTTTTTGCCAACTTTAGGTTAAATCCGGGGTAGTCAATTAGGATAACTTTTTCAGGCTTTGTTTGTTTAATGAAGGATAGTGTTTTATTAAAAATCTTCTTAATTCTGGGATAGTGTTTTAATATTTCAACAAGGCCAATTACATTAAGATTTTTAATATGGTCAATTGGTACCAACCCTTGTTTTATCATTTTGTCACCACCAATTCCACAAAATTTATAAGTGGGGTTAGACTGTTTTAATGCCTTTATAAGTTCAGCGCCATGTAGATCTCCTGAATCTTCACCAGCAATAATAACTATTTTTTTATGAGCCATTTGTAATAATTTTTTTTTCAATATCTAAAGCAATTTCTAGTGCTTGTAAACCCTGTTTTCCGTCAACCAAAGGAGGTTGTCTATTGTTTATAGAGTCAATAAAATTATTTATCTCTGCTAAAAGAGCATCTTGTTTCTCCGGTATTATTTTATCATAAAATAAGTTTTTTGATCCCCCAGCAGTATCAATAAGCTGTTCTTTGCAATTATCAGAAAATACAGAAGTTTTTTCAAGCCCATACACCTCAATTTGAGGTATCATCAAATCTGTAATAGTGTAAAGATTTTTTTCATATGTACGAATTTTTCTAACATAATTTTGAGCAATCCTACTAGATTTTAAATTTGCGACGACTCCATTTTCAAATTTAATATGCGCATGTGCAAGATCTACCGTGTTACTCATCATTTTAGCGCCACTAGCATGAATATCTACAATGGTTGAATCTACCATAGATAAAATCAAATCAATGTCATGTACCATTAAATCTAAAACTACTGGAACCTCGGTGCCTCTTGCTTGAAAAGGAGCCAACCGCTCTATTTCAATATAATGTGGGGATGAAACAATCTTTTTAAGTTTATTAATAGTGGGGTTAAATCTTTCAATATGACCTACTTGTACAATGCATTTTTTAGACGCGGCCATTTGAATGATTTCATCAGCCTCTTTTGTAGTACTTGTTATAGGCTTCTCAATAAAAACATCTTTATTTTGCTCCAAACATTTGATAGCGATTTGATGGTGAAAATTAGTAGGAGTAACAATATGTAATCCATCTGATATAGATATTAAGTCATCAATTTTTTGGAATGATTTTACTGAAAATTCTTCAGCTATTCTTTTGGCACTATCTTGATTGGTATCAAAAAAGCCAACAAAATCAATATGAGCATGCTTAGATAAATGATTAATATGATATTTACCTAAATGTCCTGCACCTATAACACCAATCTTAATTTTTTTTTGCATCATTGTCCTTTAATAAAGTATGCAACATCACCTTCTTGCATAATATAGTCTCTACCAACATTTTTCACCAAGCCCAATGTTTTTAATTCTTTAATGCTGTCCTGATATTTTATGGCATCATCAAAAGTATATATTTCTGCTTTAATAAATTTTGTTGCAAAATCTGTATGAATTTCTGCTGCAGCATCTACCGCACAATCATTCTTGTTAATGGTCCAACCACGGACTTCCATTTCACCACATGTAAAAAATGTTTGAAGCCCAAGCGTGCTGTACGCTTCTTTTATCAAAGTACTCAATCCAGTTTCTTTCAAATTGTAGTCTTCTAAAATTATTTTTTTCTCTTCCTCGTCAAAGTCAGCCATTTCTGCTTCCAATTTTCCATTAATAGCAACAAAAGACGAATGATTATTTACAGCAACTTTCTTGGCTTGTGAAAGCTGGTCTTTGTCAGAAAAATTATCATCTATGTTTGCCACATAAATCATCGGTTTATCAGTTAAAAGAAATAAATTTTTAATTACTTCGTCTTGTTTTGAATCTCTTTTAAATGATCTCGCAGCTATCCCTTGATTTAAATGAGCCAAAAGACCCGTTAGAGCTGATTCCGCTATTTTACCTTCTGGTTTATTAGCATTGAGAAGTTTTTGATTTTTTTGTAAAGATTTTTCTACGGTCTTCATATCAGCCAATACCAATTCAGTATTAATAATTTCCATATCATCTAATGGATCTAGGCGATTTTCAACATGTGTAATATTTTTATCAGAAAAAAATCGAACAACTTGGACGACAACTTTCACAGATCGGATTTGTGACAAAAATTGATTGCCAAGACCCTCTCCTTGGTGTGCATTTTTTACTAAACCTGCAATATCAATAAACTCTATTGTGTTATAGATTGTTTTTTCTGGTTTAAAAATTTTAGATAGAGCGTCAAGCCTTACATCTGGAACTTCTACTACTCCAGTATTTGGCTCTATAGTACAGAAAGGATAATTTTCTGCAGCAATATTATTTTTGCTCAAAGCATTAAATAGGGTTGACTTCCCCACATTTGGTAATCCTACAAATCCACAATTTAATTTCATTGTGAGAATATAATACTTAATTGAATTAGTATTTATTAAATTGAATTTCTATGAGTAAACAATGGGCAATCATTTTAGGGTGTTCTACGGGACACGGAGCTGCAACCGCACTAGCGTTAGCTAAGGAGGGGTACGGCATTATTGGATTTCACCTAGATCGAGGTCCTATAAAAAAAGAAGCAGAAGCTCTAAAAAAAGAAATACAAAAAATCAATGGCGGCAATGCACATTTTTGGAATGAGAATGCAGCAGACAAAGAAATTATGTCTAAGCATATAGAAGAAATTGTTTCAATTACTAAAAATCAACCAATCAAACTGTTGATGCATTCCATTGCTTTTGGGAGCACCACTAATTTTTTTGAACCTACGCCAGTAAGACAAAGACAAATGGATATGACACAACATGTAATGGCACACTGCCTTATTTATTGGACTCAACTATTACTTGAACATAAGCTTTTATCGAAAGGATCTAGAATTCTTGGCTTAACCAGCGAAGGAAGCTATAAAGCAATGGAAGGGTATGGGCCTGTAGGGGTGGCAAAAGCATCTTTAGAGGCTGTTATTAGACAAATAGGATGGGAGCTCGGGTCTAAGGGTATTACTGCCAATACAATACAAGCAGGCATTACTCCAACACGAGCATTAACAAAAATTTCTGATAATTGGGAAGAGTGGATAGAGAAAACAGTTGAAAGAAATCCTATGGGAAGAACCACAACCCCAGAAGATGTAGCAGGGTTGGTAAGCTTGTTATTATCAGATAAAGCAGATTTTGTGAATTGTTCTACTATTTTTTGCGATGGTGGCGAACATCGTTCTTTATAAGACTTAAACCCTGTTTTATTAAACCCCAACCATTTACAATAAGTTGCATTCCATTTGTAGCTTTAGTCACTTTTCTCTTTTTCACATCTCGCATTACTCTCTTTAAACCTGATATCAAGATATGCCCCCTATACCTGTTATATTAAATTGATCTAAACCAAAGTATCTGATTAGACTGCCCCAAATTAATTTTGGGTTTGTAGTAAAAATTTGTTCTGTATTATCATGAACTAACCAATCACCCCTTTTTATTTCGTCTTGTAATTGATCTACCTCCCAAGCCGCATGCCCAAAGATTAATTTTGTATTTTTAGGATTTTTATCGTCAAATAAAATCTTTTGTATTAAATCAAGGTCATTAGAAAGTTTAATTTTTTCTGATATATCAAATAAAATATTTGAATTATCTGTTTCGCTTAAAACACACGCTTCATGCAGCATGACTGGTCCCCCAAAATAAATTTTTTCTGACTCAGCAATAAGATCTTTAAAAAACTTATTTTTTAAGCCAGTACCGACCACCTTCATCTGGCTAATAGGTTTGTTAATGATTAAACCTAACACACCCTCATTGTTGTGTTCACATATAAGAACAACACTTTCTGCAAAGTATGGGTCTATCATATTTGGCATCGCGACCAATAGTTTATTTTTTAAGTTGTCCATTTTATTTATCCATAAACATAAATGTTTTTTTGAATCAATTCTATAGTTAAGTAAGTTATGCGTTAAGTTTTTTGTGAAAAAGAATAAAAAAATGAAAAATAAATTATTAATTAGAGGGGCAAGGCAACACAATCTTAAAGATATCAATGTTGATATTGAAAAAAATAAGTTAATTGTGATTACCGGCCCATCTGGATCGGGTAAGTCTTCACTGGCATTTGATACAATATATGCAGAAGGACAAAGACGATATGTTGAATCACTTTCTGCTTATGCGCGACAATTTTTAGACTTAATGGAAAAGCCAGATGTAGACACCATTGAAGGCTTGTCCCCAGCTATATCGATTGAACAAAAAACTGGTTCACGCAATCCAAGATCTACAGTTGGAACCATTACAGAAATACATGACTATTTAAGATTGCTATACGCTAGTATTGGTAAGCCACATTGCTGGGAGTGTAATCGTGAAATTAATCGACAAACACCAGAACAAATAGTAGAGCAGATTTTGAAATTACATCATGATGATAAAGCATATATTCTATCCCCTGTTGTTCAGGGGCGCAAAGGTGAGCATAAGAATGTTATCGACGACATTAAAAAGAAAGGATTTTTAAGAGCAAGAATTGATAAAAAAATTGTTTCTTTGAGAAAGCCCGATCCTTTAGAAAAAAATAAGAATCATGATATAGATGTTTTAGTTGATCGAGTGATGATCAATAAAGATGTAAGGTCCCGTTTATTAGAATCTGTAGAGCTGGCATTAAAGATGGGCGGAGGTATTTGTATTATCAGTATTAATGGGAGGGAAGACTTTATGTTTAGTGAGCATTTTGCTTGTGCCTATCACCCATATATAATGCTATCTGAATTAAAGCCCAGAATGTTTTCATTTAACTCGCCATATGGTGCATGCCAACAATGTGACGGCCTAGGATATATTACAGAAATTGACCCAAATCTAGTTGTACCAAATAATAAAAAATCACTTATCCAAGAAGCCATTCGTCCAATAGGAAGTCAACCAAAAGGGTTTCATGGAAATAAGCTAAGGGCTTTAGCTAGAGAGCACCCACTTTCTTTTTCTAAACCATGGAACCAGTTAAGCAAAGAAGTAAGAAATATCATCTTGTATGGATTAAAGGGACATAACCTGGATATTGATTTTAAAAATAAAAAATGGTCTGGGACCTATACCGGTGAATGGGAGGGGGTAATTCCAGAATTACAACGGCGCTATAAGCAAACACAATCTTATGGGATACGCCGTTGGATTGAAAGTTTTATGAGTACGAGAAAATGTGATGCTTGCGCTGGCAAAAGATTAAAAGAGTCTTCAATGCATGTTAAAATAGATACAGAAAATATAGGAGATTTATGCTCTAAAAATATAGAAGATGCACTACAATTTTTTGAAAAGTTCAAAATATCTAAAAGTGACCATGCAATTGCAGACGGTATTTTGAAAGAGGTAAAAAAGCGACTTAATTTTTTAATCAATGTTGGTCTTAGCTACCTAACGCTAGACAGAGCTTCACGCACCCTATCTGGTGGGGAGGCCCAAAGAATTAGATTGGCATCTCAAGTAGGTTCTCAACTTACTGGAGTATTATATGTGTTAGATGAGCCATCAATAGGCCTTCATCCCAGAGATAACGATCGTTTAATTCAGACCCTAAAATCATTAAAAGATATTGGCAATACGGTCATTGTAGTAGAACATGATTTAAACACAGTTCAATCTGCAGATCAAATTATTGATATGGGCCCTAAGGCTGGAGCTCATGGCGGGGAAGTTGTTTTTTCTGGGACACTAAAAGAAATTCTGTCTGATAAAAATACATTGACCGGCCAATATTTATCTGGGAAAAAGTACATTCCATTACCCGAATATAGAACAGTGACATTTGATCATTTTACCATCCAGGGAGCTAAGGGAAATAATCTAAAGAATATTAATGTCAGCTTCCCATATGATAGGTTGATAGCAGTCACGGGCGTATCTGGAAGTGGAAAAAGTTCGCTGATTAATCAAACACTTTATCCGGCTTTATCAAATCTGGTGAACTTGAGCGTTAAAGATATGTTACCCTTTACAAACCTATTGAGAGCCGATAGAGTAGAAAGAGTTGTTAATGTAGATCAAAAGCCAATTGGTAAAACTCCAAGGTCAAATCCAGCAACATACACAGGCATTTTTACACACATAAGAGACTTATTTGCACAAACAAGAGAAGCAAAATTAAGAGGATACAAGCTTGGTAGGTTTTCATTTAATGTTAAAGGCGGAAGATGTGAGAAGTGTCAAGGAGCTGGTATTATTAAAATCGAAATGAATTTTTTGCCTGACGTATATGTTAATTGTGAAGACTGTAATGGGAAAAGATATAATAATGAAACATTACAGATTGAATATAAGGGTTTAAATATTGCTGATATATTGGCACTGTCTGTAGATGATGCACGTATTTTCTTTAAAAATATATTTTCTATTAAAAAGCGTCTTGATACCCTACATGACGTAGGGTTGGGATATATTAAATTGGGACAGCAAGCAACCACCCTATCTGGCGGAGAAGCCCAAAGAGTCAAACTGTCTACAGAGCTCTCAAAAAATAATACAAAAAATACTGTTTATTTTTTAGATGAACCTACAACCGGGTTACACGTAGATGATATTCAAATGCTAATGTCTGTTTTGCAAAAACTAGTCTCACAAGGAAATACTGTTATAGTTATTGAACATAACTTAGATGTTATTAAATGCGCAGATTGGATTATTGATTTAGGCCCAGAAGGCGGAGAAGGTGGGGGTGAAGTAGTTGCTGAAGGTACTGTTTTGGAAATTTCACATAACAAAAAATCAATCACAGGGCATTTCCTAAAAAAAGTATTAAAATAATTTTTTGGATAACCATGTTTCTCTAATTATCTTAGTGTATAGTGGATACCGAAGAAAAAATAGTTATTTCGTCAAACGAAGAACGAAATTTTGATAAACAAATTAGACCCCAACTTTTTGATGAGTTTGTTGGGCAGGAAGCCTTAGTACACTCTTTAAAAACTTATATATTAGCAGCAAAAGAAAGAGAAGAGGCTTTAGACCACATTTTATTATATGGTCCTCCCGGATTAGGGAAAACCACACTATCTAATATTATTGCTGCAGAATTAGGGCAAGGTTTTTATTCATCTTCGGGTCCAGTAATCTCTATTCCAGGAGACTTGTCTGGGATGCTAACAAATTTGCAAAATTGTGATGTATTATTTATAGATGAAATTCATAGAATGAATACTTCGGTTGAAGAATATTTGTATTCTGCTATGGAAGACTATAAGATTGATATTTTAATTGATTCAGGACCTAATGCCAGGACAGTAAGAATAGATTTAGAGCCATTTACTTTGGTTGGTGCGACTACAAGGTTAGGAAATATTTCTACCCCCATGAGAGATAGGTTTGGAGCCATCTTTCGCGTTGATTTTTATAATACAGATGACCTACTTAAAATTTTAGAGAGAACAGCAAATATATTAAACGTGAATGTAGATGAAGATGCTTTATATGAAATTGCTCGCAGATCTCGCGGCACTCCAAGAATTGCAAATAGAGTGCTAAAAAGAGTCCGAGATTTTGCACAAGTAAAAAAAATTAAAATAATTAATATAGAGTTTGCTAAAAGCTCATTAGAAAGTATAGGAATTGATGAAAACGGGCTAGAAGAGATGGATAAAAAAATCTTAAAAAATCTTATTCTCAATTTTAACGGAGGTCCTACTGGAGGAAAATCTTTAGCAATATCTGTGAATGAAGATCTACAAACTATTGAAGACGTCTATGAGCCCTATTTAATAAAAGAAGGTTTTATTGATAGAACATCAAGGGGACGTAAAGCCACAGATAAAGCATATAAATTATTTGGAATACAAAAACAAAAATAAATAGGAGAATTAATTTAATGATCGAAAAAAAGAAAAAATACAAATTAACAGACTTCCGCTATCAGCTTCCTAAGAAGTTTATTGCACAAAAACCAAAACCAAAAAGAGATAATGCTAAAATGATGGTTTTAAATAGAGAAGATCGATCCATTAAACACAGTAAGTTTTCTAATATTATTGATCATTTTAAGAAAAATGATCTATTAATTATGAATAACACTAAAGTATTCCCAGCTAAGCTTTATGCCACCAAAGATAGAACAGATGCAAAAGTTGAAATCTTTTTATTGAGAGAGTTAGGCGACAGGCTTTGGGAAGTCCTAGTTAAGCCGGCAAGGAAAGTTAGAATTGGGAATAAGCTCATTCTTTCTAAGAGCTTATTCTGTGATGTTATTGATAATACCGTATCAGGTGGGAGGGTAGTTAGGTTTGAATTTGGCGATGAAAACTTTGACGACATTTTGACTAAAATTGGTAATCCGCCCCTACCTCCATATATTGAAAGGCCGACCACAAAGAGGGACACAGAAAGATATCAGACAGTATATGCAGAAAAAAGAGGCGCAGTAGCAGCGCCGATTGCTGGGCTACATTTTACCCCCGAGCTAATTACAGCTTTAAAGAAAAAAGGTGTCCGAATCTATAATATTACACTTCATATAGGATTAGGGACTTTTAAACCAGTACAGGTAGAAGACCTAAACAGGCACCATATGGACTCTGAATATTTTGAAGTTAGCCCAGAAACTGCTTTAGCAATTAATGAGGCTAAAAGAAAAAGAAGAAGAATCTTTGCAGTAGGAACATCTACAGTGAGAGCACTAGAAACCGTTAATGTATCAGGTTTCCAGATTTCTCCTAAAAAAGGTTGGACCAATAAGTTTATCCATCCACCACATGAGTTTAAAATCGTAGATGGGTTAATTACTAGTTTTCATGAACCAGAAAGCACTTTATTGATGCTTACTTCAGCGTTTGCAGGATATAATTTTGTTAAAGAATCGTATAAGGTTGCCAAAAAGAAAAACTATAGATTTCTAGCTTATGGCGATGCAATGCTTATTATATAATGTGGGATGAATGTTGGAGTAATAGTTGCCGGAGGAAAAGGAAATAGGTTTGGCGGGTACAAGCAAACGGCTATTTTAAATAATAGGCCACTATATCAATATAGTCTGGATGTTTTTAATAACTCCGATACAATAGACTCTATTTATTTGGTGGTTCCAAAAGACTTATATCCCGTAATTAAAAAGGACTTATCTACATACAATAACAATAAGCCTATTATTCTATGTGAAGGGGGAGAAACTAGATCTGACTCCGTCTATAATGCGATTAAGAAATTAAATAGCGATACAAAAAGTGTGTTTATACATGATGCGGCTCGACCATTAATTAATAATGAACATATTGAAAGCTTATCTATGGCATGCAAAAAAAGTGATGGGGCTATATTAGCTCACCCAGTTTCTGATACATTAAAAAAAATCAATAATCAGAATATAGATTTTACAGTAGATAGAAAAAATCTTTGGCTAGCAGAAACACCCCAAGCATTTAATTTAGCTCCCTTAAAAACCTGCTATAAAAATATGGATATAAATGATAGAAAAATTTTTACAGACGAAGCAAGTTTGATGGAGCATAACGGTTACTCGGTTCAAATTGTTCACAACAAAAATATGAATATTAAAATAACAGAAATCGAAGATATCGCCCTTGTTAAAGGAATGTTATATCAAGAAAGTAGAGTTGGAATAGGAGTAGATTTTCATTCGCTTATTAAAGGAGATCATCTCGTTGTGGGTGGCTATAAAATCAATTGTGAATTTTCATCAGACGCACACTCAGACGGGGATGTTTTAACCCACGCTATAACAGATGCTTTATTGGGAGCATTGAACTTGGGAGATATAGGAGAGCATTTTCCCAATACGCCCGAATATTTAAATATATCTAGCATTGAACTATTACAAAAAATTATAAAAAAAATACCAAACAACGTTAAAATAGCTATGATTGATGTTTCAATCGTACTTAATAAGCCAAAAATTTCTCCTCATAAACAAGCTATCAAAGCATCTTTGTCGGAGAAGTTAGGTATTGATAAAAATATTATTTCAATCAAAGCAACCACTACAAACGGGTTAAAATTTTTAGATATGACAAATGGCTGGGGCTGTGAAGCAATAGTTACTCTGAATAATGAAAATTAATTCCTACGCTAAAATTAATCTTGGGTTGCATGTCCTTGATAAAAGAGTAGATGGATTCCATAATATCACCACAATTTTCCAAGAAATTGATTTTTATGATCAATTAACAATAGAGAAGTCAAAGACAATGATTTTTGATACAAATGCTACCTGGTTAGATGCAACTAATAATACCTGTATAAGTGCAATTGAAATTTTAAAACAACATCACCCCGATTTGCCTAATTTTAAAATATTTTTACAAAAAAACATTCCTACAAATGCAGGTCTAGGCGGAGGATCTAGCAATGGGACAGCAATCTTGAAAGGAATTAATCAACTATGTAGCTTAAATATCCAAGAAAAAGAAATGAAAAAATTAGCAGAAAAAATTAGCGCAGACTCTACATTCTTTGTTGATGGAGGAATGCAGGGCGCTGAAGAAAAAGGGCAAAAATTGTACCCTATAAAAAATATTCAATTAGATAATTATATCTTACTTATAATGCCCGATATAAAAGTCCAAACTTCAGAGGCTTTTATGTTTATAAAAAAGTATTTGGTAAAAGGAGAAACCCACATTAAGTTGTCGCAAATGTTGGAAGAGCTTAAACTTAAAAACTTAAGCTCCGAGTTATTTTACAATGATTTTGAGATGCATGTTTTTAAGACACATCCAGAAATTGGCAAAATCAAATTAGAGATTTTGGATTTAGGTGCAAAATACGCCAGTTTGTCGGGTAGTGGTTCGACTGTGTTTGGAATATTCTCAGACAAAAAAACAGCGCAAAAAGCGCAGTCTTTTTTCAGTCCCCATTACTCTACAATTATAGCGAATCCAAAAATTTAATTTGGGGGGTCGTCTAATTGGCAGGACACCTGGTTTTGGTCCAGGCAGTCGGGGTTCGAGTCCCTGCTCCCCAACAAAAAAAATTATGGGACAATATATACAAAAAATATTTTCCGGTACTAGTAACCGCGAGCTAACTGCTAAAATTGCAGAGCAAGCCAACCTACCAGTTGGTGACCTTGTAATTGAAAGATTTAGTGATGGCGAAATGTGGGTAAAGTATAATGAAAATTTACGCGGTAATGATGTTTATATCGTGCAAAGTACCAATGCTCCAGGAGATAATATTATTGAATTAGCATTATTAATTGATGCTGCTAAGCGCGCAAGTGCAGAAAAAATTAATATAGTCATCCCTTACTTTGGGTATTCTAGGCAAGACAGAAAAGATGAACCCAGAGTTCCTATATCTGCTAAGGTGATGATGGATATCTTTACACAAGCCGGAGCAGATAGAATTATTACTATGGATCTACACTCTACACAAATACAGGGGTTTGCTAGTATCCCGATTGATAATTTATATGGAAGTTTAGTATTAATGGATGAGTTAACAGCTTATTTTTATAACATGAAAAATGAACATAAATGTGTCGTGCTATCTCCTGATATGGGATCAAACAAGCTAAGTCAATCTTATGCTAGAAAATTAGGAATTGGTTTTGCATTAATAGATAAAAGACGAAATGAGCACAATCAATCTGAAGTAGCACACCTGGTAGGTGACCTAGAAGATAGGCATGTATTAATTATTGATGACATGATTGATACAGCAGGCACTATTTTTAATGCTGCTATGGTAGCAAAAGAAAAAGGTGCGGTGTCAGTAACTGTTGCTGCTACGCATGGAGTTTTATCGGGTGATGCAATAGAAAGATTATCACATAAAAATATTGATAAAGTATTTTTATCTGATACGGTACATATACCGGAAGATAAAAAATTTGAAAAACTAACAATTGTATCTTCAGCAAAAATATTTGCAGACACAATTAATAGAATTCATAAAGGTGAATCAGTAAGTCAACTATTTGGGAAAGTAACATGAGCAAATTTGAAAAATTAGAAGTAGATATTCGTAAAGAACAAGGTACATCAGCAGCTAGAAGAACTAGATTGCGCGATCGAGTACCAGCTATTTTATACCATTCTGGGGCAGAAGCAACTCCCTTAGCGATGGACAAAAAAAGCTTTAATAAAGCATTGAAAACAGGACAAATGATTTTTGAGATTATTGTAGAGAAGAAATCACAATTTGTTCTTTTAAAGGAAGTCCAATATCATCCCGTCACCGATGAAGTGATGCATGTCGATTTTCAGAAAGTGAGAGAAGACGAAAAGATATCATTAGAGGTTGCTGTAAGAGGAACTGGAGAATCTCAGGGTGTAAAATTAGGTGGAATTTTAGTACAACTTCTTAACGCCGTTACTATTAAATGTAAACCTTCTGAAATTCCAGAATTCTTGGAAATTGATGTAACAGATATGGAAATGAATACTAATCTCTTCGTTAAGGATATCGTATTGCCCGAAGACGTAGAGATGATAACAGTAGAAGATATTGCTGTAATGTCTGTCCAAGAGCCTAAAGAAGAAAAAGAAGAAGAAGAAGCTCTTGATGATATAGACGAAGAAGGCGCAGATGGTGACGAAGAGTCATCTGGCGATACTTCTGAAGAATCAAATAATGAGTCAGATGGAGAAAAGAAGTAATGATGATTTTTGTTGGACTGGGAAATAGCGAATCAAAATATCTTTCTACTAAGCA
>Ga0114994_10000921_pt1 | contig 20536 bp, 13 predicted proteins | sample ArcticOcean_MG_C_9_FD_87043 | JGI IMG/M metagenome (GOLD analysis project Ga0114994, IMG submission 87043) | Marine microbial communities from western Arctic Ocean - ArcticOcean_MG_CB2_152 | ecosystem: Environmental > Aquatic > Marine > Oceanic | place: Arctic Ocean: Canada Basin | collected...
GAGTACGAGTACGCGTTGGGTCGCATGTCGTTTGGATTGTTCGACCCGGCGGACGTGGTCGTCGCTGTAGAAGATTGCACGAACATCATCCAGCAACCTGCATCAAAACCGGCGGTGCCCTAGGCCCTGGTCGATGCTCGCATTAGAGCGAGGAAGCCGCCCATCGACGCGTCCTCCATCAAATCGTACGACATCGAGACGCGCTTCGTCGTGTCCGATAGGAGAGGCGCCGGGTTGAGAGGGCGTTTGTTAACCAAGGGCTTCTGCGTGGCGGCGCCGCGCGGCGCGGAAGACCAGGACGCCGGGTCGCGCTTGGACGTGTGGTTCGTGGGCAGGTCCGTGGAACCCATCAGCGACGACCCCAAGCAATTGATGCGCTGGGAGGCCCTCTTCGGGTCCAACGCGCTGCCGCCGCCGCCTTTACTCAAGAAGGCGACGCGCTGGCTCTTGCGGGTGGGCCAGGGCATCGAGCTCGCCCCGCCCTCGAAGCAGGGCTTCCAGGCGTATTGTGTAGCCAAGCCCATGCTCGGCTTCGTCGACGTGCTCTACGCCGACGACTGCATCCGCGTCACGCGCGGCAACCGCGGCTCATTGGTCGTGACGCAGCACGTTTGAGACATTACCTCCGCGCGAGTTCCTATACCACGCGGGCATAAAGGACACGTCTCTTTAGTAAGCCCCCTTTTGTCGCGCGGCGAGCAGCTCGGCTTCGTCCTGGATTGCTCGTCGGCGCGCCCCGCCCATCTCTCCGGCAAGGGAATCCGAGGGCGAGGGGTGTTCAGAACGTTCGAACTGCCTCAAGCTTCCGCCGTGTACGATGTCGTAGCCCGCCCGCGTGCCGCCGTTCTTGAGCAAATTCTCGGACCGCACCGCGGCCCGGTACTTGATCTTGTCGTCGTGGTAGCGCAGCTTCTCGCCGTCTAAAGAAGGGTGGTACTGGAGGGTCACCATGTCGTAGGGCACACTCGACGCGTTGCGTTTCGCTTTCTCGCCGCTCGCGCGCGCCTCGTCCCACGTCTGCGCTTCACTAGCCTTGGCCTGGCCGATCTTCGCCCACCTCCTTTCTTCCGTCTGCAGCCGGTCGACGCGTTTCGTCTCGAGGATGTTTTGATCTCTTTTGATCTTCGCGTCCCGCTGTCGCTTGGCCTCGCCGGCCGTGTCCGTGTGGAAGCGGTCCGCGTCGGCCATGAAGCCCGCGGCGGTCAAAAGGGGCACCACAAGCCCGTCCGACGTCTCGGGCGCGTTCTCTCTATATATTTTGGCGGCTAATCCGGTTCTCTTCATGAGGCGGTCGTGTTCTAGAGCCACTTTGTCCCCGAGCGCGGCCCGCTCCTTCCGCGTCTTCGGCTTGATGTTGCGGAAGGGGGAGGTGCCGGGGCTTCCCACCGCCGGGGGCTGGGGCGACTGGGCCATGCTGTCCGATTAAGAGCTTGGCTGGTGGGGAAGAACGACTTCTCGGCCAGTCGTTTTGTCTGGGGCAGCGCGACGGCGGAAGGAGACACGCTCCTTGCTGTCTGGGGCAGCGCGACGGCGTCCGGGAAGCGCCTCTCTCAGCCGTCGATTTTTGGCGCTGGGAGAGCCCAAAACCCGCACGGGACAGTGCCGCGCCGTGCCGGCTGAAAGGCAGCCTGCGCGACGGTGCAGGGCAGCCAAGGGTGTGCTCGAGGCGCGCAAGGGCCACCATACGCATGCACCACGAATAGATGCATCCGTAACCCACTCATAGGCAAGTCTGGCAATTGCTGCCGGTCGCTGCGTACCTGCGAGGATGAGGAGGGCAGCCCTCGTGCTGCTCTGCGCGAGCGCGCAGCTCGACATACAAGTGGACGATGCCACCGTGGTGTATCATGGAGGCGCCAACTACACCGCGGCCCGGGCCTTCTGCGACACCTATCGCATTCCGAACGGCAGGGCGTGCGCGTACGACGTCGTGCGCACGAGCGGCGCGACGCCGGGCCAGCTCGTGGAACTCGCGTGGGGCACGCTGCCCGACGCCTACAAAGACGCGCGGGACGCGGACGCCGTCGTCCAGGAACTCGCGCGGCGCGTCGCGACCCTTCAGAGTTTCTCCCTCGACGACCTCAGCGTTCCTGTCGTACAGCCCCACTGGCGCCTGGCCTTTTCCGGCGGGTCCGGTGCGGACATCGCGGCCATCCTCAAAGGCTGGGGCGCGTTGTACCGGGACGCCCTCTTCCACGCCATGGTCGAGCCCCGAGTACATGTAAAGCCGCGCGTCGGCTTCGTGAGCTCCTGGTTCTGCAACAGTGCCATCGGGCGCCTCTACGCCGGGCTCATCGAGAAGCTGGACAAGGCAAAATTTGAGGTGTACGTCTTCCACGTGCGGGAGCCCTCCGGCCGCTTGAAACGGGACTTCTTCACGGACGCCATCGACGCGTCGAGTAGAGCAAAGGTGCTCCCCCGGGACCTCGACGCGGCGCGCCACGAAATCGCCGCCGCCGCGCTGGATATCGTAGTGTTCACGGACATTGGCATGGAGACTTTTACTTACGCTCTAGCATTTGCAAGGATGGCTCCCATACAATGCGTCTTCTGGGGGCACCCTACCACTTCCGGAGTGCCCTCGGAGAGCGTCGACTACTACCTCGTGATGGATACGGCTGAAGGGCTGAGTGGTTCGGAGAGGTACTCGGAGCAGCTCGTCCGCCTCGATACATTAGGAGCGTACTACTACTCGAACGAGAGCGGGCAGTACGATAGTACCAAATCACGCGAAATGTACGCGGCGGAGTCCGCGTACCTCCCGTCCAGCGGCCATCTGTACGCGGCTCCCCAGCACTGCCTGAAGTTCCACCCGCTCTTCGACGAGGCGCTGGTCCGGATTTTAACGAGGGATGCCGACGCGATTCTAGTCGTCAAGGACTGCTCCACTACTATAACATTACAAGAGCGTCTCGCGAAACGAGTGGATATAAAAGGCCGGATCGTCAAGGTCCCCCAACTCAGTCTGCAGGATTACGTGAGGTTGTTCGGCGGGTCCCACGTCGCCTTAGAGACCTTCCCCTTCGGCGGCTCCATCACGTCCCTGGATAGTTTCGAGGGCGGCACGCCGGTCGTGTCCCTGGCGCAACTCAGTGGCCGGCCGGCCCTCACGGTGGCGCTCTACGACATCATGGGCGTCTCGGGCTGCGTGGCGTCTTCAATAAATGAGTACGTGGAGACGGCGGTGCGCATCGCGTCCAACGCCACGCTGCGCGCTTCTATAAGAGCACGGCTTGACGCGGCGCGCTCTTCATTATACGAGTCGATGGCCGCGGTGAGGGAAATCGAGGCCTTTTTTATCAGAGCCCTTAAACTAAGCTAGCGCCAGGAACGCCAGGGCCCCCAGCCCCAGGGCGCAGGCCCCCACCACCGGCATAGAGACACCGCCGCCCCCCTCAAGCAGGTCCTTCTTCTTCGCCGGCGCTCTTCGCACTTCCCGGGCCCCATAAACAACGAAGAACGGGTTCAGGGGGTGGGCCTTGCCGTAGACGACGGGCTTCCCCGCGTCGCATTCTTTTCCCCCGGCGAACTGCAATACAGAGCCGCCCGCACATTCTACAATGGCCTGGGCCGCACACGTGTCCCACTCACTGGTCGGGGCGAGGCGCGGGTACACGTGCGCTTCCCCGGAAGCGACCATGAGTAGTTTCAAGGAAGACCCTTTGGATAACCGTTTGCAGTCCTTGTACTTGGCGATAAAAGCTTCTGTCTCTGGCGAACCATGAGACGCGGAGGCAACAATTGTTAGACCACTATCGGATTCATCAAAAGTCTTGCACCTTATGGTCTTGTACGCGTCATACCCCAAAGGGTCGTCTATTTCTCTAATAGGTAGACCGTCTCCTTTCACGCCCTTGAACATGACCGGCCCGTCTTGAGCTGCCGGCACGTACACGACGCCCGCGAGCGGTGTTTCACCTTCAACGAGTCCAATGTTCACGGTGAACTGGCCGTTCCGCTTGATGAACTCCTTGGTCCCGTCCAAGGGGTCGACGCACCAGAAGTGGGTCCACATCTTCCTTTCCGCAAAACTGGGAACCGGGTCCTCTTCTGACACAATGGGGATCAGCGGATACTTCCGGCGCAGCGCGTCGCAGATGATTTTATTCGCCGTGGTGTCCGCCCGCGTGAGCGGGCTGCCGTCGCCCTTGAAGTCCGCTATTTTCTTCCAGTCTGCCTCTGAGGTGCCATTGTAGATGGCCATGATGGCGTCCCCGGCCTCCTTGGCGATGGCCGCCACGTCATCGATGGAGATGGCCGTCGCACCGGCCGTGAAGCGGCCGAAGGTGCTGTTGTCGGCCTTCATGGTGCTGCGCGTATGCCTTCGATGTCTCCCATCGAGAGGCCACCACTTGGAAGCGCCGGTTTCGAGAGTGGGGCAGCCGAGTGCCGGAGGGGTATCGGGCACGCTCCTGTATCAATACACCGTTCGAGGAGCCGTCCTTGATTACGCGCCGGGTTTTTAGCTTCTAGAGCATTTTTGAGCCAGCATCGCCTCGGGCTATTACCCGCAGCCGCACTGGTTCCCGTCCGCATCGGTCGCACGACCATCGGTCGCCGTTCTAAGGGCAGTCTTCCTGTGCCGTTCTAAAGGTCAGCCTTCCTGCCACGACCGTGCTAAGGGCAGCCCAAAAAAGTGCGCATCAAGGCAAGCGGTCTCGCACCATGAGCCGCGCGGCCACGCCAGACTTCGAGGACGCGGGCCTCGACGAGGTCCGGCTCGAGCCGCCGCCGCCGCCGCCGAAGCTGGCGACGTCCTTCTTCGGCCTCCGCCGAGGCGCCACAAAAGACGGCTCGTCTGCGGGCGGCTTCTCGCCGGCGTCGTCGGTCGGCTCTACATTGCACCAAGCGGAGGAGAAGGTCGAAACGATGGTCAAGCGGGGGCTGCACCTCCTGGACCACGCTACATTAGATAAGAACTACTGGATGTCGCTCGAGGACGAGGCGTCCCGGTCCAAGTACGACAACCCGAGCAATGATTTAATTATAGATCGCAAAAGACAACGAAGCCGGAAGAAGTGTAGGGTCATGAGCGAGGACCAGGTCCCCTTTCCCCTTACGGACCTCTGGGTGGGGAATCCTCTTACTAGATACAGATGGGACCTCACGATTCTCGTGCTCATTATAGTTGTGATGGTGTTGGCACCTTTTGAAATAGCTTTTCTAAGACCAGCGGTGGGGTGGTTCGGGTCGTGCAACGGCTCGGGGTGCAACAAGGGCTTCCTGCATAAGGATCGAGTTGGACTATTTATTGTTAACAGTGTCATCGACGTGGCGTTCATCGTCGACATTTTTCTGGCCCTAAACACGGCGTACTTCGACGCGGATAGTGGGAAGTGGGTCGTGTCAAGGCCTAGGATCTTCTTCAACTATTTGACGAGCTGGATGTTACTGGACGTTTTAAGTGTACTCCCGTGGGAGCTGATGCAGTTGAACGGGAACACGTCCGTTCTAAGACTCGCTAAATGCATGCGCCTCTTAAAACTACTGCGCGTATTAAAGCAACCGCGGATCATGGCCCGCTTGAACAAGCATTGTACGATACGAGCGGAGATGATGACGGTTTTGAAATACTGCCTCATCTTCTGCTTTCAAATCCACTTCGGCGCTTGTATTCTACGAGCCATCGACGGCGAAGTCTTAAGGCAGAATTGTAATGTCCACGCCTACCGCGATTTATCGATGCGGCACTTCGAGGGTGCGCAACCGGGCTTCGCGCGCGTTTCTTGCCCGGTCGATTTAGTAAAGGGCGAGTGCCCGTTAACGTGCCCCCAGACCGTTTTAGGATTCTACTGGAACCAAGGTATATGGAGCCAGTACGTGGCCGCGACGGCCTGGACTTTAGGCTGCATGCAGGGCGAGTTGAACGGGAACTGCGTCGCGGAACTCGTGTTGAATGTGGCCATGTCCATCGTGGGGATGATCATCATGGCGTTTCTGGTCGGGGATTTGTGTAACGCGGTCAGTAACATGGACCCGGTCAAAAACGATTTTACCTTGGCCTTTGACTCGTTAAATAATTACATCGATGAGGTCAAGCCCCCGCCGTCGTTGCGGTATAAATTGCGAGAATTCATGTCTTTATCTGAAGTCGTTTTCAGGGAAGATTATCATAGAGGGCTGTTAGAACGTCTGAGTCCGGGGCTGTTGTCAGTCGTAGCGCAACATAACTTAGCGGGGATTGTCGTGCAACTCCCGTTCTACGTCGACACCTTACACCGCGCGTATAACCTGCTCCCGTCGTCCCATATCATAGTCAAGAATCGTGGAACTGCCACCTTACGGAAAATTCTAAGGCCGCAGCTCGCGCTCCAAGTGCAGTTCGACGACGAAGTTCAACCGACGCTCATTCGCATGAGTGACGTGGACGGCACGCGGTTTGTTGTGAAATATCCAAGAGACGCGGACGACGTGCAGCACGACGAGGAGCACACCTATGAGAAGCGGTGGTGTACCCTCATTCGGGTGCACCCCAAGTTCTTATTGTGCGACGTGTTCTTTGACGAGTTGCTCGAGAAGGAGGACTCGTATAAAAAGTATCAAACAGTTCCGATGACGTGGATCGACACGCACTCCTATGGCACTCGGCACTCAAAAGCAAGGATGGCCCGGGCGCTCTATGAAGAAAATAGGTTCGTCGTGGCGTTGACGCAGCGCCTGACCACGCGCTTATACATGCCCAAGGACACCGTTATAAGAAATAACTGTTCACTCGTGGACGAGATGTACGTGGTCCACGCGGGCAAAGCACTAGTTTTTGGGAGGCACACGGTGGACATGTTGTCTTTGAAGATAAGAGGCGTGGACGACGTGATGGGCGACGACATCTGTACGTTACTCGTCGGCGACCGACTCCATCGGCGACGGCACTTCACGGCCAAGGCCCAGTCCGTGTTGCACGTGTTTGTGCTCAATGGGGACACGTTCTGCGAGATCGTGGAGAGCGGTTCATTCGACGAGTTCCGATTGGGCGTGAAGCGGTACGGGTGTTTTTTGAGAATTCAGCGCGCCTTAATAATCCAGACGCGCGCTCGCTTGTTCGACACGACGATCATGAACTCGCACGTGATGACGTACGAGGAGCAGGCCACCGAGGCCCTGTCGCCGCAGTCCCAGCGGCCCGCGTCTCATGATGAGGAGCGGGCGCTGGAGTCGGACGCCGTATTATCAGCTTTGCGGGACGTGCAGGCGGATCTGGCGAAGCTCGCGGCGGCGCCGGCCGCCGTGCGGCGCGCCTTCGCCGAGGACAACGGGGACCTCGCGGCGCTGGCGCCCATGTTCGGCGACCTGAAGCGGCGGGTCGTGGGCGCCTTTGGGGCGTCCAAGCTGGGCCGGGGGTGGCCGCAGCGCCTGGCCGTCGTGTCCAGCCTGGGGAAGGAAGAGATGTCCCGGACGGCGGGCTTCCGCAACGCGCTCTGAACTCGCATGTACAGGCGGCTTCTCCCGAGCGCCTAATTCAATTATAATTAAAAGTCAGTCAGTACCCCTTCGCCAGCTCGTCTACAGCGACGGCGGCGAACATGCCCCCCGGGCTGCTCTGCTTGATCACGAGGAGCTCCTCGTCGAGGTACATGACGTCGAAGAACGCGGGATTTTTGTCCGAGTCGCGCGGGTCCCCCTCCTCCTCCTCGCTCAAGCCGAAGAGGCGCCGCTGCAAATCCAGGCCGAGCTGGGGCAGGTCCACGGCCGGCCGGGGCAGCCAGTCGGGCACCTCTTGGCCGAACAACGATAATTGTTCGACGCCGACGCGCTCGAAGCTGAGGCCCACGCGCGACGCCGAGCGCGGTCGGGCTCTAGTTTGGACCCGCAACCTTGTCGTCGTCGCGAACCGGGACGCGGCGTCCGGCGGGAGGTTCGCCAGCAGCCGCGGGAACTGGTCGATCACGTTTGTGATGACCGGTAATTCTCGCGCGTCCTGGTAGATGCCGCCCAGCGACGAAATCGGGTTCGCGGCCAGCGTCGAGACGTCGGACGCGGAAGTGTAGACCAAACGCCAGCATTTTCGTAGAGGTGCATCGGCCGCGCCGTCCGATATACCTTTTGTTGGTTCTTCTGTCGGCGAGAGCGGTTCTAGTTCATAAAGGAGCGCCTCGATGCCTTCCCGATCGACCGGCGAGGCCGCGAAGCCGCGGTCGGCTGCCGCGCACGCCGCGAAGAGCTTGGACTTGAGGGCCGCGACGTCCTTCGTCGGCGCTGCCTTCTCGCGCATCATGTCGTTGAATGCTGTGTCCTCGACGTCGAATGGCGCGGTGCTGACACCACCCTCATCGACTTCATAGGCCGCTGAGTTGACGGCCACTCTGCGACCTGTACTCCTCAATACGCCAGGAGCAAGCGCGCTGGCAGCGGCTGCAAGCACCAGGACACGCATGATCGATGCGTACGTGGCCTGCCGTGGCTCTTGGGATTTTGTTGATGACTAAAATTTGCTAAACGGGTTTTATGAGTCTCCGCACCCAAGCCATGTCGCAAGTCAGCGGCGTGTTTCGGAGTTGTCTACACGAATTTTCAACTCCGCAGGCCTCTACTAGGGGGGCGGCACTGGGCGCGGCCCGGGACCTGGACACTGGACAGGCTAGACGCCATCGCGATGCCACTACTATGTCTTAACCCCGGTCGTGGACGGCCCGTCCCAGGTCACGACGCAGCCGCCCGTGGGCGACTCGAGGTCGTCGTCGCAGCTCGCATCAGAAGACGCGTCGAAGGACGGCTGGCCCGTGCCCCGCACGAGGTCCCCGAAGATGCGCCCCGTCGGCGCGCACACGGCGCTGCGCCCCTCGAAGTCCGCCAGAGGAATCTCCACGTAATGCGTGTTGACGGTGCCCACGGCGAACGCGGTACTCCCGCCCATGGCCGCGTGCACGGCGTGCTGGGCCAGGCGCGAGCAGAAGATCGTGTCCGTCGGTGATGACGGGGCCGACCGCACCGCGTAGGACGGGTCCACGTACTTCAGAGAAATGTCCGGAAGAGACTTTTTGAGTTGCCCGCAGAGCCAGGGCCCCACGTCCTCGTCTATGGTCACGGGACCGTTCTCGTCGATCACTCTAGTATTCACACCTTCAGCAACCACCAAAATGCAGTGGTCCTTTTCCTCCAATTTTTCAGAGACGTACCGAATCAATGAATCGACGGAGAACGACTTTTCCGGTACTAAACAGGCGTCCACGTCGCCCGGCGCCGCTAAGCACGCATGCACCGCCAGAAAGCCGGCGTCCCGGCCCATGAGCCGCACCACGCCCACCCCTCTAGGGAAACTCCGCGCCTCGACAGACGCGACGTCGATGAATTTTTTCGCCTCCGTGACCGCCGTGTCGAAGCCGAAGGACCGGTCAATTAAAGGGATATCATTATCAATGGTCTTTGGCACGACCGCGATTCTACATTTAGAGTTCCGTTTTTGCAATTCTTCGCTCAACGCCGCGGCCCCCCGCATCGTCCCGTCGCCGCCCACGACAAACAGACAATCGAGTTCTTCCCGTTCCACGGCGTCCGCTAAATCGGCTGCGGGGATCTTCGGCCGCGAGGTCCCCAGCAGCGTCCCGCCCTCCTGGTAGATGTTCTTTTTTGCGAGCATCCGACTCAAATCGACGCGCTTGCCCTTCGCCAAGCCCTCGTACCCGCCCTCGAAGCCCCAGACGCGGTCCACGTGGTACTGTGAACTGAGGCAGCGGTAGAGCTCCTGCACGACCGTGTTGAGGCCCGGGCACAGGCCCCCGCACGTCACGATGCCGCACGTGCGCGCGGGTAATACATGAGCTCTCGGGCCCGCTGCCGCGTAGGCCCTATCAATTAAGTCGCCGTCCTCCGTCGCGGCGGACGCGAGCACCGCCGCGCCGTCGCTTACGAATAGTGTGTCCGGGCTGAGCGGGCTGGCTTCCTTGGGTCCGTCGATGCGTAGCGGTTTGTGGACGGTCAAGGCAACGCATAATTCTGCATCTTCTGCGTGCAGCGGTCTGAGGCGTCTCGTCTGCGTGTGGGGGAGCTGCAGGGCTGTGCAGGTTGCCAGCGCTGCCAAGGCGTGACGCAGCATTGGATCCCACGATGCACGCTAGTAAAAGAGCAGCGATCAATAAAAACCTAGCCTAGCTTCAAGTCGGGTTCCCGGCACCTTCTAAACCCGTTTTGACCTCGAAAAACCCGCGCGTTAAACGCGCACGCGCGCGTCATCCCGGGCTGCATTCCTAGATTTTAGCGGCGTGCGGTATCTGGCTGCACGTCCTCGCTGGTCCGTCCATAAATAACTGCTCACGTGGTCTGGTATGGCACCCATCCACGATGCCGCACGCGATGGTGATGCTGACCTGCTCAGACTTTTGCTTGCGGACGGAGCGTCGCCAGATGCCCGTCGAGATTATGACGCTGCAACGCCTCTGATTGCCTTGTGCATGTTAGGAGGCGGTTACCGCGTGGCTTGCTTGAAGGCGCTCCTGGCCGCCGGGGCAAATTTGGAGGCAAGGTGTCACTCCTGTTCTAAGACAGCGCTTCACTATGCGTGTCAAAATGCAAACACCGCAGTGGTGTCGCTACTTTTGCAGGCGGGCGTTGACGTGAATGTGTCAGATCGTAGTGGTTACACACCACTGCACCACGTAGCAATGGGGCTCAAAGCGGAATCCGGAAATTGCGTCGACTTGCTGATTACAGCAGGTGCATCGCTGGAGGCGAGAACTGTTCATGGCCGTAACCCGCTTGACCAGAGTATCACCATCTGGCCCCATCGCGGTCTTCGTATCTGGCCCGTCCTTCTCCGCGCTGGCACACCTACCACAGAAATTGTGTTACAGAGGTCAGATTGTGATCCGTACCTTAAACGGGTCTTAGATGCGGGCAGCTTCCAGAAGTACGCGCAGAATCACCTCGCGGCCATCACCAAGCTCTTCGCCGCGAACGGACGACGCCTCCCCCCCGAGGTCGTCCGCCACATAATGAAGTACTGGCTCCACGCGGGGTACTACTGAGTAAGCTATGTGATTGTCAGACTCGGATTGATTGTCATATACATCCACACGTTAACTAACTAGTCGTTCACCCCCCACTCACGACGCAGCACGGGCACCCATCGGGGTGCCGCTCCGCCGCCCGCCGCGCCGCCTCCGCGCGCGCCGCCTCGGCGCGCTCCCGCACCGAGACGACGTGCGTGAGGATCTCCTCCGTCATGCGCACCGTCTCCCGGAGCTCGTCGAACTTGCCCGCCAATAGCCGCTCCTGGTCCGCGCTCAGGTCGCCGTGCTCCCGCTTCAGGGCCATCGCCCGGGCTAAGTTGGCCCCGTACTGCTGGAGGTTCCGCCGTAATGTGGCTTCGTCCGGCAGGTTGGACCGCGGCGCGACCCAGCCGTCCCCGGGCGTCGCCGGCGCCGCCGGCTTCGGCTTCGGTCGGCGCGGCCACGGCGGCTTTCGCTCGCGGTCGAGACGCTCGCGCCGCTTCCGGCCCGTTTCGCCCACGAGAAACGCGATGCCTAGCGTCGCCAGCGCCATGAAACTATGCGCCATTTGCACCTGGCGCGGCGACCACTCCTCAATGTCTTCCAGCAGGGCCGCGGCCCACCGCGCCGGCGCCGTCGCGTAGTGCACGCAGTCATCTAAGACCTGCTCGAGGGTCGGCGGGAAGGGCTGTTCGTCCGTCCCGTGCGTGCGCTTCCACAGGAACCACCACGTGATCAGGGCCGTGAGGAGCCGCGTGAAGGCCTTGCGCTTGCGGCCGCCCTTGCCCTTGCTGAAGCTGCGCAGCATTGTTGGGTGTCGGCCCGCGGGCAGCCTAAATCGCGGCTGCCGGGTCCCAAGCGATGCGAACGAAGGCTTGACGGCGTCGGTGGCAGCAATATGGGTCTGTGGCCACCTGAATTGAGCTGTGAAACCCGCACAATAAAACCCGCGCAGATTCGTATTTTGCGTTGCGGACAGCGCAGTGCTCTAATTTGAACGTCTCACTAGGCGCGGGCCCGCGTTTCGGGTCCAGATCAACTACCTACAATGGCACATAAGCGATTCTGCGCATAAAACGCGTCCAAGCAGCTCTATCTGAAGGTTCACAGCCACTGCGCTGTGGCCCGTCTGAGCCCTCGGAGGCGCTTCATCAGTAGGAATGGCCACCATCGACCTGACCTTCTCGGACGACGAGGCACAACAACCACCGGCGCCGGCACCGGCCGTGACTCTGGAACCGCGGCGTCGCAAACGCGACATCCTCGACAGCAGCTCCTCGGACAACGAAGCGCCGGCGCCGGCGCCGGCCGCGCAGCCACCGAGGCGCCGCAAACGCGACGTTCTCGACTCCTTGGACGAGGACGAGCCCGCTCCGACTCCGGACGAGGCGACGGCGCGCGCCGCGGCGAACCTGAAGCGCGCGCTCGCGGCTCCCGCCCAGGACCTCACGCTCTCCTCGGACGACGAAGCGCCGAAGGCGAAGCGCGCCAAGACGGCTCAGCTGGCCGAGCCGGCGGAACCCGAGAACGTCGTTTCAAGGAGAACCGTGGAGACGGCGATCACCACCGCGGCCAAGTGGCGCGGCGCGCGCCAACACGTCAACGGCGGCGACGACGTCGACGAGGACGAGGACGTCACGAAAGCGAGGCGCTTGATGCGGACGACGCAAGCCTATGAAGACGTGGAATTCCCCGCGACGGTCCTCTCTTTGAAGGGCAAAGAAAGCGACCAGCCGCCGCCGCCCCCGGACCCCTCGCAACCGCCCTCGTGCTCCTGCGGCCACCGCGCGGGCAAGGCCACCGTCAAGAAGGAGGGCTCGGAGAACAAGGGCCGGCCCTACTGGCACTGCCCGTCGCGGCGGTGCGCGCTGTTTCAGTGGGCGGACAGGCCGCCGCCCAAGCCGCTGACCTGGGCGCGCATGGAGGCGAGCGTGCCGGTCGTGACGGACGCGGGGTTCTCCGCGGACGACCTGGCCCAGGGCGGCCTGGGGGACTGCTGGTTCCTGGCGGCGCTGTCCGTCGTCGCGGAGCGCCACGATTTAATAGCACGGCTTTTTGTGGAGACGCCGCGGAACGCCGCTGGCGCCTATGCGCTGCGCCTGTTCATGGACGGGTTGTGGACCACGGTCGTGGTGGACGACCGGCTCCCGTGCACGGAGAAGCCGCGCCGGGAGAATACGGTCGCAGACGTTAGAAGAGCGCCGTTGGTCAACGTCTCCTCCGCGGCGCGCCTCGCCTACGTGCGAAGCCGGTGCGCCCAGACGGAGCGCATGACCAACGTGCTGACGCCGACGCTCTGGGCCTCGTTGATCGAAAAGGCCTACGCCAAGGCCCACGGCTCCTACCAATCGATAAGTGGCGGCCAGATCGCCGAGGCCTTACTGGACCTGACGGGCTGCCCCACGTTTGCCATGAACCTAGGTGATAGAGACTTCGACAGTGAGAAATTATGGCGCAATGTAACGAAGTGGAAGCGCCTCGGCTACCCGATAGGCTGCGCCACGGACCCCGTGCCCGACTTACGGGAGGTCGGGCTGTGCGGGAGCCACGCGTATTCCATCGTCGACGCGCGCACGGTGCGCTACCGCGGCAACGACGAACGTTTGCTACGGATCCGCAACCCGCACGGCGTCGGCGAGTGGAACGGCGACTGGAGCGACCAGTCCGAGAAGTGGAACGAGGTCGTGCGCTCGGACCCGACGATGGTGCGGCCGACGTGGGACAACGACGGCACCTTCTGGATGGACTACACGCACTTTCTGATGGGCTTTTCTAGGGTTGACGTGTGCGCGGCGCCGCCCGCGACGCACGCGCGGTCCTTCGGGAACAGCTTTCCCCCGAAGAAGGCCGCGTGGCGCGTCGGCGCGTGCTTCTATCGGGTGCGGGGCGCGGGCGACGTCTTCGTGACGGCTTTGCAACCCACAAAGCGCGGCGCCTGGTGCCGCGCGGACCGCAAGAAGTCCTACCGGCCGGGGGACCTGCAAGTCGTAGCTTATGATTTGACGGCCAAAAGGGTGCTCGGGGCGTTATTGCGGGGCGCGGACGTGTATGATCGGGGGGCCCTGGCAGTCGATTTGAAGGGGACGGACGTCCTCATTTATGTCTACTGTTTAGGTGCCAACCCGGCGGCCGCGGAGACGCGCGCCGCCCAGCCATTTAGGGTTCGGTTCGTTTCCGTGGACGGCCCATTGCAAGTCGAGGAGCTCGACTTCGAGGCGAAGCGCCACGGCGCCATGGCGTTGGAAGTCTTGCACGGGGCGTTGACGCGAAGAAAGGAACGGAGCGACGAATTATTATTTGCGGCCGCGCGCGCGCCGGCGCTCAACGTCGTGAAGGCGCAGGACGGCGCCTTCTGCGCTACCACGCAAGGAGAAGGTTTGGTAGTCGTCACGGTCGTAAACGAGAGCGACCGGTACAAGACCTGTGCCGTGGTCTACTACTGCAAAAGCGCGCAAGCGCGGAGCATCGACGGTGTGCTCGAGAACGTCAAGGACCGGGCCGACGCCTACTACGAGCGGCTCAAGGCCCTGACGCCGAAGCCGGACCCGCGCGCGCCGCCCCAGCGGGGCCCGTGCTTCCCGGCCAAGTGGAAGGCGTTTGTCGCCACGGCGGACCTGCCGCCGCGCAGCCGGCGCGTGGCGCTGGCCGTCGTGCGGTCGGGCTCGCAGTACGAATTGGGCGACATCGACTGCGCGTTCTACGAGGCGGCGCCGCCCCAGCAAAGGGGCCAGCAGCGCATCGACGCGTTCGTGGGCGCGTCGAAGTCGCGGACGGCGTTAGACGCGGACGGCCTCTTCGCGGCGGTGGCGCTGCCCGAGGGCTACACCGGGGCGGTACCTGTCGTCGACGACGACCTCGCGGAGGCGCTGCGGCGGTCAAGGGGCGACGACGATCTGGAGGGCCTGGCCGATGCGATCCGGCAGTCCCGCGACAGAGGAGGCGGTGCTAGAGACGACGACCTCGCGGAGGCCCTACGTCGTTCTCGCGAGGACACGGCGCCGCCGCCACCGCCCCTGGACCCCGACGCGGAGCTCGCCGAGGCGCTGCGGCGGTCGCGGGAGGACGGCGCGCCCAAGAGAGGCGTCGTCAAGACGAGCGCCGACCACCCGATATGCCTCGGCGACTCCCAGGAGGACGCCGAGCCGATCGTATTGGACGAGACCCAAGAGGACGTCGAGCCGGCGCGGCCGTCGCTGGGCGAGGTCCGCGCGGCGCGGTTGGCGCGGCTGGGGTAAGATATGTGCATGTTACTGTTATAATTACACAGGTTTTCTTCTTGAGGGGGGGCGGGGCAGCCACGCCCTACAAGGCGCGCTGAGCGATCGCCACCGTGAAGTCGGCGACGACCGCGTCCCGTCGGTCTTCTTTGCCACAGGTCCGCGCGACGTCCATCGGCGTGAGGCCGCCGGGCATGTCGTATCCAAGCAAAAACACATCTTCCTCGGTCGCGGCGGCGGTCGTCTTAGCGAGCAAGTCGGCGCCGCCGAGCACCAGCGCGTTGATGTTATATCGGACAATGTCAGGGTTCGTAATAACAGTTAATGCATACCACACCACTATGTGTAGCGGAGTGAGACCATTTGCAGATCGGTCGTTCACGGGCGCACCAGCGGACAGGAGCTCCCGAATCACGGGGGCATAGATAACGTACGCTTTGACGTACTGAAGTAGATTGTTCTGGAGATGATCGCGAGGTCGCTCGGTGAGGAAGAGGTGAAGCAGTGCGACTGTGTCGAGAGAAGAAAAAGGCCCAGTTACGGACTTTGACAGGAGATGCGCGATAGCATTCATATTAGCACCCCCAAGTTTCACGGACGCCCCCTGCTTCAACAGGGCCGCGACGATCTCAAGGTTATGTTTGCCTGCAGCTATAGCAAGTGCGGAGTTCCTGGTCGCGTGCGACTCGTTCACGTCGACTCCTTGTTCCAAAACCAGCTCGACTGTTTTCAAATCATTCGAGAGCGTGGCAAGCTGGAGCGGCGTCGTGTCACTATAACTTTCTATTGTAGTACTTGAATGGGTGTGCGAGATATGCACGCTCTCTAGTAATACCTTGAGCGTCTCCGCGTGACCATGAACACAACACCGTATTATAGAGTCATATTTCCGTGAAACGATGTGCTGGACGACGGAGGGATCGCGCAGAATAGCCCGCGCGGCCGTGGCGTGGCCGAGGCGGCACGCCCAATCGATCGGTTCGTCGTCATCACCCCACCCGGTAAATGGTCCCATGCGCACACCGCGCGTTCGCAGCACGTCGATGGCCGCGCCATCGTTTAGGTAAACTGCATCGTGAATCACACAAAGATGGCGCGCACTCACATCGACGCCCGGGGCATATGCGGCGAGAAACGGAAAGAAGCTCGGCCCGGCCCGGAGCAAGCGCTCAAGGCAGTCGGCGTGGCCCTCGACTATTGCCAACCTCGCCGCCGCGGTGATGTCTAAGACCGTTCCTTGGCTGAGAATCTCCGAGATGACGTCGGCTCGGCCCACATTCGCCGCGTATGCCAGCAGGAGTTCGAGTGCACCTTTCGTGTCTTCGATCTGGACAGTCTTGAGCACCAGACCGGGCACGTGCGCCGTGTCCATGTCGACCATCATCTCAAACTGGTCTGAGGCACCATCGAGACTTAATAGCGGCCGCCACGCATTGAGGTGTGTGCGGAACGATGCTGGAGCGAGCCGTAGCGCACAGAAGAGGTCACCTCGGACCCGGGGGGATATGCTTTCGAATTTAAGTTCTCTGGTGCCGTGGGTAGATAGGACCGAACTCCAGACGGCCCACTCTCTGACGTAGTTCCTTTGGAGGAGGCCGATCGCGACGACATTACGAGAAAAAATAGCGTGATCAAGAGCCGTCGCGCGCGCGTCGTCCCGCACGAAGATCTCCTGGCCCGGCGCGCCCACGACAAAGGAGAGCGGTGCCGCCATCAGTGGCGATGCCAAAATCTGGACCACGAGATCATTTTTTATGAGCTCTCACTGCGTGCGCGAGCATAATGGCCGCGGCCGACTGGCGCTGCTCGACCAGCCGCAGCGCACCGACGCTCACCACCTCCGTCTCCTCCTCGCCCTCGACGCGGATCCTTGCCACCATCGTCTCCATGGCGATCTCGACGACGCTCGCGGCGACCCACGTCGGAGTGTCTCCGGAGCCACCGTACTCCACCGCTGAACCGACGACTATCGTCGCGACGCGGTCCGGCGTCAGCAGGCTCGCGACCGCCTCCACGACGCGAGCGCGGCCCGGCTCGTCGTCCTCCTCGCCGTCGCGCCGGAACGCGAGCTCGTCGAGGATACGTAGCGCCCTACTCCCATCTCCTTCTATCCGCAATACCAGGAACTCGAAGTTCAGGTCATGCACGTAGCAATCTTTCGCCGAGAGGCATTGCGCGGGATCGCGATAAACGCCGTTCGTAATCATAGTCAGAGCCACCCCGATCACCGCTGGAAGCAGCCAACTGGAGAAGTCGACGATGGCTACGTCGCCGGGCCGCACATCGCCGACCTCACGCACATATACATATTTAGAGCTCTCCCCGATCACCGCAGGCGTAAACGGCAGAAGGACGCCGCTGCAGGCTTCCCGCCACGCAACGGCCGCATCAATATCGGTAATGTGGGCGTCGGCGCACGCGCCTAGGAACATCTCCTTGGTGATATCATCCCAGTCGGCCATGCCCTTGGCTCTCCACGCGGCACTCGCCAGGCGCATGAGCTGATCCACCCCCAGCACGGTCGACTTGTCCGCGGCGAAGAGAAACGCCCTATCCAGGGCGGCTCGCGAGCCACCACCGAGTTTTCGCGGGGCGCGACCGGCAGCCAGCACCAGCCACCGCGGGATCGAGCGCGCGCCGCCCATGGGCTCGACGAGAGCCGAAGCTTGCGCTTCCCCAACGGGTTTCCCCGTTCCAGTGCTACTGGGCATATCATCAATCGTCCGCCAGAAGCCTCTTCTCGTCCTAGCTTCGTCTAAGTTGCCCCTTCGATGGTCGATGTCGACCAGGACGCAGCCGATGGCCAAAATTGAGGCCCGGGAGCACTCATACGCCGCTAAAGATGCTTTCGACCGCTCCTGGTCTCGCGCATCTAGCCCACTCGCGGCCCGGAAAAGCTGGGGCGGGCGCGGCGACGTCAGCAAAACGCGGTCGTCTCTGTACAATGCGTCAGCCGTCGATTGCTGGAGGACATTGTGTTTGTAGGACCACGTTACCGAGATGCCGCCCTTCATGGGGAAGTAGCCCTGCCTTCGCGCGTCGAGGAGCTCGTGCCGCGCTGCGTGTTTTACTGCCTTAAGAGGGTTCTTCTCCTTAGATACGTCGGGTTCTAGTTTCGCCGCGCGTAGCGCCGTCCGCGCCGGCCTGCACACCTCCTCTAAACGCAGGACCGTCCGGTAGCCAGCAAAATTTAAGACCTTGCTCGCATTAAATGCCTTTTGTAATACGACCCGCACGAAGGCCTCGCCGGAGTTTGCGGACGGCTTTTGGCGCTTCGTCGCCGGCGCGCTGTCCGCGGTGTCCGCGTTTGCTTCGGCGCCATCCGCGGCGGCCGGCGCCGCGGTGAGCGCGCCTCGAACCGCGTCGGCGTCGGCCGAGCGGAGCACCATGGCCAGCACTGGCGAAGCAGCTTCTAGCGCAGCGATCGCCGCGGCGCAGCGCTCGCCGCCGCTGGTGACCCAGCTCTCAAAGCTCGCAGCGAGATCGTCTGCTGCTGGCGCCGCTTCGTTTGACGCTGCGGCACCCATCACGCACGCCTTCTATCGTTGTTCGGTGACTCTGTGTAGCAGTCGCAAGCCAGGTTGCGCAGTCCTGTGCATGGAGGCCCCTCGTCGGCTCTCATGATGAAACCCGTTTAGGGCTACGTTTTCGTGCCGACGCGACGCGACATGCAGCCGTTTGAGTATCGTTCGGTTCGATACCGGTCCAAAGAGATCAATGGGACACTTATTGGGGGGCGAAAAAAATAATTTCTTGATTCGCGGTACTTCAGTGGTCAGTCGCACCAGTGTGAATGCTGTCAATTCGTGGTCCGCAGGTCTCCCTGGGGTCGCCTAGGGTCGGTACTAGACGTGTGCAATCGCCTACACCGCCCACACCGGCGCTTGGATCATATATACCAAGTCTCTCGGCAGTCGAGCTCCCCCAAGCATGATTTGCCCATGTCTTTGATCCACAGCTTTGAGAGCTATGGGATGCCCAAAGCGCATGCGTATGCGGTATAGGCGTCTACTCACTATCAGACCTAACCCATGGGGAGCCCGAGAGCCGATCTGCGCCCCCAAAAAGTGTTTTATTTGGGCTCGACAGCACCCGCTACCGTCAAATAAGCTAATTACCCGAGGGGCCCCAGCAACCACAATAACGGTCTCGTTGGGCCCCATACTACCCCACCTATAGTGGAAACCAAGTATATGACATTTGCATTACGAGAAGGATACTCTGGGCTGCCCACGCTCGGGTCTGAATATTATTGATCTGGACCTCGCGCAGGTCGGTCGATGATGAAACAAACGATCGCGCCAAGGTCCATGGTGATGGTATAACCGCTGATACTCGCAGGTCCAGGTCTTGTGCCAGAATTACCGAGATCGTGGGGTCGCGGAGTCTCCGATCCGCGCGGAGCTTACGGTTCCATAAATCTTATGTGGGAGTCATTCATGTGGGTGCGCTGGATCGTCCCATAACCGAAGCGCCTTAAACGCAAATTTATTTTATAACTCACGGGTCTGGGGCATTTTTGGAGGTCCGTCTACGTACCGTCGTCCGCGGAGAACGGGAAAGTCGGTCGATTGTGAATAGAACAACGGTGGCACGGTTCCTTGGGGTAGTGGAGTCGCTGGTACTCACTGGTCTAGGTTCTGGGCCCGTCTTCATGTAAACGTGGGGCCGCGGAGTGGCCGAATCGCGCGGAGCATACCACCACGACTACTGGACCGAAATTGTGAACCGCAAGGCCGCCGGGGACTGGGACCTGCTCCTGTGGGCCCAGCACACGCTGCCGGCCGGCGACCCCGCCTGGTTCCTCAATAACTTCTTCCACTCCACAGGGGGCAATAATCACGCCCTACTTAACAGCGCCACCGTCGACGGCCTACTCGACGCGTTGTCGAACTCCGACGAAGGCGCGACGCGCGTCGCAGCGGCGGCCGACGCGCACGCGGCTATCTTGGCAGAGCAGCCCGTGTCCAACCTTGTGACGCCCGTCTGGCACGTCTCCCTCAGCGATTGCGTGATGGACTACGTTCCGGGGGACTCAGACTACTACGTGATCACCGCCGACCTCTTCGCGGCGACGCCGTGCACGCGGGTGGTCCCGCAATCCTCCTCCGACGGTGCCGGCGCCACGCGCGTGTTCCTCGCCGGCGCCGCGGCCATGCTCGCCGCCCTCCTCCTCCACTAGACGCTGAACCCCCCCGACCCGCGCCGCACCTCCACAAGTCCAAGTCCCGGAGTCGCACGCGAGTTCGAGCTGAGCCTTTAAAGGCTCAGCTCGGCGGCCGCGCGGCGCATCGGCGGGGCGCTCGCGGCGCTGCCGGGCGCCGCCGTCGCGGCGCTCGACGGGGACGCGCGGCGGGCGCTCCAGGAGTGTTCGTTGTAGTTTAACTGTCCCTTAAC
>Ga0114994_10000922_pt1 | contig 20535 bp, 8 predicted proteins | sample ArcticOcean_MG_C_9_FD_87043 | JGI IMG/M metagenome (GOLD analysis project Ga0114994, IMG submission 87043) | Marine microbial communities from western Arctic Ocean - ArcticOcean_MG_CB2_152 | ecosystem: Environmental > Aquatic > Marine > Oceanic | place: Arctic Ocean: Canada Basin | collected...
GAGGCCCAGGCCCAGGCCGAGGCCGCCGCCGAGGCGGACCGCGAGGCCAGGGCGGCGCGGCGGCGCGACGCGGCCGCCGCGACCATTCACGAGGAGCGCGAGGCCCGGGCCCTGGTGGAGCACAAGGCCTCGCCCACGCGGCGGCGCGACGAGGCGGCCCGGTGGCACGACGAAGCGGTCCTGAGCCCGGAACGAGAGATGTTCCTCCGGAACATGGCCGAGGACTCGGACGACGGCTACGGCGACGACGGCTTCGACGAGTTCTCCCCGGCAAAAACGACGGGCCCGAGTCCATCGAACCAACGGCGGCCCCCGGTCGTGCCGCCCGTGCCGCTGGATACGTCCGAAAGCGACGACGGCTACGCCGACTCGGATTTTGATGATGACCTTGAGGATGAGTAATAGTAGTAGTACAGGAACCTCAGAGATCTCCTCTGAGTTTCACGAGGCGCGCGCGCCGGCCACCATAACCGATAGACCGGGTTCGGCCCCACGCCAACCCCGTAGCCGCGTCTGCTCGATGGCGCGGAGGGTGACGAGAATTGTGACGAGCAACGGAGGGGGCCGGACCGCGCCAGGCCATCTTCACGAAGGATTTCACTTTAGTCCGGCTCACCCGAGCCGCGCGGACAGCAGGGGCGTCAGGTACTCGGCCAGCTTGAGCGCCTCGATGGCGATCTCGATGGTCGCGACGCCCTCCGGGAACTCGCCCGCGACGGCCGCCGCCGCGCACCGCTCCTTGAGCTCCCGGTACTCGGGCTCCTGGGTGATGAGGTACCCGATCCAGTCGGGGTGGGCCGCCGTGCGCTCCTCCACGACCCGCTGGCGCGGGGCGTCGATCATGGCCCGGTTGAGCAGTTCTTTGCCATCCTGCGTGACGATGGCCCGGCACTCGTCGCCGCCACACCGGTCCGCGATGATGCGCACGCGGCCGCCCTCCTTATTAGTGAGTACGAAGTCCAGGCGCTGGAAGTCCGAGAACTCGCCTAGGGTCTGCAAATCGCAGCCGTCGGCGTCCACGTCGCAGCCACTGGTGTCCACGTCCGTGATGGTGTCGGCGCGCATGCCGAAGAAGGTCGCCGCGAGGGCCAGTTCGTGGATGGCCATGTTCTTTAACAAACCTTCGGCGTTCCTCTCGAAGCATTCGCCCAGGTCCTCCTTGGCGTAGTCGTTCCTCGAGCTGAGGGTGACGAGGGACCCCGGGTTCCCGTTGGCCACGCCCAACGCTTCGGTGAAGTAGGGACTGATGTTCTTGATGAAGCCCATGAAGACGGGGACGTCCGCTTCACCGGCTTCACGAGCCATGGCCTCCAGTTCCGCGACGGACGGCGCGCCGGGCTTCTCCAGCAAAATGTGCGTCGCGCCCGCACGTAGCGCCTGCCGGAAGAAGCCCGGGTTGTCCACGGTCCGCCCGGCGATCAACGCGATCTTCGGGCCTTGGGTAGCCCGGGACCACGTGTCCTTGGACAGCGTGTCGCTGAAGCGCGTGTCGGTCCATCGGTTGACGACACCCTCCTTGAATTCGGCGCCGGCGTCGCTGTCCTTGCCCGCGCCCAAAAACCACGGCTCGACGACGTCGCTCAGCCGCGCGCTCGCGCACGCGCCCTCGGTCAGCTGGAGCCCGTGGAACCAGCCCATGCCGCGCGCCGGGAGGCCGCAGCCGACCACGGCGTAGTTCGCCTTGTCCGCGCGGAGAGCAGTGGCTTGGACCGGCTGCAACTTCTGGACAGGTGCGAAGCCGTGCGCGGTCGCGCACGCCAGGAGTAGGCGTGCGGACATCATGTTTAAACGGCGCTAATGGTATGTGGAAGTGACCAATGAGTGCGTGTCGCTGCCAAAAACAGGGATTGTTGCAGCAATACAAATCTGGTGCAATATTATGCACGGGTTTTTGGGGTCTGAAGGAGGATTGAATGAGGAGTGAACGAGGAGTCAATTGCGGGGCCGGCCGTGGCAGGTTCACAGAGGCTCGCCGGCCGGTCGCGCGCGCGGGACTGGCGCGCCGTCGCGTGCCGGCGCGCCGGCAGGTGCCCCCCTTAGAACTTCTCTAGCCTTCTTGCCCTCACGAACGACCAAAGACGCTATCGCGCCCCCTAACTTCTCGCGAACGACCAGAGACGCTCTCGCGCGGCCCAAACGGTTCGTTTTCCATTACGCGCTAGTGCCCCTTGCCATCGGGCGCGCCGTCCAACTGCGACGTCGACATCCCCAACGCGCGCCGCACCGGCGGCACCACCAGAATCATGCCGCAGCCCACCGTGCTCAGTAAGCAGCTGAAGAACACGATGGGCTCGCGGTCCATGAGGCGCACGACCCAGCCGCGCGCCTGCGTCTGCGACATGAACTGCACGGTCATCAAGGCCGAGGACAGGGCCACGAAGGCGTGGTTGCCGATGGTCATGGTCGCGGTCGGGCGGCGGCGTCGGCTGATGCTGATGCCCTAGCGCTTGAGCCCAGTAAGCTGCGGCGGCGCTGTGGTGGCCGCTGCGTCCACGCGCAGTGGTTCCGGGCACTGGCGTGAGCTGTGCGGTGCTGAATCCTGCACGGTACCGGAGTAGCGCTGCTCGGCTTGCTGTGCTTGACACACCAAAACCCGTGCGGAACCTTTTTCCCTCGTCAAGCGTTGAAACTTCCCCCGTGCGCCACCCCCGACCGCATGTGCCATTCGGAAGTACGTGGACGGAATATACACTTTGGGCAAAACCCGTCAGGTCATTTCGGCAAAAAATACTCCCGGCTCGGCCCTAGCCTAGCGCGTGTCTCAGCAGCAATCCACACGGCTTGTGGGTCGGGCGCGGACCGCTCCAGTCCATTCGGCCGTCGCTGCGCTCTGCGTCGCCGCGGGAGCACGCACCACCAGGAACCAAAAAGAAGACCACCTCCGATGGACCGGGGGCTCCTCGCGCGCGCCACCGCGAGCGACGACGGCCCGACGCCCGGCTACCTCTACGGCGAGATCGCCAAGATGACGCGCGCCTCCTTCGACGTCTGTTCGAAGGTGGAGGAGTACCTCGCGAAGCGCTGTGCCAGCAGGAACGCCAACGTCAAGGTCAAGGCATTGGTGGTCATCCGCCACGTGGCCGAGAAGGGCGCGCCCCAGTTCCGCCAGCAGATGGTGCGGCGGCTACCGGTCATCAAGGACTGCCAGCAGTTCTCGGGCCCGCCCGATCCCCTGCGGGGCGACGAGCCCTACCGCCGCGTGCGCCAGGCCGCCAAGGACGCCATCGAGGCGCTGACGGCGGACGACTACGAGCGACCGGCCCAGAGCATGCAGGGCTTCTCGGGCGGGCACGAGGCCTACGACGCCGGACCGCAGAACTACCCGCTGCAGCAGAGCGGCCGCATGGAGGGCTTCGGGAACGCCGTGCTGGAGCGCGAACCGGCCACCTACATGGCCAAGGCCCAGCGCATGGCGTCCCGGGTGGCCGAGAAGGCCGCCACCCACCTCCAGAGCCGGAACCACCTCCAGCGGAGCGACTCGGGCTACCGGGGCGGGGACCAGCGACGCTCGGCGGAGTTCGGGAGCCACCGGGCCATGCCCGGCGTGGGCAACCCGCGCTTCGGCGACGCGCGCAACGCGCCGCCGACGTGGCAGGAGCGCGTGCAGGACGGCGCCCGGAGCGCCGCGCAAAAGGTCGAGACGCTGCGCTTCGGTACTACGCGCACGGAGTCCTTCGACCCCTCGTTCCAGTACGCGTCGAACCGCGGCGCAAACGCCTACGGCGGCGGGAACCACGCCGCGCCGGCGTCGACCCAGGAGTGGGGCGACCGGCGGCGCGGCGGCGTGGGCGGCGGCTGGGGCGGCGCGGCGTCCGCGCCGCCGCCGGCCCCGGCCTACGCCCCGTCCGCGCCGGCGTCGAGCTCCCGCACGGACCCCGCGACGGCGGGCCGCGCGGGCGGCGCCGAGACCGACGGCGAGTACGAGCGGCGCCTGGTCCAGGACCTGTGCGGCGCGGGTGGCACGCGCGCCGTGCCGCCGCCGGACAAGCTATCTGCTTTTGTGGACGCCGCGGCCACCCTGGACGCGGACGCCGTCGGGCCGGCGCTGCTCGAGGAGCTGGACGACGCCAGGCCCTGGCAGGCCCGGGCCAAGGCCTGCACCGTCGTCGAGGCCCTGTGCCGGGCGGACGGCTGCGAGCACCACCTGGGCTACTTCTCCGAGGTGGCCGACGACCTCGCTGCCTTGGACTCGGCGCCGAACCTGGCCCTCCGCAAGCAGGCGCGGCGCATGCTCGCGGCGCTCGGCGTCGACGGCGGGGCGCCGGCCGCCGTGCCGCGGCGCGCAGCGCCCGCCGCCGAGGCCGACCTGCTGGGTGGCTTCGCGGAGCCCGCGGCAGCGACGGCGCCCACCGCGGCGCCATCACTCCTCGAGGAGTTCGGGTTCGGCGGCGCGGCGTCTCCCGTGGCGCCACCCGCGCCGCCGCCCGCGGCACCCCCGGTGGCGCCGCCCGCGCCGTCGGGGCTCTTCGGCAACCTCTCGGTCAAGGAGTCGTCGCCGCCGCCGCCGCCGCAGGAGGCGCCGTCGCTGCTCGACGCCTTCAGCGCGTCGCTCGGGGATGCGGCGACGTCGGCATCGAACGCGCTTCCGCAGACGACCGCGGCCGCCGCCGACATCTTCGGCGGCGGCGAGCTCCAGCCGACGCCGCCCCCGCCGCCGCCTGCCGAAGCACCGACGTCGCCCGTCTCGCCGGGCGGCGACCCCTTCGCGGCGCTCACCGGTTTGCCGCTCACGCGCGAGGACCGGCACCACGCCAATACGGCGGGCCGGACCGGTCCGGCGTTCGTGGCGCCGGAGTCGCAGCAGCAGTGGCAACACCAACAGTGGCAGCAACAACAGTGGCAGCCGCAGCAGGCGTGGCGGCAGCGGCAGTGGCAGCAGCAGCAGCACATGGCCGGGGGTCCGCCGTCGTTCACGGCCGCGCCGCCGATGATGCCCGGGCGCGCGCCGGCCATCCCCCCCGCGGACCCGGCGCAGCGGTCGGGCTTCGCGTTCATGGGCGGCGGCGAGGCGACCGACGACTCGTTCGGCTTCGTGTCGGACCTGATCGGAGCGAAGAAGTAAATTGAAGTACGAGTAGTTACTCCTTCGGCTTGCGCCGGCGCTTCCGCTTCTTCTTGTCCCCGCCCTCGGGATTCCTCGCCTTCGTCGGCTTGCGGTTCGAGAGCGGGTTCGGCGCGCGCGCGCGCTTCTTCGACCGGTCCGCGGGCGCCGGGGCCGGCGGCGCGGCCAAGGCGGCGCGCGACCGGTCCTCGGCGCGGATCGCCCGCGCCACGCGGAACTCGTCGTCGGTCAGGCGGCCCTCGACGCGCTCGTGGCGCGCCGCCGCGTTCCGGGAGGCCCGCGAGGGCTCGTCCACGTTCAGGACCGTGGCCGTGAAGTAGAGCAGCGGCGTGCCCGGGACCCGCCGCAGCGCATTCTGCAGGACGCGGTCGTGCGTGGCGACGACGAACTTCTGGGCGTTGGTCGCGCCGACCAGGTAGAGCACCGCCGTGGCCGCCGTGGCGCACTTCTGCGGCGTGGCGATGACGCGGCACCGCCGCGTGCAGAACTCCAGCGCGGCCGCGCCGGCCTCGCCCAGGCTCCGCAGCTCGTCGAGCACCGGGCCCGGCACGGCGTACGTCACGTCGCGGCCCAGCACGCGCTCGACGCGCGACGCCAGGGGCGTCTTCACCGTCACCAGAGCGTGCTGCACGAAGGTCCCGTCGACCAGCAGCGTGTAGGGGTCGCGGACGCCGTGCGTCACCTTGTAGAAGTGCAAGGCCTTGCGCGCGGCCTTGGCGCGGAGGACACGCATGCCTTGAACGGCGTCGCGGCTGGCGTCACGCTATGGAGGTATAGCGCTGGGCGATGTGCTATCTGTGTGTGCTGATAGGTGCTCTACCTGTCGCACCGCTGCACGCGATCGATGCCGCGCACGTGTGAATAGATGCCGCGCAGAATAGCACGCCCTCCTGTTAGTATCGCTATAGCTTCCTTGCTAAAGTTTGGCTCGGTCGACCGCGTGGAGAAACCCGTCACCAGACAGATTTTCGAACCATGCACAGGCCGTCTGTGGGGCTAATCATAATAAGTAATCACAGAATACTATGTGACACAAGTTAACCACACAAAACACGTCACCCCCGACTACTGATGTGGCTCCGCGAACACTATTGATCCATCCGCGCGCGTCAGCTTGCCCTGGCCCACGAGCGCCGGGTGGTCGTGGCGCCAGAGGCCGTCGTAGATCGAGCCGTCCGCGAAGACGGCGATGCCGCGGCCCGCGCGCCGGCACTCCGCGAACGCGCCCGCGTACGACTCGCCCGAAGCCCACTTCATGACGCCCGCGCCGTGCGGCGCGCCCTCCTTGAGGCGCCCGGCGTAACGCCGACCGTCCGCGTATTTCAGCGTCCAATCGCAGTCCTCCAGGGCGGAACCATGCTCCCACTCGCCCTCGCGCTCGACGCCGTCCTCGGTGGCCACGCCCCAGCCGTGCGGCGTTCCGTCGTTGAATATGCCGCGGTGCGTGGCGCCGCTCGGTGCGACGCGCGTCCCCTCGCCGCTCGGGACCCCTTTGCCCCATTGACCGCTGTACGTGCTCCCGTCGCGGGCGATAAGGTGGCCCGTCCCGTGGCGCGCGCCGTCGTCCCACTCGCCGCTGTACTTGGACCCGTCGGCGTACGTCTGGGTCCCCGACCCGTGCTTGCGCCCGCGGCAGAACTCGCCCTCGTACCGATTACCCGCGGTGTCCACCAACAACCCAGCCCCGTGGAACGCGTCCTCCTTCCACGAACCATCGTAGGTGCTGCCGTGGATCGTCGCCTTGCCGCGCCCTTCCCTTCGCCCTTTCCGCCACGTGCCGCTGTAGCGGAAAGCGCCGTCGCCCGACGCGAAGTCGCCCTCGCCGTCGCGCTCGCCGCGGACCCAGTCCCCGTCGTAGAGGTGGCCCGTCAGGGCCTCCTCGAAGACGCCGCGGCCGTCCCGCAAGCTGCGCGCAAAGCCGCCGTCGTAGACGTCTCCGTTCGGGAACCGCACACGCGCAACGCCGCGCCGCGGCTGCCGCGAGACCTCGTCGGCCCGCGGTGGCGCCGCCGCGAGGGTGCTCGACGCACCTTCGCGCTCGTCGAAGGTGCCACTGACCCGCCGTGTGGGCGGCGTGGGTGAAAAAGCCGTCGCAACGGCATCGTCGTCCTCCGACGATGAGGACTCGAACGCCGCATCCTCGTCGTCGAGACTGCGCCAGTTTGATAAAGAGGGGGCGCTGCCGTTGCTGCTCTCGGCGCGTTTCAGTTGCACTAATACGTCGCAGCGCCAGTCGCCGGTCTTCTCCTCTAAATCCTTTCCCTCGAAGAGCGTGCCGCGGCCCGACCGCAGGCCGTCGCTGAAATCCCCCTCGTAGAAGCTTCCATCGGCGTACCTGCGGGCGTAACGTCGGCGGCAGTCCGTGAGAAGTCGTAGTAGGGACGCCGGAATCTCACTTCATCATCCCGTTGCTCCCCGCCGGCACGCCGTCCTTGAGGCGGCCGCCGTAGCGCCGCCCGTCACCATACGTGACCGTGAACGTCGCTTCCGGCGCCATCGCGTCGTTGCAGAACACGCCGTCGTACACGTCCTCGTCCGTCGTGAGCACGCCGGCGCCGTGCTTCAAGCCGCGGACGAACTGGCCCCGGTAGACCGTGTCTTGGCACGTGCGCACGCCCTCGCCGTGAGGCAAGCCCTGCGACCACTCGCCCGAGTAGGTCGACTCGTCCGCATACACGCACGTGCCCGTGCCGTGGCGCTTGCCGCGGCTCCACTCGCCGACGAACGAGACCCAGGCGCCGTCGCCTGTGGCGCGCTGCTCGAGCTTGCCGGCCCCGTGGAACTCCCCTGCCTCGAACTCGCCTTCGTAGCTGCGCGACCCGTCCGCCCTCCGCCACCGGCCCGCGCCGTGGAAAGCGCTGTCGCGGAAGCTTCCCTCGTAGGTAAATTTTGATGTAGTCAGCACGCCTTCACCGTGCGCGGCGTCGTCCAGCCACGCGCCCTCGTAGGTGTGGGTCGGCGCCACGCACCGCCCCGTGCCCCTGCGGCGCCCGGCCTCGTCGCGCTCGCCTTCGTACGTCTCCATGAACACGGGCGCCTCGGCTGCGGGCTCCTCCGTGGCCTGGGCGTGGCGCCGCCACCGCACGAAGTGGGGCGTCGCTTGCGCGAGCTCGCCCCACGTCTTTGTCGCGCCCCGCAGCGCGCGAACGAGCGCGCGGCCGATAATTGAGGACTCCTGCGGCGCCGCAACGCCACGTAACGCGGCGTAGAGGGCGTCCTCCACGCTGCGGCGCGTCCACGCGTCTCCTCCCCGGTACGCGATCGAGTAGAGCGGCGCGGCGGCGTGCGCCGCGAGGATTTTGGCGATGGTGCCGCTCGCTTTATCCGCCGCCGCTGCCTTCGCAAGCGGCGTGCGCCGCTCCACCGTCCCGGCGTCGACGTCGATCACGATGTCCGCGTGCCGCGCCAATCGTTTAGCGACCATGGCGTTCGTCGTCGCGAGACAGTAGCCCCCGGCGCCCGCGGCGCCGTCGAGCACGCCCTCGGGCGCGTAGCGGTCCACCGTGGCCACGGTAGCGAGCGGCTGGACCGGCCACGCCTCGTAATCCAACAGCGGAAAACCGCGGGCGCGCCACCGGAACGCGTGCACGTGAAGGCGCGGGTTGATCTCCTCCAGGGCGGTCGTTACACCCAACGACATGAGACCGGGCTGGAGGGCGGCGAGCGCCAGACAACATGCGCTCGCCTCCGCCGGCGCGGCGCCGTAGACCACGATCTTGGCCGCGAGCGCGCCGGCCAGCGTCGCGTCGGCGACGGCTTTGGCGCCCAGCTGCCGCACGACCGCGCGGCACGGGCACGCGGTCGCGAAGTCGTCGTAGCGCGTGCACGCGTCCGCGGCCACGGACTTCTGCGCCGCTTGATACGCGGCCCGCGTGGCGTCGTCGTCCGGCGGGAGTGATGCTAACACTAGCACTTTCTCCTCCAACAAGTCGAAAACGGGCGTCGCCGCCACGAGCGCCACCGCGCGCTGCCGCGCCCCGCGCGCCGCGCCGTTTCCACAGTCCGTCCGCGACGCGGCGCAGCCGAAGTACCACCGCTCGCCGGACGCAATGACAAACCGCGTGGCCGCCGTGTCGCGCGCGTCCTGCGCGCGGCTCGACGACGCCTCGCCGAGGCACGCAAACGGCAGCTCGGCCTCGAAGACGCTGCGGCGCGTGCCGCTGGCGTCCTCTTCCGGGTCGATCCAGGTGAGCTCGGCGCCCCTGCGCGCGTGCATTTCGACGGTGCAGACCCAGCAGACGGCCATTTTGGCCGTCGCGTACCGAGTGCGCAGCGCTTGGACAGCCCGGAGCTATGCAGCACCTTAGGTCTCAAAACGAAGTGACTGAGCTGCAGAGAGCCGTGCGGGAGCCATACGAGTATGTCGAGAGAGGTGCGGTGAAAAATCTGCCGTCTTGCCACTAAACGGGTTTGACGAATTGTCGAGCTAGCGTTTCGGGCACCCAGGTGTGCTCAAGCTATTAGCAAAGCTCTTATTATAATTAGCCCAGCGTACTCTTCAGAAAGCCGCCGGTCTGGCGTCCGTGCCGCGCGTTTCGCCTTGCTTTCTAAAATGCCATAAAATTCCCCGTTTTACGAGTTTCTAGAAGTGTGCACACTAAGACTGGCTCTTATAATACAGCTCCGCAGCTCCGCAGCGGGTTTCGTCTGGTCAGTTCCTCTCTCGTCAGCTCTCGTCAGACAACTCGCCGACAACGACAGTACCACCTCAAACACACAAATCATAATTTATCCCGCGGCAGCGGCGCCGACCCCGCGCCCTCGACATTCGCGAAGTTGCGCAGGAACGCGTGCTCGTCGCGCGGCTTTTGTGAAACGGAGGGGTCCGGCGGGAGGGGCTGGTGCGACGCCGTGGCCGCGTACTTGCCGATGATCTTGGCCCGGGCCAGGTCGTTCGTGCTGAAGCCCTCATCACATATATTGCCGCGCGTGTCGATGTCGAGGGGCAGCATCTTAAAGGCGTCCGTCGACTCGGACGCGGTCCGCAAGTAGGCGCGTAAAGCGACGTCGGCGGCGTCCGTGAGGTTGTTATACGAGAGATCCAACCGTCGCAGGGCCGGCAGCGCGCGCAGCGCCCGGCCCAGTTGCGCCGCGCCCGTGTCCTGCATGGCGTTCGTGCTGACGTCTAGGAGCCGCAGCGCGGGCATCGCGCCGGTCGCCAGGGTCTGGCCCAGGTCGTAGCCCCCGCCCGGCCCTAACCTTGAATTCGAGAGGCGCAGCACCTCTACTAGCACAGGTGTTTCATCGAACGCGCGCGCCCGTAAAGCTTTGCATAGCACGTGCATGCCGTCCCGCCCCACGTAATTGTCGCCCAGGTCGATCTCTTTTAACCCCAGCTCCGGGAAGTCGTCGCGGGCGGACCCCATGCGGGCGTTCTTCCTTTGTTTCGCGCCGCGCACCGCTAAGCGCCCGTACGCGGTTGCCTTCGTCGAGGTCCGGTTCAAGACGGCCGACTTGGGCGTCCGCGGGGGCATGCGGTGGGGCCCCGCGGCGTGCTGGGTGCACCGCCGCGAAATGGCGCGCGGCAGCGAGTTCACGGAGGACGGTAGCGGCGCGTCGTCCCGGTCGTAGGCATGCTCGTCGTACGAATTCTCCGACTCGCTGCAGTTCGTCTCCTCGTCGCTTTCCGACTCTTGGCGGGGCACGTGGACCTCCGGCGCCGTCTCCAAAATGACGCCGGCGCTCTTCGCCGCGAGCAAGGAGTCCGCGACGCTCTCCGTGTTCATGTCCACGGTATCCCCGAGGATGTGGTCGTGCACCTCACAGACCGCGGACAATCTCGAATCGAGGAGCGAAAAGACGCAGGCGGCGCCTTCGGGGTCCAGGTGGCACTGGGCCAGCGACAACTTCGTGAGTGAGGCCATGGGCGCCACCGCTACGGCGGACGTGAGGTGCGCGACGCCCTGGTCGCCGAGGGGGTTCCGCGAGAGGTCCAGGGCTCTGAGGGACGGCGGTTCCGTCGCTTTGGCGAGTTGGTTGGCGAGGACCTCGGCTCGGTTCGCGTCGATGTTGCAGCAGGCTAAGACGAGCTCGTGCAGGCCGCATTCCTTGTAGCACAGCCACCGCCCGATGGCGAAGCACGCGTCCTCGTCTAGTTCCACGTAGCTCAAGTCCAAGGACAGCACCGACCGGTTGTAGAGGCGGAGCATCTCGAAGCACTCCAGGGGCAGCCGCTTGGAACTCACCCCGTCGTGCTCTTCGCCGGTCACGTAGTTGACGTCTTGAGTACCGTAGACCCCGACGTAGGTGTCATCACTTACGTGGCCCGGTTCGAAGAGGAGGGGGTTGTCCGACAGGTCCAGCGAGCACAAGGTCTGGTTCCGCCGCAGAACCTTCGCCAGGGCCTCGGCGCAGTCCGCCCCGAGGGCGTTTCTCGCGAGGTTTACGCGGGTGACCGAGCAGTTGTAGTACGTCGCTCGTTCGGCCCGTTCCTTCAGCCCACTGGCGTAGGAGTGGGCCGACGAGCCCTCCTCCAACGAGTCGATGTTGTACTCTTTTTCTTTGTAGGCCAGGGCCGCCAAGACGTCTTCGTCGTCCGGCTGGCTGAAGGCCCCCAGGATGTGAACGCCGCCATTCGACCCTAAATGGTTCGAGGCCAGATCCAACGAGACGAGGAGCTGGTGGTACAACAAGGCTTTTCCCAGCGCCCGTGCGCCAATTTCTCCGATCGTGTTGTGGCTCAGGTCCAATGCCGTGAGGGGACACGACCCCCCGTCGAAGACCAGGTCGTCGTCCGGTTGCACGTACTCGGGGTTCTTCGCGCGTCTCCGAGCGGCCTTCGCGCCGGCGGCCAACAAGGCGGCCAGGGCCTCCGCGCCGCTATCCTGGATGGCGTTATGGGCCAGGCCGAGGTAGGTCAAGGCGCCGCCGATGCCCGCCGTGCCATGCAACAGGGCCGTGCACAGGGCCTGGCACCCCTTGTCCCCGATGTTCGTCGACGCCACGTCCAACGAAACCAAGCACATCGAGTGGCCGGCCGCGGCCCCGAGAACGCCGGCCAGGTCCACGGAGATCGGCCCCTCGTTCCTCAGATCGAGCACCTCCAACGCGTCGTCGCGCGCCCGCAACCGCCGCACCGCGGCCGCCACCTTTGTCGATGACACGTCATCAATAGCTCCGTACCGCCAGTCCTCGAAGCAGTCGTGGCAGAAGAGGCGACCCATGTGCGTCTTCCCGGCCAAGGTGTCCAACGTATGGAGCCACTCCTCCGGAATGATGGCCCGCAGGTCGCCGCGACCCGCGAACGGGCGGCCCGCTTCCGACGCGCGATCGCCCACGAAGTTCAGCGCTTCCTCGCACGACCAGCCCTCCTCCCGGGCCACGTACGCCGCGCCCAGCACGCAGCCGCGCCAGGGCTCCTCCCCCAACGTATCCACGATCAGGACCCGCGCCGGGTTGCTCCCCGTCCAGGTCGCCCGGACGTTGTCGACGTAATCCCCGAACGTTGCTACCGCGCCCTCCAAATTCTGGGACGCCTCCAACAGCACAAAGGTGCTCAGGTCGCTCTCCAGGTCGTCGGGCGTCACGGTCCAGCTCCGCCCCGACGCGAGGTGCTTGCCTCCCTCGGCGTCGACCTTCCGCGGCGGGTGCCGGGGCAGGCTCCCGTCGTACCTGTCGGCGTCCCTTTGGCAGAGGTTCGCCTCCCAACCATCCAAGTCCCGCACCCTCTCTTCGTCCGCGAGGCTCAAGCGCGCTTGCGAGGGCGGCGTGGGCGGCCGCTCCGGGGCCTCCCGCAGTATCCGCACGACGTGCGTGATCGCGAGCGCCTCCTTCTGGTCCTCCGTGGCACCGACCCAGACGCGCCCGTCCACGATTTCCTTCGCGTCCAGCGTGCCGCCCGCGCGCGCGTCGGTCGATACGACGCGCGGCGGCCGCGCGAGCGCACAGTCGCTGCCGTCTCCCTCCCGCAGTTGCAACGGCAACGCGTCCACCGAATGGCACGTGGCCAAGTTTCCGCACAGCTCGCAGGCTAACGCGACGTCGACCTGCACCAGCGCGTCGCACCCGCACGCCTGCCGGCGGCCCCAGAGCGGCAAGGTCTCTTTCTCGACGAGGGGCCCGAAGGCGTTGTCCTTGTGCGATCCTCCTTTCCACAGCAGGACGTCGTCCGCCAACCGGCCCGTCTCGTAGGCATCTCTTAATTCGTCGGCGGAGAACGGGCCCCGCATGCCATCGATCACCGCCGCGCCGTGCGCCACGTCCGGCCGCGGCGTCGCCCGGTCGAGCTCGTCCCCCACGTCCACGTCGTCGTCGGACGAGGGCACCTCGGCCTCGGGCACGCGGAGCTTGGCGAGCTCGGCCTCGATGTCGTCGATCGGCGCATCGGGCACGACGTCCCCCAGGTCGGGCATGGCGCGCGGCGTGATGTTCCCCTCGAAAGACCGGTGCGGGTGCGTCTCCACGAACCACGCCCGCGCGCCGCTCGCTTCCGACGGGGGCCGTTTCGGCAGCGCGGGGTAGTCCCACATGATGCGCTTCAACGCGTGCAACTCGTCGATGCGCGTCCACTCGTCGAGGCCTTCGCGCCATACTCTCGAGTCGTTATTCAGGGTCTTGGCCTTCCACAGGTCCTTCAACTCCCGCAGATTGTGGGGGCCCACGGCTTTCTTGGATGTGCTCTCGTAGAACCAGCGCGGCACGGCGCGCGGATCCAACTCGGGCGCGTGGTGCGTGCGCGTAAACCCGCAGACGCAAACCAAGGGTCGCGCCGTGATGGCGTCGCCCGCCCGCAGGACTTCGGCCTGCTGCGACCAGTCGGCGACCTTCTGCTCGGCGCGCCGCGTCATTTCTTCGTTCCGCACGCAGGATGGAGGAACACGCTTCTCGCGCGAGCCGTCGTCAAAGTCCACGGTGAAGGACCCGTCCGTATGCGTTTTGTGGATGGTCCCGCCGCAAAAGTCGGTGCTCCGAAGGGACGAGGCTTCGAAGCGCCCGCAGGCCTCCCCCAGAGCCGAGATCCCCACGTCGTCCCGGGGATCCGTGCTTACGGCCACGCTCGACACGTGCGCGTGCACCCGTTCGGGTACGTCGGGGTGGTCCTCGTACGTGAGTTGCTGCATATCCTTTTGGACCGGGTCCGGGAGTAGGAACGTGGCGAGGTCGAGCGAGTGCGTTAAGCGCAGCACGACCTCCACCTCGCTGACCTCGTCTCCCAATGCCGTCGTACGCACCAGGGGCAGCCACCGCCGCGTGGGCTTCCGATGGGCTAAGTCCTTCATGTAGATGCGGCAGGCCCCCTTGTCGCTCCTCATTGCATCAACCTCCACCAACGTCACGTCCACGTAGTCGCGGACGTCCTTCGCCACAAAGTGCGTGGCGAAGCGGTGCCAGGCGCTGCGCTTGCCTTCATGTGTTTTCGTGAACGGCGCGATGCGCGTGACGCGGTCCCGCCCCAGGAACGCGAGGGAGACCTCGAGGCCGGTTTTTTGCGGCGGTCTTTTGGCCGGCGGCGGGGCGATGCGAGCGCGCACCCGCGCGCCGACCACCACCACCTTCAGCTCGTTCGCCAACTCCCCCTTCTGGTACGTCGTTTCGACCTCGTCCTCGAGCACCTCCTCCGGCGAGTGGGCCGGGTCGTAGCTGAGGCGGCACCACAGGTCCAGGGCGCCGCAGTCCTGACCCAGGGCATACCAGCCCCGCAGACCCTCATCACTGGAAGCCTGCTCCACGACCGTCGCTAAGGGGAGGACCACGCGCCCGATGGGTTGTTCCTTATCATCGGCCGCGGCGTCGCACACGAGGATTTGGAGCGTCGACGCGGCGACGGCTCGATCATGCCGCGGGAGCCGGAAGGTCGCCCGCGAGAGCCACGTCGGCACGCGGTCCGTCTCGACCAAGTCGTCGCCGTCGGAGTCGTCGCCGTCGGAACCCTCGCTCTCGCCGCCTTCTCGCCGCCGCGCGGCCTCCGCCTGGGCCGCCTCCGCGAGGGCGCGGTCCGGTAGAACGGGCGTCGGCGCCGCTCTGTCGAACTCCTTCCGTCGCCCCCGCGCCTCGTGCGCGCCCAGGGTGCCCTCGTCGGCCTGGAGTTGTAACGCGAGCGGCAGCGTCAACAGGGACGCGGTCGCGTAGGCGTCCGGCACCGGCGTCAGGACCTTGAACGGTCGCACGACCTCCCGGGCGCGCGGTCCCGCCGCGAGGTCGCGCGCCCGGCCGATGCACACCTCCAGCGTATTCGGCGGCCGCGCCTTCACATTCCGCGCCTTCATCGCGACGTGCGCGGCCAGGGAGGCGTCCGTCTCGGCCTCGAGACTTAAGGGACCGTCCGCCACGACCCGCGCCAGCTCCAGCTCGGCCGCTTCTCTCGTGAGGAGCCTTTCCTCCCGCATCACCATCGCGAGCTCAACGTTGTGGGCCCAGTGCAGGCACACTTCAATGGAGCCAGCAACGCCCGGCGGGCCGTTCTTCAGCTTGGTCCAGAACCGGGAAAGCTCGGGATCGAACCCCTCGTACCACGTCCTTTGCGCGTCAGGCGCGGCTTCACTTAATTTAAGAGTGAAGCGCCCCAGCAAGTCGCCCGGTACATTCGCCTCGTCGTGGTCGAACACGCTCACGTCTAACAACGCGTCGGGGTCCTCGTCCAGCTGCTTTTGGTTCAACCGGAAGTACATCGGGTGGAGCCACTTCGGCGCCGTACAGGCTTCCTTGACCTTGGTCTTGTGGATACTGGTGTGCGTGTGCGAGTGGTGGTGCGATGGGTGGCTGTGGGTCGGCTTAACCTCCGTGTGGCTCCGCAACGCGCATTGCACGTAGGGGTCGCCCGGACCCGTGGGCCGCGGCGGCAAACGACTCCCTCGCAACACAAACACAAAAAGCTGGTTCGGCTCTTTCAAGGCATCCAGACCTCGCGCGTGGGGGTGGAACTCCAGGGGCAGCTCCACGTGTTTTTTGGCGTTGTGGAGCCACCGTAAGGCGACCTCCACTTTCCCCGTGGGCCGCCCCACCTGGTCGCACAGGGGCAGCCACCGGCGCCACAGTTCCCGCTCCACCAGGACGCCGAGCGCCGCGTCGGCGTCGCCGATCAAATCCCGGCCAGGTACCTGGTCCTCCTGGAGCGACGCGCCGGGCGCGGGCGCGGGCGCGGGTGCGGGCGTCAGGCCCTTGCGCGGCGTCGGCCTGTTACTCCGCGGCGCCGCCTCCTGCGAGTCGTCCCAGGCCGTGAGCTGCCAGGGCGCGTCGTCCAGCTCGACTTCATTCACATCATAAACGCGGACGTCCAGGAACTTGGGGTTGGCGTTGCGTTGTCGCGTCTTCGTGCGGAAGGATTCGCCGCACAGGACCATCTCCACGTAGGGGTCGACGCCCTTCCGCCCCGCCTTCTTGCCCGGGATCCTCAAGTTGCGACACCGGATCACACACGTTCGTAACTCGTTGCCCGGCCGGTCCTTGTGCGTGTCCTTGAGGAGCTGCTTCGGGCAGGGGACCACTAATTTCGGGTTGTGGATCCACCGCGTCGCGAGTTCGAGCTTCCCGAGCCGCGGCGGGACGGTCGGAGGTAAAAGGTTCCCCAGGATATCAGAGCGACAAAAGGGGTACCACCGCCGCACCACGTGACCATGCTCGACCAACGGCTTCAACTCCACGTGCACACTTCCAACATGCGAGCCGCCTCCTAGCATCTCATGATCTAGACACTGGAGCTCGAGCATCTCTCCGTCCACAATGAGTTCCACCGGCATCGCAATAATCTCAGACCAGATCGGATCCAGGTTCTTCTTGATCACGGGCGTCTGGGCTTCGTCCCCGTCGAAACCTAGCTTGAGGAAGGGGTCCGTGCTACCGCCCGTCCGGTGCAGTAACGCGTGCCGGTCCATGATCGGCAGATTTCGCGCCCGCAAGACCACTATTTTGAGCTCGTTCGGTGGTTTCGTCGACGGACTCGCGTCCCATCCAACCGGTAACTCTAATACAAGATCGGGGTTGTGAACGAACCGCATGCACACTTCGATTTTGGGGATGTCAAAGGCCTGCGGCTTCGGGTACTGTGGTGTGACCGGTCGGCCGTCCTCGGGCGCGCAGTCCAAAACGTGCCACGTCCGGTACGCTTCATTATCAAAAACCTTCAACCGTTTGGAGAGTTTCGGGAACCGTAGCCTTCCAATCGACGTTGACGCGCCCAACTCGTTGTGGTCCCTTACCACCAAGTTGAAGGCGTGGTCCAGGTCATCCACCGGAAACTGCAGCAGCGCCATCCACTGCGGGTGCAGCGTGCGTCGGAGGACCGGCGTCTTCCGCTCGATGCCCTCGACTTCCACTTCCACAAAGGGATCCGCCGACGGTCCCATGACCTGGCCCAGCCCCTCGATGGCGCTCCCGAGCGCGGACGCCGTCGCCAGGGCGCCGTGGACCGGGTCCTGGGGCCGGCCGTCCAGGGTCTCGTGCGCGAGCTCCTTCATCTGCGCCAGCGGGTCCTGTGTAGGCAGGTTCCGCGCGCGCACGACCACGACCCTCAATTCGTTCCGCGGCTTCGTCACGTCCTTACTTTCCTCGAGCCCGAAGTCCAGACCATATTCTCTGGGGATCTGGAGCACCTTTGAGGGGTCGTGCACCAGGCGCAGCGCCAGTTCAATACGCATCACGGGCTTGCTCGGCATTGATTTGCTCAAATTCTTGGCCTGTGTCGCCTGCTCGTCCGTGGACCGTTGCAGAGCCATGCGCTTCTTCATCTCACCGGCCTTGGCCTTGCGCGCGTTCGCCTTGGAGAGCGCCTTGGTCTTTTCTTGGACCTCCTCCAGCGCCTTGACTAATACGGGGACGTGTGGCTCCAGCACGTACCATGCTCTCAAACTTCGTCGGTCCATCAGCGCGTCGAGCTCGACCCGCACCGAGCCCAACAAACGCGTATTGTCCCACACTCTAATGTCGACGTAGCCGCCGCCGCAGTCCTCCGCGATCACGTCCAGGGGCTCCATCCAGCGCGGCCGCTCGCCGGCCACGGGCCGCGTCCGCGCGACGTCTCCCTTAATGTCGAGCTCCAAAACACCGTGCACATTTAATAACGAGGCCGGCAGGTTAATAGCTCTGAGAGCAACGCACTTCAAACAGTTCGCGGGCTTCCGCGCGTACCTTTCGCCGAGGGAGAAGAGGGGGTCCAAATCAACAACGTAGGTCGGCTCGTGGCGCCAGACCATGGCCAGCTCCACGTCGCCCCGTCCCTTCGACGGTATTGCAAAGTTTTGATCCAAGAGTGCGAACCAGCCGCGCCGCTCGACCCGCCCCACAAGTTCCTTTAGAGGAACGGCCACCTTTCCCAGGAAGTCGTCGCCACTGACAAGGTCGTAGTCCCAGACCTCCACAACGGCGTAATTGTCGTCGCACCATTCGCACTCCCAGTCGAAGCGTTCGCCGTACGCCGGGTTCAGGGTGCGTTTTTTCACACTCGTCTGGTGCGCCACGCCGTCCACTTTCACTTTAACGTAGGGGTCGCTGCTGCCCCGCGTGAGCCAGCCGCCGTCTAACGCCCGCAGGTCGCGGGCGCCGAGGACGACGCAGGTCACGCAGTTCGCCGCTTTCCGCGGGTGCGCGTCGCGCAGGCCGGTCGGTTGTGGTAGAATTGGTTGGTGGATGGGCGGCAGCAGGGTCGCGTCCTTCTTCTTCATGCCCATCGTGCACGCGTGGGCGGTTCGGAGCCAATCCCTGCGCCCACGGCTGCGAAGCCCGGTATGAACCCGGGGCTGCCAATGCCACTGGCGCTGCCAAGAATCGGACCCCGCACGTAGTAGCTCCATCCCTATCCTGCCCACGCACGGATGACTCACCGGGGTCTATACATCCAGCCGGAGCATTGGGCGCGTCAAAAAAATACCCGCGCAAAAATCGCGGCCATCAAGCAACTCAGGCACAAATTGTTGCCGCAGCGTGTACAGCGTTGTGAGCCAGCAAAAAACTACCGCGCAGCGCCTCTCACAGTGCGCAGCACTCGCGCCGCGCGCCACCGACGTCCGCCGTGCACCGCACGTGCGTAGATAAAACAGAATGTTGCAGCACTCCACGAAGGCCCTGCTGCGCCGCACGGCCGCGCGCCACGCGTCGTCGATCACGGCCGTCCACGGCCGCCAGATCATCGACAGCCGGGGCAACCCCACGGTCGAGGTGGACATCACGACGACGGACGGTTTGTTCCGCGCGAGTTGCCCCAGCGGCGCGTCGACCGGCGCCTACGAGGCCGTGGAGTTGAGGGACGGCGGCTCCACCTACTTGGGCAAGGGCGTCCTGGGCGCGGTCAAGAACGTCAACGAAGTTTTGGGGCCCGCCATGATCGGTTTGGACCCCACGCAGCAGGAACTCATTGACGAGACGATGTTCAAGTTGGACGGCACGCCGAACAAGGGCAACATGGGCGCCAACGCTATATTACCCATTTCCCTCGCCGCGTCCAAGGCGGGCGCCGGGGCGAAGAAGGTTCCTTTGTATCAGCACTACGCCGATTTAGCTGGGAATAGCGTCACCCCGATGACGCTGCCGGTGCCGTGCTTCAACGTCATTAACGGCGGCGACCACGCGGGCAACCGGCTGGCCTTCCAGGAGTTCTTCGTCATCCCCACCGGTGCTATATCCTTCCCGCACGCGATGCAGATCGGGTGCGAGGTGTTTCATAACTTAAAAAGTGTGATCAAGGCCAAGTACGGCGGCGACGCGACGTTGATCGGCGATGAAGGCGGCTTCGCGCCCCCCTGCGACGTGGAAAGCGGCTTACAGATGGTCATGGAGGCCATTGAGAAGGCGGGCCACGCTGACAAATGCACCGTCGGCTTGGACGTGGCCTCTTCGGAGTTCAAGGTGAAGGGCGAGAACGCGTACGATTTGGACTTCAAGACCACGGACCCATCTGAAAAAGACGCGTCGCTGAAACTGAGCGGCGACGAGATGCTCGCCTTCTACGCGATGCTCGCCAAGGACTTCCCCATCGTGACGATTGAAGATCCCTTCGACCAGGACGACTGGGCCAACTGGGGCAAGATCACCGCCGCGTTGGGGGACAAGATCCAGATCGTCGGCGACGATTTGACCGTCACGAACCCACAGATCATCAAGAAGGCCATCGCCGAGAAGTCCTGCAACTGCCTGTTGCTCAAGGTGAACCAGATCGGCAGCATCACGGAAAGTATCCGGGCGGTGCAGGACGCCAAGCGCGCGGGCTGGGGCGTCATGACCTCGCACCGCAGCGGCGAGACCGAGGACGACTACATCGCGGACCTGGCCGTGGGGCTCTGCACGGGTGAGATCAAGACGGGCGCGCCCTGCCGCGGCGAGCGCACGGCCAAGTACAACCAGCTCCTCCGCATCGACGAGCAGCTGGCCTCGCCGGTCTACGCGGGGAGCGGCTTCCGCACGCCCAACTGGATGGCCTGAAGCGCGCGCCCCCCCCCGTCGCCCCCCTCCTTAGCATAATTCGGACCAATAGTCGCCGCCCGCGCCCCCGGGCCCGCGCGCCGCCGCCGCGGCGATGTCGGTGGCGGCAGTGGCGGGCGCCCCGC